>Ga0105160_1000098_pt1 | contig 45265 bp, 45 predicted proteins | sample GXS110809BmetaG_FD_89591 | JGI IMG/M metagenome (GOLD analysis project Ga0105160, IMG submission 89591) | Hot spring microbial communities from Gongxiaoshe hot spring, China to study Microbial Dark Matter (Phase II) - GXS 110809B | ecosystem: Environmental > Aquatic > Thermal springs > Hot...
GCCCCACCACGCCCGTCTTGCCCACCCCAGTTTGCACTTCGTAGCCAAGCGCACTCAGCGCTTGCGCGACGATGCCCGCGGTGCGCACTTCCTCAAACGCAAGCTCAGGGTGTTGGTGTAGGTCGCGGCGGATGGCGACGACCTGCTCGCGAAGCGCTTCGCTTTCGCGTCGGATCGACTCGAAGTCAAGCGTGTTCATGGCTTTCGGCACTTTGCGAAGAGCTTACTGCACAAGGTCGGCGTCAAGATCAGCCGGATTGGCAGCATCAGCCTGAGTTTGGGCTGTCTGGGCGCGCTGCTTGCGGCGTTGTCGGCGCGAGAGCACCACGCGATCGGGGCGACTGGCACGGGTGCGCTCGAACAGCGCGCCTGCTTGCGCCAGCCACTCGCGCCCGGTGTTGGCGTAGGCTTGGGAAAGCGCCTCGAGGATCTCGAAGAGCGCGTCGATCTGCGGCTGGAAGATGGGGAGTTCCTCTTCGACTTCGGCGAGACGTCCCTCGAACTGGCTGATGCGCTGGTCGCGCTCATGCCAACGTTCATCCTGCTCGACGGCAAATGCTTTCCATTCTTTCTCGATTTGGGCTTGGAAGGTCTCAATGGCGCGCTGGGCACGGCGCTCGGCTTCGCGCTGGAGCTCGGCGAACTCGTTGAGCCGCACCTCGATCCGCTCTTGGAAGTCCGCCAGGCGCGTGATCTCGCGCTTCACCTCCTCGCGCATTTGCAAGTAACCCGTCACCTGCTGCGCGATCTCCTCGGCGCGCTGCTTGAGCTTCTCGATGGTCTCGGCATATTCTGCGAATTGCCGCTCGCGCCGCACGTCGGCGATGCGCTGATTCTCGATGAGCTGGTTCTGAGCTTCCAGCAGCCGCGCGGCTTCCTCAAGCTCGACCTGGCGGCGGCGCACCGCCTCGTCGAGCAAAAGCAACTGCGGCGTGAGCGCTTCGATGGCACGCCGCAGGTCAGGCAGCTCTTGTTCCACCGCCGTGATGCGCTTCGCAGATTGACGGTTTTGCTCCTCGAGGTAAGCAAGCTGCGCAAGGGTGGGTTCGTAGCGCCTATCAACGTCAATGATTTGCGTTTGCAGGCGGTTGAGTTGGTCGTTGAGGCGTGCTTCCTCGCTCTTGCGCGCTTCGATCTCCTCGCTGTGGCGCGCTAAGGTTTTGATTTCGCGCTTGATCTCGCTGAGTTGCCGCGTGAGCGCCTCGTGCTCGATTTGGCGCGTGCGCGCGCTTTCGCGCTCGGCTTTGGCGCGTTGCTCTTCGATGCGCTCGATCAGTTGGTTGAACTCGTTGCGCAACTGCTCGATCGAAGCCGGCCAGCCAAGCGCACGCACTAGCTGCGTGCGGAGCTCGTTCATTGCCGACTCCACCGCTTGCGCTTGGCGCGCGCGGGCTTCTAGCTCGCGCGCTAAGCCCTCGATGCGCTCTTGCAACAGCGCGATCTGCGCCTTATCGCGGCGACGTTCCTCCTCAAGGTATTGAACCAATTGGACGAGTTGGTGGAACTCCATGCTTTCCGATCTTTTGCAAAGGACTTACTGATGCTGCCACATGCGACCGCCATCCAGCATGATGCAATCGCCATTGACAAACGGCGGCCCAGCGACAAGAAACAACACAGCTTCTGCCACTTGCTCAGCGCTGCCCAAAGCGCGCAATGGGTTGGTCTTGCGCAGCGCCTCCCAAGCCTCATCGGTGTAGGTGGGCGGCTTGAGCACTGGACCAGGGCATACGGCGTTCACGCGCACTTTCGGTCCGAGCACGAGCGTCTGCGCGCGGGTGAGCGCGAGCAGCGCTGCCTTAGAGACGCCATGCGCCACGTACTCGCGCCAAGGGTAAAACGCGCTTTCGTCCACGATGTTCACAATGGTGCCGCCCTCACCAGCGATCATCGCCCTGGCGATCACCTGGCTGAGCGCGAACGGCGCCTTTACGTTCACGTCGAGCGCGAGGTCGAACTCTGCCTCGGTGGTGTCGAGGTAGTCCTTCGCCACGAAACTCGAGGCGCTGTTCACAAGGATATCCACGCGCCCAAACACGTTGAGCGCAGCTTCGCCCAGCGCGACGGCGGCTTCCCAGGTGCGGAGATCGGCTTGAAGGAGCGCAACGCGGCGCCCAAGCGCTTCGATCTCGCGCGCGGTTTCCTGCGCGGCGGCTGCGCTGCTGCTGTAGTGCACCAGGATATCTGCGCCCTCGCGCGCGAGGGCCAGCGCAATCGCCTTGCCCACGCGGTGCGCTGCGCCGGTGACGAGCGCCACCTTGCCCAAGAGCTTCATAGGGGGAATGTTATACTCCGCGCGGGCATGATGCTCGACCTTGTGCGCCGTGTGCGGCAAAACCACGCGCTGGAGCACGCCACGCTCAATGTGCTCGAAGAGCGCCACCCGCGCCTACGCGCAGGCGGACGCGCCACGGCGGAAGGGTTTTACCTCATCGGCGAACTCCCCGAGCCAGAGATCGTGCGCCAAGCGGCTGAACAAGCACTTCAGCGCCTCCAGCGCGGTGAAGCGACGCTCGCGGTCCACCCACGCTGCGGCACTAACCTCGTCGCCACAAGCTTTGCCAGCGGCTTGCTCGCGCTGACGTGGGCGCGTTCTGCGGGCAAGAACGTGCCCTTTTGGGCGCAGATCCCGAGCGCGTTGCTCGGCGCGATGGTGGGTGCGCTGCTCGCGCAGCCAATCGGTCCGTGGTTGCAGGCAAACGTGACCACAAATGCCGACGTGCGCGATGTGCGCATTGAGGCCATACACACACGCGAGCAGGGGCGTTGGCGACTGTACTTCGTGCGCACGGCGCGCTCAGCGTGAGCCGATCGGGCGATTGCGCGGCGCGCTGCCAAGACGGGGATAGGCTTCTGGCGTGGCGCGCTGCTTGCGGATGATCACCAACGCCCGCCGATCATCGCGCTCGGGCAGTGCGACGGGTTGGAGTTGCTCAAGCACACCGCCCAGCACCTCAATGGCGCGCTGCGCGGCTTCTACCTCTTCCTGCGCTTGCCGCCCCTTCATTGCGATGCACACCCCGCCGAGGCGTGTGAGCGGCAGCAGATACTCCACGAGCGTCGGCAACGGCGCCACGGCGCGCGCAACGACCACGTGATACTGCTCACGATGCTCGGGGCGGCGCGCCAGCTCTTCCGCGCGCGCGTGCAACGCATGGGTATCGTGTAGTCCCAGCGCCTCGATCGCGGTTTTGCAGAACTGCACCTTCTTCGCCGTGCTGTCCACCAGCCACACATGCCACTCCGGTAGCGCGATCTTGAGCGGGATGCCGGGCAGCCCTGCGCCCGTGCCAATGTCCATGAGCGTTGGAGGTTCGCTGAAGCGCATCCGCTCCTGCACAAGCAGCGGCGCTACCGTGAGTGAGTCCGCGAAGTGCAGGGAGAAGATCGCCTCTTCCTCGACGATCGCCGTGAGGTTGAACTTCTTATTCCACGCTTGTATCAATGCGGCATAGCGCGCAAATTGCTCGAGCTGATGGGGCGCGAGTGAGAGGCCCAAGTGTGCAGCGAAAGTGCTCAGCTTTTGTATAGAATCCAGTGAAGGTTGGTACTCCATGATGCCTCTAAGGGTGGATCGAGCGCGCCGAATTGCTTGGCGACGCCTCGCAAGGGGGGTTGCAGCGATAGGGGTGGTCCTTCTCGCTGCTGGGCCTGCATGGCGAGCAGAGGCAGAACAGGCGACGCCTGCATGTGTCCTCGCTTGTAGTCCACGTCTGCGCCAGTGCTTGGTGCATGAGCTGAACAAACTGCCAAAAGGGTATCTCCCAGTGCGTCGCGCGCCATACGGCTACTTGCGCGTTTACGTCCCGAGCGTGTGCCAGCGTGTATGCCTCGGCACAGCTGAGGGTTGTTTCCCTTAACGCCTCAGAAAGGTGCCCCGAAGCGTGCCGTCTCCACAGCGCGCGCGCCGAAGACCGCATTGACGAGCAGCACAGCGCTGTAGAGCAGAAGCGCCCCGCGATCATCGCGCCCGCGCGTGTAAGCGAAGGTAGCAGGCACTGCCAGCACTACTAATGCTCCGTAAAGGTAATGCACGGCGCGCACAATGCCGCCCAGCCCTTGCGCGACCAGCGCTAAACCCACAACAGCCTGCGCCAGACCAAGCAACGGGCTAAGCGCCACCGCGCCGAAATAGCTCCCATCCATGCCCTCGCCGCGCAGATACTTGATCAGCCCCCACGCCCCCACAAGGGCGTTGAACAGCATCACTGCCGTGGCGAGGTTCGCGTGCACCTGCGTTAAGCCCATAAACGCGCAAGATTGTAAGATCATGAAGCGCGCGCTAAGCGCCGCCTTTGAGGTCGCTCAAGCGCGCAAGGAGGGAAGAGCACCATGAAGCCTTACGCACATCCCGAGGTGTTAGTCAGCACAGCTTGGCTGGCTGAACACCTGAACGACCCCAACGTGCGCATCGTGGAATCCAACGAGGACCCGCTGCTTTACGACACGGGGCACATCCCCGGCGCGGTGAAGATCGACTGGACGACGGACCTCAATGACCCGATCCGTCGTGATTATCTCGACTCGGAGCGCTTCGCGCGCTTGATGAGCGAGAAGGGCATCGCCAACGATACCTTCGTGGTGTTTTACGGCGATCGCAACAACTGGTGGGCAGCGTATGCTTTCTGGGTGTTCCAGCTTTTCGGGCACACGAAAGCCGCGCTGCTCGACGGCGGGCGTAAGAAGTGGGTGGATGAAGGGCGACCGCTCACGCGAGAGGTGCCGAGCTATCCGCCCACCAACTACGTCGCGCCGCCGCGCAACGACAGCGAGATCCGCGCCTTCCGCGATGAGGTGCTGCGCCATGTGCAGGCAAAAGGCGTGTTGGTGGACGTGCGCACCCCTGCGGAATTCTCCGGTGAGCGCGTGCACATGCCCGAGTATCCGAACGAAGGCGCGTTGCGCGGCGGGCACATCCCTGGCGCGCAAAACATCCCCTGGGCGCAAGCAGTGCGCGAGGACGGCACGTTTAAGTCGCGCGAGGAGCTAGAGGCGCTCTACACCAGCAAGGGGATCACGCCCGATAAGGAGATCATCACCTATTGCCGCATCGGCGAGCGCAGCAGCCACACGTGGTTTGTGCTGAAATACCTGCTTGGCTACCCCAAGGTGAAAAACTACGACGGGAGCTGGACAGAGTGGGGCAACAGCGTTGGCGTGCCCATTGAGAAATAACCTGCCGCACAGCGCGCCATGCAACGCCCCTCGCCCCTTCGCTGGCAAACGTGGCTTGCCTTCTTGGCGGTCAACATTATCGTCTCGGCGATCACAGCGTTTGTTGTGGTGCGCGTGCTGACGCTGAGCTACAGCCGCCCCAGCGGGAGCACTGTCCCTGCTGAGGCTGCTGCTGTGCCCACGGAAACCGCCACAGTTTCACCCACGACCGGCACCACGAGCGCCACGTCCACCGCGCTCGACCCAAGGCAGAATGCTACGGAGGTCCCCCCAAGGGTGCGCATCGTCAACGTGAGCTACCCTGGGCAGCGCGCACGCGAGCGCGTGGTGTTACTCAACGAGGGCACGCCGATCGACCTAAGCGGCTGGCAGCTCATCAGCCCACGCGGGCAGGTCTACACCTTCGGCAATGTGGTGTTACTTGACCAGGCTTACTTGAACGTCAACACCGCGCGCGGCACCGACACCCCCACAGACCTTTTCTGGAACCTCGATGAACCCGTGTGGCGCTCGGGTGACCTCGTCACACTGAAGCGCGGCGACCAAGTGATCGCGACCTTCGTTGTGCCCTGAGCTGCGTCAACAAGGCGCAGGAAGAACGTTGTGCTCATTGGGCAGGAACTCTCGAGAAGGCAAGAGAGCAATCACTTGAGGCAGAGCGTGCCCGCGCCGAAGCAGCCGAACAAGCGCTTGGGGCAGAGCGCGCCTGTGTTGAGCGATGAGCTGTGCAGTTGCTGCGCGCGCTGGGCATTGACTCCCCACTCTGGGAGCGCCGTCCCTCCGCAGAGGTGCTAGTCATTCTCGACGACAACACCTGTTCGCTCGCTTGCTCTACAAGCCATACCGCGCTATCCTCATTCTGATGAGACATGGACACGTTCAACACGCTTTCCGAGCTTAAGGGCCCCTTTGGCAAGTTGCGCTTTCATAGCCTTGAAGCTCTTGAGCGCCAGGGCTATCGCATTGCGCGTCTCCCCTTCAGCATCAAGGTGCTGCTGGAGCAAGCCCTGCGCCAGTGCGACGGCTTTGAGATTACCCCTGAGGACGTTGATCGTCTTGCGCGCTGGGAGAGCGTGCATCGTGAGGGCATAGAGGTTCCCTTCAAGCCTGCGCGCGTCATCCTCCAGGACTTTAGCGGCGTGCCCTGCCTGGTGGACTTGGCGGCGATGCGCAGCGCGCTCGCGCGTCTCGGTGGCGATCCAAAGAAGGTCAACCCGCGCGTGCCTGTGGACATGGTCATTGATCACTCCGTGCAGGTGGATTTCTACGGCACGCCCGAGGCGTTTTGGCTGAACCTGCAGAAGGAGTTCGAGCGCAACAACGAGCGCTACCGCTTCGCCAAGTGGGGACAGCAAGCGTTCCAGAACTTCCGTGTGGTGCCGCCAGGCACTGGCATCGTGCACCAGGTCAACCTGGAGTATCTGGCGCGCGTCACGATGGTCAAAGAGGGTATCGCCTTTCCCGACACGCTCGTGGGCACTGACAGCCACACCACGATGATCAACGGCTTGGGGGTGGTGGGCTGGGGCGTTGGCGGCATCGAGGCAGAGGCGGTGATGGTGGGACAGCCGCTCTACCTCGTCATGCCCGAAGTGATCGGCTTTAAGCTCTACGGCGCGCTGCGCGAGGGCGTGACCGCCACCGATCTCACCTTGACCGTCGTGCAAATGCTGCGCAAGAAGGGCGTCGTGGAGAAGTTCGTCGAGTTCTATGGTCCTGGTCTGAGCAGCATTAGCCTCGCCGATCGCGCCACGATCGCCAACATGGCGCCTGAGTACGGCGCGACGATGGGCTTCTTCCCGATCGACGAGGAGACGCTGCGCTACTTGCGGGCTACAGGGCGCGCCGAAGCTGCGACGTTAACCGAATACTACGCCAAGGCGCAGGGCTTGTTCCGCACCGACGAGACGCCTGACCCTATCTTCAGCGATACGCTCGAACTTGATCTCAGCACGGTGGAGCCAAGCCTCGCAGGTCCGAAGCGCCCCCAAGACCGTGTGCCGCTTGGGCAGGTGAAACAGCAATTCCTCAGCGCGTTAACTGCGCCGACTAAAGAGCGTGGCTTTGGGCTTAGCCCAGAGCAGGTCAACGCAGCAGTGCGCGTGCGCTTCAACGGGCACGAAGAGGAACTCCACCACGGCGCGGTGGTGATCGCCTCGATCACAAGCTGCACCAACACCAGCAACCCCAGCGTGATGCTTGGTGCGGGGCTTTTGGCGAAAAAGGCGGTGGAGCGCGGCTTGCGACCGCCACGCTACGTCAAAACCTCGCTCGCGCCCGGCTCAAAAGTGGTGACCGAATACCTGCGCGCAGCGGGGCTGATGGATGCGCTCGAAGCGCTGGGCTTCCACCTCGTCGGCTACGGGTGCACGACCTGCATTGGCAACAGCGGACCGCTGCCTGCGCCTGTTGCCCAAGCGGTGACCGAAGGCAATTTGGTCGCGGCTGCAGTGATCAGCGGCAACCGCAACTTCGAGGGGCGCGTGCATCCGCTGGTACGCGCGAACTACCTCGCCTCGCCGCCGCTGGTGGTGGCGTATGCGCTCGCAGGGCGCGCCGATATTGACCTCACCACCGAGCCGCTCGGTTACGACCGCGAGGGCAAGCCCGTGTATCTGCGCGACATTTGGCCCACGCAGCAGGAGATCAACGACGCCATCGCGCGCTACGTGCTGCCTGAGATGTTCACACGCCAGTACAGTGACGTGTTCAGCGGCACCGAGGAGTGGCGCGCGATCACAGGCGTCGAAGGCGACCTCTACCCGTGGGACCCAGACAGCACCTACATCCGCGAACCCCCTTACTTTGAGGACTTCACCTTGCAGCCCCAACCCCTTCGGGACATCGAGAACGCCTGCGTGTTGGGCTTGTTCGGCGATTCAATCACAACGGACCACATCTCGCCCGCGGGCGACATCCCCGAAGAAAGCCCAGCGGGGCAATGGTTGCGCGCGCGCGGCTTGAGCAAAGAGGACTTCAACCAGTACGGCGCGCGGCGCGGCAACCATGAGGTGATGATGCGCGGCACTTTCGCCAACATTCGCCTGAAGAATCTGCTCGTGCCTGGCGTGGAAGGCGGCGTGACGCGCTACTTTGCTGATGGCACGGGCGCTGTCATGCCGATTTACGATGCTGCGATGCGCTACAAAGCCGCAGGCGTGCCGCTCATCGTGTTGGCGGGTAAAGAATACGGCACTGGCTCCTCGCGCGACTGGGCAGCAAAAGGCACGGCGCTGCTCGGCGTGCGCGCGGTGATCGCTGAGAGCTTCGAGCGCATCCACCGCAACAACCTTGTCGGCATGGGCGTGTTGCCGCTGCAATTCATGCCCGGCGAGAGTTGGGAGTCGCTGGGGTTGAAGGGGGACGAGCGTTACACCATTCGCCTGCCGCAAGAACTTGCCCCGCGGCAGCTACTCACCGTGCAGGTTATGCCGAGCGACGGCCGGGCGCCGTTTGCGTTCACCGTGCGCGCGCGCCTAGACACGCCCGTAGAGGTGCACTACTACCGCAACGGCGGCATCTTGCCCGCCGTGCTGCGCAGCATGATGCAGGCAAGCTAAAAAACAGGGGCGGCGTTGAGCGCGCGCTCAGCGCCGCCCCGCACGAAGCAGACACTGCCCAGGCTACAGCTTGCCGAAGAGATACGACTCCATCGCATACTCGTTCAAGCCAAACCAAGCGCTGGTCTCCGCCTTGAATCGCTGCCAGTTGTCGTAGATGCGCTTGTAATCGGGGTCGCGCTCCGCGGCGCTGCTGAAGATTTCGTCGCTGATCTTCTTCGCGGCGTCCATGATCGCTTTGGGGAATTGGCGCAACTGCACACCTGCGGCTTGCAAGCGCTTCAATGCAGCTGCGTTGCGCGCGTCGTACCGCGCGGGGATCAGCATGTTGATCTCCATTGCGGCGCTGCGGATGGCTTCCTGATACTCCTTGGGCAAGGTGTTCCAGGCTTTCAGGTTCACCTGGATTTCGAGCGCAGCAGCGGGCTCCCACCAACCGGGGTAGTAGTAATAGCGCGCGATCTTCTGAAAGCCGAGCTTCTCATCGTCGTACGGACCGACCCATTCCACTGCGTCCACCGTGCCGGTCTGCAACGCTTGAAAAATTTCATTCGGTGGGATGGTCTGCACGGTGACGCCAAGCCGCTTCATCACCTCGCCGCCAGGACCGGCGATGCGCATCTTCAAGCCCTTGAGGTCGTCGAGTCCTTTGATTTCCTTGCGAAACCAACCACCCATCTGGGTCCCTGAGTTGCCTGCGATGAAAGCGATCGTGCCGAAGCGCTTGGCGTAGTACTCCTGCAGAAGCTTGAGTCCCTCGCTCTCATAGAACCAAGCGTTCATTTGGCGCAACGTCATGCCGAAGGGCAATCCTGTTGCCAAGCCTGTGAGGGGCGCCTTGCCAATTGCGTAGTACGCTGCCGTGTGCCCGATGGGCACGGCGCCCTGTGCGACGAGATCGGGGACAGCCATGGCAGGACCGAACTTGCCCGCAGGGCTGGGCACGATGCGGAAGCGCCCACCCGTTAGCGCCGCGACGCGCTCGGCGAATTACTCAGCGCCGCCATAGAGCGTGTCGAGCGATTGAGGCCAGCTGGTTGCCATGTCCCATTGCACATTGCGCTGCGCGACGACGATGTTGGGGATTGCAAACGTGGTGGAAACAAGAGCGCCTGTGGTCGTGGCTTTCAGAAATGTTCTGCGGTTCATGCGATGCGTCTCCTGCAAGAAGCTGTGGGTTGCGCAGCAGTGTATCACCAAGGCACTCTGTTTGGGGCAACGATGTTGCTTGGGCTATGCACCTTCGCTCAGGTAGCCCACAAACCGTGCGTAGGCTTCGCGCCACGGCTCCGGGTTGCGCGGCTCATACGTAGTGAGCGCAAACGAGCGCCGCACCACAGCGCGCGCATCGGCGTCGCTCGTGAGCGCGCCCAACGCGCGCAGTTGCACCAACACGTTGCCCGTTGCCGTCGCCTCGACCGGACCCGCGATCACGGGGCGCTCGCAGGCGTCTGCTGTGAATTGGCACAGCAGCGCGTTCTGCGAGCCACCGCCAACAACGTGAATGACTTCGATGCGGCGACCAAGCAACGCCTCGAGTTGTGCAAGCGTGTGGCGATACTTCAGCGCCAAGCTCTCCAGAATCGCGCGCACCATCGCGCCGCGGTCTTGAGGCACTGTTTGCCCCGTGCGCTGGCAGAATGCCGCGATTGCGGCTGGCATGTCCTCAGGGTGCAGAAAAGTTGGGTCATCGGGGTCAACCAGCGCAGTAAAAGCAGGTGCGCGCTCGGCAAGCGCGAATAGCTCAGCGTAGGGCATCAGCGCGCCATCCAGCGCGCCCCATCGACGGCGGCACTCTTGCACCAGCCACAGCCCCATGATGTTCTTTAGCAAGCGGAACGTTCCACCCACGCCACCCTCGTTGGTGAAGTTGAACGCCAGCGCCTGCGCGTTGATGATCGGCTGCACAACCACCGCGCCCATCAGCGACCACGTGCCCGAGCTGATGTAAGCAAAATCAGGCTGATCCGCTGGCACAGCGAACACCGCCGAAGCGGTGTCATGCGATGCAGGCGCAATGACCTCAACCTCGGAAGCGGAGACCGCGCGCGCAACGCTGGGCATCAGCCTGCCAAGGCGCGTGCCGGGCGGTGTGACGGGCTGCAGGAAGTGATGCGGAATGCCGAGCGCCTCGAGCATGTCACGCGCCCAATCCCCTGTGCGTGGATTGAAGCACTGCGTGGTGGTTGCGTCGGTGAACTCACACGCCAGCGTGCCGCTCAGCCAGTAGTGGAAGAGGTCTGGCATCATCACCAACGCGCGCGCGACCTCGAGCTGAGGCGAGCGCGCCTCCGCCATGGCGAGAAGCTGATAGAGCGTGTTGAGCTGCATGAATTGGATGCCCGTGCGCTCGAAGATTTGCGCGCGCGGCATGCGCTGGAATGCAAGCGGCATCATGCCATCGGTGCGCGCATCGCGGTAGTGGTAGGGAATGCCGAGAAGGTCGCCGTTGGCGTCCAGCAAGGCGAAGTCAACGCCCCACGTATCCACACCCACGCTAGCGAGCGCGCCTTCAGCCGCTGCTTTGCCGAGGCCCACCAGCACCTCCTCCCAGAGGGCAAGCACGTTCCAGTGCAAATGATCACGCACACGCACCGCACGATTAGGGAAACGATGCACCTCCTGCAAGGTGATGCGATCACCGTCGAAGTGACCGACGATCACGCGCCCGCTTTCGGCGCCGAGGTCAATTGCAACATGTCGAGACATGGCTGAGGCAAACGCAAATGAGATTCGCGTACTACACAGCGCGAACACGCGCGCGTTGAGCATTCTATCCAAGCTGCGCAAGGCACGCGAATGCATCGCACGTGCCTGCTTTGCCTAAGGCTACAATCGCCACACGCATGAGGTGAACGACCATGCCGGAGAAACTGATCATCATCGGCGCAGGACCAGCGGGGCTGACCGCAGCGCTTTACGCTGGGCGCGCCTTCCTCGAGCCGCTGGTCTTTGTGGGGCCTTCTTTCGGCGGTCAGATTGCCACCACGACGGATGTGGAGAATTTCCCAGGGTTTCCCAACGGCTTGCAAGGACCTGAGCTCGCAGCGCTGATGCGTGAGCAAGCGGAGAAGTTCGGCGCGCGCCTGGTCGAGGAGAGCATTGTGCGGGTGGACTTCTCACAGCGTCCGTTTCGCCTGTGGTCGGAGAGCAGCGAGCACGAGGCGCTGGCGGTGATCATCGCCACGGGCGCGACGCCGCGCAAACTGGGTGTGCCTGGCGAGGACGCGTTCGTTGGGCGCGGCGTCTCCTACTGCGCCACGTGTGATGGCTTTTTCTTCCGAGATAAGGAGATCATCGTGGTCGGCGGCGGCGACAGCGCCTTCCAAGAAGGATTGTTCCTCACCAAGTTCGGACGTCGCGTGCGCATCGTGCATCGCCGCGACGAGTTCCGCGCCAACCCCACACTCCAACGCCGCGCCATGGAAAACCCCAAGATCGAGTTCATCAAAAGCGCCGTCGTGGAGCGCATCCTTGGCGATGGCAAAGTAACCGAGGTGCAGTTGCGCAGCACGAAGACTGGTGAGCAGTGGACGACGCCTGTGGACGGCGTGTTCATCTTCATCGGGCATGAGCCGAACACGCAACTCTTTAGAGGGCAGCTTGCCATGACGGACGAGGGTTACCTCATCGTGGACCAACGTCTGCACACCAGCGTGCCGGGCGTGTTCGCGGCAGGCGAAGTGCATGATAACTGGTTCAAACAAGCGATCACCAGCGCGGGGTTCGGCTGCATGGCTGCCATGGAAGCCGAGAAGTACCTCAGCAGCCTATGATGCGCACCTTCTTCTTGCGGCTCGGCGTGAACGCCGTGGCGATCTTCGTCACCGCAGCGCTGCTACCAGGCATTCGCGTGCGCGACGAGAACCCGCTCACCTATCTCCTGCTGGGCATCCTTTTCGGCGTGCTCAACGCAGTGGTCAAGCCTGTGCTCAAGGTGCTGACTTGTCCGCTCATCTTGCTTACACTCGGCTTGTTCATCTTGGTGATCAACGGCTTGATCCTGTTGCTCACGAGCGTGCTCAGCGGTGGGGCGCTGGTGGTGGATGGGCTGGGCACGGCAATCCTGGGCGGCATTGTGATGAGCCTCACGAACGTTGTCCTGGAAGCGCTGCTTGGACTGCGCGGCAAGGATGATTGAAAGATGCAACTAGATGTGATCTACCTCATGGTGAGCGGCGCGATCACGGCGCACCGAGCAGAGGCGCTGGTCGAAGCGCTAGCGCAGCGCGCCGCCTCTGTGATCGTGGTGCCCACGCCCAACGCGGCGCGCGTGATCAGCACTTATGCGCTGCAACGCATTCCTGGTGCGCAGGTGGTGGAAAGCTACTTCGACGCGCGCATTCTGCCGCGCCCACAGCCTGCGCCCGTGGTGTTCGCGCCATGCACGTTCAACTCGTTGAACAAGCTCGCCGCTGGCATTGCCGATAATCTCGCACTTGCGATCACCGCCGAGATGATCGGCTTCGGGCAGCCGGTGATCGTCGCTGTGTCGGCAAATCAGCCGCTCTGGGCGCATCCAGCGGCGCGCGCCTCTGCGGAGAGGCTGCGCCAATGGGGCGTGTATGTCCTCGACCCCGTGCAGTCTGATTCCGACCTCACACTCGCACCAACGGACGCGATCCTGCAATATCTCGAGCACGCACTTCTGGAGAAGAGACGATGAAGCTGGTCCTCGCTGTGATTCAAGCTGACGATCTGCAAGCCGTCACACAAGCGCTCAACGCGGCAGGGTATCGCGTCACGCGCATCGCCACGCAGGGCGGTTGGTTGCGGCGCGAGAACGCCACGCTGCTGATCGGCGTGGAAGATGCGCAAGTGGATGACGTGCTCAACATCCTGCGCCGCACGGCGCAGCGCCGCACTGCATGGGTGAACATCGCCAGCGAAGCCGCTGGCATGTTCGCCGCACAACCGATCGAAGTCGAGATCGGCGGCGCGACGGTGTTCGTGCTCAACGTGGAGCGCTTCGTGCAACTCTCTTCGGATGACTAAGGCGCTGCTGTGCCGCTTCAACTCACCTTCGTGCGCCATGCCCAATCGGTGAATAACGCGCTGTGGAGCAGCGGCGCTGCGCCTGTGGTGCGCGTGGACGATCCTGAGCTAACGCCGCTGGGCCAGCAACAAGCCCGCTTGCTCGCTGAGCATCTTGCGCGCAGCGAAGCGCGCTTCACGCGCCTCTTCACCAGCTTGATGCTGCGCGCTGCGCAAACTGGTCACATCATCGCCGAGCAGCTCGATATGCCCCTCACAGGCTGGGTGGACCTGCATGAGGTCGGCGGGATGTATGTGCAGGACGCAGAGAGCGGTGCCTTTTTGCCGCGCAGCGGGCAAAGTCGCGCCGAACTCGCCAAGCGTTTCCCGCGCTTGGTGCTGCCCGAGCAAGTGACCGAGGCGGGCTGGTGGAACAAGCCCTTCGAGGAAAATGCTGAGCGCTGGGCGCGCGCGCAGCGTGTGTGGCAGGCGCTGCGCGCCCATTGTGACGCTGAAGAACATTGGCTTCTGGTGAGCCACAGCGGTTTTCTCAACTTGCTGCTGCGCGCGATGCTCGAGGTGCCACCGAGCAGCACTACGTGGTTTCGGCTGGAGAACGCCAGCCTCACGCACGTGGTGGTGGCGTGCGACTACGCCGAAATCCGCTGCGTGAACGACGTGAGTTTCCTGCCCTCCGCGCTGCGCACCTAGTTGCGCGCTCCTCACGACCGTTGACGTTGAAGCAGCGCGCCCACGATCGCCAAAGCCAGCACGCCCCCGATCACCAGCACCAGGGCGAAGCCCGCGTCAAACAGCCCTGGCAAGGTGGACACGGGAATGGCGAGGAACAGCAGCACAACGAGCAAGATCGGCCACGGACCGTTCCAATCGAGTTTCATCGCAGCAGCGCGAATTCTACGCGAGGCGCCCTTGCCACTTGTCACCTCGGCAAGGGTATGCGCATCTAAGCCGTGTGGAACAACGCTTGTGCGCATGAGGTGATGAGGAAGCATGGCTGAGACTAAACCACAACCGCGCGTCATCATCTTCACTACGCCGACATGTGCGTTTTGCAACGCAGCGAAGGCATACTTCCGCCAAAAGGGCATTCGCTTCACCGAAGTAGATGTGAGCCGCGACCCGGCAGCCGCGCGCGACATGGTGCGCCGCTCCGGGCAAACAGGGGTGCCGGTGATTGACATCGGTGGCAGGATCGTGATCGGCTTTGACAAGGCGCGCATCAACGCCCTGTTGGGCATCCGCTAATGCGCCGATAACGCGCGAAGCGTACACTTAGCCCCCGCGCAAACCCTAACAGCGAAAGAAAGGAGGACGCAAAGCAATGGCTGCTAAGACATCCAGCGCAACAACGAACGCTGCCAAGGAGCAGACCCCGAACATTCAGCCTCTGGGCACGCGCGTGCTGATCCGCCCCATCGAGCAGGAGATGCGCACGCCTTCTGGTTTGGTGATCCCAGAGACTGCGAAGGAAAAGCCGCAAATCGGCGTCGTGCTTGCCGTCGGCGACTCTGAGGACATTAAGGTGAAGGTCAACGACAAAGTGCTCTACGCAAAGTACTCGGGCACCGAGTTTAAGCACGACGGCGTGACCTACCTCATCATGGATAACAACGACATCCTCGCTATCGTCCGCGACTGAACATGGAAGACGTATCGCCAACTCCGGAGACCGAGACGCTCTGGGATGTGGTGATCATCGGCGGCGGGCCAGCAGGCGCAACAGCGGCGCTGTATCTGGCCCGCGCCGACTTGAAGACGCTGGTGATCGACAAGGGGTTGACCGCCGGCGCCTTGGGCATCACCAGCCGCATTGCCAATTACCCCGGCATCCTTGAAGAGATCAGCGGCGCCGAGCTGCTCCAGCGCATGCGCCAACAGGCGCAGAACTTCGGCGCGGTGTTTGTGCAGGACAAGGTGCAGGCGGTGGACCTGGAGAGCGACCCCAAGCTGATCTTCGCCAACGGCGGCACCTACTCAGCACGCGTCGTGATCATCGCCACGGGTGCCATGGGGCGCAAGCACCGCATCAAGGGCGAAGAAGAGTTGTTGGGGCATGGGGTCTCCTACTGCGCTACCTGCGACGGGGCTTTCTTCCGCGATCAGGAAGTAGCTGTGGCAGGGAACACAGACGAAGCCGTCGAGGAGGCGCTTTTCCTCACGCGCTTTGCGCGGCGCGTGCACTTCTTCTGCCCAACCCCCACGCTCAAGGCGCCTGAGCATCTGGTCGAGGAGCTGCTAGCGCAACCTAACGTGAAGCTTTACCTCGGCGCCTCGGTGACGGAGATCATCGGCAAGGAGCAAGTTGAGGCTGTGCGCGTCTCGCTGCGCAGCGAGGGCGCGATCACAGTGCCCGTGAGCGGCGCGTTCATCTACCTGCAAGGCAACGTGCCCGTGACCGACTTTCTGAACGGGCAGTTGCCTCTCACGGAGACAGGCTGCCTCAGCGTGGATTCGGAATTCCGCACCGCGTTGCCGGGCGTGTACGCCATCGGCGATGTGTTGTGCAATCACGTGAAGCAGGCAGTGGTTGCCGCTGCAGAAGGCGCGGTTGCCGCGATGGCGGTCGAAAAGGCGCTGCGCGGGCGCAAGCAGCTCGCGGTGGATTGGTCGAAGTGATCCTCGTTCTTCAGGGCGCTTCCCGATTGGCGGCGCCCTTTTGATTTTCGTACGCGCGCAGCACGTCGAGCCAAAGCTGGGCGTGTTGCGCCAACCCTTCCGCTGAGAAGTGGCAGCCATCGTAGCGATACTCTAGCCCGAGCTGATCCGTATCTGGGCCAGCGTAAATGCCAAGCGCTGGGTTCACCAGCGCAGCCTGCGCGGTGCGGATTGCCTCATTGGGCGGGTACTCTCCACAGCGTGAGGCAAGCGCCACGAACACGGGCGCATCCACGCCGAGCTTGCGGATCGCAGCGAGCATCGCCAAGAACGAACGCCGGTAGCTCTCTGCATCTGTGCCGAGCACGGCGTCACTTTCGCCTTGGTGCCAGAGCAAGTGGGTGAAGCGCAAGCCGGCGCGCTGCGCCGTGCGGATGTTGCGCAGGAGATCCTCATGAAGCAGCCCGCCTGGTGCCCACTTGGCGATCTCGGTGCCGCCGATGGACGCAGGCACAAAAATCACGCGGTCGTACAGCCTCGCCGCGATGATGGCGTCCCCGAGGCGCGTCCACACGCTGCCGCCCGTGCCGTCTGCGCCTGGCAAGGGATCAGCAGCGGGCGACCACCGCCCGCGAAAGAAGGCGCGCACAGCAGGGTGAGCACGGTGGCGCGTCTCGCCCCAGTTGCCTGCGTTAGATTGCCCGAACACTAGCGCCACCATCACGCGCGGCTTGGGCGTCGGCGTTGCTCGACGCGCCGGCGTCGAAGTCGGTGTCGGCGATTGCGCGTGTGCGCTTGCAGCGATCGCGATCAGAATCACAAGGCTGGAGAGGTAATGACGCATGCGCATCGCTTATCGCGTTGGGAGCGTAGGCGCTTGCACAGTGGGAAGGGTGGGGGGGAGCCACAAGAGCACGAGCACTTGTTCCAGACGCCCAAGGTCCACACTGGGGCGCACCACAGCCACACGTTGCAGCTCTACCTCAGAACTGGTGATCTCGACGACGGTGCCCACTGGCAAACCAGCAGGCAATAGCCCGCCCAAGCCGCTTGTGACCAGTGTGTCGCCCACGTTGATCGGCTCGGCGGGCAGCACATCGCGCAGCAGCAGACGTCCGCTCTCGTCGCCGACCACGGTGCCAGCGGCGCGCGTCTCCACTGTGCGCACGTTGACAAACGAAGCAGGGTCGTTAATGAGCTGCACTTGCGCCGTTGTCTCGTTGACCACCGCCACACGTCCGACCAACGCACCACCGAGGCTCACAACCGGCATGCCCACCACAAGCCCGTGCCGTGCGCCTGCGTTGATGGTCGCGTAGCGCACAAACGGGCTGGATTCGCCTGCGATCACGGTGGCGCAGGCGGGCGTGCGCCCACTTTCGTTAGTGGTGGGGTCAGGGCAGGTGGTCTGATCGCGCATGCCGATCACGTCTGCGCCGCGACGTGTGTAGGCGGGGTTCTCCTCTGCAAAGCGCAGCAGCGCGCGGTAGCGCTCGACCTCGACTTGAAGCGCGCGCAGGCGGAGCACCTCAGCGGTGAGCGCATCCACTTGCCGCTGTAATACGGCGTTGCGCGTGCGTAGCTCAGCGATCTCACCAGAGAAGCCGACCAAACTGCTCAAGAAGCGCCCTGCTTGCGTCAGCGCTTGCTGGAATGGCGCAACGAACAGCGAGAGCGCGCCTGGTCCAAGCTGGGCGCGAGTCAACAAGGCAGCTAAGACGGCAATGGCGCCAAGCGCGACAAGCAACGCAAGTAAGGCAGGCGACGTGCGCCGGTCGCGCGGCGACATGGTTTAAGAGATGCGTGTGAGCGTGGTGGGCGAGGCGAGCGCTGCTTGCGAGGAAGCACTCTTGCGTTCCATCCCCGCCAAGACATCCCGCAAGTTGTCAAGGTCGGAGAGCACGATCTCTGTGCCGCGCGCCACGCACGAGAGCGGGTCTTCAGCGACCCAGGTGCGGATGTTGGTTTCGTCGGCGATGCGCTCAGCAAGCCCTTGCAGCAGTGCGCCGCCGCCAGCGAGGCAAATGCCGTTGTCCATCAAGTCAGCAACCAGCTCTGGCGGCGTCTCCTCCAGGGTGTTGCGCACCATCTCGACGATGGTGTTCACCGAGTTGGAAAGCGCCTCGCGGATCTCAACCGAGGAGACCTCGACGGATTCAGGCAAGCCGGTGACCAAGTTACGCCCCCGCATGGTGAAGGTTTTCTCCTCGGGCAGCGCAAACGCAGAGCCGATGGCGATTTTGATGCGCTCCGCCATGCGCTCACCGATGAGCAGGTTGTACTTCTGGCGCGCGTAGTTGATGATGTCCTCATCCATCTCGTCACCAGCGACGCGCAGCGACCGGCTGATCACGATGCCACCGAGCGAGAACACCGCCACTTCCGTCGTGCCACCGCCGATGTCCACGATCATTGAACCTTGCGCTTCGGTGACGGGCAGCCCCGCGCCGAACGCCGCAGCGATCGGCTCCTCGATGAGGTACACCTCGCGCGCGCCAGCCGCACGAGCGGCGTCAATCACGGCGCGCTTCTCGACCTCAGTCACGCCAGAGGGAATGCCGATCAGCACGCGCGGGCGCGGGATGTTGATTAAGAGGCGGCTGTGCGCTTTGTGGATGAAGTACTCCAGCATCGCCTCGGTGATCTCGAAATCGGAGATCACACCGTCGCGCAGTGGGCGGATGGCGACGATGCGCGAAGGGGTGCGCCCGACCATCTCCTTCGCCTCCGCGCCCACCGCTTTGATCTCGCGCGTCTTGCGGTCCACCGCCACCCAAGAAGGCTCGTTGATGATGATCCCCTTGCCGCGCGCCGCGACGAGAGTGTTTGCCGTCCCTAGGTCAATCCCCAAATCGAGCGAGAACAGACCCAGAAAACGGTCCAAAATACTCGCCATGTAACCAAAATTATATCCACAGGGGCGATGAGGGCTTGCTCGGCTTTCGCCACGCCACAAGCCGCTGCGAGCGCAGAGGAAGTTGCTTGTGCGGCGGTGCTAGAATCGTGACGACCTGAAACGGTTTACGACTCAGCCGCATCAGGCTGAGAGGAAGGATGAACTATGACCACAACTAATGGCGCAAATCCCAACGATCTCTACGACATCACCATCATCGGCGCCGGGCCGGCAGGGCTGTTCGGTGCGTTCTACGCCGGCTTGCGCGAGATGAAAGTGAAAGTGATTGACGCACTCGACGAGCTGGGCGGTCAGCTCGCTACGTTGTACCCAGAGAAGTTCATCTACGACGTGCCAGGATACCCCAAGGTGCTTGCCCAGGACCTCGTGAAGCACCTCGTGGAGCAAGCTTCAATGTTCAAGCCGACGTTCGTGCTCGGCGAGCGCGTTGAGACCTTGGAGAAGCAGCCCGATGGCACATTTGTGCTCGGCACCAACAAGGGCACCACACACCGCTCGCGCGTCGTGCTCATCTGCGCGGGGGTCGGGGCGTTCCAGCCGAAGAAACTGCCTCAGCCTGAGCTGGCGCAGTACGAAGGCAAGGGGCTTTACTACATCGTCAAAGAGAAGGCAGCCTTCCGCGGAAAGCGCATCCTCATTGTTGGCGGTGGCGATTCAGCAGTGGACTGGGCGCTTAACTTGAAGGACTACGCCGCCCATGTAACGCTCATTCACCGCCGCGACCAATTCCGCGCCCACGCAGCCTCAGTCACTGAGCTGCTCAACTCACCCGTCGAGGTGAAGCTCTTCTACGAGCTGAAGACGGTGCGCGGCAACGGCAAGGTTGAAGAAGCGGTGATCTTCGACAACCGCACCAAAGAGGAGATGGTCCTCCCCGTGGACGCCGTGATCCTGACGCTGGGCTACAGCGTTGATCTCGGCCCGATCAAGAACTGGGGGCTGGAGATGGAAGGCTCGCGCTACATCCGTGTGAACAGCCGCATGGAAACGAGCATCCCTGGCGTGTATGCAGCGGGTGACATTTGCGCTGAGCCAGGCGTGGAGCCGATGAACCTCATCGTGGAAGGGTTCGCGCAAGCAGCGCGCGCGGTGAACTTTGCTTATCAATACCTACACCCCGGCGCTCGCGCGTTCCCCGGGCACAGCTCGGAGAAGAAACTCTGAGGCTCAGCGCAGTCGCTCACACCTTGTTAAAAACGCCTTAACGTTCACGCCCTACACTATGCTCCGCTGGAGTGCTTGGGCATGCCGACGCTAGTTCGGGTCACTACAAAGCGAGAAGCTGAGAGCGCACAACCTGTTGAACGCGAGGTTGTGCTTGAGACGCGCAACCTCAGCGTGTATTACGGCAACTTCAAGGCGATCCACGAAGTCTCGCTGCCGATCTATCGCAACCACATCACAGCGCTGATCGGCCCTTCGGGCTGCGGCAAGAGCACGTTGCTGCGCGCGCTCAACCGCATGAACGACATCATCCCAGGCGCGCACACTGAAGGCGAGGTGCTCTTTCACGGCGTGAACCTCTATGACCCGCGCGTTGACCCAGTGGTGGTGCGTCGGCGCATCGGCATGGTGTTCCAGAAGCCGACGCCGTTCCCGAAGAGCATTTACGAGAACGTGGCGTTCGGCTTGCGCGTTAACGGCTGGCGTGGCACCAAGTCACAGCTAGACGACATCGTGGAGAAGGCGCTGCGCGATGCGGCGTTGTGGGACGAGGTGAAAGACAAGCTCAAACAGCCGGGGACGGCGCTATCGGGCGGGCAGCAACAGCGCTTGTGCATCGCGCGCGCGATCGCGGTCGAGCCAGAAGTCATCCTCATGGATGAGCCGTGCTCTGCCCTCGACCCCATCGCCACCCTCAAAATCGAGGACCTGATGGTGGAGCTGAAGAAGAACTACACCATCGTGATCGTCACGCACAACATGCAGCAAGCCGCGCGCGTGAGCGACTACACCGCGATGATGCTCATGCGCCCCGACCGCGCCGGTGAGCTGGTGGAATTCGACCGCACGGAGGTGATCTTCACCAACCCTAAGGACAAGCGCACCGAGGATTACGTGAGCGGGCGCTTTGGCTAACCAACGCCCGAAGCGCTTTGCGCAACAACGAGGCGCGCTGTGGAAGCCCGTGCCCTCCCTTCTTGAGCGGCGCGGGCTTCTTGTGTTGCCTTTCGGGTCGAGCGGGAACAAAATGAGGCTGCGAAACGTCAGCACACATGGAGCATCGCCATGCGCCAATTACGCTCTCTAGCCCTTGCGAGCGCCCTTCTCTTGCTCAGCAGTTGCGCTGCGCCCAGCACCCCTGTGGGAATGACCGCTCAGCCCGATAGGGTGGACTCTGCACCCGAGGCGCCTTCTGCGGCACGGGTGCCGCCTTCCTTTGTCGCAGGAAGTGAGCAAGCACCCCGTGTGGAACGGCTCATCATTCGCAACGCAGAACTGAGCATTGTCGTCACGGACACCCTCGTGGCGCTCACTGCGCTCTCGCAGCTTGCAGAAGCGATGGGCGGTTACGTGGTCTCATCGTCCACCTACCAGGCAGGGCAAGGGGCGCTGCAAGCCGATGTTCAATTCCGGGTCGAAGCCAAACGATTTGACGAGGCGCTCCAAGCCGTGCGCGCTTTAGCGGTCCAGGTCGAGCGCGAGACCGTGAGCGGACAAGATGTGAGCGCGGAGTACTTCGACCTGGAAGCCCAGTTGCGCAACTTGGAGAACACCGAAGCGCAATTGCGCAAGCTCCAAAGCGAAGCCACCACAACGCAGGATGTGCTCGCGGTGTATCGTGAGCTCGCTACCATTCGCGGTGAAATTGACCGCATCAAAGGGCGCATGCAATACCTTTCACAATCGGCAGCGCTCGCCAGCATCAGCGTGAGCCTCAAGCCTGACGTGCTGGCGCAGCCGATCCAAATCGCGGGCTGGCGGCCGGAGGGCGTTGCGCGCGAGGCAGTGCAAGCGCTCGTCATTGCGCTTCAAGCGCTCGCAACGCTCGCCATTTGGACGGCAATTGTGATCGTGCCCATTGCGGCGTTGATCGGGTTGCCTGTGTTGATCGCAATTGGCGCAGTGCGCCGTTGGCGCAAACGTCAGCGGGCATTTGCTTCCCAGGTTGGGCCTCATGCCTGATTGGCATTCCATCGTCGAGACCCTCGTGCGCGCGGCGATTCGCGCAGTGGCCCCTGAGGTGGCGATTCAGCACCATATGCGTCGCCTTGGGGATGTGTTGATCGCAGGCACACGGACGTTCGACCTGCGCGCCTTCGATGAGGTGCGCTTGATCGCTGTGGGCAAGGCAGCAGTGCCCATGGCGCGCGCAGTGATCGCGCTGCTCACGGATCGCTTGACGCAGGCAGTTGTGGTGACTAAACACGGGCACGGTGCGCCGTTGCAGTGGCGCGATCGCACGGCGCAAGTGATCGAAGCTGGGCACCCCATCCCCGATGCGCTCAGCGTGCGCGCAGGCGAAGCTGTGATTGATGCGCTACAGGGATGCACGTCGCGCACGCTGGTGATTGGGTGCGTGAGCGGCGGCGCCTCGGCGCTATTGGTGGCGCCTCAGCCGGGCATTTCGCTGCGCGCGTTGCAGGCAATCAATGAAGCGCTGTTGCGCAGCGGCGCAGACATCCGCGAGATGAACGCAGTGCGCGCACGGCTCGACCGCCTCAAAGGAGGTGGGCTTGTGGCACTCGCGCAGCCTGCGCAGGTGCTTGGGTTGATCTTGAGCGACGTGATCGGCGATCCGCTCGATGTGATCGCGAGCGGGCTGACGTATCACCCTGCGGCGCACAACGTGCTGGTGGGCAACAACGCGCAGGCGTGCACCGCAGCTGCTGAGGCTGCACACGCGCTGGGCTTTGCTGCGCGCGTCGTGACGACGCAGCTTCGCGGCGAGGCGCGCGACGTAGGACGCACGATCGCACACGCAATCAGCGCTGCGCCGCCGCGCACGGCGTTGGTTTACGGCGGCGAGACCACCGTCACGGTGCGCGGCGAGGGCAAGGGCGGACGCAATCAAGAACTTGCGCTCGCAGCGGGTGTGGCGCTTAGCGAGCTACGCCTTGCGGAGGAGGCCGTGTGCTTAGTCGCGTTTGGCACTGATGGCACAGACGGCCCCACCGACGCAGCAGGCGCCTGGGTGACCCCGCGAATGATGAAAGAGGCGCAAGCACGCGGGCTGAACGCCGAAGCATACCTCGCGCGCAACGATAGCTACACCTTCTTCGAGCGCCTCGGCACGTTGATCCGCACTGGACCGACGGGCACGAATGTTGCGGATGTGGTGATCGCGTTGCGCAGCGAGGGCTAGCTTCGCGTCAGCGCATAGACGGCGATGCGTGCGCGCAGCGAGGGCCAAAGGTGCACCTTGTGCCCATCGGCGAGGAACACGCGCCGTTGCACGCGCGCGCCTAAGGCGCGGCAGAAGTCTTCAAACGCGGAGAGCGTGATCGCGCGCTCGCGCGGCTCGCCCGCGATCAGCGGCGCGCCAAACCCTTTGCCGCGCAGCATGTCCCAACGCACGCGCCAGTAGCCCGCGTTGCGAAAGCTGATGATCGCCGTGCGCCCGACGCGAAGCATCTCCTGCACCACTGGCGCCGGGCGGTTGAGGTAGGCGATCGTCTCGCTCAGGATCACGAAGTCAAACACACCGTCGGGGAAGTCGGCAAGCCCCTCCTCGATGTTGCCTTGGCGCACCGAAAGCCCGCGCGCGACACATGCGCGCACGGCTGCCTCGCTGATCTCCACGCCGCGTGCTTGGACGCCTTTCTGGGCGACGAGCTGTGCAAGCAGCTCGCCGTCGCCGCAGCCAAGGTCGAGCACGCGCGCGCCGGGTGTCACTAGCTCGACGATCGCGTTGAAGTCATAGCGCGGTTTCGCAGTTCGGCTCATGGCACACGTGAAAACAGGGGACGCCGCACGTTCGGTGGCGTCCCCTGCAGATTATCGGCGACGCAGCGGGGCGCGCCTACAGCAGCGCGATCACGCGCGTGGGCCCGCCTGTGGCGCCAACGATCTTCGGCCCACCGACGATCACTGTTGCGCCGCGCGCGGGCATCTTGCCGAGGTTCGCCACGCACTCAATGCCCCAACGGTTGGTGGGCAGCCAGCGATAGTGCACGTCGAAAGTCTTAGAAGGACCGTGGTCGAGGCTCAACGTGTCCACGAATAGCCCTTTCACCTGGCGGTTCGCCAGCAAGAACTCCACCGCCTCGAGGCTAAAGCCAGGGAAATGCATCACGCCTTTGTCGTCGGCGTTGCGGAACTTGGGCGTGTTCACGTATGCGTCCCAACCGCTATACATCGCTACGATGGCGCCGAAGGGGATGCGCCCATAGCGCCGCTCGTAGCGGCGAATGTCGGCTTCGGTAACCAGAGCGTCGGGGTCTTTGCTCGCCTTGTCCCGGATGTCGATCACCACCAGCGGACCGACAAGGTTCTCGACGGGGATTTGGTCGGCGGTCTGCTGATCAGAGAAGTGAAACGGCGCGTCCATGTGGGTGCCCGTATGTTCGTTGATCACCCACTCGTTCATGTTGTAGCCGTTGTCCTTCAAGTTATAGAGGGTCTTGATCGTCAACTGCTGGCTGCCGCCGAAGGTGGGGAAGTTTGGCGGAAGCGGATGCGTGAGATCAACGACTTTGCTGATGCGCAGCGTGGTGGGGCGGAACAGCTCCTCGCGCGCGTCCACTGGTGTGGCGAGGAACGAGGCGCTTGCTACTGCTGCACCTGCAGCGGCACCCTTGAGGAACTGACGACGGCTCAACGACTCTGCGATCTGTTTTTGCAACTCAGGGACGCACATGGGTTTGCACCTCCGGGTTGTGGTGATGGATATGCGCTAAGCATACTGCAACTGCAACAGGAGGCAAACGGTTCACACTGGCGTAGGGCGGTGACCGTTTGCCAACGCTGGCGCAGCCAGCGCTTTGTCGCGTTCGAGCACGCGCCGCAAGAACTGCCCCGTGTAGCTATGCGGCACCTGTGCGACTTCCTCGGGCGTGCCCTCAGCAACGATGTAGCCACCGCCAGCCCCGCCTTCAGGGCCGAGATCGATCACCCAATCGGCGACCTTGATGATGTCGAGGTGATGTTCGATCACCACCACAGTGTTGCCGTCGTCCACCAGACGATTCAGCACGTGGATCAGGCGGTGTACGTCGGCTTGATGCAGCCCAACCGAAGGTTCATCAAGCACATAGATCGTGCGGCCTGTGGGGCGCTTGCTCAGCTCGCGGCTAAGCTTGACGCGCTGCGCCTCGCCGCCGCTCAGCGTTGTGGCGGGCTGCCCCAGCCGGATGTAACCTAGGCCTACTTCTTCGAGGGTTTGCAACTTGCGCGCGATGGCGGGGATGTCTTTGAAGAACGCGAGCGCCTCGGTCACGGTCATGTCGAGCACCTCGGCGATGTTTTTGCCCTTGTAGCGCACCTGCAACGTCTCGCGGTTGAAGCGCGTGCCGTGGCACACGTCGCAGGTGACGTAGATGTCGGGCATGAATTGCATTTGGATCTGCAAGACGCCTTGCCCCTCGCAAGCTTCGCAGCGGCCGCCCTTCACGTTGAACGAAAAGCGCCCGCTCTTGTAGCCGCGCAGCTTGCTCTCGGGCAGGCTGGCGAACAGCTCGCGCAGCGGCGTCCAAAGACCTGTATAGGTTGCGGGGTTGCTGCGCGGCGTGCGTCCGATGGGCTGCTGGTCAATGTTGATCACGCGGTCGAGGTGCTCCAAGCCGAGGATGTCATCCATGTCGCCGGGGTGTTCCAGCGCGCCGTTCAAGCGATTTGCCAGCGCCTTGTAGAGGCACTCGATGATGAGCGACGACTTGCCGCTGCCGCTCACGCCAGTGACCACCACGAACTTGCCGAGCGGGATGCGCACGTCAATGTTTTTGAGGTTGTTCTCGCGCGCGCCTTTGATGAGAAGATACTTGCCGTTGCCAGCGCGGCGTTTCGGTGGGACGGGGATGCGCATACGACCGCTGAGATAAGCACCGGTGATCGAGGTAGGGTGCTGCATGATCTGTTCCGGCGTGCCGACGGCGACCACTTGCCCGCCGTGCTCGCCCGCACCAGGACCCATGTCAATAATCCAGTCGGCGGCGCGCATGGTGTCGTCGTCGTGCTCCACCACCAACACCGTATTGCCGAGGTCGCGCAGGCGCAGCAGGGTGTTGATCAGGCGCTGCTGATCGCGCTGGTGCAAGCCGATGCTTGGCTCGTCGAGCACGTAGAGCACGCCTGTGAGCTGCGAGCCGACCTGTGTGGCGAGGCGAATGCGTTGCGCCTCGCCGCCGCTCAGCGTCATGGCGCTGCGGCTCAAGGTGAGGTAATCTAGTCCCACGTCCACCAAGAATTGCAGGCGGGCGCGGATCTCGCGCACGATGGGGCGCGCGATTTGCTTATCACGCGCGCTGAGGGTTGGGTTGTTTTCGTCGTCCACGCCCAGCGAATCAACCCAAGCGAGCGCCTCGCGGATGCTTAGGTCAGTCACTTCAGCGATGTTCTTGCCGCCCACGCGCACGCACAGCACTTCTTCCTTTAGCCGCTTGCCGCCACACACTTCGCACGTCTGGTAGGTCATCACGGACTCAATCGCCTGCTTGACATGCTCGCTTGGGTTCTCCTGGTAGCGGCGATAGAGGTTAGGGATCACCCCCTCGAAGGGGATTTCGTAGCGGCGGCGCTCGCCGTAGCGATTGACGTAGTTCACGCGCACGCGCTCGTCGCCGCTGCCGTAGAGGATGAGTTCGCGCTGGGCGTTGGTCAACTCGCGCCAAGGCACATCCATGGGGATGTTGTAAGCTTTGCACACGGCGCGCAGCATTTGCCAGCCCCAGCTTTCTTCGTTTTCGCTGTTCCAGCCAATGGCGTTAATCGCGCCCTCTTCAAGCGACAGCTCGGGGTTGGGCACGACGAGCGCGGGGTCAATCACGCGCTTGCTGCCCAGTCCTTGGCAGGCAGGACAAGCGCCTTGAGGCGAGTTGAACGAGAACAGCTTTGGTTCCAGATCGGGGTAGCTTTTGCCCGTGGCGGGGTCCACGCGCTTTTCGCTGAAGAGCACATCGCGCCATTGTTCGCTGCCGGGTTCCTGCACCATGGCGATCATGAAGCCGTCGCCGAGCTTAAGCGCCGTCTCCACCGAATCGTTGAGGCGCGAGAGGAAGGCGCGCCGCTCTTCTTCTTCGATGATCTCATTGGGCACCACGAGGCGATCCACCACCGCCTCGATAGTGTGCAGCTTGTAACGGTCGAGCTTGATCTCCTCGTCCACAAGACGAATCTCACCATCCACGCGCACGCGGCTGAAACCCTGCTTGCGCACATCTTCGAACACTTGCTGGTGGTGCCCCTTCTTATCTTTGATCAATGGCGCGAGCACTTGTACGCGCGTACCTGGCGGCAACGCAGCGATCTGGTCCACGATCTGCTGCGCGCTCTGCGAGACAAGCGGCTGCCCGGTGACAGGCGAGTAATACACGCCAACGCGCGCGAAGAGCAGGCGCAGGTAATCGTAAATCTCGGTGACCGTTCCGACTGTGGAGCGCGGGTTGTGGCTGCTGCCCTTTTGGTCAATCGAGACCGCAGGGGAAAGCCCATCTATTTGGTCCACGTCTGGCTTTTCCATTTGCCCCAGGAACTGGCGCGCGTAAGCAGAGAGGCTTTCAATGTAACGCCGCTGCCCTTCGGCGAAGATGGTGTCGAACGCGAGCGACGACTTGCCGCTGCCGCTCAAGCCAGTGATCACCACGAGCTTGTCGCGCGGGATCTCGACGTTGATGTTCTTGAGGTTGTGCACACGTGCGCCACGCACGACGATTTTGTCCTGCGCCATGGCTTCGATCGTTGAGGGTGAGGCAACTATACCCGTGTGGCCTCAAACTCGAGCGTGCGCTCTAAACTGGCGCTGAGCGCCACGAAAGGGGGTCTCGCGCGCAGCGCGTGTTGGCTATCATGCACGCATGCGATCGCACCTTGTTCTCCTCGGGTTGGCTGGATGTGCTGTTTTGGCGTGGTCGGCGTTGACGGTTTTACCTGTGCAAGCACAACCCTCGCCGGCTTACGAAGCGCTTACCATCTCCGCATTGCGCGCGCGCAGTTACGGCGAGGGGAGCCTGCGCGTGGAGCGCACCTTACAGGTCACCGCGGCGTTCACGCGCACGCTGATTCAATTTGACAGCGACGGGCTGCGCGTGTACGGCTTCATGAACATCCCTCGCGGCAAAGGACCGTTCCCGACTGTGATTGTGCTGCATGGCTACGTGAATCCGCGCACTTACCGCACGCCCTACGCTTACACGCAGCCCTACGCTGACGCACTTGCGCGTGCTGGTTTTCTCGTTGTGCATCCCGATTACCGTGGACATGGGCGCAGCGAGGGCACACCTGAGGGCGAGGACAACTTGTTCCGCGTGGGCTATGCGGTGGACGTGTTGAATCTCATCGCGCACCTGCGCAAGCTGCCGCAGGTGGACGCAAACGCCATAGGGTTATTTGGGCATTCAATGGGCGGCGGGATCGCTCAGCGCGTGATCAGCGTGGATCGAGGGGTGAAGGCGGTGGTGCTCTATGGCTCGATGAGCGGTGATGAGCGCCTCAACGTGGAGCGCATTCGCAACGTCTTCCGCCGTGTGCCGCGCCTGCCAGAGGACGACGTGCCTGGCGCGTTTTGGTCGCGCATCTCGCCAATCAGCTACGCCGCCGAGTGGCAGGCTGCGGTGGAACTGCACCACGGCGCGCGCGATGCCCAAGTGCCCATCGCCTGGTCGCGCGACTTACACCGCCTGCTCACCGAGCTTGGCAAGCCAAGCGCGTTGGTTGAGTATCCTGAGGGCGGCCACGTGCTGCAAGGACGCGACCGCGACGAGATGATGCGCCGCGCGATCGCCTTCTTTCGACGTACGCTTGCCGCGCCAGCGCCCTAACGCGTGATCTTCTTCACCACCTCGACGCCGTTGCACGCCATGTTGTAGAGGAAGATCGCGTGCAGCAGGTCGCCGTCGTGGGCAGGAATGCCGAGCTTCTGTGCCACCTTCACTGGCGTGTCATAGGTCTGCACGCAGTTCTCCGGCACGATCACGCGCACATCGGGGATTTGCAGCGCGTTGGCGCGCAGGCGCAGGTGCATGGCGAGCTGGTAGGTGCACAAGTCAGTGCAATCGCCGACGACGATGAAGGTCTTCACCTCGGGGTGCTCCTCAAGCCACGGATCGAGCTTGGTGCCGATGGACGAGGAGAGGGAGTTTTTCTCGATGATCACAAACTCCGAGGCGAATGGCAAGCGCGCAAGCTCGGGGACGGTTTGCGCTTCGTCTTGACCACGCACGCAGTGCGGCGGATACTGCGCGAACTCGACCGCGTTCGGATCGTGGGCGTCCTGCGTGAGCACAAAGTGGCGCACGCCAGCAGCATAGGCGTCCTTGAAGAGCTTGACGATGGGGCGCACGATCCCCTGCACGCGCGGGCTAGCAAGCGGACCCACCGTGCAGAAGCCGTTGATCACGTCCACGCACATGATCGCTACGCGGCTCGGGTCGTCGCCGACGATCTTGGAGAGCTTCATCGTGGGGCGCTCTGCAAGCCACGCCTCCACGTAATTGATGAACGGACGAGCGCGCGTTGCCAGCGACATAGCGTTTCCTCCTTTGCGAGTGGTTTTGATGTGTGGGGATTATCGCGCAGGCTGGCTCGCGTTACACTCAACGGATATGAGTCGCATCTCACTGCGCGATCGCATTGTGTTCATCACAGGCGCAAGCAGCGGCATTGGACGAGCATGCGCGCGCGCTTTCGCGGCTGAGGGAACGCGCCTTGTTCTTGCCGCGCGCCGCATCGAGCGCCTGCGCGAGCTTGCTGAGACGCTCGAAGTGCCGACACACATCCTTCAGCTCGACGTGCGCGACCGCCGCGCGGTGTTCCAAGCAGTGGACGCGCTCCCCGCGGAGTTCCGCGACGTGGACATCTTGGTGAACAACGCTGGGCTGAGCCGCGGCTTGGAGAAGCTCTACGAGGGCAATGTGGACGACTGGGAGGAGATGATTGACACCAATGTGAAGGGCTTGCTCTACGTCACGCGCGCTATCTTGCCGGGCATGGTGGCGCGCCAGCGCGGGCACATCGTGAACATCGGCTCGGTGGCCGGGCACTACGCTTACCAGAACGGCGCGGTGTATTGCGCGACCAAAGCAGCGGTGAAGTCGCTCACCGAGAGCTTGAAGCAAGACCTGCTCGGCACGCCGATTCGCGTTACCTCAGTTGACCCGGGCTTGGTGGAAACGGAGTTTAGCGTCGTGCGCTTTCACGGTGACGTGGAGCGCGCGCGCAAAGTGTACGAAGGCGTGAAGCCGATGACGCCAGAAGATGTCGCTGAGGCAGTGCTCTTTTGCGTCACGCGCCCGCCGCACGTGAACATCAATTTCCTGATGATGATGGCGGTGGGGCAGAGCACACCCACCACCGTGTATCGCCAGCCCATCCCCGGCGTGCAGTGAAGGGACGAGAGCGCTATGACGAGCATCGCGCAATCGCTGCACCGTGTGCGCGAGCGCATCGCCGAAGCCGCGTTGCGCGCAGGGCGCTCGCCCGATTCGATCTTGCTCGTTGCCGTTTCCAAAACCATGCCGCCAGAGGCAGTGCTCGAGGCGCTGACGGCAGGGCAGCGGGATTTCGGCGAGAATCGCGTTGAGGAGGCGCTGCCCAAAATGGCAGCCGTAGGAGTCGTGGATCAAGTGCGCTGGCATATGGTTGGGCATGTGCAATCGCGCAAAGCGCGCGAGGTCGCTGGCGCCTTTTACCTTGTGCACTCGGTGGATTCGCTGCGGTTGGCGCAAAAGCTCAACGAGCGCGTGCCAGAAGGACAAGTGCAAGATGTGCTGCTGGAGTGCAACGTGAGCGGCGAGGCTTCCAAGTATGGCTTTGCGTTGCACGGTTGGGAACGCGAGCCTGCGCGCTTTGAGGCGTTCGCGCGCGATGTGGCGGCGATCCTCGCGCTGCCGCGGCTGCGCGTGCGCGGCTTGATGACCATGGCGCCGATCGTGGAGACGCCCGAGCAGGCCCGCCCATTCTTTGCTAGCCTTCGCGCGCTCCGCGATGCGCTTCGCGCCCATTTCCCCGAGCAGCCCGCAGAGACTTTCGAGCACCTCTCGATGGGCATGACCGACGACTTCGAGGCAGCCGTTGCCGAAGGCGCGACTATCGTGCGCATTGGTCGCGCGATTTTCGGAGAGCGCACATGAGCAGCGCTTTGTTTCGCCACGCACTCGGCGCGCAGTTCGATCAGCTTGCTCCTGCACTGCGCCGACATTACGACCTCCCTCCGGGGCACGCGGTGACGCTGCGCGGCGAGATGGAAGTGGAGGCGCGCTGGTCTTGGCTGCATCGCGTGTTGCCGCAAGCACTGCCGCCGAGCAATCGCGTCGAAGTCGTGGTCCACAACGCAGGCGTGAGGGACGCTACAGGCGAGATCGGCTACGAGTGGCGGCGCACATTTCGCTACCCCGATGGGCGCACCTTCGCGCGCTATACCCTCACGCGCAGTGCGCCAATCGCTTGCGCGTTTCCTTGCGTGATGGACACCTTCCCGCCTGCGCCTGTGATTGGGCTGGTGCTTGCGGTGTTGGTTCAAGAGGGAGGTCAAACGCTGGTGCAGCGCACGGCGCGCGCGCCGTTTGTGCAACTCGGCAAGCGTTGGTTGCCGCTGCTGTTGCCGCCCGCGCGCATCACCGTTGAGGCTGTGGAGCGCGCCTGCGACGAGAGCACGATCGAGGCAGAGGTGCGCGTTGCGCACTTGTGCCTCGGCGAGCTGTTTGCTTATCGCGGTTGGCTGCGCGTGGTGGAGGTCACGTGAGGGTCAAACACCTCTTCCAGCAGCTTCTCGGCTTGGATTACGACGAGGGCGTGTCGCTCACGCCGCAGCATCGCCGTGGGCTGCGCCTGTTCTACGCTGAGGCGCCCGTGGCTACGTTTAGCGACGCGTTGGTGAACAACTACACCAATCTCTTCCTCGTCGCGTTGCGCGCCACCAACGCGCAGATCGGTTTGCTTGGCACGCTCTCGCAGGCGCTGACGGCGCTTGCGCCGCTGCTTGCTGCGGTGTTGGCGGAGCGCACGCGCGCTTACAAAAAGCACGTCGTCGGCGCGGCGCTGTTGGGGCGGTCAATGGTGGCGTTGATCGTGCTTCTGCCGCTGATCCCGTTAGGGGTGTGGCTGCCCAATGTGGTGATTGGGCTTTTCGCGTTGCGCGCGTTTTTCATGGCGTGGATCGCTGCGCCGTGGGCGGCGTTTGCGGCGCAGATTGTGCCGCTGAGCATCCGTGCGCGTTACTTCGCGGCGCGCAATTTCGTCGGCGGCGCAGCTGCGATCCTCGGCACGCTCCTGGCAGGGCAAGTGATTCGCGTGCTCGGGTTCCCGCTGGGGTTTCAGGTGATGTTTGGGTTGGCGGCGTTGATCGGCTTCGGTGCTGTGCTGATGTTCGCGCGCATCCCCGAGCCGACGCATGAGACCGCTGCACCTGCACAAACGCCGACCAATCCGCTTGCCTTCTTGCGAGGTGCTTTCTCATGGCACACGCCGTTTGGTCGCTATGTGCTTTGCTCGTGTGCCTTTGCGTTCGCTGTGAACATCGGCGGTCCGTTCATTCAGGTGTATCAGGTGCGCGTGCTGGAGTTTTCCGCAGGGCTAATCGGCGCGTTGCTCGCGTTGGAGCAAGCCGTGAACATCAGCGCGCAGCGCGTGTATGGGCAGGTGGTGATTAAGAAGTTCGGCGATTTTCGCGTGATGCAGGTGTTGCGCTTTTTGACGGCGCTGGTGCCGCTAGCCTGGATCTTCGTGCGCGATCCCATCACTGCGGCGTTGGTCGGCATGTTGGCAGGGATGATTTGGTCGGGGCATGAGCTGGCGAACTTCAACAATCTGCTCGATGCAACGCCCGAGACGGCGCGCGCGCAATACGTGGCGTTGCACACCTTCGCGGTGTCCGTGATTGCCGCGATTGGACCGGGGCTTGGCGGTGTGCTCAGCGAGATGATCGGCTACCAGGCGTTGTTCTTCATCTCTGGCGCGCTGCGCATTGGGGCTGGGTTGTTGCTCGTGTTCGCGTTCCGCGGCATGGCGTTGCGCACAAGCTGAGATGATGCGCTCACAGCCTGCGATTAACCCGTGGCTCACCGCACTCATCTTTGCTGCGGCGTTGCTCGGCTGGGAGATCGGCGTGCGTTGGGCGCGCGTGCCGACGTATCTGCTGCCTGCGCCGAGCGTTGTGCTGCACACGCTGAGCACGCGTTTTCTCTCTGATTACCTGCTTGCCACGCTGATCACGCTTGGCGAGGCGTTGGGTGGTTTGGTGTTGGGCAGTGCGTTTGCGGTGCTGCTCGCGCTGTGCATCACGCTTTACCCGCGCCTAGAAGGCGGCGTGATGAGCATGGCGATTTTGATCAAGTCCATGCCGCTAGCGGCAATCGCGCCGTTGCTGACGATCTGGTTGGGCTTTGGTTGGCAGCCGAAAGCGGTGATCGCTGCGCTGCTGGTGTTTTTCCCAATGCTGGTGAACTTGGTGGTTGGGTTGCGCGCGCTCGATCCCGCAAAGCTCGAGCACATGCGCGCGTGGCACGCGAGCCGCTGGCAAGAGTTGCGCTACCTGCGCGTGCCGCACAGCGCGCCGTATTTCTTCGCCGCGCTCAAGGTGACGGCGCCGCTCGCGCTGATTGGCGCTGTGGTGGCGGAGTGGGCTGGGGCATCGGGGGGCTTAGGGCGCATCATGTGGCTGGCGTACACCAACCTAAACCTGCCGGTGATGTTCGGCGCGATCTTCATTCTCAGCGCGCTGGGCGTTGCGTTGTATGGGTTGATCGCAGGGGTAGAGCGCCGGGTGGTGTTTTGGGCGCAGCCCGATCTCGGTTAGCGCCCGCGCGCTGCTTGCTTCAGCCGTGGGAGCAAGCGGTTCACCGCCTCGCGGAGCGGTCCGGGCAGCGTGCATCCCGCTGCAGCAGGATGACCGCCGCCGCCCATTTCAAACGCCACTTGTGCCACGTCGAATCCAGGCTGTGCGCGCAGCCCCACTTCCACTTCGCCGTTCGGCAACTCCACGAACACCGCGGCGATGTCCACCTCGTAAGCGGAGATCAGCATCCCCACCAGCCCACCGTCGCCGCGCTCCTCGCGCACGCCAAGCTCTGCCCGCAACTTCTGCGGGATCACCGCGTACGCCACGCGCTCTTCGAGTTGTGCGCTCGCCAGCCCCGCGCCAAGTAAGCGCAGCGAGTCAAACGGGCGCAACACCAGCGCTTGCCGCGTGATCTCCTGGAGATTACCACCGAGGCGCATCAGCTCTACGGCGTTGGCGAGCGTTTGAGGCGTGGTGTTTGAGGTGCGAAACGCCTGTGTGTCGGTGATCACGCCCGTGAGCAGCGCGTTAGCGATCTCGGGTGTGATCGGCGTGCCCATGTGCTTGAGCAGGGCAAACACAATCTCCGCTGTCGAAGATGCACTTGGGTCGATCACGTTCACAGTGCCGAAGGCGGTGTTGGTGATGTGGTGGTCAATCACGAGCAGCGGCAATGCAGCGTGTTGCTCAGGCTGGTAGATCGTGCCTAAGCGCGCGATGTCGCTACTGTCAAGCGCGATGATCAGGTCAAAATGCTCGCCGGGCGGGAGCGCTTGCCGCACCTCGTGCACGCCGGGCAGGAAGCCGAAGCGCGGATGAGGTTGGTCTTGGCAGGTGGGCACAGCGTGTTTGCCCATGTTGCGCAGCGCGAAGGTGAGCGCCAGCGTGCTGCCCAGCGCGTCGCCGTCGGGGGAGACGTGTGCAATCAGCAGCACGCGGCGCGCGTTGCGCAACAACTCCGCCGCCGCCTCCCAAGGGAGTGTTGTAGGGGGTGGCGTGTTCACTGCGTCTCAGGGTTGGTGGGCTGGGGCGGCGGCGCAGATTGCTGGGCGGTTTCCCGTGCCTTGATCTCGTCTAGCAGGCGCGAGATGCGGTCACCGTACTCGAGGGACGGGTCGAACTCGAACGTGATGTGTGGGGTGTGGCGGGTGCGCAAGCGCTTTGCGAGTTCACGGCTGACCCAACCTGCGGCGCTGTCCAAGCCGCGTTGAGCTTCGGCGCGTTGCGCCTCGTCGCCGATCAAGCTGTAAAACACACGCGCGTAGCGGTTATCGGCGGTGACTTCGACGCCGGTGATGGTGATGCCTGCGTTGCGCACGCGCGGGTCGTTCAGCTCATGTTCCACCAATTGCACCACATGCCGCCGCACGATGTCGTTGATGCGGCTCTCGTATCGCTTGCTCATGCGTTTTGCTCCTCTTGGACGACAAACTCGATCACGTCACCGATTTGATATTCGCCAAAGCCTTCGAGCGCGATGCCGCACTCAAAGCCTTGGCGCACTTCTTTCACATCTTCCGTCAAGCGCTTCATGGAGGCGACAGGACCAGTGTGCACCACTTGCCCTTTGCGCACTACGCGCGCCGTTGCGTTGCGCGTCGCTACGCCGCTGGTGACGCGCACGCCAGCGACGATGCCCACCTTGGCGATCTTGAACGTCTGGCGCACTTCTGCCGTGCCCACCACGCGCTCAACCGCCTTCGGCGCGAGCAGCCCCTTCATCGCCTTTTCCACGTCTTCGAGCAGCTTGTAAATCACGTCGTATAGCCGCACGTCCACGTGGTCGTTCTCCGCCTTACGCCGCGCCACGGGGTCAATATCCACCTCGAAACCGAGAATCACCGCCTTGGAGGCAATGGCAAGGTCCACGTCGCTCTCGCTCACGTCGCCAGTGCCCTGCATGATGACCTCGAGCTTCACGGGGTTCTCGCCACCTGTGTTGACCGTCTCGTTGAGCTTGTTGAGTTGTTCGACGAGCGGCTGGAGCGAGCCTTGGGTGGCGGCTTTGACGATGAGCAGCAGCTTCTTCGTCTGGTTGGCTTTCGCCATGGCGAAGAACTGCTCCAGGCTGATGGTGCGGCGCGTCTGGGCGGCTTGCTGGCGGCGCTCCAGGTTTTGAGCAGCACGCGCACGCGCTTCGCGCTCATCTTCGACGACTTCAAAAATGTCGCCTGGCTCCGCAACATCGCTCAAGCCGATGATGCTGACGGGCGTGGAGGGCGGCGCCTCCTTGAGGCGTTGGCCGCGATGATCGAACATTGCGCGCACGCGCCCGCTCACCACGCCAGCGACAAACGCATCGCCCACGCGCAGCGTGCCGTTTTGGATCAACACAGTCGCGGTTGCGCCCTCGCGCTTGCTGAGCTGGCTTTCGAGGATCGTGCCGACAGCAGGGCGGTTGGGGTTTGCCTTGATTGTGTCCACGGACTCGGCGACGAGCAAGATGCCCTCAAGCAAGTCCTCGATGCCAATGCGCTGCTTAGCAGAGACAGGGATGAACAGCGTGTTGCCGCCCCACTCGTCGGGGATCAGCCCTAGCTCGGCGAGCTCTTTCTTCACGCGCTCAGGGTTAGCGTTCGGCTTGTCAATCTTGTTGATGGCGACGATGATGGGCACCTGCGCGGCGCGTGCGTGGGCGAGCGCTTCTTTCGTTTGGGGCATCACGCCGTCGTCGGCTGCGACGACGAGCACAGCGATGTCAGTCACTTGTGCGCCGCGCGCGCGCATCGCGGTGAACGCTTCATGTCCTGGCGTGTCAATGAAGGTGATTTTGCGTCCGTTGTGCTCCACCATATAAGCGCCGATGTGCTGCGTGATGCCGCCGGCTTCTTGCTCTGCGACGTTGGTCTTGCGAATGGCATCGAGGAGCGAAGTCTTGCCATGGTCCACGTGTCCCATCACAGTCACCACAGGCGGTCGCGGGACGAGTTTCCCCGCTTGCTCTTGGGCGAGCAGGCGTTGGCGCAGCGTGGGCGCAGCGTGGGCGCTGGCGGGCGCGCCTGCTTCGGCGGCAGGAGCAGCGCCTTCAGCAGTGGGCGCAGGCTCGAGCACAGGCGCGATGGGGCGCGCGTCCCAGCCGAAGGCGCTGGCGACGATCGCGGCGGTGTCGAAGTCGAGCTGCTGGTTAATCGTCGCCATCACGCCGTTCTGCATTAGCTCGCGGATCACGTCAATAGGGCTGACGTTGATGCGTGCAGCAAGCTCACGCAGAGGGATGGACTCAGGTAACTCAACGATCTTCGGTCCTGTGGGCTGCGCTTCGAGGGTAGGCGCTGCACCGCGCTGAGGTGTGGGTGTGCGTGCACCTCCCTCGCGGCGAGCAGGAGTGTTGCGCACAGGTGTATTGTCGCGCCGCTGCAGCGCGGGAGCTTTCGTAGGTTGCTTTGGGTTGCTAGGCATGCGGATCACCGTCCTTGGTTATAGGTTTTCAGGCTGGCTAAGGGCATAAAGGGTTGCTCAATGAACCAACTACAGCTTTGTTGTTCAAGCCTGCTCGATGGAACAAGCGAATCATATTTGACACGAACTTCATGACCAAAAAGAACGCAGGCTCGTGAGGCCTGCGTCCGAACGTTCTCAATTCGCTTCGCAAGCGCTGCGCTTGTGGCGCAGCACCCCGTCAATCGAATTGACTGAAGAACGCTAGGATGGCCTCGGCGTCCTCCTTTGAGAGCGGCTGTCCGAACACGGCTTCCAGCCGCTTTTGGCGAATCGCCAGCTCAGCAGCAGCGCGGCTCTTGCACAAGTAGGCACCACGGCTGCCACCTCGCTTCCCAGTTGGGTCCACCACGATATGCCCGTCCTCAGTGCGCACAAGGCGCACGAGGTCGCGCTTCGGGTGAACCGTGCGCGTGGCAATGCACATGCGCATGGGCACGTGCTTGCCCTTTCGAGGTCGCTCGGCTTGCTCGCTCATGGCTCCAGCGCGTCGCAAAGACGAGTCACCTCATTTCGTCGTGTTTTTGCGAGGGATCAACGGTGATCGCCTCGTTCATGGCCTCGATGAAAAGCTGTTGAGCTTGCTCGGTTGTTTCCTCAGAACGGGCGGCTGCTGCGCTTTCGGGTGCACGCGACTCAGCGAGCGACCATTGTCCCGTCACCTTCCCCAGCGCTTGTTTGATCTCGCTCAGCGCTTTGGGCCCGATGCCCTCAATGGCGAGCAATCCTTCGTCGCCGCGCGCGCTGCGCTCCAGAAGCTGCCCAACGGAGACGATGCCCGCTGTGTTCAGGTGGTGTAACACACGCGGCGAAAGCCCAAGCTCAGCAACAGCCATGGCATACGCTGCTTGTGGCACGACCACGCGCGCCCTCTCGGTTTGAGCGGCAGACTCTGAGTGACGGGCTGTAGCTTTGGCAGATGGAGCGCTTGCTTTCTCCCTGTCTTTCTGCTGTTGGTAAGCGAAGGCTGCATCCACCACACGCTTCACCAACGCAAACTCCTCTGCGGAAAGCGCCGAGGAAACAGTGCGCTGGCGCACGAGCAACTCACGCAGCGCCGGCATTTGCTGCACCACTTCCTCGCCAACCCAAGCGCGCATCGCTTCGTCTTCTTCGAGTTGATTTAGGGCGTCGGTCAGCGCCTCACTGGTGCTGCGGATGTCAATGCGCCAGCCCGTGAGTCGCGCGGCGAGGCGCGCGTTTTGCCCTTCTCGCCCAATCGCAAGCGAGAGCTGGTCGTCGGGCACGATGACGGTGGCACTTTTGGCACTGCTCGGGTGCACCGACATCACCTTGGCAGGACCAAGCGCCTTAGCGATGTAAGTGGCTGGGTCAGCGCTCCACTCGATCACGTCGATTTTCTCGCCGTGCAGCTCATTGATCACGTTCTGGATGCGCGAGCCGCGCTGACCGATGCACGCGCCGACGGGGTCCACGTTGGGCTGCAATGCCGCGACCGCTACTTTTGCGCGCGACCCAGGCTCGCGCGCAATGGCTTTGATCTCAATGGCGCCGTTTGCCAGCTCCGGCACTTCGATCTCAAGCAAGCGGCGCAGGAAGTGTTTGCTTGCGCGCGAGAGGGTAATCTGCGGGCCGCGGTTGGTGCGCTTCACCTCCAGCACGTAGGCGCGCAGACGCTGTTGTGGCTCATACTTTTCGCCGGGGATCTGCTCCTTGCGCGGCAAAATGCCCTCCACACGCCCCAGGTCCACCGTCAAGCTGCTGCTGCTTACGCTGCGCACCAAGCCGACGACGATCTCGCCTTCTTGCTCGACGAACTGGTTATACTGGAAATCGCGCTCTGCCTCACGGAGCTTCTGCACCACGAGTTGCTTCACGTTTTGCGCAGCGATGCGCCCAAAGTCCTCGGGCGTGACGTCCACCATGATGCAGTCGCCGAGCTGAGCATCGGGCTTGTGGGTGCGTGCCTCTTGGAGCGCGATCTCCGTGCGTGCCTCGCGCACTTCCTCGACAACCTCTTTCTCGACGAAGACCCGCACCTCGCCTGTGTCGGTGTTCACCTTCGCCGCGACGTGTTGCCCAGGGAGCACGTTGGCGTGCTTTCGATAGGCTTGCACCACAGCCGACTCCACCACCTGCGCGACGACCTCGCGCGGCAGGTTACGCTCCGTGCTGATTTGGTTGATGGCGAGCGCCAGTTCGTTCCTCATCGCTCGGTATTTCTGGTAATTTTAAACTTGCCTAATCCCTACTTAAGCTTCAGGAAAAAGAAAGTGGGTTTTGGCAACCCACTTTCCAAAGCGCGCTCACTTTTTGACGACGCCTTAGCGGCTTAAAGTGTAGCGCGCGCAGGTTGGAATGTCAATACTTTTGCGCTTGCCTATCGTAGCGCCGCGCGGCAAGCATGGGTAATCCCTTGACGAACGCACCAGACCCCGCTAGAATTACAGGCGCCAACGCGGGAGTAGCTTAGTTGGTAGAGCGGTTCCTTGCCAAGGAACAGGTCGCGGGTTCAAGTCCCGTCTCCCGCTTGTGTGAGGGCCTGTGGCGCAGTTGGGAGCGCGCTTCAATCGCACTGAAGAGGTCAGGGGTTCGAGTCCCCTCAGGTCCAAGCAACAGAAAAAGCCCTAGTGCATTGCTGCACTAGGGCTTTTTTGGTGCATTCTGAATCTTCAGCGTGCTTGCTCGAGTGCTTGACGCAGCGCTTCGGCACCACCAGCGATGTCCAGGAGTTCGCTGGTGATGCTTTGCTGACGCGCCTTGTTGTAACTGAGCGTCAGGGTCACGATTAACTCGCTCGCGTTGTCGGTGGCGTTGCGCATGGCGATGCGCTGCGCGGTGTAGAAGCTGGCGAGAGACTCGAGCAGCGCCTGATACACCTGAAGCTCGGTTAAGCGCGGCAGCAGGGTGTTGAGGATCTGGCTGGGTTCTGGCTCGAATTCGTAGGCGGGGCGCGGAGCGCTTGGGCGTTGCTCTGGCGCGAGCGTCTCCGCGAGGAGCGGCAACAGCCGCCTCACCACAGGGCGCTGTTGCGCGGGCGAGAGGAATTCGGTGTAGCACAAATACACTTCATCCACCTCGCCGTTCAGAAAGTCGTCAATGGCAGCGCGGGCTGCTGGGGAGATGTCCAGCACCGTGGGGCGCGAGGGCAGTGGAGAGAAATCTGCCACGATGCGCCCGCCCCGGCGAAAGATGAGGTCGCGCCCCTTCTTGCCGAGCGTGATGAAGCGCACGGGCACGTTCGATTCGCGCATGAACTGATACGCGGTGCGAGCGATGTTGCTGTTGAACGCGCCGCACAAGCCGCGATCGCCACTGATGAGGATCACCTCGCGCGCTTTTACGGTGGAGCGTGTATCCAGCAGCGGGTGGCGCGTCTCGCCGCCTGAGAGCGCAGCGACGTTTGCAAGCAGCTCGCGTGCAAGGCGCGCGTAGGGGCGCGTTGCCTCCACCATTTGCTGCGCACGGCGCACACGCCCCGCTGCGACGGACTCCAGCGCTTTGGTGATCTGCCGCACGTTGCGCACGCTACGGATGCGGCGCTTAATCTCTCGGGGAGTTGCCATGATGTGTGTTGCTCACTCCGCTAAAAGGTCTTGTTGAACGTCTCGATGGCTGTCTTTAGCTTGGCGATGGTCTCGTCGCTCAGGCGTTTCTCAGTCATGATCGCGTTCACGATGTCCGGGTAGGACATCTCCAGATACTGGAGGAACCGCTCTTCCCATTCTTGGATGCGGTTGACTGGAATCTTGTCGAGGTAGCCGTTGGTGCCTGCAAAGATGGCGGTGACCATCGCCCAGAGCGGGCGCGGCTCGTATTGCCGCTGTTTGAGCAGCTCGGTCATGCGGCGGCCGCGCTCAAGCAGGGCAAGCGTGGTCTTGTCCACGTCGCTGCCGAAGGTGGCAAACGCTTGCAACTCGCGGAATTGCGCAAGGTCGAGCTTGAGGCGCCCAGCGACCTGCTTCATGGCTCGCGTCATTGCGTCCCCACCCACGCGGCTGACGCTGATGCCGACGTTGATCGCGGGGCGGATGCCTGCGTTGAACAAGTCCGTCTCCAAGAAGAGCTGCCCGTCGGTGATCGAGATCACGTTCGTCGGGATGTACGCCGAGACGTCGCCGAGCTGCGTCTCGATGATCGGCAGTGCGGTGAGCGAGCCACCTGTGCGCGGGTTTCTCACCAGCTTGTACTTCTTGCCGGTCTCCGCCTCGAGCGCCTTCATGTCATGGCGCGCGGTCTCCTCGCCGATCGCGCCGTCGTAGATCTTGCCGTTCACGCTGTGCCCGTCACCCCACTCGTCAGAATCCTCTGCCTCGCGGATCACCCATTGGGGCGCGAGGCGCGCAGCGCGCTCCAGCAAGCGCGAGTGGAGATAGAAGATGTCGCCAGGATAGGCTTCGCGGCCCGGCGGGCGGCGCAGCAGCAGCGAAACTTGGCGATAGGCGTATGCGTGCTTGGTGAGGTCGTCGTACACCACAAGCGCGTCGTTGATGAACTGCCCGCCGATGGTGACGCCGTTCTCCATGATCTCCTCGCCCATAGCGCAGCCCGCATAGGGCGCGATGTATTGCAACGTGGCTGAATCAGCCGCAGACGCGACGACCACGATGGTGTACTCCATCGCGCCGAAGCGCTCCAGCGTGCTCACCACACGCGCCACCTGCGCCAGCTTCTGACCGATGGCGACGTAGATGCACACCACGCCCTTGCCCTTCTGGTTGATGATGGTGTCAATGCAGACAGCGGTTTTGCCAGTGTTGCGGTCGCCAATGATGAGCTCGCGCTGACCGCGCCCGATGGGGATCAGGGCATCAATTGCCTTGATGCCGGTTTGCAGCGGCGTGTCCACGTTGGCGCGCTTGATCACGCCGGGCGCGATGCGCTCCAGCGGGCGGAACTTGTTGGTGTTGATCGGCCCTTTGCCGTCGAGCGGCCGCCCCAGGGGGTCCACCACGCGCCCAATCAATGCGTCGCCGACTGGCACCGAGATCACGCGCCCCGTGCTGCGCACGAGGTCGCCTTCCTCGATCTGCGTGTAGTCGCCGAGGATGATCACGCCAACCTCATCCGGCTCGAGGTTGAACGCCAGACCGTAGGTGCCCGTTTTGGGGAACTCCACAAGCTCTTGCGACTGAACGCCGGCCAACCCTGTGACGCGCGCGATGCCGTCACCGACTTCGCGCACGGTGCCGACGTCCACAGCGGTCAGCGTGGGGGTGAAGTTTTCGATCTGCGCCTTGAGCGCCGCCGTTAAGTCTTCGAGTTTGAAGACGGGCGAATCCGAGCGAACCATCTACGTTGTCCTCCAAGTGCAAGCGATTTGCACACGCGCCGGTGCTTTGCCGCGCCGAGTATAACCGAATGCGCGCCTTGTTTGGGTTTGTGCTTGCAGGGCATTAAGCGGCAATGCGCGAGTGCGGCAACGCCCTGCACTATAGAATAAGCATGCGATGCCTTCCACCAGCCAACCGAAAGCGGCTGCACCCGTCCGCGCATCGCTCAGTGTGATCAGCGAGGGGGTCATGCGAGTTGCGTTGTGGTTGGGCGTGGTGCTGGTGATCGCCGAGGCGTTGAGCATGCGCGCCCCCGCAGCGCGCACATATCCGCTTGTGGTGGCCGCTGGGCTGGTCGGCATTGCGCTCTTGTTGAGCACCGCGCAGTTGGCTGAAGCCGCGCGCGCCTTTGCAGCACAGCAGCCACTGCTCACGGTGGTTCTTGTGTTAGTAGCGCTTTTTCCAGCGTTGCCCTTGCTAGCCGATCCAGCGGCTGCTCCCGAGGTGGGCGAAGTGCTGCTGAGCGGGATGTTGCTCTTTTTACCAACGGCCAGCGCTGTGCTCAACGCGCCAACCCTGCGACAAGGCGATCGCACGCTTGCGCTCGGCACGATCGCGCTGCCGACTTTGCTCGCGCTTTCGCAGGACGTGCCCGCACAGCCGCCCACGCCGCTCGGGGTCGCAGCGCGTGGCGGGATGGTGCTGCTTGTAATAGCGCTAGGCTGGTTTACCTCGCAAGCGCAACGCGCACGGCTAAACCTCCTCTGGCTTAGTGCCGCTTTGGCGCTTTGGGCCGCGGTGGTGTTCGAGGTCGCGCCACTGCCCGCGCTTGACCCTGCTGTGCCGATACCATTGTTTTGGCTCGCCGCGCTGCCCGCTTTAATGCTGATTGGCGTGATCGGGCCAGCGCAAAGCCGCATCGCGATCGCGGGGGCACCCAGCGCAAAGGTGGGATGGGTCGGCTTTGGCGTGAGCCTCGTGGTGGGGCTGGGGATACTCGATCAGCTCTTCTTGCATGTTTTGCGACCGCCGCTCGCGCACGTCGAGGATCAGTGGCCTGCGCTGGCATGGCTGCGCTTTTCAGCTAGCCCACTGCTGCAAGCCGCGCTTGTTTTCGTCTTCTTCGCGCTGCCGGAGGAGATCGCAGCGCGCGCGGCGTTGCTCAACGGGATGCAAGAAGCGCTGGGCTGGCATCCGATGCTTGCAGGCGCATTCAGCGCCTTGTTTTTCAGTATGCTGAACGCTGCATTTGCGCCCCTCTCGCCAAGCACTGCGTTGTTCATCCTCGTGCGCCAGGGAGTGGCAACGGCTGCGTTCTTGGCGACGCGTTCTGTGTTCACATCCGCAGCCGTGAGTGCGCTTGTGCTCACAGCAGCGATGTTCGTCCGTTAGCCAGCGAAGACGGGGTGGATCATGCGCACCATCGGGCGTTACCAAGTGAAAGCCGAGCTTTCGCGTGGTGGCATGTCGGTGGTGTACTTGGCACACGACCCCAAATTCGGGCGCGATGTGGCGATCAAGATGCTGCCGCGCAGCTTAAACCGCCCAGAGCTGCGCGCGCGCTTCGAGCGCGAGGCGCGCATCATCGCTGCACTTGAACATCCTGCCATCGTCCCCGTGTATGACCTCGGCGAAGAGGACGGGCAACCCTATCTCGTGATGCGCTACATGGCGGGCGGTTCGCTGGCGGACCTGCTTGCGCATGGGCGTCTGAATGTACGCGACGCTGCGCGCATCACCTACCGCATTGCACAGGCGCTCGATGAAGCCCACGCGCGCGGCGTGATCCATCGTGATCTCAAGCCAGGCAATATCCTCTTCGATGCCCATGGCGAGGCCTTTCTCTCGGATTTCGGCATCGTCAAGCTCTATGAGCTGGAAAGCACCGCAGCCACGTTGACAGGCAGTACCATCCTCGGCACGCCTGCTTACATGAGCCCCGAACAGGCGCTCGGCAAAACGCTGACGCCGCGCAGCGATATTTACGCGCTTGGCGTTGTGCTTTATGAGATGCTCACGGGTGTGCCGCCTTATCAAGGGCCGAGCGGCATTAGCGTGGCGATGAAACACGTGCTCGAGCCGGTGCCCGACCTGCGCGCTGTGCGTCCTGATCTCCCAGAGGCGTGCGCCGCGGCGCTAGCCAAAGCAATGGCGAAGAACCCAGAAGAGCGCTACGAAACCGCCACCGCTTTTGCCGAAGCTTTCGCACAAGCTGCCCTCCAGCAATCTGCCGAGGCGCTCATGCTTGCGCCGCCCGCGGCTCGTCTTGTAGCTGCTGCCCCGCGCCAGATGATGCCAGCACTCCCCGAGACCGTTGAGGTGCGCCCCTCTGGTGCAGGTGCGCGCGCAGCGGGGCGCGGTGCCCGCCGTCGCTGGTGGTTGATCGGGGCGGTATCAGGAGTGGGCGTTGTGCTGGTGTTTGCGTTAGCTACGCTGCGGCTTGCTCCCTCGCTGCCGCCGACGACGCCACTCCCGATCACGC
>Ga0105160_1000100_pt1 | contig 44550 bp, 48 predicted proteins | sample GXS110809BmetaG_FD_89591 | JGI IMG/M metagenome (GOLD analysis project Ga0105160, IMG submission 89591) | Hot spring microbial communities from Gongxiaoshe hot spring, China to study Microbial Dark Matter (Phase II) - GXS 110809B | ecosystem: Environmental > Aquatic > Thermal springs > Hot...
AAGAATATTATAGAATTTATCCTCACAAAAATGATGAAGGAGGATAATTTTTACAGGATAAGCGTTGATGGTGAGTCATATGGGGATGCTTTGCTTGAAGATTACTTATGGTTATCTTTGGCTCTCGAAAAATACTATCAAATAGTGAAAGATCAGCAATATTTGGAATTGGCTAAAAGTCTATTAAAAAGATGTAAAGAATATTTCTTTAAAGATAATGTTTTTTATAATTCAAAATTATTTCTATCTTTTGATATTTTTGATAATTCTATACATTCTAATAACTCCTTAGCTTTATTAGTACAGTACATACTTGATGGAAAAATTGATAATGAAGATTTAGTATTGAAATTGTTTAGTTTTTGCAGGGAAGGGGATTCAGGAAATATTCTACATTTGGCAAGTTTTCTTTATTTCCTTGATTTTTATAAAATAAGCAAAAATGCTGTAAAAACAAGATTAACAAAAAAGGATAATTGTTACGAAATGGAATTTATTAATTTGGACAATAATGTTAGTATTGAACCTCGAAGTGTAAAAATCAATGGACAAAAAGATATTGTTTTACAAGTTTGTGATAAAGAAAAGTGTTTTGAAGTAAGAAAGATAACTGAATTTTGAAATTACCTTATTTATGAATATATTTATTTCTGTTTGTGATTATTCGTCTGAACTCTATGCTTATAAAATTCTTGAATATATTAAAGAGGAAATAGATGGAAACATTTTTGCTATTGGTGGGGGATTATTAAAAGATTTTAGGGGTGTCAATTTTTGGCTTGATTCTGTTAAATATAGTGCTGTTGGATTTTTTGAAAATTTACCAAGGATACCATTTATGTTTTTTGATTATCTAAAATTAAAGAAATTATTAAGAAGTAATAGGATAGATTATGCTATTTTATTTGACTCTCCTGCAGTTAATTTAAGGTTAATAAGGTTGTTAAGGGGTAGGGGAGTAAAAATAATTTACATTATTCCTCCTAAAAGTTGGAGCTTGGAAAGAAGTAAAGTTCACGATTTTGTTGAAAATAACTGTGATGTTATTATTGTGCCTTTTAAATTTAATTTAAATGTTTATAAGGGAAAAAATGTGTTCTATTTTGGGCATCCTATTGTGGAAATAGTAAAGAAAGATTTGACTTTGGAAAATAGAAAGAGTGTTTTAGGGATATTCCCGGGTAGTAGGAAGTTTGAAGTGGAATTTGTATCTAAACCGGTTCTTGACAATGTTTTATCTTTTACAAAAAAATTCCAAGAAATATTTATTTCTTCTACTTTTTTAACAAAACAGTATTTGAGGAAATTTAATAGTGATATTGTTAAGGTAAGTGAAGATTATTATGAAATAATAAGTAAGGCAGGGGTAGCGCTTGCTGTGTCGGGAACCGTTGTCCTTAAAAACGCTATATATTCTGTACCTACTATATGCTTCTACAAAGTTTATAAAATATCCGAGTTTATTTTTAGAAAAATAAAAAAAATTAAGGTTGATAAAATAGCATTACCAAACATTTTATGGGAATATGAATTCAAATTGGGTAATGAATTTATCATTCCTGAACTTATTCAAGATGAATACAATTATCTTTCTGTGGTTGATAAACTTGATAATATTTTGGAAAACTATGATTACTACTTATCGAAGATAAAAGAATTTAGAAAAACTTTTTTTGAATTTTATCCTCCATTTCCTTTAAAGGATATTTCTGAATTTTTGTTAGGCTTTATGAAAAAAGGAAAGCGTTGATTTATGAAGAATTATAATAAGGAAAAGTGGAAAGTTAGAAGCAGTAAATACAAGAAGAAATAACGATTTAGAAAGGGGAGTGTAAAAGAATGCAAAACATAACACCTTCTATAAGAAGAAAAACAGATAGAAGAGCTAAAAAATCAAGAAATTTCCAGGATAGATTCCTTAATTCATTAAGGGGGGAGGATGTAAAAGTTACTGTTGAAACCACAAGTTCAAAGACATATACTGGAAAAATGGTATCATTTGATCAATATGTTGTTATATTGGAAACTGAAAATGGACAAGTTATGTTGTACAAGCATGCAATAGCTTCGATAAGTAAAGCATAATTGGAGGAATTTAAAATTGTATATTCCTCACACTACCGAGGATATAGAAAAAGCGAGAAGAATTTTAGGAATAAAAGAGATTGATGACATATTTCGGGAAATAACGAATAGGGAAGAATTTTTTGACCCTAAAGAATTGGGGGAGCCACTCCCACAACAAAAAATAATTGATTATTTCGAAAAAAGATCAAACATAAAAAGATATAAATATTTTGTTGGTTCAGGTGCGTATGATCACTTTATACCCCCAATTGTTGATTCATTAGTAAGAAGTGAATTTTTGACTTCCTATACTCCTTACCAGGCAGAGGTGTCTCAGGGTGTCCTTAAAATAATATGGGATTTTCAATCCCTGATTTGCGAGATTTTAGATCAAGATGTTTGTAATTCTTCTCATTATGATGGTGCTACTGCAGCTGCTGAAGCTGTCTTAATGGCTAAAAGAATATACTCGAAAATAAATGAAAATGCTAACAAATTCCTCATTGCTAATTCTGTTCATCCAACATATTTGAATGTCATACAAACTTATACCTCAAATTTAAATCTTCACCCTGTATTTATCGAGTTTGATGAGAAAGGAAAGTTAAATATAGAAAAATTAATGGAGAATATAAACGAAGATGTTTTTGCTGTTGTTATTCAAAGCCCAAACTTTTTTGGTGTCATCGAAGAAGATGTTAGTGCCATTAAAAACATAGTAGGGGATAAGATTACTGTTTTAATTACTACAAATCCTTTTGTTTATTTTCTTATTCATCCATCTGGAGGAATGGGTGCCCCTTCTCCGAAGGTTGATATAGTTGCTGCTAACTTGCAACCTTTTGGAATACCTCTTAGTTTTGGGGGACCTTATTTGGGAGTTATTGCTACCCGTATGGAGCATATTAGAAATCTTCCAGGTAGAATTATTGGGCAAACAGTTGACAAGGATGGAAAAACTGCTTATACAATGATTTTACAAACAAGAGAACAACATATAAGAAGAGAAAAAGCCACAAGTAATATATGTACAAACCAAGGGCTGATGGCTATAAGAAATACAATATACCTGATGTCTATGGGTAAAGATAACTTAATAAAAATAGCACAGAAAAATTATACAAATATTAGATTTTTAATGACTAAAATTAACGAAGAAAAATTAGGAAAAGTAGTTTTTGAAAATGTGTTTAATGAAGCACTTTTCTATATCCCAAATTATACAAAAGTTTATAAAGAAATAAAAGATAAATGTAATGTTATTTTTGGGATCAACTTGAGTAAGTTTAAGTTACATAAAGAAATGATAGATAATTTGAGAAAGGTAGGAATAAACCATCATCTTGATGATTTAGCAATAATTTGCACTACTGAAAAATATTCTAAACAAGAAATAAATGAAGTATTAGATATTCTAAAGGAGATATCTTTTCAAGCCACTATTTAAAAGTAAATCTTGCAAGGTTAAGAAGCGAAGGTGTTTACCTTGGCAAGTTAAAGAGAGGAAGATATTTTATCTACCTAAATTCTTAAAATGAGCTAGTATGAAAATAAAATCGCTTAATCAGGTTGAACTTAACAAAATAGTATGTCAATTATTAGATTGTAGTAGTGAAAAAATAAATTTTAGGACAAATCAGATATTAAAATGGATATACAGTAAGTGGGAGGATGACCCTGAAAATTTCACTGATCTATCAAAGGAATTTAGAAAAAAATTAAAAACCAACTTTGATTTTAGATCATTAGAATTATTTGATTATCAACATTCGAGAATTACAGATTCTATAAAGTTTGCTTTCAAAACGGTAGATGGGGATATAGTTGAAAGTGTTCTTATGAAGCATCCAGATAGGTATACTCTTTGTGTTTCTTCTCAGGTTGGTTGTAATGTGGGCTGTGTTTTTTGTGCTTCTGGAATGTATGGATTGAAAAGGAATTTAACGCCTGATGAAATCGTTGATCAATTGTTTTTGGCTCAGCAATTTGTACATAAAAATGAGGGAAAAAGAATTTCTAACATTGTTTTTATGGGAATGGGGGAACCATTAGTTAATTATAATAATGTCTTAAAAGCTCTCGATATTTTTACTTCTGACTGGGGGTTTAAAATTAGTAAAAGAAACATAACTCTTTCTACTTCAGGGATAGTTCCGAAAATTTACAAATTAGTTGATGATGGTGTTAAGGTAAAATTGGCATTATCTTTGCATTCTCCTTACCAAAGTGAGAGGGAAAAATTGATACCAACAGCTAAAAGGTATCATATTGATGATCTCCTTCAAGCAGTATCTTACTATTTCTTAAAAACTAAGAAGAGAGTAACGATAGAGTACATACTTTTAAAGGAAATCAATGATACAGTAGATCATGCTAAAGAATTGGTAAGAATTCTAAAGAAACATAATATAAAAGTTTTGGTTAATTTAATCCCTTACAACAGTATTGGGAACATTTATTTTGAAGGGAAGTTATTACAAGAACCAGAGATTGAGAGGATAAAAAGATTTGAAGAAATAATTAAAGAGCATTATGAAGTAAGTATTAGATGGAGCTTGGGAAGAGACATAGACGGTGCTTGCGGACAATTAAGAATGAAAATAGTTTCTTAGGAGTAGATATTTTTTTTTAATTTTTTTAAGAAATCAAAATCACTTAAAATTTATTTAAAACAGGTTTTTTAAACTTTTGGTGAAGCTTCTCAAAGGTTAAAGTGAAAGGTTAAAGTGTTAGAATTGAAATGACCCGATTTAATGCTTATGAAAAATTAAGAAACCTAATCTTGTTATCAATAATCTTCAAAGAATTCTTGATGTAAAGCTTTTATTGTTGTTGCCAAATATTTTAAGGGCACGAGTAAAGATATACTTATATGAGAATCCTGTGCTTGGATAATCGATATTTTTTCATTTAATAATGCTTTATTTATCCTATACATTATTCCTGGTTTTCCTCTCATATTATACCCTATTATACTCACTTTTGATAATCTACCCATTGTTTTATAATGTAATTGATTGTTATCAAGAATTTGTTTTATCTTTTCAACTTGATTGTTATTTACAATGAATGATGCAAGGTTATTGAAAACATCAAGGTTTATAAAATCCAGACTTATTGAATTTTCAAAAATTTCTTTTAGAACTTTATCCAAAACTAATGTTTTATTTTTCATTTGGCTTGGTAAATAAATAACAAATTTTGTGATATTATCCTTGTTTGATATATTGCTTACCAATTGTGTAGGAACTATTTCTTTTGATGAGAGCGTGAATTTTTCTGAGAATATTGATTTTATGATGATTTTTGCGTTTGTTTCTTGTAGTATATTTATTGCTTCTGGATTAACAACGGGGTTTCCATTCATCGTTGCTTCTGCTAATTCATCTATGTTACATTTTTCTATTGTTATGCAATGTGGGATTATGTTGGGTGGAGCGCTTTTTAAACCATCAACATCCTTTATTATATGTATTTCATTAGCTTTCATTAGTTTTGTAATAAATGCTGCTGTTATATCGGTTCCTCCTCTCTTTAGTATCGTTAATTTTCCACTTTTACTAACACCTTGGAAACCACATATTACAGGGGTAAATTTGTTTTCTAATAATCTTAAAATATTATCTATTTCAATGGTTATTATGTCAGAATCTATGGGGTTGTCTGTAGTGATGATATTTGCTTGGAATGCATTTAATGGTATTGCTTTGAATTCTGGATTTAGGTAATTTATTGCAAAGGATAGTAGTCCTGCCGCTATGTTCTCTCCACATGAAACTACGAAGGATTTAGACAAATCCAATAAATAATTATTACCATTACTATGATTTTGCTTAAATTCTACGAATAGATTGATTAGTTCATCTGTCGAGTAAGGGTAAGGTGATCTTCCTAAAGCTGAAACTACTATTATCGTTTTATATGGCTCATAGTTTTTAACTATGAACTCAGCTAAATTTATAATATTCTCCTTTTTAAATACACTTCCACCTATTTTTACTACTTTCATAATTCTATGAATATCTGTGCCTGAAATGGGTTCAATACTACATGTACTCTTTCCAAATTTCTGTAATACCTTTCCCCTTTTATTAATTCTACTAATACCACATCTTTCTCTTCTTTTTGAAGGTATTTTATTAAGGATTGAGGTAAAATGTTTTTTATACTTATAATTCCTTGTGAGAATTGGGATGAAAAGTTCATTACTACTATCATTACTTTTTCGTTTAGCAAATAACCATATGCTATGAGATTTTTTGATGTATCGTCATATATATTTTCAACTTTGAAAATAAAGAATTTTCCTTCTTCGAGAAAATTTTTTATCGTGGGGTATATTTCTATGATTTTTTGATAAAAAGGTAAAGATTTATAATTATCGTTTGCTCTTATTAGTTGCACAGGAATTCTTGTTGTCTGACCTTCAAATTGCTCCCAATAAATCATCTTCATACCTAAACAAGTAAAAAACAAGGTTAAAATATGCTCATCTTTGTTTTCTATTTTGTTTGCTATTCTTTCTTCATCGTGGTTTTCTAAAAACCTTACCATTTTTTTTTGAAATTCAAAATCCATTGAAATCATTTGTTTTATATCATTAATATTAAACAGATTATCTAAAAATTTTTTGTCATACGTATAATGGAATCCTAATTTTAACATTTTGTTTTCTAAGTTCCAATAGCATTCGGCTATAAAGGTTAAATCAACTGATTTTGTTGCAATGCTCCAGAATTCTTCTTCAATATTTTCTAATTTAATGTAATCTTTCCAGTTGTTGTAAAAGATATTATTAAGTAACAGCATTGACATATCGACTCTTACTCCATCCGCATATTTCGAAATTTTTTTTAGGTTTTTTAAAAGTATTTTCTGTGCTTTTTTCGAAAAGATGTTTATTTGTAAAGTATCTATCCATGGTGGAAAGAAAGGGTCTTTGCCATGAGCAATGTATCTTATTTTTCCTTCATTTTCAGTTACATAAAATAGGTAAGGGTTTTTTTTGTATCCATTAAAATCGGTTTCTATGAAAATATCTTCATTTATGTAATTGTTATCTAAGGAGAAATGGTTTGGGATAAAGTCAAGGATTAAACCTATACCTAATCTATTCAACTTATTTTTTACTTTTATTAAGCTTTTGAAATCTCCTATTAATGGATCAACTGAGTAATCGACTATCGAATATGCAGAACCTATTATATCGTCTTCCTTTAAATCTCTTACTATATGTATAAATTCTTGGAAATTTTTTATTGAAATTATCTTGGATAACTTACTTCTTTTCCATACACCCATTAACCATATGTATTTTGTCATCCCATTGTATTTTAATTTTTCCCATTCTTCATCAGGTATTTCGTCTATTTTAAGTAAATTATTAATGTTTCCAACTTTTCCTTTGTATTTTTGAGTCATTTTGAAAAGGAAGTTTGCTGTATTAATCTCAACGATCATTTTTTTGAGAACATTTTTTTCTTCAGAAACTCCAGAATTTTTTTATCCATGTCTTCATTAGTGAAAAAATTCATAAAAATTATGTTATTTTTTTTGCATATTTCTTCTATTTTGTTTATTTTTGCTATTGCTTGTTTTTTAAATTCTTCTAATATTTTGGGAGTCAATTCTATGAATCTTGTTTTTTTAGTGAATGGATCCATTATGTTTATCATTCCATTTATTGTTGGGTTTATCTCGGATATATCTGTTAGTTTAAAAACATAAACTTCATTGTTTTTTATCTTTTTTATGGTTCTTAGATACTTTTCTATGTTTTCATAATTTTTCACATCTGCGAAACTTGAGAATATTATTATGATAGAGGTTCTTTTGATGTATTGGTTTATAGTTTTTAGTAATTTTTCTATGTTGCTTTGTGCTCCCAAATATTTTTCTTTGTTTTTTTGGAAATCCTCGATTAAATTATGTAGGAAATTAATTATTTTGTAGTTTTGTGAAAAGTTCTTGGATGGTCTAAAGAAAGCCATTTCATCTTTAAAGCTAATTATTGCTCCGAATCTTTCTGAAAGAGATGTAGAAATGTTGATGATTGTTGCTATTAATTCTTCTAATAATTCTATCTTAGTTTTTTTCTTTGTCCCAAAAAATAGGGAACTATCAAGATCCATAATGGAGTATATAGGAATTTCTCTCTCTTCCTGGAAATTTCTGACGAATAACTGATTCATCCTGGCACTAACGTTCCAGTCAATGTACCTTGGATCATCACCTTCAACATACTCTCTTATATCTACAAATTCTATGCCGCTTCCTTTAAATATAGACCTGTTTTGCCCAAAAATAAGCCTATTGGAATACTTTTTGGTTAATTTTAAGATATACTTTGGAAGTTTTGAAAATTTGGAGATAAAATTTTCTTTCACTTATTTTACGCTTATTTTACTAAGATTAAGGGATCTCCCTCTTTTACGAATTTCGAATTTTCTACTAAAATTTTCTTTACGATGCCGCTGTATGGGCTTTCTATTTCGTTTAAAACTTTCATCGATTCTATAATACAAACTACTTGTCCTTTCTTTATTTCTTGTCCTTCTTGAATAAATGGTTCTGCACCTGGGAAAGGAGTAAGATAAAAATTACCACTTATTGGAGCTTTAATTACTAACCCATTCTCAATTTCTTCTTTGCTTTCTACATTTTCTATTTCTATATTTTCCACTTCTTCTGTAATTCTATTTCCAGTTTCTTCTTTATTTATTTGGGTATTGGGTATAAAAACTAATTTTTCGTTGGTTTGATAATTTTTCTTCAAAATTATTTTAAAACTTTCTTCTCCTTCTTTACTTTCAATCTCTAATTCCTCTAAGTTTTCATCTTTGAATATTTTCGTTATTTTTGTTATTAATTCAAATTTTTCTTCCATATTTAGTTTCTATTCTTTTGGATTGCTAAGATAAGTAAAGATATATCGGAGACTCTTATTCCTGCTATTCTGGATGCTTGTGCAATCGTTGTTGGTCTATATTTTGTTAATTTTTCTCTTGCCTCATAGGATAAATGTTCTATTTCAAAGAAATTCATATTTTCAGGTATAATCATTTCCTCATATTTTCTCATTCTTTCTATTTTTTCTTTTTCTATTTTCAAGTATCCTTCATATTTGATTTCAATTTCTACTCTTTCTTGGATTTCTTTATCTAATTTAGGTCTATTTATATCTAAGCATTCCGTATTTACGTATGAAAATTCTGGTCTTTTAAGTAAAACATATAAGCTTTCATAAGTATTTTCCAATCCCATTTCTTTTAGTTTTTGTTTTAATTCGGGATATCTATGAGGAAAAACTTCCTTTAATCTTTCTATTTCTTCCTTTATTTTTTTCATTTTTTCTTGGAATTTTTGGTAAATAGTTTGGCTTATTAATCCTAATTGGTATCCTAAGCTCGTTAATCTTTCGTCAGCGTTGTCATGTCTTAGATAGAGGCGGTATTCTACTTTTGATGTATGCATCCTATATGGTTCTGTTATTTCCTTGGTTGTTAAATCATCTATTAATGTTCCGATGTAAGATGTATTTCTTGAAAGAACTAAAAGATCTTTTTGTTTGCTATAGAGTGCTGCGTTTATTCCTGCTATTAGTCCTTGTGCTGCAGCTTCTTCATATCCTGTTGTTCCATTTATCTGTCCTGCTAAAAATAATCCCTTTATTTTTTTTGTTTGCAATGTTGGGTCTATTTGGTAAGGTTTTACTGCATCGTATTCTATCGCATAAGCAGGCCTAATCATTTCAACATTTTCTAATCCTACTATTGTTCTTAGCATTTTTAACTGTATATCTGCAGGTAATGAAGTAGAAAAGCCTTGTACATAAACTTCATCTGTGTCAAACCCCTCAGGTTCTAAAAATATCGGATGTTCTTCTTTATCTCCAAATTTAACTATTTTGTCTTCTATTGATGGGCAATATCTAACTCCTGTGGCTTCTATTTCTCCGTTATACATTGGAGACAGATGAAGGTTTTCTAAGATTATTTTTTTTGTTTCTTTTGTGGTCCTTGTAAGATAGCAATTTATTTGATTTTCTGGGTATGGACAAGTTGGGAAAAATTCGAAGAAAACAGGCTCTTTTGATGGTTCAACAATATTCATTACACTATAATCTATCGTTTTTCTATGAATTCTCGGTGGTGTTCCTGTTTTTAATCTAATTGTTTCGAAACCGAGTTTATGTAGGGATTTAGTTAAGAAATTAGAGGCGTATTCTCCAGCTCTCCCTCCCTCCATTTTTACAGCCCCTATATGTATCAATCCTCTTAAAAATGTCCCGGTTGCTATAACTAATGACTTTGTTAAATAAACCAATCCTATCCTTGTTTTTACTCCAACTACTTTGTTTTCTTCCACAAGTATTTCTTCTATTTCTTCTTGTTTTATGTGTAGGTTAGGCTGATTTTCTAACAATTTTCTCATGAATTTTTTGTAAAGATTTCTATCGTTTTGTGATCTTAAGGCTCTTACAGCTGGTCCTTTGCTGGTGTTTAGGAATCTAATGTGTATCATTGTATTATCTGCTGCCATTGCTTGAACTCCACCTAAAGCATCTATTTCTCTTACTAAGTGTCCTTTGGCAGGACCACCGATGCTTGGATTGCAACTCATTTGCCCTATATTTTCAAGTATCATGGTAAATATGGCTGTTTTGCAACCCATTTTTGCTGAAGCTACAGCAGCTTCTATACCTGCATGTCCAGCTCCTATTACTATTACATCAAAATTACCTGCTATCATATTGCTCCCTCTTCTCCATTTCTAATAATGGATATATTAAGAAAATAATCGTTGTAAAAATTAAAGTTGATAAAACTGAATTTTTAAAGAATGGTATAGCATTGTAATAACATTCAATTAATCCTTGCCAAGTCTTTGAATACATGTTTGTAAAAATCCATACTCCAAAGTTAGATATGATAAAGAAAACTGTATTATTTATTAACCCACTTAAATTGGAATGTATTATTATGTTTTTTTGAACTTTCAAGGAGTAGATATAGCTGAGAAGAGAGGAAATTAAAAATCCTATATATACAAACAAATTAATAATGCTGAACCCAATTATTAAATCTGAAATAAAAAGGATTATTAATGGGATAGAAAATGAAAAGTATTTGTTGATTTTTTTCGATAAAACAAAGGAACTAAAGATTGTTATTGCCATTAGAGGAGAAAAATTGGGTGGATGTGGTATAAACCTATAAGTGAAACCTATCAATATCAAGATTATAGCAATAATAAACCATTTTTTATGATTATCCATCATAGTTTTAGCTCTATTTTATTTTTTTATTTTTTATTTTTTTGGGTTTTCTTAGATTGCTTTGCTGTAATTTTTTCTTGATAGTTTCCAAATTTTGATAAGAACTTTTCTATTTTACCTTTTGCTTCTACTGTGGTAGTTGTGACTCCCTTATAGAATGGGTGGCAATTAGAGCATACTTCTACTTTCAATTCTTTCTTTGTTGAAATAGTTTTAAATGTATTACCACAACCACAGGTTACTATTGTTTCAAAAACTTGAGGATGAATATTTTTTTTCATAGCTTTTTTTTGGTGGGGATTTATATACCGCTATACCCCCAAGCGGATGTTTATTATTTCCCTTACGTATTTGGGTAGTGAAAACAGTAATTTATGTGTTTCAGAGTCGTAGTATTTTAATTTTCCGTTAATTCTTTCTTTTATTCTTTCATCTATTTGTTGATTGCTTAATTCACTAATTTTTTGGTTTGCTGCTATTAAGAATGCCCAATCGCTGTAGAACGAGGGGATAAATGTGTGGAATATTTTAACATCTTTGAAAAACTTGCCAAATAATTCAACATAATCTTTAAGTAGGGGAACATCTTGATCTTTCCTATATTCCCAGAAAAGTAAATCTTTCATATCAGAGGCTTGCATTACGAAAATACTGTTTTCATTTGTTATTTTCTTTATTTGTTTAAGGAAATCTTCAGTGTAGATTTTAAATGCAGGAGTGCTTCCTGTTGGTTCATTAAGGTCTGAGATAATTATATCAAATTTTTCTTGGCAATCTTTTATGTAATTTTTTATATCATCGAATATTAGATTAACTCTTGGATCTGAAAACGATCCTTGATGCCATTCTGTTAAATATTCTTTTGAAATTCGGTGTAATTCTTCATCTATATCTACCATTACAACTTTTTGTACTGTTTTGTATTTTAGGACTTCTCTTAATGTTGCTCCCTCTCCTCCTCCTATGATTAATACTTTTTGAGGATTATTATGTAATATACATGCTGGATGGACTAATGTTTCGTGATAAATATGTTCATCTACTTGAGCAGACTGAGGCTCACTGTTTAAAACCAATATTTTTCCACTGTTAAAAGTATCTATTATGTCTATTTGTTGGTATTTACTTCTTGCTCTTATTATTACATTTTTTACTGCATGTGCATGAACTTCGTAAATACTGTGGTATTCATAGTACCATAGCCATTGTAGAGGTAGAGATTGATCAAATTTTTCGTAATTATCCAAAGGTATGAATAAGCTCATTTTTTATCCACCTACCAATAATAAATCTTTTTTATGGTTACCATTTTTGTATTTTTCTATTTTTATTCTTGTTGGTAGGACTTTTAAGACGTTTATATTACCTTCTATTATTTTAATTTTATGTGTATAGAGGTTTTTCCTTTTGTTTTCTATACCCCTTAGAATATAAGTTGCTTTTATTTTTTGGGCTTTGAATTTTTTTGCTAAATAATAGCAAGCTTTGAATGGTTTAGTTGTATTTCCACATGTATAAATGTCAATAGCTGCATATCCTAATTCGGGCCAGGTATGGATGGAAAGATGGGATTCTGAGATAACAACAACTCCGCTTACTCCGACTGGAGAGAACTTATGGAAAACACTCTTAATGATTGTTGCATTGGCTTGTTTTGCAGCTTCCAGCATTGTTTTCTCTACTTCAGTTATTTCATTTATACTATTTTCGTCACATCCTGATAACTCCACTATTATGTGTTTTCCTAAAGTGGGAATCACAGGTTTGATTAACTCTTTTTCCATCAATCCTCCTCCTTTCTCTTTTTATTTTTTTTCACTTGAATTTATATCGAATAAAATCCACCTCCTTTTTACCTATTACATTTATATTTTATACAAATTTTTTAATTTTCCTTGTTTTTTATTTTCCTTTCTTATATTCTCCTGTTGAATAATCGTAATACCAGTATTCTGTTGGAAAACTTATCTTTATGTTTTCCCCGTAAATACTGTAAGGATCGTAGTAACTATAATAACTATATGAATAAGAGTAATCTTCATAGTATTTTGCTTTATATTTAAATGATGAAAGTGGATAGTAAGAATTTGTAAATGAATCATAAACCATTATTGGTCGGTAGCATCTTGTTGGTTTATAATAATTGCAATAACTGGATCTGTGGTAACTATTGTAATAATAGTATCCACAATTACTTTTTGCTAAACTGATAAACATTATTTGGGTAATTATAAATATTATAATTATCAAGTTTCTCATTTTTTATCACCCCCATCCTTGGATTTTTAAATTAAAATTGATTTTTTGGAGATTATAGTTTTTTAAAATAATGTTAAATTTTGAATTGCTTTGTTTAGAAGGAGTATTTCTGTTTTTGGTAAAAATAGAATTATGTAAGGACAAAAAATAAAAGAATGTATCATGCAAAAAAGTGGTTTTGTAAGTATAATTGGAAAGCCAAATGTTGGTAAATCAACTCTCCTTAATAATATCTTGAACTTCAAAGCTTCTATAGTATCTCCAAAACCACAGACTACTAGAGTTAATATTTATGGATATACTGTTTATAAAAACAAAAATAATGACGATATCCAGATAATATTTGTTGATACTCCTGGTTATCATAAACCTGTGAACCACCTCTCTGAGGCAATGATAAAGCAAATTAAAGCCTCTCTAGAAGATACTGATGTTATCCTATTTTTGGTCGATGCTCTTAGTCCATTCGAAGAACAAGATAGAAACACAATTTCTATATTCCAAGATATTAACAAACCTAAAATATTGGCTATAAATAAAATTGATAAGCTTATCGATCGAAAATCAGTACTTACAACTATTGAGGAATACACAAATCTGAATATTTTTAATGAGATTGTACCTATAAGTGCAATAAAAAAGATAAATATTGATAGATTGTTGGAGGTAATAGAAAAGTACCTTCCTGAAAGAGAGCATATAGATTTTGGCACTGTTCAACCTTTCTTATCCAACCTTAAGTTTTATATTTCTGAAGTAATTAGAGAGAAATTGTTTAATTTTACTCATCAAGAGCTTCCTTATAAAACTACAGTTGTGGTTGAGAATATTGAAGAAAGACCTAATAATACTTTGTATATTTCTGCAATAATATTTGTTGAAAAAGAATCACAAAAATCTATAGTTATAGGTAAGCAAGGGAAAATGATAAAAAAAATAGGCACCTTAGCACGTGAAGAACTTGAAATGTTACTTGGCAAAAAAGTGTATCTTGACCTTTGGGTAAAAGAAAAGGAAAATTGGACATCTAACACAGATTTTCTTAGATCCTTAGGATACATGTAAAGATGGAAAAGAAAAATATTTTTGTAAATAATGTTCAATAGAGTTTTTGTAATTATAACTATTATAATAATCTTATTAATAATTGCGGGTGCTTTGTATGTATTTTTAGTTATCTTTGGAGGTAAAACTGGAATAAATATAAATATGACATATAATTATCAATGGAAAGATATGGAACCTACATCAATTTGTTTTGACCCACTACTAAAATCTTTTTACATTACTGATAATAAGACAAAAACTATAAAGAAATATTCTTTAAATGAAGAAAAAATAACTTATTCTGTTAGCTTAGGAAAAGAGGGCAATGATGTGGGACAATTTAGACAACCTACTGACATAGTAGTAGATAAGAATAGTTTCGTATATTGTCTTGATTTTTATTTATCTAAAGTGGTTAAAATGGATAATTATGGAAAAGTTATATGGGAGTTTGGGAGGTTTGGCAATTCTGAGAAAGATTTGGCTAACCCTAAAGGCTTGGGGATAGACAGAATAGGATTTATTTATATAGCTGATACATCTAATAATAGGATTGTAAAAATTGACTTGGATGGTAATTTTGTTATGCTTTTTGGGAAGGCAGGAAAAGAACCTTTTCAATTTAGTAATCCTTCTGATGTAGCTATTGACTCTAAAGGGTATGTTTATGTTTGTGATACGGGGAACGATAGAATACAAATCTTTGATTCGAACGCTAATTTTATCACATACACTAATTATGAAAACAGGCTTAAAAGTCCTGAAAAAATATATATCTATGAGGATGATACTATTTATATCATTGCTCAAAATGTAATATATAAAGCCAATGCAAATAAAATAATAAAAGAAATAAATCCTTTTTTTGATAAGAAAAGATATAAAATTGTTGATGTTGTTAAATGGACAGATAAACTCTACATACTTTACAATGATTTAAATAATAATAGTGGTGGAATAAGGATAATGGTTGATTAAAGATGAAAATAACAAAAATACCACAAAGTAAGTTTGAAATAAATTATAAAAACATAGTTAAATGGTCGAATTACAAGGATAGAATTTTTAATGAATGTAAGCGAAAGTTTCTATATAAGTATGTGGGAGTTTTTTTACCACCTAAAACTAAGGAGAAAGTAGATTTTTTAAAAAAATTAAAAACTATAAAAAATTGGCAAGGAGAAGTAATCCATAAATATATTGATATGTCTATCAATATCGGATCTATCGAAAAAGCACTTCAAAATTTTGAGAATGAATTTGATTCTATTATGTCAAACCCTGCTGATAAAATTGCTGAGTTTTATTATGGTTATCAAATAACGAATTCACAAATAAAAGAAATTTTTGATATCTCTATTTTTGCTCTTAAAAACTTTTGGTTTTTTTTTATTAATAATATCAAAAAAGAAAACATAATATTTATGGATTCTAAAGGAATACAGGAGTTTTCTTTGGATGAGATTACTATTCTCTATAAACCTGATTTGGTTTGCAAAGATGATGATAAAATCGATGTTTTTGACTGGAAAACATATGATATTGAATTAGAAATTAATCAATTTAAACTTTATTACTTTGTTTTTTGTTCTCAGGGCTTTGAAACCCAATGTAGGGTTGTTAGTTTGTATCCATCTATTAAAGAAGAAAGACTTTCATTTGATAAAAATTCTATTGATGAATATAAAGACTTTATAAGAAAAAGCTATGACAACATAAAAAAATTTATGGATGATTGTAGAATTTTTGTCCATCAAGATCATGAGAATCTGTTTGAAGAAATATTAGAAAAATTTAAACAAACTGATAATAAGAATATTTGTGTTAAATGTGAATTTAGAGAGTTATGTTTTGGTAAATGAGTAATTTTATCGTTAAATTTGATAATGTTAGTTTAGTTATCGAGGGTAAGAAAATTTTGGATGATGTTAGTTTTGAGATTGAGGAAGGGACTAATACTTTTATCATGGGGCCGAGTGGCTCTGGAAAAACAACTATCCTTAAAATTGCAGCAGGCCTTATTTTCCCAACAGCAGGAAAAATAAGAATACTTAACAAGGATATATCTAATATAAAAGAACTTTACGAGGTAAGGGAAAATATTGGTTTTGTTTTTCAATACAGTGCTCTTATCGATACTCTTAATGTTTTGGACAACGTTTTATTGCCTATAAAATTCAGGAAAAGAAATGAATTTAAAAAAAGAAAAAAAGAATATATTGATAAAGCGTTGGAAATATTAGATTTTTTAGGATTGAGAGGATTTGAATATTATTATCCAAACAGTTTGAGTGGGGGGATGCAAAAAAGAGTTGCTTTTGCTCGAGCTGTGATTACTTTACCCAAAATAATATTTTACGATGAACCTACAAGTGGCCTTGACCCTATATCTTCTAATCAAATTAACAAAATGATAATCGATATTAATAAAAAATATAATGTAACTAATGTTGTTGTAAGTCACGATATACTCTCTTCTAAACAAATAGCTTCTTTTGTTATATTTATCTATAATGGGCAGATAAAATTTAAAGGAAAATTGGAAGATATAAGAGAAACAAATGAAGAAATAATAAGGAACTTCTTTCAAATGGTATGATAGGTGTTGTAAGATTGGATAGGATAGGGGATACTGTTCTTACTTTGCCAGCTATCAAAATTATAAAGCAAAAGTATGCTGACCAAAAAATAGTTGGAATTTTTAACGACTATAATTCGAAATTGTTTGTTTACAATTCAAAACTAATTTATCCCTATATCGATGTTTTAGAAATAATCCCGATGAAATTAGTTTATAGAAGCTTGGAGGTTTTTTCTAATATATATGATTTATTTAATTATTTAAAGGTCTTATTTTGGAAAAATAGAAAAAATTATAATTTTGAAAAATTGTTTGTTTTTAGTCCCACGACAGTTAGTTATCTCTTGGGTAGTCTTATAAAAGCAAAAAGAAAATATACTTACTTTTATGGTAGTAGGTTTAACAAAAATATTTTTGCTAAGAATTTTATTCATTATGTTGACAATGTTGATAAAAGTTTTATTGAAGATTATGGTAAAGTTAGGCACGAAGTTATTCAAAATCTTGAGGTTGTCCGATTGGATTTTGAGTTTGATACCTCTAATTTAGATGAATTTAAACCGGAAATTTTTTTACCCGATATAACTTATCCTGAATATGATTTACTTATCTTTGATAAGGAACTGTTTTTTAGTAGTAGTGAAGGAATTCAATGGTTTAAGAAATTTATTGAGCAGTTTATGAGGGAAGTTGAGAAAAGTGAGAAAAAAGTGAAGGTTGGTTTTGTTAGTAGAAGGACAGATTTGTTTGGCTTTGCTGTTAATTATGATATAATTGAAATTGCGGGGATGGTTAAAAATTGTAAATGTGTTGTTTGTTTTGATGGCGGAATTGTTCATATTGCATCTTCTTTTGATACGCCTATAGTTGCTATATTTACTAATAGGTATTTTGAGTTTGATGTTAGGAGATGGGGACCTTTGTCTACAAAACAAACCATAATTAGACTTGATATTTTTGATAATGATAATTTGAATTTTGATTTAACTAATCCTATTGATTTTGCAAAGCATGTTTTTTTCCATGCAGAAAGGTATATTTAGTAGGCGTTTTTTCGAAGTTTTGCTTTTCCTTTTTTTCTTAGCTTTCCTTTTATTTTTGTATTTTAATAATTTTACAGTCCAAAATGATATTATGTTTGACAAAGAAAAGTTAAAAAGTATTCTTAGTAATTATGATTTTAGTTTAAGTAAGGTATTTTTTGGTTATTTTCTAAGTGGTTTTCTTTTATTAATCTTTGGGTTTATTTTTGTTTTCTCTAAAAGGATTAAAGAAATAGATTTTAATAATTTATTAGTTTATGGGAAGGGTGGGGATTTTTATCTTGCTTTCTTTTCTTATTTTCTATTACAGATTTTATTTAAGTCGTTAGGATTTAGTTTTGTTGATTCGTTTTTTCATAGTAAGGTTATTTTTTATTATAAGTTTGTGATAATTTTTTCTGCTATTTTTTTTAATCCTATTTTTTTTATTTTAATTCTCAATTTTTTAAAAATTTTCGATATTTTTAATTTTTTTAAAAGCTTGCTTTACAAAATGTTTGTTGATTATAAATTTTTTGTTTTTCTCTCTTTTGTTGTTTTTTTCTTGGTTTTATCTTTGATACCACATGTTGAAGATAATCTATTAGTTGTTTATGTGAAATATTCCAATTTTTATGAAATGGTTTTTGCTTTTTTGGGACTTGTTTTTTTTATTCCATTGGTTGAAGAGCTGATTTTTAGGAAATATCTGATTGATTACTTGCTAAATATTTTTAGAATAAAGCTTTTGGCAGTTATTTTTTCTTCTTTTGTTTTTAGTGTAATTCATTTTGAAAATATTTTTTACAGTTTTTTGATTTTTGTTGTTGGTTGTTTTTTAGGTGTTATTTATTTAATGAAGAAAGATATTGCTTATACTTATTTTTTTCATTCTTTTTATAATTTTTTAGTTTTTTGTTATTGGGTTTATTTTAGTTGAATAATTAAAGGAAAGGGGTTGGTTTTAATGTTAAGGATTATAAGAAAATTGCATAGGTGGTTGGGGTTTTTGTTTTCCATCTTTTTTATTTCTACTGCTATTACGGGGATTATATTAGTTTTTAGGAAAGAAATCCCGAAAAGTTTAAAAGATTTTGTTTTTGCTTTGCATACTTATGATTGGGGTATTTTCAAATATTGGGCTATTGTTGTTGGAATAATTTTGTTTGGTTTATCAATTAGTGGTATTATTATGTTTTTTGAGGTCCAATTGAGAAGGAAAAAATAGACTTTATAAAGGGAAATTAATTTTTTTGGAGAAAATTCTTTTTGATAAACTTATGAATTGGGGGGTTTAATATGTATTCAGAATTAATGAACAAGTTTTTAGAAAATTCAGAGGATATTGTTGGTATTATTGTTGCTGACAGGGAAAATGAGATTCCATTACATTATTCTCTTAAAAAAAGTGTCGATTTAAAAGAAGTGGAAGAAATTGCTAAGGCTGTTGTAAAATCCTTAAAAACTTACGAAACAACAAAAAGTAAAGCTGACCTTATTACGATGATATTTAACACTAATGATTTTTCCATTATAGCCGATGATTATCAAGATAACAATAAAGTTCTTATTATATTATTCAGACCTAATTATTTAGTTGTAAAGATTGCTAGCAGTAATGCGGAGTATTTAAGAAAAATTATAGAATTAATAAAATCTGGAAATTAGATTTGCATAGTTTGTGAAAGAAGAAAGAGTAGAAAAAATAAGAAGTTTGTTATATAGAGAATTGAGTTATTATATTAAAACGAAAATGAACATAGAGGATTTTCAAATCACAAGGGTTTTATTATCTCCCGATTTGAAGAAAGCCAAGTTTTTTTTTATTATTTATTCCTCGGATCAAGATAAAGGAAAAGTGGAAGAGTTTTTAAATAGAAACTCAAAAAGAATAAGGAATGATCTTTTTAGGAGTTTAAGGTTACGTGTTGTTCCTTACTTTATATTTGAGTATGATAGGGGGTGTTTGATGTGAATTTATTTAGGACTAAAAGCGTAGAAGCTTTTTTGGAGGACTTAGAAAAGGGGCCTCAGTTAAAGAGAGCTTTGGGACCATTGGCTTTGATTTCGTTAGGACTTGGTGCTATAATTGGTGCTGGAATTTTTGTTATAACTGGACATGCTGCTGCTTCTTATGCAGGGCCTGCAGTCGCTATTTCTTTCATTATCTCTGGTATAGCTTGTGCTTTGGCAGGGCTTGCTTATGCTGAATTTGCTGCTATGGTTCCAGTTGCTGGTAGTGCCTATACTTATGCTTATGCTACTCTGGGTGAGTTTTGGGCTTGGTTTATCGCTTGGAATTTGGTCCTTGAATACATGATTGCTGGTGCTACAGTTGCCGTTGGATGGTCAGGGTATGTTGTGGATTTATTTAAGCAATTTGGAATACATTTACCCTCGTATTTGACAAGTGCTCCTATAGATATTTTAACAAGTGAAGAGAAGGAGAAATTGATAGAGTCTGGTTATTCTCTTTCTTTTCTTGAAAAATATTTAAACTTACATTTTACAGGTAGTTATATAAACCTTCCTGCTGTTTTGGTAATCTTGATGGTTGGATTAATTTTATTAATAGGAATAAGTGAATCTGCTTTTGTTAATAATATTATTGTTATTGTAAAAGCGACTGTTTTAATTTTGTTTGTTATACTTGGTTTTGGTAAGATAGATTTTAGTAATTGGGATCCTTTTATTCCTCCGTCGACGGATAAGTTTGGTGAATTTGGTTGGAGTGGTATTTTAAGAGCTGCGGGAGTAGTATTTTTTGCTTATATAGGTTTTGATGCTGTATCAACGGCAGCTCAAGAAGCTAAGAATCCTCAGAAGGATGTTCCTATAGGTATCCTTGGCTCATTATTTATTTCCACTTTACTTTATGTTGCTGTTTCATTGGTTATGACGGGTGTTGTTCATTATAGTCAATTAAATGTTGCTGCTCCTATTGCAGTAGCGGTTAATGCTATGGGGCCACAATTTGCTTGGCTAATGTTGGTTGTTAAAATTGGAGCAATTGCTGGGCTTACTTCTGTTATTTTAATGACTTTATTAGGTCAAACAAGGATATTTTTTGCTATGGCAAGGGATGGATTATTACCAGATTTCTTCTCAAAAGTTCATCCTAAATTTAAGACACCATATATTTCAACGATTGTTGTAACCTTAGGTGCTATGCTAATAGCTGCTATTTTCCCTATAGGTTTATTAGGTGAATTGGTTTCAATAGGGACTTTATTGGCTTTTAGTATTGTTTGTATAGCGGTTGTTATTTTGAGGATAAAAAGACCTGATATAAATAGACCTTTTAAAATACCTTTTGCATTTGTTATTGCTCCTTTAGGTGCTTTGGGTTGTATTTTACAGATGGTTTTCTTACCTTTGGATACTTGGATAAGATTAGCTATTTGGACAATTATAGGAATTACAATTTATTTTGCTTATGGTTATAGGCATAGTAAATTAAACAAACCTGAGTAAAAATGGCTTATTATTTTGAAGATCATACTGCTGATATTATGATAGTTATTGAAAGTAATAGTTTGTTGAGTTTTTTTAATGATCTTCTTGAAGCTTTGTGGCAAATTTTTTTATCTAAAAATGAAGATCAAAAACAAGATTTTGTTGAAAAAAAAATGGAATTTCAGATAAATTTTGATAATAATGAAGAGTTTGTTTTTAATTTTTTAAGTAAATACGTGTATTTACTTGAAGTAGAAAGGTTTGTGATGAAGGAAGTTGAAAAAGTAGAAATTTTTCAGAAGAATGCTTTATTTTTGGTAAAAGGGTTTTGGGTTAAGAAAATAGTAAGTTTTATAAAAGCCCCCACTTATCATAATTTTGAAGTTGATTTTGATGGATATTATAAGTGTAGGGTTGTTTTGGATGTATGAATATAGCTGTTATAATGGCTGGTGGATTTGGAACTAGGTTATTTCCTTTATCCAGAACCAATTATCCTAAACAATTTTTAAGAATTTTTGATAATAAAAGTTTGTTATCACTTACTTATGAAAGAGTAAAGAATTTAGATATTTTTGATGAAGTATGGGTTTGTGCTAACAAGAAACATCTGTTTTTGATTAAAAGAGATATTGAGGATATTGAACATAAGATGATTTTAGAAGAAGAATCAAAAAATACCGCTTTTGCTATCCTTTTATCTGTTTTTAGAATTAATGATTTTCATAAAAGAGAAAATAATTTTGTTTTCTTTCCTTCTGATCACTTTATTTTCAATGATTTGGAGTTTAATAAAACAATGCAGAATTTAGTTAATTACTTGTGTAAATATGAAAAAACGTTTGTTATTGGTGTTAAACCTAGCTTTCCTTCTACCGAGTATGGTTATATTAAGAAGGGGAAAAGTATTGATGAGTCTCTATATGTAGTTGAAAGATTTATAGAGAAACCTAATTTAGGTAAGGCAAAGTATTATTATAAAAGTAAGAATTATTTATGGAATTCAGGAATATATGCTTTTAATTCAGAATTTTTTATTAGTGATTTCTTTCAAATTAACCATGATTTAAATAAATTTGCTTTTTTGGGTGATTTATTAGGAAAAAGTAAAGATTTTCCAAATATTTCCATTGATTACTTGTATAGTCAAAAAAGCAAAAATTTGGTTGTTTTGGAGAGTTCATTTGGTTGGTCTGATTTGGGCAGTTTTGAGGAAATTGGAAAGATTGCTAATAATAACAAAGAAAAGGTTATTGAATTGGAAAGTGCAGGGTATAATGTTATTGTTGATGAATTTGAAGCTTTAAGTGAAAAGAAATATTGCTTGATTGATGTAAAGGATTTGGTTGTTGTTGATACTAAAGATTTTTTACTTATTTCTAAAAAGGGTAAAAGTAAGAAAATTGCAAATGTTTTGGGTAGTATTACGCAAGAAAAAAGAGATTTTAATTCTTTTGATTTTAGGCCTTGGGGTTATTATAGAGAAATAGAGAAGTTAGACAAGTATAGGATAAAACATATTGTTGTTTATCCTAAACAAGAACTTTCTTTGCAATATCATAACCATAGAGATGAATATTGGGTTGTTTTAAGGGGGAAGGGGAGGGTTTTTTTAGACAAGGAATGGATTGAAATAAGTGAAGGAGATTTTATTCGTATTCCAAAAGGTAATTTACATAAGGTTATTAATGAAGCGGATGAATATTTAGAAATAATAGAGGTACAGATAGGTAATATTTTGTCTGAGCAAGATATAGTAAGAGTTGAAGATAAATATATGAGAGATTGAAGGGAAAATTTGTTTTTTGGAGAATAATTAAATTGTAGTTAATGGAAAAAGGAGGGATAAAAAGTGGCTAAGTCCAAATTTGTAAGAACAAAACCACACTTAAACGTAGGGACGATCGGTCATATCGATCATGGTAAGACAACATTAACTGCTGCTATAACAAAAGTATTAGCTATGAGAAAAATGGCACAATTTATGGCTTATGATCAAATAGATAAAGCACCTGAAGAAAAAGCAAGAGGTATTACGATTAATATAGCACACGTAGAGTATGAAAGTGAAAAAAGGCACTATGCTCATGTTGATTGCCCAGGACACGTTGACTACATTAAGAACATGATAACGGGTGCTGCTCAAATGGATGGAGCTATTCTTGTTGTTGCTGCAACAGACGGACCAATGCCTCAAACAAGAGAGCACGTTCTGTTAGCAAGACAAGTTGGTGTTCCCAAAATTATCGTCTTCATAAATAAAATTGACGACCCTTCAGTTGATAACGAATTGGTTGATTTGGTTGAAATGGAAGTTAGAGAATTATTGAGTAAGTACGGTTTTGATGGAGATAATGCTCCTGTTATAAGGGGAAGTGCTTTAAAAGCACTTGAATCAGATAGCGAAAATGAATGGACCCAAAAAATCCTTGATCTTGTAAAAGCAATGGATGATTACTTTGAAGAACCACCCAGGGAAATTGATAAACCATTCTTAATGCCGGTTGAAGATGTTTTCAGTATAACAGGAAGAGGAACTGTTGTTACGGGAAGAGTAGAAAGAGGAAAATTGTTGCCAAACACTGAAGTCGAAATAATTGGATTAAAAAGGGATCCATTGAAAACTGTTGTTACAAGTATAGAAATGTTCAGAAAAATATTGGATGAGGCACTTCCTGGAGACAACGTTGGATTATTGTTAAGAGGTGTTGGAAAAGACGAAGTAGAGAGAGGACAGGTTGTTGCAGCACCAGGTTCAGTAAAAGCATATACAAAATTTAAAGCAAACGTTTATGTATTATCTAAGGAAGAAGGTGGAAGACAAAAACCATTTACCACTGGTTATAGGCCACAATTTTATATTAGAACTGCTGATGTAACAGGAACAATAAAGTTACCTGAAAACGTTCAAATGGTCATGCCTGGGGATAATGTTGAGTTTGAAACTGAATTGATTCAACCTGTTGTTCTTGAAAAAGGACAAAGGTTTGCTATAAGAGAAGGTGGAAAAACAATAGGTGCTGGTGTTGTTACTGAATTAATAGAATAAGGTGGTTGAGTTATGGCTACTAAGGGTAATAGAATATTGATATATTTGGGTTGTACGAAATGTAAAGCAAAGAATTATGTTACTTCTAAAAATAGAGTAAAAACTACTCAGAAATTGAAATTGAAGAAGTTTTGTAAGCATTGTGGTCAGCATACAGAACATAGTGAGGTAAAGTAGAATAGGGGAGTGGCCCGAAAGTTTATTTCGGGCCATTTTTTTATTATGAAAGTGATTGGTAATTTCATAAACGAAATAAAAGAGGAGTTACAAAAAATTACTTACCCTGAAAAGGCAGCTGTTATTAATGCTACAAAATCGATTGCTATTATTGTTTTTTTTACTGCTATTTATATGGAAATTTTGGATTTTTTGATTAAATCAATATTTAGGTATGTATTAAAAATTAATATATGAAAGGTGAAGAGTATGGAAGAAAAAAAAGAAGAAATAGAATTATTAGAAAGTGAGGATAAACTTAAAAGTCATCCTAACTCGGAATGGTATATTATCCATACTTTATCGGGGATGGAGGAGGAAGTTAAAAATAATATCGAAGTAAAAGCTAAAAATTTAGGTTTGGATAAGAAAATATTTAGATTAGTAGTTCCATTTGAAAGAGAAATTAAGAGAAAAGGGGGAAAGCAAAAAGAGGTTAAGAAGAGAATATTTCCAGGTTATGTATTTGTAGAAATGATTCTTGACAACGAAACTTGGAGTTTTATCAAAGCTATTCAAGGGGTTACTGGGTTTGTTGGCCCTCAAAACAAACCTACTCCTTTGACCTTTGAAGAATTAATGAAAATAAGACCTTTTATTGAAGGTAATATTCCTACGAAGAGGGTTGATTTGAACATTGGTGATAGAGTTAGAATTACCTACGGCCCGTTTGTTGATAGTCAAGGTGTTATTGAGAAGATTTTCCCTGAAAAGAGTAAGGCGATTGTTTCCATAATAATATTTGGAAGAGAAACTCCTATAGAGGTTGATTTGAATGAATGTGAAAAAATAGAGTAGTAAGGGGTTGGTAGTATGGCAGTTAAAACAAAAGAGAAAATGGCGGCTGCTCCTAAGGGGCAAAAAGTTTTGGTTGCTACTTTAACATTATATTTGGAGGCGGGTAAAGCTACTCCTGCTCCTCCAGTTGGACCTGCTTTAGGACAATATGGATTAAACATAGCAGAGTTCTGTAAAAACTATAATGCTCAAACTGCTAAAATGCAGGGATACATAGTTCCTGCTATTGTTTATGTTTATAGTGATAGGACTTATAAATTTGTTTTAAAAACTCCTCCTACTTCGAGTTTAATATTAAAGGCTTTGGGGATAGAAAGTGGAAGTCCTCAACCTAACAGACAAAAAGTTGGAAAGATAACAAAAGATAAACTAATAGAAATAGCAAAAATGAAGTTACCCGATTTGAATACAAGAAATATTGAAACTGCTGTAAAAATAATTGCTGCACAAGCAAAAAATATGGGAGTTGAAGTTGTTGAATAGGAGGTAAAAGAAATATGTCAAGATCAAAAAGATATTCTGCTGTGGTTGAAAAAATTGACCCTAATAAAAAGTATCATCCTTTTGAAGCTATCGAGTTTTTGTTGAATTCCTGGCCCTCAAAATTTGATGAAATGTTTGAATTACATGGGAAGTTATCTATCGATCCAACAAAATCTGATCAAACTGTTAGGACGAATGTTGTTTTGCCTCATGGTATCGGTAAATCTCCAGTTGTTTTAGTTTTTGCTCAGGGAGATTTAGCTGATGAGGCAAGAAAAGCAGGTGCAGATTATGTTGGTGGTAATGATTTAGTAGAGCAAGTTAAAAAAGGTGAAGTTAAGTTTGATGTAGCTGTATCAACAATGGATATGATGCCGATTATTGGTAAGCAATTAGGTAAAGTTTTAGGACCAAAGATGCCAAGCCCAAAGGCAGGAACTGTTGGGAATAACGTAAAACAAATTGTTGAAGAGTTGAAAAAAGGAAAAATTCAAATAAGAAATGATAAATTAGGTAATTATCATATACCATTGGGTAAGGTTTCTTTTGGTAAGGAAAAAATTTATGAGAACTTATTGGCTGCTGTTAAGACATTGTTACGTGCAAAACCACCGACTGCTAAAGGTAATTTTATTGAAACAGCATATATTTCTACTACGATGTCTCCTTCACTTAAAATAGATAACAAAACTTTGATTGATCTTGCCGAAAAATTTGATTTCTAAGGGGGGTTTTTATGCTTCTAAGGTTTAACTATCCCGTGGGAAAGACTTTGAAATATGTTGCTAAAAGTAACACTATAAGGCAAATCTCTAAATCCATAGAAAATATTGATACATCAAGATTGATATATTTTTCTGATATTGAACTGAAAACTATTGCTAAGGATGAAGAAGGTTTTCATATAAGGATAAAGGTTTCTAATAGGCAACCTGATGAGGCAATAGATGAGGAAATAAAAACAGTTATAATACCTGTTGGAAGTCAAGTGATATACATGTTAGTTGATGAATTTGGTAATATTTTGGAGTCTGCTGGTAGTCAGGAAGTCAGCACTTTAGTATTTCCTGAGTATGAAGTTGAGGTAGGTCAATATTGGACAAGTGTTATAAAGTTCAATTTGCCTGGGTATAATAAATATATGGATATTAATGTTGAGTATGCAATAAAAAAAATAGAAAATGAAGTTGTTTTTATTGAGGGAAGAAGTGCGGAAAGTAGCGTCTCTATTCCTATCGATATGGAAAGTATCAGTGGGCAAAAAAGGACTTTACAAGGTAGTTTTATCGTAACTATAAATTCTTACTTTGAATTTGATACTTCTATTGGAACTAATAGATTACAGGAAGTTAATATTGAAACAATAATAAAAGTTGAAGATTATGTTATGGAAAATAATGTCCACAATTTGGTAAAAATGGTGTAAGATGTTTATCCCTCTTTCTTTTATTAGAAGGTATTTGGATATAAATGATAAAGATTTAATCGTTGATGGTTTTCAAAGATTAGGTATTGAAGTTGAGAATGTTTATAAGGTAGGTTTTGATTTTAATAATGTCAAGATCGGCAAAATTGTAGAAAAGGTTGATCATCCAAATGCTGATAGAGTTGTTATTTGTAAAGTTGATTTTGGCGGAGATATTTTGCAGATATTGACCGCTGATAAAACTGTTGAAGTTGGAGATATAGTTTTAGTTGCTCTTAGTGGATCTACTTTACCAAATGGTTTAAAAATAGAGAAAAGAAACATCAGGGGTATTGAAAGTTTTGGAATGATGCTGTCTCTTTCTGAATTAGGTTGGGAAGGAATTAAAGCTTATGGGGAAGGAGTTAGTAAATTCAATTTCGATAACTTTATTTGTAGTAATTTAGGTAAGGAATTAGGAGAAGTTATAACAACGTCGGATTGGGTTATCGAAATTAAACCTTTGGCTAACAAAGTTGAAACGCTTGGAGTTTTTCATTTGGCTAAAGAACTAAGTTTTTTACTCAAATTACCTATTAAAGAAAATATATTTGCAAATTTTGAAAATTTTGGTATTTATGGAGATGATTCAGAAAAAAAATTAGATGTTGTTTTGCTAACTAATGGATGTAAATATTATAAAGCATTATTTTTAGATGATGTTAAAATAGAGTATTCACCGGTTCAATTTCAGTTGATGTTAAATTGGATGGGTAGTAAGCCTATTAATAACGTTGTGGATTTAACTAATTTTTTAATGTATGAATTTTCCAATCCTTTACATGCTTTTGATGGTGATGATGTTAAGGGATCTTTAATTGTAAGACAGGGGAAGAAAGGAGAAATAATACAAGCTCTTGATGGAAAAGATTATGAGATAGATGAAAATGATATTGTTATTTCTGACAAAGAAGATAAGGTTTTGGCTTTAGGGGGAGTTATAGGATCAAGATTATTTTCTATAAAAGAATCAACGAGAAATGTGATTTTTGAAATTGCTAATTTTGCTCCTTCTTTTATTAGAAGGACATCTAAACGTTTGGCTTTATATACAAATTCTTCTAAAAGGTTTGATAAGGGTATTCCTTCTATTTATGTAGATTATGCACATATCAGATTGCTAAATTTATTAAAGGATTTTGGTATTTATAAAGGAATATCTGGTTTTTCAGTTGCTGGTAAGGTGGAAGGTCATAAAACTGTAAAGGTTGATATTAAAAAATTGGAGAGTTTCATAGGGATAGATTTTGGTAAAGATGAAATTGAAAATATAGTAAAGGTTTTTTCTTTTGATTTGGTTTGGAAGAATGAAAATGAATTCGAATTAAAAACGTATAGGAATGATATAAATGAGTGGTGGGATGTGGCTGAAGAATTATGTAGGTTTATAGGATTTAATAGTATCGTCGAACAAGCATTGAATAACCAGAATCATGAAAAGATATATTCTTTTCAAAATACATTCTTTTTTAAAGATAGTTCCATTCATAAGATTTCCAAAATAAGGGAGAGTTTTGTTGGTAATGGTTATTATGAAGTTATTGGATATAACTTGCTTAATCCAAATTATTTAAAGTTGTTTGGTAATGATTTTCTAACCATTGTTAATTATATGTCTTTTGAACATTCCGCTTACAGAAATAGCGTTTTACCAAGTGTTTTATTAATTGCTTCGAATAATTACAAAGCAGGATATAAGCATTTCAAAATTTTCGAAATAGGCAGAGTTTTTAGGCAAAACAAAGAATTTTATGAACTTGGTTTTGTAGTTTTAAACGAAAGTAAATCATATATTTTTGATAATGAAAAATATATTTTAAATGAAATTCAAAAGTTGAAGAGTATTTTTGGGGATATTGATCTTGAAGTTACAGATATGTATGATTTTCTTAGTCCGGGGTATAAGGTTTTGGTTAAGGGTAATGATGTTGGCTTTGTTGGGATATTAAATCATAAATTATTGGATCATTTGTATTATCCTCCTTTAACTTTAATTGGGCAAGTAGGTATTGATGAAGTTGAATTTGGGTATAAAACAGATAAAAGTTTTTCTGATTTTTCCGAATTTCCTTTACTTTATAAAGATATTTCTTTCTTTGTGGATGGGAAATTAGATTTTTCTAAATTAAAAAGGATTTTTAACGATAGTTTTAAGAATATATTAATTCTTAAGGATTTTTATTTAATCGACATTTATGAAATAGAGCAGAGGAAGAGTTATACTTTTAGGTTAGAATTGAAACCTTTAAAAGAGGTAACAAATGAGGAAATTAATGGTATAATAGAAAAAGTTTTTGAGGAATTAAAGGAAATGGGTATAAAAAGAAGGGGGAGTTGAGTATGAGTAGATATACGTATGATGAATTAATTAAAAGACCTGATGTTAATATTGGTGAGATAGTGCAGATACGGGGTGGTGTCGTTGATGTAAGGTTTAAGCCTCGAAAAGAGCCAAAATTATATAATGCTTTGATTGTAAAGAGAAAAGAGAAATTTAAGGGAGCAAGGGTTTCTGAACGACCCGAGGAAAGGTTTGATGAATTATTCTTAGAAGTTCAAAGTAATTTAGGGGATCATATTGTTAGATGTTTAGCTTTGGGACCTACGGATGGCTTAGAAAGAGGAATGCAGGTTATCGATACAGGGGAACCTATTTCTGTACCTGTATCAAGGAATATTTTGGGAAGGATTTTTAACGTTTTGGGATTCCCGATAGATGGGAAAGGGCCAGTTGAAGCTAATGATTATTATCCTATTTTGAGGCCTGCTCCTGTTCTCGAAGACATTGATCCTGTTAGGAGATTCCAGGAAACGGGTATAAAGGTTGTAGATTTGATAGCACCTTTCTCAAGAGGTGGAAAAATAGGAATGTTTGGTGGTGCAGGGGTTGGTAAGACTGTCCTTATTCAAGAGTTTATCCATAACATCGCTACCGAACATAAAGGTGTTGCTGTTTTTGCTGGAATAGGTGAAAGAACAAGAGAAGGTAATGACTTATATTTAGAAATGCAAAGGAGTGGAGTTTTAAACAGCACTGTTATGGTTTTTGGACAAATGGATGAGCCACCAGGCGTAAGGTTTAGAGTTGGATTTACTGCTATAACGATGGCAGAATATTTTAGAGATGAAGAAAAAAGAGATGTTTTGATATTCATGGATAACATTTTTAGGTATGCTTTAGCGGGTAGTGAAGTATCTGCTCTTCTTGGGAGGATGCCTTCTGCAGTTGGTTATCAACCTACATTGGCAACTGAGATGGGTATGCTTCAAGAAAGAATTGTTACAACTAAGTATGGATCTATTACTGCGGTACAGGCTATATATGTTCCTGCTGATGATATTACAGATCCTGGTGTTGCTACTGTATTCTCACATCTTGATGCTACGGTTATATTATCAAGACAGATTGCAGAGCAAGGACTATACCCTGCTGTTGATCCTTTGGCTTGTTCATCAAGATTGCTTGAAAAAGGTTTGATTGATAATGATCATTATGAAGTTGCACGTATGGCTTTGGAAACTTTACAAAAGTACAAGGAATTGCAAGATATAATAGCGATTCTTGGTATAGAGGAATTGTCTGAGGAGGAAAAGTTACTTGTTGCAAGGGCAAGAAAGTTGCAAAAATTCTTTTCTCAACCATTTCATGTTGCTGAGTATTTCACTGGCAGAAAAGGTGCTTATGTAAAAATTAAGGATACCATAGAAGGTGTAAAGAGTATATTAACAGGACAAGTTGACCATGTTCCTGAACCGGCTTTTTATTTGAAAGGTACACTTGAGGATATATTACTTGAAACAAAGGTAACTGTATAGAAGGGAATGGTATTTATGAAGGATATAGTTGTTCTTGAAGAAGTAACAAAGAAATATGGTGAAAAAGTAGCAGTTGATAGGATTTCTGTTAATTTTGAAGAGGGTAGGATTACAGGTTTTTTAGGATTAAACGGTGCGGGTAAAACTACGACAATGAAAATTATTACTACTTATTTTAAGCCTACATCTGGAAAGGTTTTTGTTGATTCTTTTGATGCTGTTGAAAATCCTTATAAAGTAAGAAAAGTTATAGGGTATCTACCAGAAAATTTTCCAATTTACGATAATTTAACTGTTCTTGATTTTTTAAGATTTGTTGCTATGGCTAAAGATGTTGTCGATGTAGAAAAGGAAGTTGATAAAGTTATCGATTTAGTTGGTATAAAAAATTATAAAAATAGGTTTTTGAAAGAATTGTCGAAAGGTTATAAACAAAGGGTAGGTATTGCACAAGCGATAATAGGTGAGCCTAAGGTAATAATCCTTGACGAACCAACACAAGGATTGGACCCTGCTCAAATAATAGAAATTAGAAAGCTCATAAAAGAATTGTCTCATGATAAAACAATTATTCTAAGTACTCATATAATGCAGGAAGTTGAGGCTATTTGCGATAATGTTGTTATAATTCATAGAGGAAGTATTAAGTTAAAAGGAAAAATCTCGGATTTAAAGAAAGAAATGCAAGGTTACCTAACGGTTGAATATTTTATTGATAATATGAATGAAGAAAATAAAAGGGTTATAGTAGATGTTTTAAAAGAGTTCGGTTTGACTCCTGATTTTGGTATCAATACTTTTGAATTTAGTATAAAGAAAGATGACGAATATAAAATGAAAGAGATAAATAAAAAGTTGATTGATAGTGGTGTTGGAGTAATGTATGTTAATAGAAGTTCGGTTTCTATGGAAGATTTATTCTTGAAAGTTATAAAGGAAGAGAATAATAATTAGCGTAGAGGTGGTTGTATGGATTTCAAGAAGGTAAATTTGATTGCTTCTAAGGATATAATGGAGTATTTGTCTACGGTATTTCCGTTTATATCGATGTTTGTGGCACTTTGTTTTTTGAGTATTTTTTTCATAAGTGCGGTCTATGCATTTTTTCAGGCTGCTTTTGTAGCACAAGCATTTCCTTCTTTTGCAAAGAATTTCAATGTTAATGATATGATTGTTACTCCTTATCTTGGTTTTGTTGCTTTTTTTAGTATTTTAATTATTCCTATAATATCTGCGAAAGCTTTTTCTCAGGAAAGAAAACTGAAAACTATAGAACTTTTATTTACTTACCCTTTTAGAGAAATAGAGTTGGTGTTTGGGAAAATCATTTCTTCGTTCATCATTTATTTTGTATTTTTGTTTTTTGCTTTTCTTTATTTAGTATTATTTATATTTGTTTATTCTTTTATTAACAAGGGTGCAATGGATTTTTCAATAGTCATTTCTGGTTTTATTGGGTTATTATTATTGGGATTGTCGGTTATATCTATCTCAGTTTTTGTTTCTACTTTTGTTGATGATATTGTCCCTGCATGGGCTATATCTTTGGTTATTGTCCTTATCTTTTGGTTGATAGGGTATACAGGAGACTTTGCAAATGTTATGTATAAAAATTTTGTAAAGACTATTTCTTTGGGGAATAATTTTGAGAATTTTTCTAAGGGAGTTATAGATTTGAAAAATGTTGCTTATTTTCTATCTTTTAATTTGTTGTTTATTTATTTGTCAGTAATATCATTGATGGAGAAAGATTGATGTCTTTAATTAAATCGGCGGTCATATCAATACTTAATAATCCTGTGGCAAAAGGTATTTCTCGTATTCCTTCTGTTAAAAAGTTGGCTTTTAGGTACGTGGGAGCTGAAAAAATAGAAGATTTTATTCCTAAAATGGAAGAAATATTAAACAGTGGTTATAAAATAACTATATCTTTTCTTGGAGAACATTACACAGATAAACATAAGGTTGAAGGGTATTTAAGGAACGTAATTAATATAATTGAGAAGGTTAATAATTATCAAAACATAAGTGTGTCGATTAAATTGACTGCATTGGGGCTTAGTATCGATTATGAGTATTGTAAAGAAAATGTAAGTAAAATATTGAACTTTTCTTCGCAGTTTAATATCAGAATTCATATTGATATGGAGGAATCTGTATATCTTGATGATTCATTGAAGATTTTTGATTATTTTAGGAAAGAGTTGAAATATAATAATTTAGATATAACCTTTCAAGCTTATTTATATAGAACTCTAAAGGATATGGAGGATAGAATTTTTTCTTATGAATGGGAATCTAAACCATTGGTTAGGCTGTGTAAAGGAGCGTATAAGGAACAATTTGATAAGATATTTCCAAATAAGCAGAAGATCGATGAAAATTATTATAACCTTGCTGTAAAAATGCTAGATAATATAGATAAAGTTTATCCTGCTTTTGCTACTCATGATGCTAAGTTAATTGAAAAAATAAAGAGTTATGCTACTTTTAAAGGTATTTCAAAGGATAATTTTGAATTCCAAATGCTTTTTGGAGTTCTTCCTGACGTTCAGAAAAAAATAATAGAACAAGGATATAATTTAAGAGTATATATTCCAATAGGGTCAGAATGGTATGAATATTTTGTTAGAAGAGTAGCAGAGAAACCATCTAATTTATTCCTACTTACTTGTTCACTGATTAACAAGAGTTAGTATGGATATAAAAAACATAATTTCAAGGTTAATATTAGTAGATATACAAAATCCGGCGTTGTTGGAAAAGTATCCATTTGCTGGTTATATTCTATTTTACAAAGACATAGATCAATCTATAAATGGATGGAAGAGGTTGAAAGATTTTAATAAATACTACAAGGAATTTTATTTAAATAATTTCGGTTTTGATGTTTTAAGAAGCATTGATCAGGAGGGTGGAGTTGTTTTTAGGTTTGACTATCCTGATTTTCCTGCTGTTTGTTCCCAATTTTCTGTTAAGGATGAAGAAAGTGCTTATTTAATTGCTAAATTGAATGGATTAATCTTAAAATTCTTGGGCTTTAACGTAAATTTTTCTCCTGTTATGGATGTTAATACTAACAGAAGAAACCCTATTATTGCAGTTAGAAGTTTTGGGGATGATTTTCAGAGAGTTGCTAGAATGTCTAAGAAATATCTTGAAGCTTACATACATACTGGCATTATATCAACGGGAAAACACTTTCCGGGACATGGTGATACTGACATAGATAGTCATATAGATCTTCCAATATCTGTATTATCGAAGGAACATCTTTACCCTTTTGAATATAACAAAGAAGTTTTGCCTTCTATAATGACTGCTCATGTAGTTTATAAAAATATTGATTCTTTACCTGCGACTATTTCGAAAAAAGTGATCGATTTATTTCAACCTTTTAACGGAATTATTTTTTCTGATGCACTTAATATGAAAGCTTTGAATTGTTATGATTTTAACTATGTTCTTGTTTCTGCGATTCTTGCTGGTGTTGATGTTTTACTTATTCTTGGAGATGATGAATTAAAAATCCAATCCATAGAATTTCTTGCTAAAGAAGTAGAAAAAAATGATTTATTGAGAAAAATTATTATTTCAAAATATGAAAAAGTAAATAAATTTTTGGAAAAATGGAGCAATAGTAATGAAGATAACGAAGAATTTTTAATAAATCAAATTGAAAATTTAAAAAAATGGATGATTTATGATTATAGGATTCCTGTTATTGAAAAAGGGGATAGAAAAAGGTTCTATAATTTGTTGAAAAATCAAAATTTAAAAGTTGTTATTTTAAGTAGCCCATACATTAAATTAATAGGTATCAATGAAAAGATTAAAGAGGTTTTTGTTACTTGTTTTAAAGAAAAAAACATTGATTTTATTGAATTGATTGAAGTAAAAGATATAGATTTACAAATTGATCAGGAGAATACAATTTTTGTGAATTTAGTTTTGGATGATTCTTATAAAGAGCTTATTAGCAAATTTGATGGTGCTATAGTTTTCAGTTTTGCTAATCCTTATTTAGAAGGTAATTGGGTTGTTAATTTCGGTGGTTTTTCAAGAGTTCATTTGGATAGGTTTATTAGCTGGTTCTACGAAGTTGGAGAAGGAATGAGTAAAATTAATGTAGTATAAGAATAATGTGGGGGAGTGGCGGAATTGGCAGACGCGTTGGACTTAGGATCCAATGGGTTTCACGCCCGTGCGGGTTCAAGTCCCGCCTCCCCCACACCTGTATCTATACTGTATCTACTTCAGCAAAAAATCCAAACGAAAAACAACAAGACCAAGAAAGAAAACAACATAAGTAATAATTCACAATATAAAATTTGAAAGTTTGTATTTAGGGTAAAAAGTAATAAAGATATCTTTATTCCATTCTACTAATTCAAATTTATCAAAGATAGTGATGGAGATGGTTATAATAAAAAATTGTTTTATTTTAGAAGATAAGGGTAGATGGAAAAGGGAAAGTGTATATTACAGAATGTAATTATAATGGTTCTAATTAAATTCTTTTGTAATAAAAATAGAATAAAAAAGTGTTATGAGAAAAGGAATGGTAAAAATATGTAATTGGCTATATGTTAGTGTCAGGATGTTTCAATTGGAGAGTTGTGTTAAAAAAAGTAGAAAATTTAATTGAATCATAAACATCTGTTACATACGTACTGAATCTTTTTTCTCTCTTCTGTTTGTATAATTTATCGAAGCAAAGGACCCTTTTTATAAACACAAATTTACAAACACAATTAGTTCTTAGCCTAAATCATGAAATATAACAAATTAACAAAGTGCTTTTTTAAATATGTAAACTAAAAAACTTTCTGTTGCTATAATTTGCATTATTTTTTTATCTTTTTGGCTATATATTTCCTTTATTGTTTGTTTTTTTTCTTTTGAATACTCTTCTGTATTTTCAAAATTCTTTTTGTTTTTTAGATCTTCGGTTTTTGTCATTTTTATCAACCCCTTTTTACTAAAAACTAGCTTGTTTTTTGTTTATTGATATTTTTGTTATTTGTAACTCAAAGTTGTAAAAAAAATGTTAAAATTAGTTAATGATATTTTTCATAGAGTTTTTCTCTAATGTTGCTTATATCTCTATATACTTTTGGACTTGCAAGCATTACATTTATTTTTTCATAAGAATGTATTATTGTTGTATGATCTTTATTTAAGATATTTCCTATATTTTTGAAAGATAACCCAAGTATATCGCGAAGTAAATAGGTTATAACTTGCCTTGGGTATACTATTCTTTTCTCTCGAGAATTTGAGAATATATCTTCTTGGGATATTTGAAAATATTCAGTAACTGTTTCTATAATGTTCTCAGGAGTTATTTTTGTGTCATCTATGGAAATATCTTTTATTATTTCTATCACATTTTCTATCTTTATTTTTTCATCATTAATTTGGTTTAGGTTAGTATGTGCTACTATTTTTATGATTGCTCCTTCTATTTCTCTTACATTATTTTTAAATTTATGTGCTAAAATATCTATGGCTTGTTCTTCTAATTGTAAGTTATAGTTTTCCAATTTTTTTTTAATAATGGCTTTTCTTGTTTCGAAATCTGGCATTTGCACATCTGCGATTAATCCTGATTGAAATCGCGATTTCAACCTATCTTCTATTTCTTCTAAATCTTTAGGAGGTCTGTCACTTGTTAGAACTATTTGTTTATTTTCCAAATAAAGTTCATTGAATGTATGAAACAATTCTTCTTGAGTTCTTTCTTTGCCACTTATGAATTGTATGTCATCAATTAGAAGAACATCTACCTTTCTGTATTTATTTCTAAACTCTTCAATTTTTTTTTCTTTTATTGAGTTAACTAAATCGTTTATAAATTTTTCTGATGTTATATAAACAATTTTTTTTGATATTTTTCTTCTGTAGACAAAGTTTCCTATTGCATGTAGAAGGTGTGTTTTACCTAAACCAGTAGAACCATAAATAAATAGGGGATTGTATGCTTTACCTGGTTTTTGTGCAACCGCTAAGCAAGCAGCGTATGCAAACTGATTGCTATTACCTACTACAAAATTATCGAATGTGAAAAATGGATTTAAGAATTCTAAAGATGTTTCTACTACTTCCTCTTCATTTTCTTTCATTCTAACTTCAATTTTCCAAGAGTCTTCATTGTAATATTTTTCCAAAATATCTTTTAGAAGAGGGGAATACTTTTTTTCTATCCATTCTTTTATTGAATTATCTGTTGTTGTTATTATCATTTTTTTCGCGTTTTTATCTATTACTGAGCTACTTATATTGAAGCATATGTCATATGCTATTTGACCCAATTCTTCTGTAAATAGTGAAATCAATTCTTTATCCATAATTTTGAGTGGGGTTGGCCGGAATCGAACCGGCAACCTTTGCCTTAGGAGGGCAACGCTCTATCCTTTTGAGCTACAACCCCTTCATATACCTCATAATCTTCTTTACTAAACAATACAAATCTTACTAATTCTATAGAAGTTTTAGATATTTCCTCTATTACTGTATTTATTGATATTATAGATGCTTCTTTTATTGGATATCCGAATATACCTGTGGATATTGATGGAAAGGCTATAGATTTAATCCTATTTTCTTCTGCTACCTTTATGCAATTTTGGTATGTTTTTTTTAACAACATGTCTTCTGGTTTATCTATTCCGTATCTTGGGCCTAATGCATGTATTATATATTTGTTGGGTAAATTGAAAGCTGGGGTTATAACTGCTTCTGATACTTTTATTGGAGCCAATTTTTTAGCATACTCATACAATTGTGGGCCTGCTTTTTTGTGTATTGCTCCTGATACACCTGCTCCAGGACTTAATTCACTGTTTGCTGAATTAACAATTGCTTCTATGTCAAATTGCTCAGTTATGTCTCCTTTTACAATCTCTATTATTTTAGAATTAATTTCAATTCTTTTCCTCATTAAGAAAGCAAGTTTTCTCCTCAACTGATGAAGTATTTTTCTTCTTCACAATAAAAATTTACTTCTTCAACGAAGTACTTTACCTTTTTGATTTCATTTATTTGGATCTTTCTATCTTTATTATTCTTCTGGCTATACATAGTGCCCATAGAAAACTTATTCACTTGCTTTCATTTGTTCTATCTTTATTCTAAAAAATTCGTTGCAACTTGCTCTATATTAAATTAATTGATTCTATTTCAAATCTCGCATTTTCTAAAGCTCGATGCTCAGGTTCTTCTCTTGTTAAATCTATATCTTTTATAACTTCTAAGATTAATTCTTTCATTTTTTCTTGATTTTTTATAAAGTTTTCTATTGCTACTTTATGGGATACTGGTTCTATTTCAGGATGTCCTTCTAAGCCTACATCGTAGTCTGTTATTAAAGCTACACCTGCAAAGGGTATTTGCATTTCTCTGGCTAATATTGCTTCTGGCATTTGAGTCATATTTATCACTTCAAAGCCCATTTTACTGTAAAATTTACTTTCTGCTTTTGTAGAAAATCTTGGTCCTTCTATTACTACTACTGTTCCTTTCTCATGAAATGATAATCCTAATTTTTTTGCTTTTTCTATAAATAAGTTCCTCAAATATTCGTTGTAGGGATTAGCAAAAGATACGTGAGTTGTTATAGGACCTTCAAAGAAAGTGTATACTCTGGATTTTGTTGCGTCGAATATCTGGTCTAATATAACTATATCACCTGGTTTTATATGTGGTTGCAGAGAACCAGCTGCGCATGGGCTTATTATATATTTTACTCCCAACTTTTTGAAAGCCCATATATTTGCTCGATAATTTATCTTAGAAGGAGGGTAACGATGATCTTTACCATGTCTTGGTAAAAAAGCTACTTTTTTACCTTCTACTTCTGCTAAAGCTATTTTATCAGATGTTGCACCGTATGGTGTTTCTACTATTATTTCTTTTGCTTCCAGAAAGGAATAAAACCCTGTTCCTCCAAATACTCCTATGTCTGCTTTATACATTTTTCACTCATCCCTTTCTTCTTTATCTTCTTTTTTTTGTTCTTCTTGGAAAAATTTTATGAAATCCGTTGGTTTAATTTTTTCAAGGAATTGCTTGAATTTTTCTTTTTCTTCGTCTTCAGGTAAAGAGGAAATACTTTTAACTTCATGAGATTTTTCACTGTATTCAACTATAGGTATATTTTGTAATAAGCTTTCATTGACGTATATTGGAGATCCTGTTCTTACTGCTATTGCAATACTATCACTTGGTCTTGCATCTATCTCAAAAAGTTTTTCATCCTTTTGGAGGTATATTGTTGCATAATAGGTTGATCCTTTTAGCTCGGTTATTACTATTTTTTGAATTTTTATTCCTAAAGTTTCTAGTATATTTTTTATTAAATCGTGTGTCATTGGCCTTTCTATTTTTAGTTTTTCAAGAGCTATTGCTATGCTTGAAGCTTCAAAATGTCCTATTATTATTGGTAATATTGATGACCCATTTTCTTCTTTTAGGATAACAACAGCATCATCTGTAACTATATCTGTAGCCAATTGATAAACATTTACCTTTTTCAGTTTCATATTTTACTAAACTGCCGGAGGTGGGACTCGAACCCACACGGGGCGTGAACCCCGGGAGATTTTGAGTCTCCTGCGTCTGCCAATTCCGCCACTCCGGCTCCCAACCCCTCTCTTTTATTTATTTCTACTTAATAAAGCTTTCTCCTTTTATCAACCTTAAAACGTCATTGTATGAAACAAATAAAACTAATATTAATAACAATACTAATCCAGCTTTATGTAAAATTTCTTCTTTATCCGGCTCTATCTCTATCTTTCTATTTAACACTTTTGATAAACCTAATAATATATAATTTACAAAAATAAAGAATATTCTCCCACCATCAAGTGCAGGAAATGGTAATAGATTAAACAAGCCTATGACGATATTTATGAAACCTACTAACATCATATACTGGTATATCCCACTGTTTGCAAAATCATACATTATTTTAGTTATTCCTATCGGACCAGCACTTTGCTCATATACTGTTTTTAATGGTATTGACCCCGTAAATATACTCATTATAACTTTAAGATACTTCACTGTTAAATCATAAGTAGTAATAAAAGATTCTCTAATTCCTCTTAATATGTCTATTTTTATCGTTGGCTCTTGTTTTGGAGAAAAACCTATGAAAGAAAAATTCTGATCTTTATTGTATTCTGTTTTTACCTTAAATACTTTTGTTTCATTTCCTCTTTTTACTTCTATTTCCAATACTTTATCTTTGCTTTTATGAATGTATTCAATCATTTTTTTCCCATCGTAATAATCAAATTTTATGTTATCTATTCTTGTAATGATGTCACCATTTTTAAGACCTACTTTCTCGGCAGGACTTCCTTTCATTATCATTTGAATCTCTGTAGTTATTTGGTAAGTATAAATTGAAAAAAGAACAAAAAATATAAATAAAGCGAGTATATAGTTAAATAATGGACCTAAAGCTATTACAATAAATCTTGCCCAAAGTGGTTTAGAGTAAAAATTAGTCTCACTCAATACTTCTCCTTTTTTGTATTCTTCCCCTTCGGGTAAAACATATCCACCAATAGGAAATAACCTTATACTATATTTTGTCCCATTTATTGTTTTTGACCACAATTCTTTTCCTAAACCTATTGAAAATTCTAATACTCTTACGTTAACTAATTTACATCCCAAATAATGTCCATATTCATGAAAGAGTATAATAAAAAAGAAAGCAAGAACAACCAGTATTATACTAATTATATCCATAGTTTTATATCCTTTCTGCTAATATTATATCCTTTCCAAAGTCTACCCAATCCTCTTGTTTTACAAAAATATCCATTATTCTGAATTTAAAATTTAATTCGATAGGATGTTTTATGTTTAAAATTTCAATCTCACCTATTTTTTTATTAGCTTCTATTTCTGTTTCCTTATTTACCCAATCTTCCAGTTTTATTGTTCCTACTAATGTTGATGAAATATAAAATTTATTATCATCGATGTATTTTAATTTAACTCCTCCCAAATCTTCTACACGTTCTAAAGATAAGTTTGTTTCTTCTGGATTTTTTTCTTTTGTTTCTTTTTTCAAATCTATTTGTAAATCTTTTTTTATGTTTTTATCTTTTTGTTGTTTTGTAATAGGTTTAGTAATTTTTATCTTAAGGAAGCTTGTTCCATCTTTTTGCTCAAAATCAAAATATCCTATCTTATTATCTTTCATTATTTGGATCGCTTTTATAAAAATATCCTCTATTTTTGACATTTAGAAATGCTTATTGAGAATTTATTATTATGGTATTTGCTACCAATTTATTGTTGTCAGAATTTATGCTTAATTCTACTTGTTTGTTCATTAAATTTCTTAATTCTTGTGTATTATTTAATGGTATGTACTTTCCACTTTTTTTAACGAATATGCTTGAGTTTGGATTTATTTCTATTTCATAAATTTTATCTGATACTACGACTAATTTATTTTCATTAATATCTTTTATTATTCCTGTTATTTTGTTTGAATTGGTATTTGATAATATTGATGAATTGTTATTTGCATAAATAAGATTGTTGGAATTGATTGTTGGTTCTTGTTTATAATAGTAAGGTGTTTTTTCTTGCATTTTTGCAACATAGTAGTAGTTAGGAATTTGGCTTTCTGTTACTGATGACATAGTTTCATAGTAAAATCTTGGTGAATAATAATTATTTGCTAATAAGTTATTGTAGAAATCGATGTTTTGAGCTAATGCAGGAGAACCTCCTATTGTATTACTGTTTTTTACAGGTACATAATTGTAGTAGTTTATTTTTGCTGTATATACATCAACTGTAGGGTATACCACTGATTGATAATCTACAGGTAAATACCCAACGTAGCTTACTTTATAAGGTGTTTGAATATTGTATTGTTGATAATTAGCTTCCCTATATAAAAGCTGGTATTCTGGTTTAGCTTCATTATTTTGCAAATAATTTACGTTTTGGTTATCAACTACTATTGATTTAACTACACCATCTTCATATTTTACTGTTACGTTTGCATTTTCAAATAAAGATGCGGGAGAGACTTTTTGTCCTGTATTATCTAAAACAGTTAAATCTTTCGAAACAGGTAAATTAAGAATGTCCGTATCGGTTTTTATTATAACACTATCTGCACCAAATCTAACAAATTTACCATTTATAACTTGCCCGTAGCTTACCAAGCTTACCATGATTATTGTGAGTACTAAAACAATTAAATTTCTCATGTCTTTTTCCCTCCTATTTTTTCATCTTCCCTAATTCTTTTATTCCCATTATTTTTATTTTTATACAATTTACTTTGTAAAAAAAGTGTTAAAAAAAGTGAAATCAGCTTTTTATTATCAACATTTTTTATGCTCTTTTCTGTATCTTCTTTTAGGATTCTTATTTTTTCTAATATTTTTTTCTTTTCTTGTAACCTTCTTTCTAAAAACTCCCAAATTTCTTTTTCATTTTCATGGTGTTTTTGCAGAATTATTATGAAATTAATAAAATCAAAATTAGTCATTTCATCATTGTAAAGATAATACAGCTTCTCTATCTTTATGAATGTTTCCTTGAAATCAGAAACATTTAGCATTTTACCTTTTGATAATAAAATTATACAAAAATCATATTTTATCCTTCTTTTGTGTTTTGAATGAGTCGTAATTTAATTTGTCGAAAAATATAGATATGAAGAATATTGATTTAAATAGCATTCCTGAGTTACCAGGTGTTTATATTTTCAAACAAAGTTCTAATGGTAAGAATAACTATATTTACATAGGTAAAGCGAAAAATTTGAAAAACCGTATTAAAAATCACTTGTATCTTTATTCAAAACAGTCAAAAAGTTTTGAAATAATAAATAATTCAGATGAATTTGAATATATTGTCACTAATTCTGAACTTGAAGCTCAAATACTCGAATCTAAATTAATCTACCAATATAAACCATATTTTAATATTCAGTATAAGTACAGAAATCCACTTAAATATATTACCGTTATCGATAGTGATGGTTATCCATATTTTTCTGTTGAAGATAATTTTTCTTCTAACGCTACTGAAATTTTGGGACCATTTATAAATTTTATGAGTTATTCTGAAATTTTTAAATTGTTAGGAAAGTTATTTGGTGTGAGGCAATGTAAATACGATTTTAATAAAAAAAGACCACCCTTGTGTATATACTACCATATTAACATGTGCTCCGGACCTTGCCAAAATATGATATCAAAAGAAGAATATAACAAGAATTTTAAGAATGCCCTCGATTTTATAAAAATTGAAAAACAAAATATATATAAATTAATACAAGAATACCAACAACAAATAAGAGAACTTTCAGAAAAAATGGAATTCGAAAAAGCAATCATATTTAGAGAAAAATTAAAAACTTTACAAAAATATGTTGATAAGGTTATTAAACCTTACGAAAATGCTTATATCTATTACTTGCACGAGGATAACATAAATCTAATTGGAATATTTTTCCCCCCTTCTAATATGAAGATAATGGAAATACAAAATGCTGAAGAATTAACACCAGTTCAAATAATATTTAATACTATCCTTAATATGAATTCTCAACGAATATTCGTCCAAGAAGAATTTTTACAAGAACTAAAAGAATTTACTAAAAGTTACTGCCAAAAATATAACGATGATATAAGTAAAAAATTGGAAGAAATAGAAATCGATTTTATTCAAGATGAAAATTTTGAATTCTTGCAAAAAAGCTGCCTAAACAAATTGGAATACTATAAAAGAAACGATGTTTATGTTATATTGAAGAGTCTCGCACAGATAATAGACGTGGAGATCATTTACAGGATTGAAGTAGTGGATGTTAGCCATTTTTATGGGCAGGATGTTTATGGAGCTCTGGTAGTATTCGAAAAAAATAAATTCGAAAAATCAAAATATAGAGTTTTTAAATTGCACAATAAATTTGACGACTTTTCTAACATATATGAGTTAATATACAGAAGGTTTAAAAAC
>Ga0105160_1000103_pt1 | contig 43249 bp, 44 predicted proteins | sample GXS110809BmetaG_FD_89591 | JGI IMG/M metagenome (GOLD analysis project Ga0105160, IMG submission 89591) | Hot spring microbial communities from Gongxiaoshe hot spring, China to study Microbial Dark Matter (Phase II) - GXS 110809B | ecosystem: Environmental > Aquatic > Thermal springs > Hot...
AGAATATGGAAGCACAGCTACCGACAGGGATAACCAACAGGGGGCAAACCCGCGGAACCTGTTCCTCGCAGGATCAGCTTGTCCCCCGAGGAGGGAAGAGGACAAGGGGAGAACCTGCTACTGAGTCAGATTTTTCACAAGGAGAAGGAAAAGTCAAGAGGGATAAAAGAACCCTCTTAGAATTCTCAAAGATAAAGTCAAAATCAACTAAACTAAAAAATCATTAACGATTAGCTCAAATTGCCCTAGATCCTGTAGTCGTCGGTCAGGTCGGGGGTTGCCTCTCTCTCCAAGAGACTCATTACCTCGTCGAACCTCTCGAACAGCCTCTTCACTGCAGTTATCAGGGCCTTTCGCGCTCCTCCCCAATACCTCATCTCCAGCTCCTCCACGATCCTCCCCCTCTCGTACACGATGTTCGCCCCTTTGAGTATGGACTTGACCATGTTTATGGAGACCTGTGAGTAGAAGGAGACGTCCGCGTCCACTATGACGCCTGTGTCCACGTCCACCTCAGCGTAGACGCCGACGCTGTTGTAAAGGGCGTAAGCCGGGATATCCTTGGGGAGCCTGGCATAGGCGGCTATGAATATGGTGTTCCCCCTTCTCATCAGGAACTCCTACCCCTCTCTACGATGGCCCGAAGGCGCTCCCTACCCCTTCTCTCCACGTCCTCGAAGATGTTCCCTCCGTGCGCATCCATCGAGACTATAAGGGGCCCGAAATCCTCCACTCGGAACACCCACACGGCTTCGGCCATCCCAAGGTCCTCCCACAGGAGGGCCAAGACCTCTTTCACCGCCCTCGCGGCCTTGACGGCGCAACCCCCGGTGAAGGAGAGGTAAACGCCACCTACCTCCCTCAACGATTTTGCCACATCCGAGGACATACCCCCCTTGCCGACTATGGCCCTGACGCCCAGCTCCTTTATGACCCTGGGCTCGAACGGGTCCATCCTGGCGCTGGTGGTGGGACCGGCTGCGAGGACCCTGTAAGAGTCTCCCTCCCTAAGGACTATCGGGCCGCAGTGAAACATGACCCCCGAAGAGGGCGAGAAGGGGATCTCCAGGCCCGAGTCCAGGAAATCGAGCATCCTCCTGTGTGCCTTGTCCCTGGCGGTGTAAAGGACGCCGTCTAAGTGCACCACCTCTCCTACCTTGAGATCCCTCAGATCTTCCACCGGCAGACGACCTTCGCCCCTGAACAGAGCAAAGCCCATACCTCAAACACCCCCCGATTACATGTCCTCCAGCCAGGCCTCTTCTCCCGATACCCTGAGCGAAGCCCTCCTGTAAGCCCAGCAACAGAACTTCAGGGCCACGGGGAGGGTGGCGGTGTGCGTGTTGGCCACCTCGACGAAGGTCCCCAGGACCGTGGTGTTCCCTCCGAGGCCCATGGGACCCACGCCCAGCTCGTTCACGAGCTCGAAGAGCTCCTCCTCTAGAAGCGCTATCGAGGCGTCCTCGTTCCTAGAGGGCGCGCGGAGCAAGGCCCTCTCGGCGAGCTTCAGGGAGAGCGCCGCTGTCCCCCCAACCCCCAGGCCCAGGAAGGTCGGAGGGCAGGGCTTGCCGCCTGCCTCCAGGACCCTCTCGAGAACCCAAAGCTCGATCTCTCTCCACTTGGCCCCCGGGGAGAACAGCTTTAAGGCGGTCATGTTCTCGCTCCCAGCCCCCTTGATGGTCACCTGGATCCTCATCCCCCGCATCGCAGGGTATAGCTCCAGGTCCACCATGGGCATACCCCTGCCCAGGTTGTCGCCGCTGTTGGCCCTGGAGAGCGGATCTACTGCGTTGGGCCTCAAAGGGACCGATTCCGTGGCAAGTTTAACCCCACCCTCCAGAGCTGAAAGCCAGGCCCCAAGCTCCTCCGAGGAAACGTCGGTCCCAAACTGGACGAAAAAGAAGGGAAGGCCCGTGTCCTGGCACAGCGGGACGCCCTCAGCTTCCGCCATCTCGAGGTTCTCCAGGATGCTCTCGATCTGGGCCCTCGCGTGCCCCTCCTCGCGTTCCTTAACCTTGATCAGGGACTCTTTGACGAACCTGGGTGCCCTCACCGCGGCCCTTCTGAGCAACTCGCAAATCCACCGAGCCCTCTCCTCTCCCGACAAGGGGATCACCCCCTCCTGGCCAAGAGGTCCAGGACGGCCCTCATGAAGGCCGGCAGATCGTCCGGCTTCCTCGAGGTGACCAGATTGCCGTCCACCACGACCTCCTCGTCCACCCAGATCGCCCCAGCGTTCACCAGGTCGTCCCTTATTGCGAAGAAGCTGGTTAGCCTCTTGCCCCTAGCTATTCCAGCCGAGGCCAAAAGCCAACCTCCGTGACATATAGAAGCCACGACAGATCCCTCGTCCCAGCACTTCCTCACGAGCTCGACGAACCTGGGATCCCTTCTCATGTGGTCCGGAGCCCATCCTCCCGGGATCACCACGCAGTCGAACCTCGACCCCATGGCCTCGTCCAGCCCCATCTCCACCACCACTGGGTAGCCGAACTTTCCCGCCACCCTTTCGCCTGCCCTCGTACCCACGAGGAACGTGGATACGCCCGCTTCCTTAAGCCTGTAGTAGGGGTAAGTTACCTCCAGGTCCTGGAACTCCTTCTCCACCAACACCGCAGACCTAAGGCCGGAAGCTTTCATCCTCTTCCCACCTCCGTCAAAAGCCAGCTCAAGGCCAGGATGGTCTTGGCATCCTTGAACAGGCCAGACCTCAAACCATCCCTCAGGTCTTCGATCGGAAAAGGCGACAAGGTGACCCCCTCGTCGTCGTCCTGAGGTAGCGGGTCCTCGACCATCTCGTCGCAGAAGTAGAGGTGAACCACCTCGTCGGAGAAGCCCGGAGAGGTGTAGAAGGTCAAAACCTTTTTGAGGGAGAGAGGCCTATAGCCCGTCTCCTCCCGCATCTCCCTGACGGCGCACTCCTCCGGCGACTCTCCCTCCTTGAGAAGTCCAGCGGGGACCTCCAACAGCTCCTCCCCTACGGCGTATCGGAACTGCCTTACCAACAGGACGCGACCGTCGAGGACGGGCAGCACAGCCACGGCAGGGAGGTGCTCCACCACCTCCCTGCCGGCGATCCCACCGTGGGGCAAGATGACTTCGTCGCGGCGAAGGCTCAATATCCTCCCTCGGTAGATCAGCTCCTCCCTGAGCTTCCTCTCCAAGGCGCTCTCCCCCTAAAGGGTTCCCCTGACCGCCTCGCGCCCCCTGTGGAAGGCCTTTAAGTTGATCTCCACGAGGGAGGCCTTCTCGGAGAAGATCTCCTCTATGGCTTTCGCGCAGCTCTCAACCCCAACCAGCCCGGACGACTCCACCAATGCCCCCAGCGCCACCATGTTCAAGACCCTCGGGTTGCCCAACTCTATGGCGATGGAGCTACAGGGAACCTCCACGACCCTTAAGTCCTTCCTGGAGCTTCTCACGTCCACCATGTCGGTGTTTACCACCAGCACTCCGCCAGCCAGCACCTTGGGCTCGTACTTGATGAAGGAGGGCTTGTTGAGCACTACGGCGCAGTCAGGCCTCTCCACTATAGGGGCTCCTATCTCCTGATCGGATATTATCACGGTGCAGTTCGCCGTGCCGCCGCGCATCTCGGGCCCATAGGAGGGCATCCAGGTGACGTGGTATCCCTCCTTCATCCCAGCGTAAGCCACGATCCTCCCCAGCATTAGAAGCCCCTGTCCTCCGAAACCGGCCGCTATCAAGCTCTTCGAGGAAGCCAAGGTCGATCACCACCTACAGCTCCACGTTCTTGAACTCGCCCAGCTGGTAGTAGGGCATGACCTTCTCGACGACCCTCTTCAAGGATTCGTTGGGGCTCAACCCCCAACCGGTGGGACAGGTGGAGAGGACCTCCACCATGGAGAAGCCTTTACCGGCCATTTGGACCTGGAAAGCCCTCTTTATGGCCTCCTTAGCCTTGAGGACGTACCTTGGCTGGACTACCGTCACCCTGGCTATATAGCCCGGCGCCTCGAGCTGGGCCAACATCTCGCTCATCCTTATGGGGTATCCCGACAACTTTGGGTCCCTCCCGGAGGGGGCGGTGGTAGCCCTCTGCCCGGGCAAGGTGGTGGGGGCCATCTGGCCTCCGGTCATGCCGTATATGCCGTTGTTGATGAAGATCACGGTGATGTTCTCCCCTCTGTTGGCGGCGTGCACTATCTCGGCCGTACCTATGGAAGCCAGATCTCCATCGCCCTGGTAGGTGAACACCACTAGATCGGGCCTAACCCTCTTCACCCCTGTGGCCACCGCTGGAGCCCTTCCATGAGCTGCCTCGTACATGTCGCAGTTTACGTAGTTGTATAGCAGGACCGAGCAACCCACCGGAGCTACGCCCACGGTTCTATCCTGTATCCCCAGCTCGTCTATGCACTCGGCCACGAGTCGGTGAACTATCCCGTGGGTGCACCCTGGGCAATAGTGGGTCTTGACGTCGAACATGCTCCTGGGCCTTCCGAAAACCTTAACCGCCTTCATGACCACACCCCCTGCTATAGACGAGCGGCGAACTCCACTACCTCTGCCACGCTGGGCACCATTCCGCCTACCCTTCCGTAGAACTCAACGGGACACCTTCTGGCAGCAGCGCAGAGGACGTCCTCCAGCATCTGCCCTGTGCTCATCTCCACCACGCCTATCCTCCTCACCCTCTCGGCCCACACGTATATCTGCTCGTAGGGGAACGGGAACAGGGATATGGGCCTGAAAAGGCCGACCCTGACGCCTTTGTCCCTGAGCTCCTTGACGGCGGTCTTGGCTATCCTGGCGCAAGTGCCGTAGGCCACCAGCATCAGCTCGGCGTCCTCCAACATGTACTCCTCGAACCTGATCTCCCTCTCCCTCATGGCGTCGTACTTGGCCTTGAGCTTGAGGTTGTGCCTCTCCAGCTCCTCGGGGTTCAGATATAGCGATTTGATCAGGGCTCTCTTGCCCCTCTCCTTAGCGTAGCCCACGGCCCACTCCCTCGGGTCCGGCGGAGTCACACCGCTTTCTACCTTTCTGAACTCCACGGACTCCATCATCTGTCCGAGGAACCCATCGGCCAGCACCATCACCGGGTTCCTGTAGAACTCAGCTAGGTCGAAGGAGACGTATATGAGATCAGCCGCTTCCTGAAGGGTGCTGGGGGCTAGCACCAAGAGCCTGTAGTCCCCGTGTCCCCCTCCCTTGGTAGCCTGGAAGTAGTCCGACTGGGAGGGCAGTATACCCCCTAGACCGGGTCCAGCCCTCATGACGTTCACTATCAGGCACGGGAGCTCGGCTCCCGCTATGTAGGATATCCCCTCCTGCATCAGGGATATGCCGGGGCCCGAGGAGGAGGTCATCACGCGAGCTCCGGTGGCAGCGGCTCCGAATATCATGTTGATGGCGGCCACCTCGCTCTCGGCCTGGAGGTAGACGCCCCCTACCTCTGGTAACCTTCTGGACATGTACTCCGGTATCTCGTTCTGAGGGGTTATGGGGTAACCGAAGAAGTACCTACACCCTGCCTGTATGGCCGCCTCGGCGAAGACCTCGTTGCCCTTCATCAGAACCTTCCCCATGAGCTTTTCACCCCCCGAAGTCCGCTTCATTCGCCCTCTTCTTCGTACCTGTAGACCTCGATCGCCACGTCAGGGCACATGGTGGCGCACATCCCGCAGGCTATGCACCCGTCCTCGTGCTGTTCCACCGGTTGATAGCCGGACGAGTTTATCCTGTCCGAGACCCTGAGCACCTTCTTGGGGCAAACGGCCACGCAAAGCTCGCAGGACTTGCACCTCTCCTCGTCGATCTTGACGTAACCCTTCGCAGGCAAGACCTACACCCCCTTCCAACCTATCGCCTTTTGAAGATCAGCCTCTCCAAGACCCAGATCCTCCCATGAAAGCTGTGGGAGGACCCCTTGAAGTCCTCCCACACCCTCGACCAGACGCACAGGGCGAACACCTCTAGACCTAGCTTGCGCGCTACGCTAGAGGCCACCTCGTGCCCCCTCAACAACACCTCCGAGCTCGTCTCCGGTCCTAAGTTCGGGTTGGAGATGATCCACCTGGTCTCAAGGCCCGTTAGCTCCTCGAACTCCCGCTTTAGGCCCCTCAGGAGACCTTCGTCCAGGACGGGCGAGCGATAGGGGTTCAGCACCATAGCCGAGAAGACCTCCGCCCCAACCATCTGGGACAGGACGGAGCCCGCTGCCCTAAGCCCCCTCGCATCTCCCCCCAGGTCCACCACGAACTTGCTGTCCCTTTCTCGCCTCCAAAGGGAGCGCAGAGAGCTCACTAGCACGGGCAGATCCGCAAACCTCATGTCCCCTCTGGGCCCAATCACCTCGACTCCTTCCCCCTCTATCTCCTCCCTGAACCTACTGGCGGAGAAGTAGGGGTTGGAGACGTCCAGGTCGACTAAAAGGGTCCTTCTTCCGGACTTGGCGCTGTTTTTGGCCAAAAACGCCCCTATCTCGCTCTTGCCGCTCCCGGACATACCGAACAGGACGATCAGTCGCTCGGAAGGAAGACAGCCCTCAGGGAGAGACGTCAGCAAAGGCGATCCCCCTTTCTTATCCTCCTCCCCCTGGCCCAGGCCTCCCCGGATACGGGCGTCCTGCACTCCTCGCACATCGTAAGAAGCCACACGCCGCCCTGAGCGCAGGACACCAGTAGCCCCCCCTCCCTGATGTCCAGGACCTCGCCTGAGAACTCGCCCCTGGCGCAGGGCTCAGGCCTGGTGCTCAAAACCTTAACGCGCTTGCCTCTGTAGTCGAAGAAAGCGCCTGGCTCGGGGGAGAGCGCTCTGCAGACGTTGTGGAACTTCAGGCAATCGCCCTCGAAGCTCAAGAGCCTGTCCACCTCGGATATCTTCGGAGCGTAAGAGGCCAACCCCTCCTCCTGCTCCCTGAGGGCGACGGACAAACCCCCTCTCACGGCCCTCGCCAGCTCCCTGAACAGCAAAGACCCCTCGAAGGCTAACCTCAAGTACAGCTCCTGGAGAGTGTCGAGAGTCCTGATCTCGACGGGCCTGGCGCCGAAGATGGGACCGGCGTCCATCCTATCGGTCAACCTGAAGAGGGTCACCCCTGTGAAGGAGGCTCCGTCCATGATCGCCCTCTGGACCGGAGCTGCCCCCCTGTAGCGCGGGAGGAGGGAGGGATGCAGGTTAAAGCATCCGTGCTTTGGGAGGTCGAGCAGATGTCCTGGGATCTTCCTCCCGTAGTCCACCACCAGCACCACGTCGACCTCGAAGGCCGAGGTCACCTCCTCCCCCTCTAGGCGCTCCGGCTCGATCAACCTCAGACCCCTATCCCTGGCCCAGGAACCCACGGGAGTGGGCGCCAGGCGAAGCCCTCTACCCCTAGGCCTAGGCGGTTGGGTCATCAGAGCACAGAAGGGGAAGTCATCCAAAAACCTCAAGACGTTGAGGGCGAAATGTCCTGAACCCACGAAGGAGACCTTCATTCTCCCCTGGATCCTCTCCTCTTCATCCTGGACCTGACCAACACCCTCTTGGCCGGCGACATGTAGTCCAGGAGCAACTTGCCGTCCAGATGGTCCATCTCGTGGGAGAATATCCTGGCCCAGAAACCCCGCAACTCCTCCTCCATCGGGTTCCCGAGGGCATCCTGGAACGAGACCCTTATGGCCTGAGGGCGTGGCACCTCCTGGTACACGCCCGGAAAGCTCAAACAACCCTCCTCGTCGACCTGTTCGCCGCTCGCCTCCAGTAGAACGGGGTTCACCACCACGTATTCCTTCCCATCCCATCGGGCGACGAAGAGGCGGAGCGGCAGCCCCACCTGGGGAGCTGCCAGCCCCACCCCCTTCCTCTCCTCCATGAGCTCCAGCATATCCTGGGCCAGCGACCGGAGCTCCTCGCCGAAGTTCTCTACGGCCTTGGCCTTTTCCCTCAAGACCGGATCCGGATAGACCCTGATCCGAAGCTTCGACTTGCCGAGCATCTCGTCCCTGGCCATGCTCCGGGCTACCTTCTGCTGGCCTTGTCCTTCAATATGTCCTGGAGGGTGACGCTGGGGGCCTCGCCCACGATGGAGGCCTTGAGCTTCTCCTCCTCGGCCTGCTGGCGCCGCCGCTCCTCCTCCTCCCTTCGCCTCCTCTCGGCGAGCTCCTCCTCGAGGATGGCCCTTCGACTGAGCCTTATCCTCCTGCTCGCCTTGTCTATGCTGAGTATCCTGCAGGTAAGCCTGTCCCCCTCTTTCACCAGGGAGGAGGGAGCGCTGACCCTCCCCGTGGACATCTGTGAGACGTGAAGCAGACCCTCTATCCCGGGCTCTATCTCCACGAAAGCCCCGAAGTCCTTGACCTCCTTGACTACGCACTCCACGTCCTGCCCGACGGAGTACTTCTCCTCCACCTTATCCCAGGGATCGAACAGCTCCCTGTAACCGAGGGATATCCTCTTCTCCGCCGCGTTGACGTCCTTGATCAGCACCTTGACGCTTTGACCTATCTTCAGGACCTCCTTGGGAGAGCCGACCTTGTCCCAACTGAGGGAACTTATGTGGATCAACCCCTCCACGCCAGGCTCTATCTCCACGAAGGCGCCGAACTCCGCGAGCCCGGTGACCCTTCCGTCCACCGTGCTGCCCGGGGAGTAGCGCTCTGATATCCCTTCCCATGGATCGGGGAGAGCCCTCTTTATGCTGAGGCTGACCTTGCCGCTGGATCTGTCAACGGATAAGACCTTTACCTTAACCGTCTGGTTCTTCTTCACGAGGCTAGAGGGCTTAAGATATCTGCTGTAGGTGACCTCGGACATGGGGACCAAACCGTCCACGGGACCGAGGTTCACGAAGACGCCGAACCTGGTCACGCTCACCACCTTTCCCTCCAGGACGTCCCCTTCGTTTATCCTGGAGAGGAACTCCTCCACCTCTTTTTGCCTTCTCTCCTCGGCCACCAGCCTGTAGGAGAGCTTTATGTTCCTGCGCCCCTTCTCCAGTTCCAAGACCTTCACTTCTAGCTCCTTGCCCAGGAGCTTCTTGGGAGAACCCATCCCGTTGCCTGCGTGGAGGTGGGAGAGGGGTATGAAGCCGCGCAAACCCATGCAGTTCACCATCATGCCCCCCTTGACGGTCTCCACGCACGTCACCCTTAAGACGCCATCGCCCTCCTGCAGGGCCCTCTCCAGCTCCCTCCACCTCTCCTCGAAGACCAACCTCCACCGAGAGAGAAGCGGATAGTCCTCCTCTTCCTTCCCCAGCTTCACCAGCAAGAACCTGTACCTCTGGCCCAGCTTGGGCTCCACGTCATCCAGGATGAAGCTCTTGGTCCACTCGGTCTGAGGGATGAAGCCCTCGGTCTTGTGGCCGAAGTCCACGTACCAACCGCCCTCTGCCGCCTTGACCAAAACTCCCTCGACCACATCCCCCCTCTTAAAGCTCCTGGAGGGAGCCTCAGCGATCCTCTCCATCTGCTTCACGAAATCCCCGTAATCCATAACCCCACTGACCTCCTTAGACCTCGATTCCTTCCAACTCCTCGACCACTTTCTCTATCAGGCAGTCGGGGGTGCTCGCCCCAGCTGCCACGCCTATCTCTCTCTTCCCCCTGAACCACCCCCTCTCCAAGTCGGACACGTCCTCCACCAGCAAGGCCTCGCCCAACGAGGAAGCTATCTCCAGCAGCTTGCGCGTGTTGGCCGAGGACCTGCTTCCCACCACCACCACCGCGTCCACCTCGGCGGCAAGCCTTCTAACCGCCTCCTGTCTGGCGGCCGTGGCGTCGCATATCGTGTTGTGGACCTTCACCTCCTCAACCAGCCCCACCAGCTCGCTGACCACCTCCTTGAAAGCCTCGACCCTGTTGGTGGTCTGACACACCACCCCTATTTTACCAAAAGATTTGAACAAATCGACCTTTATCTCCCCTCGGCTCGCCACCACGAACACCTTGTCCCCAGGGACGTGCCCCACTATCCCCACGACCTCTGGATGCGTAGGATCCCCCACCACCACCACGGCGTAGCCCTCGCTGGCCAGCTCCTTTGCCTTCATCTGAACTCTCCTGACGAAGGGACAGGTCCCGTCGACCACCAGGGAGGACCTGACCTTGAGCGCCTCCATGGTGGCAGCGGACACTCCATGAGCTCTGACGAAGGAGACCCCACCTGGGGGCACCTCCTCGGGATCCTCCACCAACCTGAGCCCCTTGGAGACCATCTCCTCCACTACCCTCTCGTTGTGTATGGGGCTGCCCAGGGAGTAGACCTCCCCGTGCGCCGCTAAGGCTTCCTCCAGCGCCTTCAGCGCCCTTCGGACGCCGAAGCAAAAGCCCGTAGGGAAAGCGACCTTAACCTTCATCTCCCTTAAAACCTCACCCTCGATACCACTGCTCCAGTAGCCTGACGGCCACCTCCGCCACTTCCCTCTCGCCGCACCCGGTCAGGTCCACCTCCACGCCGATTGGGAAGCGCTTGAACCAGGTCATCTGTCTCCTGCTGAAGGCCTTGGTCCTCGAGGTAGCCCTGGCGATCCCATCCTCGAAGGACAGCTTCCCCTCCAACACCTCCAGCGCCTCGCCGTACACCAACCCGCACATAGGAGGGCTAGTCCTCCCAAAACCCCTCTCCAGCAGCCATTTTACCTCATCGAGAAGTCCAGCTTCAAACTGTTTCCTGGCCCTTTTCTCTATCCTCCCGTAGAGGTCCTCCCTCCTTCTGTTCACCATAAGGTAGAAGGGCGACGGCAGATCGGGCTTGACGGAGAAGGACCAGAGGGCGCTCATGGGCTTTCCGCTCAGCGCGTAGACCTCGAGCGCCCTTATAATCCTTCGAAGGTCGTTGGGGTGTATCCTGGAGGCGGCGACGGGGTCCACCTCCGAGAGCCTCTTGTGGAGCGCAGCCGTGCCCACGGCTTTCGCCTCCTCCTCCAAAGCCCTCCTCAGCTCTTCATCCCCAGGGGGCCCCTCGAAGAGGCCCCTGTGGAAGAGGGCGTAGAAGTAGAAGGGGGTCCCCCCCACCAGGATGGGGACTTTCCCCCTCTTGAAGACCCTCTCCACCGTCCTCTTGGCCTCCTCGCAGAACTCGGCGACCGAGTAACTCTCGTCTGGGTCCTTGACGTCCAGGAGGTGATGGGGGACCTCCCTTCTCTCCTCCCAGGAGGGTTTGTCCGTCCCTATGTCCATGTAGCGATAGACCTGTCTGGAGTCGACGGAGATCACCTCGAAGGTCCTCTCCATCCTGCAAAGCTGAAGCGAGAGAGCACTTTTGCCAGCCGCGGTCGGACCGATGACGCAAAGCAACCTCCTGCCCTCCCTGAGGTCCCCTATCGCAAGCTCCTCCCTCGCCCTAAGCTCTGCCAAGCCTCCTTCTCACCTCCACCCAGCTTATGAGGCTGTAGACCGGCCTACCGTGAGGACAGGTGGGCGCGTCCTCCGAGGGGTAGAGCCTCTCCAGCAACCTCAACGCCTCCGCCTCGGAAATCCGCGATTCGCCCAGCTTGGGCGAGGCCCTGCAAGCCCTGCTCGCCAAGGAGTGAGCCATCCTCGTCCTGCGCAGATCGGAGGGAAGTTCGGTCAGCTCCATCGCCGAACTCTCCTCGAGCTCCTTGAGCGCCACGCGAAGCGCTGACATCGGGTCCAGCGACAGCTCTCTCCCCCACGTGGGGACGGCCTTGAGCTCCCACATCCCCTGGCGCTCTTCCAAGGCGAAGCCCAAGGACTCCAGCTCCGACCTGAAGCGCAAGACCTCTTCTACCAGCCCCTCCTCTATCGGGTACAGGGCTCCCAGGATGCCCTCCGACTCGGGGGATCCCCCCTCCAGGCCCCTCGAGATCTCATCGTAGACGATCCTCTCGTAAGAGGCGTGCACGTCCAGGATCAGCAGGCCCTCCTCCACCTCGAAGGCCCAAAACCCCTCCCCTATCCTGCCCAAGAACCTGGCCTTTACCCCGTCGACGACCTGAGGGAGGGCTCCTTCCCCTTCCGCCTCCTCGAGCCCTAGCTCGAGGAGGCCTCCGAAGCCCTCCGCTTTCTCGGCGTCGAGCTCAACCTTCCTAGAGACAGAAACGCCGGGCGCGGCGACCTTAAGACCGCTGGGGAGAGCCTTGGATAGGCACCTCTCGGCCAGCTTCGCCACCAGATGGGGGTTCCTGAAGCGCACCTCAGCCTTTGACGGGTGGACGTTGACGTCCACGAAATCGGGGGGCAAGCTCAACATGAGGGCGAAGACCGCGTCGCCGAGCCTATCCTTGTACCAGGAGAAGACCGCCCTGAGGAGCTTGTCCTCCACCCTTCTCCTGTTCACGAAAAGGCGAATCCGCCTCCTGGAACTGGCGCCCCTGACGATCAGCAGATCCGCCCTGAGCTCTCCCAGCTCCGCAGACGAGATGTCTAGCTCGACCTTCTCCCCCTGCCACAGGGAGAAGACCGCGCTCTCCAAGCCCCCTCCCAGGTGGCTCAATATGGCCCTGTTGCCCTCCCTGAGCACGAAGGTCCTCTCCGGGAAGGCCAAACACATGTCCTGTAGAAATTCCTTCACCTGGAGGAGCTCACCTCTGGGCCCCCTTAGAAACTTCCTCCTGGCGGGCACGTTCGCGAAGAGGTGCCTGACGGAGACGGTGGTGCCTCTTCGCCCCGCGTAGAGGGAGCGATCCTCGATCTCACCGAAGACAACTTTTATCCTCCCTCCGCTCCTGCCGTCGCTGGAGAAGATCTCCATCTCGCTCACGCTTCCTATGGAGTGGAGGGCTTCACCCCTGAAGCCGAAGCTGACCACGCGAAGCAGATCCTCCGCGGAGGATATCTTGCTGGTGGAATGAGCCGAGACCGCCAAAGGAAGCTCCTCGTAGCTCATCCCCATCCCGTCGTCTGAGACCCTTATTAGCTCGATCCCTCCCTCCTCCACCTGGACCTCGACACAGCTGGCCTGGGCGTCCAAGGAGTTCTCCACCAGCTCCTTCACCACGGACAGGGGTCTCTCCACCACCTCTCCGGCCGCTATGAGCGTCACCAGCTCTTGAGGAAGCCTCTTTATCCTCACACCAGCTTCCATCCTCGAAGTCAACGCCCCCTTCTGGAGAGCAAGCCCACGGCCATCTCCTTGAGCTCGTAGATTATCTGCAAAGCCTTCAAGGGAGTCGTGTTGTCCGGATCGAGGGAGGCTATCTTGTAAACCAACGCGTCCAGCTCGACGTCGAACAGGGGAAGCTGAGTCCCAGCCGCTTTAATCCCCTCCGTCCGACCCCTGTCGAACCATAGGGCGCCCGCCTCGAGCTCCCTGAGTATCTCCGTCGCCCTCCTCACTATGGCCTCCGGAAGTCCGGCCATCCTGGCCACCTCTATGCCGTAGCTCCTCCTGGAGACACCCGGTGCTATCTTGTAGAGGAACCTGATGCCGTCGCCCCTCTCCTCGACGAGGGCGCTGAGGTTGTGGACGCAGCTCGTCCTCTGGGCTATCTCGGACAACTCGTGGTAATGGGTGGCGAACATCGTCTTAGGCGGTCTCTCCCTCTGAGCCAGGTGCTCTATGAGCGCCCAGGCTATGCTCATGCCGTCGTAGGTCGAGGTACCCCTTCCCACCTCGTCGAGGAGCAGCAGGCTCCTGGAGGTGGCCCCCTGGATCATCTTGGCCGTCTCCTTCATCTCCATCATGAAGGTGCTCATGTCCCTGAGGATGTCGTCCCTGGCGCCTATCCTGGTATATATGGCGTCCAGCACCCCGACCACCGCCTCCTTCGCGGGGACGAAGGAGCCAGACTGAGCCATTATGCAGGCTAAAGCCGTCATCCTCAGATAGGTCGACTTGCCCGCCATGTTCGGACCGGTTATGATCAAGATCCTCTTGGACTCGTCCATCTCCACGTCGTTGGGGACGAAGGGCCTATCCATCAGGACGTCCAGCACGGGGTGTCGAAGGTCCTTGAAGGATAGCCTGTCCTCCCAAGTCATCCGGGGCCTCGAGTAGCCCCTTTCGAGGGCGAGCTCAGCCAGGGAAGAGAGGACGTCCAGCGTGGAGGCCAGCTCCGAGGCCCTCTCGAGGTCCACCCCGTAGCCCTTGACCTCCTCGCAGAGCCTCGAGAAGACCAGCTTCTCCCTCCTCCCGAGGTGGAGCTCCGCCGTCTCCATCCTCTCCTCGAACTCCTTGAGCTCCCTCGTGGTGAACCTCTCGCTGCTGGATAGCGTCTGTTTTCTCTCGTAGTAGTCGGGCAGCTTAGAGGCGCTTGCCCTCCCGACCTCCACGTAGTAGCCGAAGACCTTGTTGTAGGAGACCCTTAAGCCCTTTATGCCGGTCCTCTCCCTCTCCCTTCGGACGAACTCCTCGAGCCAGGCTTTGGAAGTCTCCCCTATCATCCGAAGTTCGTCCAGCTCCCTGTCGTAGCCTCTCCTTATGACTCCACCCTCCCCCAGGGGCGTCTCTATCTCCTCGTTCAACCCTCTCTCCAGCTCCTCCAAGGGCTTCAGGATACCCTCCCTGGAGGGGAGATCTCCCAGCACCTCGAGGTCCGATAGGGCGGAGGCCAGATCCAAGAGTTCGGGAACGACCCTCAACAGCCCTCTCACGTTGCACAGATCCCTGGGAGAGGCCGATCCCGCGGCCAGCCTTGATGTGGAGGCCTGAAAGTCGTTGCCCTTAAGCCTGGCCAGAGACCTCCTGATCCGGAGGAGTAAGGCCCTATCCCGCACGAGGCGCTCGATGGCCTCGTGGCGATCGTTTATCTGGTCCAGGTCGGTGGAAGGTCTGGACATCCAGTCCCTCAGCTTCCTCCTCCCGGGTCGAGTCGCGCAACGGTCCATCACGCCTAGAAGCCCGTTCTTGTCGAGGACCTGGAGATGGGAGAGGGTGTCCTCGTCCAGCCTGAGGAACGATCCCTCCGCCAGGATCTGCGCCCTCTGCGGAAGTTGCACTGGGCGCAAGTTGACCTCCTCCAGATACCTCCTCAGGGCGCCCAAGGCCTTTCTAGCCCTGTCCGAGTCCGGTCCCAACCCCTCGACGTGAACGCTTGGGCTCGGCGACTCGAAGGCACCCCTGGGGAGCACCACCTCGCACCTGCCCTCCACCCTCTTGAGCGAGGGTGGGATTAGGGCCTGTTGTCCCTCCTTCACCACCACGTCCAGCCCGTCGTAGGCGGCGACACAGGGTGAGATCGCGGACACGGGCACCTCCCCCAGCTTGAGCTCCCCCGTGTTGGAGTAGACCACCAGCAGTACTGTGGACTCCTCCACGAAGTCCAGGACGAGGACAGCGCCCTCGTAGGTGCCCCCCTCCGGTGAGAAGGTCCCAGGTGTCACTATCCGGGTGACCTCCCTCCTCACCAGGTTCCTGCCGTCGCTTTCCTCCACTTGATCGCATATGGCGATCCGGTATCCCCTCCTAACCAACCTCTCGAGGTAAGACTCACAGGACCAGAGGGGAACCCCAGCCATGGGTACGGCCCGCTCCTGATCCCTCGAGGTCAGGGCTATGTCCAGCTCCCTGGAGGCCGTCCTGGCGTCGTCGAAGAAGAGCTCGTAGAAGTCCCCCATCCGGAAGAACAGCAGGTAGTCCCTGTACTTCTCCTTCCAGTAGAGGTATTGCTCGAGCATTGGGGTTATCCTTATGGTTTTGCCCTCGTACTCCACGAAACCCTTAGAGAGATCCAAGGTCCCTCCCCTCACCTTTCCCCGTCGCTACCCTCTTTCCTTTGCGCGTCCAGGTACTCTTGGAGGAGTATCTCAGCTGCCACCATGTCCGACAGCTCCTTCGCCCTCCTCATCCCCCTACCCACCTCGCGCAGGTAGGAGTGAGCCAGCTTGGTGGTGTACCTCTCGTCCACGAAGGCGAAGCGAACCTCGGGCAGAAGGGCTATGAGGGCTTCGGCCTGGGACAAAACCTTAGCCGCCTGATGGGAAGGCTGACCGTCCTCCCTGATGGGAACCCCTACCAGGACCAGCTCCACCTCGTACCGCTTTAGCAGGGAGGCGAGCTCCTCCTCCCAGCCCTCCGAGGCGCATACTACAGCGACCCCCTGCGCGAAGAGCCGCAGGGGGTCGCTCACAGCTACTCCTATCCTGGCCTCTCCGAAGTCCAAAGCGGCTATCCTCTTGCTGCTGCCTATGCCAGGCCACCCCTTCCCGTCAGCGAACCTGCCCCTGGATCAGGACCGGAAGGGCGCCCAGGGCTTCCTCAACCCTCTCGGGCATCTTCCCTCCGGCCTGCCCCATGTCGGGCCTGCCGCCTCCGCCGCCGCCCACCATCTTGGCCAGCTCAGACGCCAGCCTTCCGGCGTGTACGCCGCTGGAGACCGCCTCTTTGTCGGCGAAGATCACCATCGAGACTTTGCCCTCGAAGACGGAGGCCAAGGCCACCACGGCCTTGAAGAGCTTGCCCCTGATGTGGTCGGCTACCTCCCTAAGGAGCTCCTCGTCCACCTTCTCCCGAAGGACGCCGCTCACCACCGATATTCCGTTGGCTATCTGCCTCTGAGCTATGAAGCCCTCCGAGACCAGGAAAGCCCACCTTCGCTTGGCCTCCCTGAGCTCCCTCTCCCTGTCCTTCAGGTCTTCCAGCAGCTGCTTGACCCTGTCCAAGACCCTTCCCTGGTCGACGCTCATCAGCTCGCAGACTTGATCCACGGTCCTGCTGAGCCGTTGGAACTCCCTGAGCGCCTCCATGCCGCACTTAGCTGTTATCCTCCTCAACCCTGACCCGACGCCCTCCTCCTTCACCACCTTGAAGAGCCCTATCTCGCCGGTGGACCTCACGTGAGTGCCACCGCAGAGCTCGGCGCTGAAGTCCCCTATCTTTATCACCCTCACCACGTCGCCGTACTTCTCCTCGAAGAGCGCCTTGGCGCCCATCCTCTCGGCTTCAGCCCTGCTGGTCTGGATCGCCAAGACGGGGAGGTCCTCCACGATCTTTCCGTTCACGATCTCCTCGACCTTGTCTATCTCCTCCTGGGAGAGGGGAGCGAAGTGGGTGAAATCGAACCTGAGGTGATCCGGGGCGACCAAAGACCCAGCCTGTCTCACGTGCTCCCCTAGCACCTGCTCCAGCGCCCTGTGCAGGAGATGGGTGGCCGTGTGGTGCCTTCTCACGGGAGACCTGTGCTCCTCCGACACCTTCGCCTCCACCGCTTCTCCCACCGAAAGCACCCCTTTCTCGACCTTGACGCGGTGGAGGTGAAGGCCCTCCAGAGGCATAGCGGTGTCGAGCACCTCGGCCCTGCCGCTCGACCAAATCAACTCTCCCCTGTCGCCCACCTGCCCCCCCCTCTCGGCGTAGAAGGGGGTGACGTCCAGGAGAACCTCGCCCTCTTCCCCCTCTGCGATGGACTCGGCCGGAGACCCTCCCTTGACCAGGGCCAACACCTTGCCCCTGGTCGAGAGCAAATCGTAGCCCACGAAGGACGTCTCGCCGTGGGCTTCCAGCAGCCTCACGTAAAGGTCCTTCCCAAACCCTTTGGCGCTAGCAGCGGCCCTGGCCCTCTCCCGCTGTCTCTCCATGGCGAGGTCGAAGCCCCGGCGGTCCACCTTGAGGCCGCTCTCCCTGCATATCTCCTCGGTGAGCTCAAGCGGGAAGCCGAAGGTGTCGTAGAGCATGAAGGCCACCTCACCGCTGAGCAGGTCGCTTCCGTTGACCTTCACGGACCTTATCTCCTCCGCCAGTATGCTGGCCCCCTGGTCCATGGTCCTGCGGAACTTGCTCTCCTCTATGGAGACTATCTGCTCGGTCACGGCCCGGTGCTTGACGAGCTCCGGATACGCTCCGCCCATGGTCGAGATCACCGTGGGGACCAGCTGGGCCAGGAAGTCCTCCTCGATCCCCAGCGTCTTGCCGAACCTCACGGCTCGCCTGAGTATCCTGCGCAGCACGTAACCCCTTCCCTCGTTGGAGGGGAAGATGCCGTCGGATATCATGAAGCATACGCTCCTTATGTGGTCCGATATGACCCTAACTGCCACGTCCTGAGCTCGGTCGTAGCCGTAGCGAACGCCGGCCAAGGAGCACACGTGATCCACTATGGGCTTGAACAGATCCGTGTCGAAGTCGCTCCCGACCTTCTGGACCACCGAGGTGAGCCTCTCGAGCCCCATGCCGGTGTCTATGTTCTTCTTGGGAAGGGGCTCCAGGGAACCGTCCTCCTTCCTGTTGAACTGCATGAAGACCAGGTTCCAGACCTCCAGGTATCTGTCGCAGTCGCATCCCACGGCGCAGTCCGGCTTCCCGCAAGAGAACTCGGGTCCCTGATCGTATATCAGCTCGGAACAGGGCCCGCAGGGGCCGACGGGCCCCACCTTCCAGAAGTTGCTGTCCTCGCCGAGCCTGACGATCCTTTCCTTGGGGACCCCGACCACCTCGTTCCATATCTGAAAGGCCTCGTCGTCGTCCTTGTATATGGTGATCCAAAGCCTATCCGGCTCGAAGCCCACCACATCGACGAGGAACTCCCACGCCCACGAGGCGGCCTCCCGCTTGAAGTAGTCCCCGAAGGAGAAGTTGCCCAGCATCTCGAAGAAGGTGTGGTGCCTGGCCGTGTAGCCCACGTTCTCTATGTCGTTGGTCCTCACGCACTTCTGACAGGTGGTGGCCCTGCTCACCTCGGGGACCTTCTCCCCCAGGAAATACGGTTTGAAAGGCACCATGCCCGCTATGGTGAAGAGTATAGACGGATCGTCGGGGATCAGCGAAAAGCTGGGATACCTCCTGTGCCCTTTGCCCTCGAAGAAGCTCAGGAATAGCTCCCTGAGCTCCCCTCCGCTCCTCCACCTCATCCTCACACCCCCTTCACCCTAGAAGCCTTCGCCTGGACCTGAGAACCTCGAACTTGACTCGTTCCAGATCTATCGTCTTGAACTCGCCCCGATAGTACAGCGGCACACCCCGTACGAAGGTGGCCAGCACGTCGGAGGAGGACCCAGCGTAGACCAGCATGGAGCTCAGGTTCTCCTCGTCGAAACCCACGTAGTTGGGCCTATCCAGGTCCACCAGCACCAGGTCGGCCTCGAAGCCCTCCTCTATCCTGCCGATCCCCTCGAAGCCGAGGGCCCTGCTCCCGACCTCCGTCGCCATCTTCAACACGTCCTTCGCCTTCACGGCAGTGGGATCCCCCTTCGCGCCCTTGTGGACCAGCGCGCAAAGCCTCATCTCCCAGAACAAATCCTGCCTGTCGTTGCTGGCGGGCCCATCCGTGCCTAGCGCCACGTTCACACCTGCTTCGATCATCTCCGGCACCGGCGCAAAGCCCGAGCCCAACTTCATGTTGCTGGAGGGGTTGTGGACCACGAAGACGTTCTCCCTGGCCATCTCCGAAAGCCTCTCCCGAGGCAGGAAGACCCCGTGGGCCAAGAGCAACCGCTTAGCCCTGTCCAGCCCGAGCTCGCCCAGGAGTAAGATGGGGTCCTTGCCCAGGGAGCCTTCGATGTAGTCCCTCTCCCACGCGGTCTCGAGCCAATGGACGTGGACTCCGACCCCCTCCTCCAGGGCGATCTCCGCTATTCTCCTTAGAAATTCGGGGGAGCAGGTGTAAGGGGCGTGGGGGCCCAGGAAGACGCGAATCCTACCGTCGTGACCATCCCACGCTCGTATTAGCCTCAACCCCTCCTCTAGCCTGGTGTCCATGAACCCCTCTATCAGGCCCCTGCTCAGGTTCGCTCTGACGCCCGACTCCTTCGCCGCCAAGGCCACCTGATCCATGTAGAAGTACATGTCGGCGAAGCAGGTTACGCCGCCGGAGATCATCTCAGCTATCGAGAGAAGGCTACCCCAGTATACGTCCTCTGCCTCCAGCTTGGCCTCGAGGGGCCATATCCTCTCCTCGAGCCAGCGCTTCAGGGGCAGTTCCTCCGAGACCCCCCTGAGCAGGCTCATGGCCACGTGGGAGTGGGCGTTCACCAAGCCGGGTATGACCGCCAGTTTGCCCCTGCCGTAGATCTTCCAGACGTCCCCCCCCAGGGAGCTTAGGTCCACTTCCCCCACCTTGGAGATAACCCCTCCACGTATCAGGAGGTCGCCCCTCTCGAAGCGCTCGTATCCGGGCAGAGGTATCCACACGTCCTTGAGCAACAGGTCCATGCGGTCATTCCCTCCAGGAGGAGAGGTACTCCTTCTGTTCCTGGGTGAGCTCCTCCAGCTCTATCCCGGAGGCTTGAAGCCTCAGCCTCGCGACCTCCTTATCTATGTCCTCCGGCACTGGGTGAACCCCAGGCGAGAGGTCCGTCCCCTTGACGTAGAGGCACGAGAGCAACTGGAGGGAGAAGCTCATGTCCATTATCTCCACGGGATGCCCGTCCCCAGCCGCGAGGTTGACGAGCCTCCCCTCGGCCAGGAGGAAAAGTTTTCTGCCGTTCTTGAGGTGATAGGCCCTCACCTGAGGCCTCACGTCCTCCCATCTCTCAGACGCCTCGATCAGGTCGGGTATCCATATCTCCACGTTGAAATGGCCAGCGTTGGCCAGTATGGCCCCGTCCTTCATGACCTCGAAGTGCTCTCTCCTGATGACCTTGGTGCAGCCGGTGGAGGTGACGAATATGTCGCCCATTCGGGCTGCCTCTGCCATCCTCATCACCGAGAACCCATCCATGTGGGCCTCCAAAGCCCTGTGGGGATCGACCTCCACCACCACCACCCTGGCCCCCAAAGCCGCGGCTTTCTGGGCTATGCCCCTTCCGCACCACCCGTAGCCTGCCACCACCACCACCTTTCCAGGGATGAGCAGGTTGGTGACCCTAGAGATGGCATCCCAGGTGGATTGGCCTGTGCCATACCTGTTGTCGAACAGATGCTTGGAGTAAGCGTCGTTGACTGCCACCACGGGGATGCTCAGCTCCCCGCACCTCTCCATCGCCCTCAACCTGTTGACGCCCGTGGTGGTCTCCTCGCAAGCCCCCTTCACGTGGGGTATTAGGTCCCTGCGCTCTTGGTGCAGCAGGGCTATCAGGTCCGCTCCATCGTCCACCAGGAGCTGAGGATCCCAGGCCAGCACGCAGTCCAGGTTGCCGTGGTACTCCTCGGGGGTCATCCCTCTCCAGCTGTAGACCCTTATCCCTTCGGCCACGAGAGCAGCCGCCACCTCGTCCTGGGTGGAAAGCGGGTTACTTCCGGCCGCTATCACCTCGGCCCCCAGATCCCTCATGGTCAGCAGGAGACATGCGGTCTTGGCCTCGAGGTGCAGGCAAACCCCTATCCTGATCCCCTCGAAGGGCCTCTGCTCCAGGAACCTATCCCTGATGGACTTGAGAACCGGCATGTGTTGCCAAGCCCATTTGATCTTCGCCTCGCCTTGGTCCGCGAGAGCTGGGTTCTTGATCCTGTACTCCTCCATGGCCTCGGAGACACCTCCTACGGAAGACCCAGATGCGCCCTCACAGAGGGCTCGGACGGTCGCTCCAATATCCCCCTCTCCGTGACTATGGCCGTTACGAGCTCCGCTGGCGTCACGTCGAAGGCGGGATTCCAGACCGAGACGCCCAGCGGCAAGGTCCTTTCGCCGATGGTCAGAACCTCGTGGGGCGCTCGCTCCTCTATGGGTATTCGGTCGCCGGAAGCGACCCCCGCGTCGAAGGTGGAGGTGGGGGCCACCACGTAGAAGGGGACCCCATTGGCCCTAGCGGCGATGGCTAGGCCGTAGGTCCCGATCTTGTTGGCCACATCGCCGTTCAAGGCTATCCTGTCCGCGCCCACGAAGACGGCCTCCACCATCCCTCTCCTCATGGCGAAGGCCGCTGCGCTGTCGCAGATCAGCACCACCTCGAAGCCGTCCCTCTCCAGCTCCCACGCGGTCAGACGAGCCCCCTGTAGCAGAGGCCTGGTTTCGTCGACCAGGACTAGAAACCTCTTGCCCCTGCGCTTGGCCGACCTCAATACGCCCAGGGCCGTCCCGTAACCCCCAGTGGCCAGATGTCCCGTGTTGCAGTGGGTCAACACGACGCCGCCGTCTGGGACCAGGTGACTGCCGTTGTCTCCCATGCGAAGGTTGGACCTCACGTCCTCCAGGTGTATGGAAATGGCCTCGGACGCCAGGGCCTCCCTTACGTCCTCTCCCTTCCTCTCAGCTTCCGCTAGCCGCCTCTCCATCCTGTCCAAAGCCCAGAAGAGGTTGACCGCCGTGGGCCTGCTTCCCCTCAGGCTTCGAGAGACCTCGCGCCAGTCCCTACCCCTGGCCACCCCCAGAGCGAAGCCGTAGGCGGCGGCGATCCCTATGGCCGGTGCCCCTCTCACCGCCATCTCCCTTATCGCCCTGGCCACCTCTTCGTCGTCGCAGCACACCAAGTAACGCTCCTCGTAGGGCAACAGGCGCTGATCCAGCAACCTGAGGGCTTCCCCCAACCACACTATGTGGTAAGCGCCCTCCAGTTCTTTCGGAAGCACCAAGGTCCTTCTGCTCCTTTTACTCGGACGGCATTGGGCTCAACTTACGCCGCGAAACACCCTGCCCAAGACTCCGTTTACGAACCTTCCGGACTCCTCTGCCCCGTACTTCTTAGCTATCTCGACGGCTTCGTCCACCGCCACCGGCACAGGCACGCGGCGCGAGATCAGCCCCTCCCACACCGCTATCCTCATCACGTTTCGCTCCACTCCAGCTATCCTCTCCAGTCGCCAACCGGTCATGTGCTCCGCTATGACCCTGTCTATCTCCTCGGCGTTCTCCGCCACGCCCCGGACGATCTCCCTCGCGTATGCACCGTCCTCCGCGCTATGGGCCTCTTCCTCTTCGATGAGATCCTCCAACACCTCGAGGGGATCGAGATCGGGATTGACGTCCGAAGCGAAGAGCGCCTGCAACGCCCTCTCCCTTGCCCACCTCTTGCCCTTCTTCATAGCCCCGAGGGAAAGCTCAACTCCTCCTCGTCCAGAGCCACGCTCCCCCTATCCCCCCAGCGGCCGAAAGCGCTGAGCCCACCAGCAGACCGAAAAGCCCTCCGAGGACCACGCCGGTCAGAAGGGAACCCACGCAGACCCCCACGAGGGAATACCTCCACACGGAAGTCTCGTCCCACCTTTGGATCACAGCCCTATCGGAGAGGAAAGCGAAGCGAACCTCGGCCAGTCCGACGAGGTTCACCAGCACCTCGCGCAGACGCCGCTCCAACGCCTCCCTCTTGTGCTCATCTCCCTCTCCGGAAAGATACAGGTGGAGGACGCCACCATCCCCTACGAAGCACACAGCCCTGGGCGAAAAGCCCATCCTCCGGCTCTCCCTCTTGATCAAATCCCTGAGGGAGTTAAAACACACGTAAACGCCACCCACCGGACTCCTGCCGAGCGGGAGATAGGTTCCCCCCGACTTGATGGACCTCACCAGCAAGCTGAACCAGGAGAAGAACTCAAGCATCTGAATCGCTCCTGGGCGGTTCACCTCCGCTCTCCCTTGCCTCGTAGGCCGTGGATGGTTTCAACTCCTCTTCTTTGAAGAACAAGCCCTGCACGAACACGTTCACCTCGGAGACCCTGTAGCCCGTGAGCTCCTCCAGCCCCTTCTTCACGCTCTCCTGGAGCTCCCAGGCCACATCGGGTATCCTGAGCCCGTACTTGACGTTGACGAAGAGGTCGACCTTGACGCTCGGGGATCCCCCTTCCTCCACCTCGACCCTGACGCCCTCGGCGAAGGGTCTTTTGCCGAACTTCAACCCCCCTATTAGGCCTACGTTGGTTCCCCTGACCCCCTTGAAGGTCCTGAGTATCTCGCCCGCGATGGTCCCTATGACCTCGTCCGCTATCTTCACGCTGCCCTTCACCTGAGAGGGCGCCTCGGGGCCGGAGCTCAGCGCAGAGCTTTCGGTCTGCCCTCCTTCGGCGAAACCGCTCTCCTCCACGACTTCTCCGTCCATCCTCTCCTCGTCTGCCATGGCACAGCTCACCTCCTACCCGCCCGTCCTGCCCAAGTACTTGCCGTTCCTGGTGTCCACCAGGACCTTGTCGCCAACCTCGACGAACATCGGCACCTGGAGGACCAGCCCCGTCTCCAGCGTCACCGGCTTACCCCCTCCCGAGACCGTGTCGCCCTTGTAGGCGGGCGGTGCGTCCACCACCTCCAGCTCCACGGTGTTGGGCAGCTCTATGCTCATGATCCTGCCGCCGTGCTCGAGGAGCTTGACCTCGAGGGGCTCCTTGAGGTAGTACCTCTTGTCCCCCACCAGCGACTCGTGGACGTAGACCTGGTCGTAGCTCTCCAAGTCCATGAAGACGTAGGAGTCCCCCTCCTTGTACAGGAACTGGGCTGGCTTCTCGTTGAAGACTATCCTCTCGAAGCGCTCGCCGGACCTGAAGCTCTGGTCCACTATGGCGCCGCTCTCGAAGTTCCTAAGCTTGGTCCTAACTATGGCCCCTCCCCTGCCCATCTTGTGATGCTGGCACTCGACTATCTCCCAGATCTGACCCTCCCACTCTATGAACATCCCCACGTAGAAATCACTGGTGTCCACTACAGCCACTTCTGTATACCCCCTCCCGTCAGCCTGATGTGGGAAGAAGCTCCAGACGAGAGCTTTCTCAATATATTAAACGGGCCAATGCGCCTAGGACAAGGGGCCACAGCCGTCAGAGCGCCCCCTCCAAAGGACGATCGCCATCGCCAGCAGGATAAAAAGATGCCCCCCACCGATCGAAGAACAGCCCCCTCCGCCCACCAGGTCCGCTCCCTCCACCTTCAAGTCGTAATACCTAGAGAGCCTCTGACCGGACGAATCGGTGACCTCCACCTCGAGGCGTTCGTACCCCGCCTCCTTAGGCGTAAAGGAAAAGCTCCATCTGCCGTCGGAAGAAAGGTAGCTGTGCTCTCCCACCGCTTCGCCCTTGAGGTAGAACTCGTAAGGAGGGACGCCTCCCGAGGCCAAGAAGTCGACCCTGTAGGTCTTGCCCACCTCTCCCCTGGGCAGGGAGTTGGGCTCGAGTCTGAGGGCGTTAGGTCCGCTCTGGACCAACAACCTGTACTCCTTGACCCCGAAGTTGACGTCACCGCTGTCCGAGACCTTGATCGGCAGGATGAAGCTGCCCGAAAGCGTGGGCAAGCCGTAAATCCTGAAGTAGCCGCTTCGACCGTCGCTACCGAGTCGAACCTCAGTGTGCCTGAGCTGGGGTGGTAGTGGCAGGAGCAACTCCATCTCCACGGGCTCCTCCATATCAGCCGAACAGCTTATCTCGATAGTCTGGGAGTAAAGTGATCCCACCGAGGCGTTCGGCAACACGTCTGGAGAAAACCTTATCTCGGCCCCGAACGCCGTAGCGGCGCCCAACAAAAAAGAGAGGAGCAATACGAGAGTTATCCTCACCGAAACACACCCCCACCTCAGATTATGAAAGGCACCAGGACTATCACGACCTCGTTCCTCTCGGCGGTCTTGAACTGCCCCCTGAACAGCGTGCCTATAAAGGGTATGTCCCCCAAGAGGGGGACCTTGTAGGAGGAGACGTTGGTGAACTCCCTGGAGAGCCCTCCTATCACCAGGGGCTGTCCGTCCATGACCCTGACCTTCGTCTCGGCGCTCCGCTCGGTGGTCAGAGGGATCTGCTCCCTCTGGGCGCCGGTTAGATACCCCACTATGTCTCCGGTGGAGACCTTGACCGAGAGGGTAACGAATCCATCCCTTCCTATCCTGGGCGTGAACTCCAGCCTAGGCCCCACCTTTTCCTCCGAGTAGGTGGGGTTCCCGGCCTCGTCCCTGGCCGATATGTACTTCACGTTCTGGGTCAAGTTCACCAGCGCCTTCTCCCCGTCCAGGGCTATCACGCTCGGCTTGGCCAGAACTTTCCCCTTCCCCTCCTTGACCACCGCGTCTATGGCCACCCTCAGCTTGTTCCTGACGCTGGGAAGCTCTATTTGACCCCCGGGATACTTGTCGTAGACCACCGAGGTGGTGCCATCCGCTCCCTTGAAGGAGAAGCTCCACCAGTAGTCGTATATGGCCTCTATGGCGCTGGCGAGCTCTCTGGCGCCGCTCTCGGAGAGCTCGAGGATCTCCGCCCTCAGCATAACCTGTCTGGCCGGTTTGTCCAGCTCCCCGAGCAACTTGGCCACCTCGACGTGTTTCGAGGGTGACGCGCTCACCCAGATGGTGTTGAGCCTGGAGTCCACCTGAACCCTGGGTAGCTCCAGCTCCTCCTTGAGGATGGAGGCCACTTTCTCCAGGTCCGCGTAGTCGACCCTGTAGGCCCTCCTCTCCTCCCCCTCCAGGACCTTGCCTATCCGAGTCCTGTCGGCCACGTAGAGGGTTCTCCCCAGGACCCTGTAGCTCAGGTCGAACATCCTCATGAGCATCGCGAAGACCTGATTGAAGGGTGCCCCCTGGACCGAGAAGGTCACGCTTCCCTGCACGCTTGGATCGCAGATCACGTCCAGGTTCATAACCTTGCCCATGAGCCTGAACGCGTCCCTCAGGTCCACCCCCCTGAAGTCGAACGTGACGGGAACTGTGAGATAGGCCGGATCTATCGGTCCGGAGGGATCTGCCCCACCCGCAGATCTGCTCAGCCTCAGGACCACCTTCGTCTTGCTGTTAGAGAGAAGCTCCAAGCGAGTCCTCTCGGCTTGGGAGACGTTGAGGGCTACCGAATCGGCTCTGTCCTCCTTCCAGAGGTAGACCTCTAGTCCTGCCGCGCTCAGGTTCTGGCTCCACGGTCCTCCCCAGGAGGAGGTCCCTCTAAGGTTGATCTCCCACGCAGTTCCACCCTCCACCCTCCTGACATCAGGCCTGGGAAGCTCGCTGCCCTCCAGGACCAGGAGGACGTCCTTATCTCGAGGGAGGACGGACACAGACCTCAAGAGGCCTCGAGGTCCCGGCCGAACCGAAGCGCGAGCGCCGGGTGCGCCGCTCTGCGCTGCCGCTGCCTCCTTGCCCAGAACGAAGTCGACCACCACTCTGCTGCCTTCAGGGTTCCTCCTAATGGCTTTCCTCTCGATGGTTCCTCTCAGGTAGAGGTTCAAGGAGAGCCCCTCGGGCAGCTCCTCCAGCCAGCCATGCTCTAGCGCCGGAAAGGTCGGTACGCTGAGGCCTGGCGCTGGCCTAACCCCTTTCAGGACCAAGAGCAAACTCGAGCCCTCCACCTTTACCTCCGGGTTAGGAAGGGCCTTGCCGTCCATCACTATCCTGTTCCCTTTGCCGGGCGCTATGGAGGAGTCCATCGCGTATATCTTCCTCAGAAGGGACGAAGGGGGAACGTCGGCGGAGAGGCAAGGGATGGCCCACACGAGCAAGCCTAACGCCGCAAGCGACGACATCCACAAGGGACCTCTAAGCAAAGGGACACCACCCCCTCATATCTCCACCCTGATCCTCCTGCCCTTCCAGAGGAGCTGAATCGATTTCTCCTCTATCCTCAGGACCTTCAAGCCGTTGGGCAACGCGTCTCCCTCCTTCGCGACGATCGCCTCCGCCCCATCGAGGCTCAGCAGGACCCCCTTCTTACCCCCTAACACGAACACCGCTTTGACCTCCACGTTAGGGGGTGGCTCCTCAGGGGTTGGAAGCTGCGCTGAGCTCTCCACGGGGATCGTCGCGCCTCTGGGTGCCCTCTGGTCTATGGGGTAGCGCCTGCTGGCAGCGAACACGTAGGAGCTCGCGGCCTCCGTGGCTCCCAGATAGTCCCTGAGCATCGCCATGTTCTTGGGCAGGTCCTGAGGGATCACGAGCGACGAGACCGGAGGTTTCAGGACGGCCTTGCCCTCCTCGCTGGCGAAGTCCAAAAGCCGCTTCATCGACCAGCTGAGGGAGAAGAGATCCCAAAGCAAAAGGAGGAAAGCCGCCAAAAGGGCCACCCTGATAGCCCTCCAGGCCAACTCCTTCGACTTAAAAAGCTCTTCCCAGAAGCTCAAAGAGATCCACCTCGCGATCCGCTCAGCGCCTCAGGGAGGAGAACAACCTCACCTGACATGAGACGTAGCCAGGAGATGCGTCCCCCATGGCCCTGAGGGAAGCGCTTTTGACCACGAACAGGTACTTAGCCGAGGTCCACTCACCCAGCGCCCTCAGGCAATTGTAGTAATCCCCCTCGAAGGTCACGTCGACCTCCATCAGGTCAGGCCTGTCCTGGGACGGAGTGACGCTGACGTTCCTGAGCTTGTACTTGGAGGCGACCTCTTGCACGGCCTGCAGGAAGGATATCTTGTCCTCCACGAGGAGGAGCCCCACCTTGCTGAGCTCCTCCATCACCCCCCTGTAACGAGCCAAAGCCTCCAGGTTGGATTCCATCTGCCCCTTCAATCTCCTGTACTCGTCCAGCACAACCCTGTGCTCGATGGAGGCCTCTCTCAGGCTCTCCCTGAGGGCTCTTACTGGGTATCTGGCTAAAAGCAGCAACAGCACCAGGGCAAGGGCGAGAAGTCGCCTGTCGATCCTCCTCATCTCACCCCACCTACCAGCTCCCCCACCCTCCTGAGTTGGCAGCCCAACCTGAACCTGACCAGGATCTCACCGGTCGGGGAGATCCGCTCCCTCCTCATCACGGGAGCGGAGACGTCAGCCACCAACTCAGCTTCCGAGAGGGAGCGCACGAAGTCGATCACGTCGGCCTCGGCGAAGGCATAGCCCTCGCAGACGACCTTCCCGTCGGAGAAGGACAGCTGTTCTATCCAGGCCCCCATCGGCAAACCGGCCTCCAGCATCTGGAGGAAGCGCACTACGGGGTAACTCCCCGACACCATATCCCAGGCCATCTGAGAGCTCCTGCTTATCAAGACCAGCTCTTCGAACTTGCCCTCCAGCTCCTTGTTGCTGGCCACCATCTTGGGTATCTCCTCCCTCAACCTCGAGGTGGCGAGGTTGAGGCCGCGAAGAAGCCAAACGGCGTAGCCATAGACCACCACCAGGGCCACCACGAGCGCCACCGAGATGGCCCTAAGCAGAGCGCCTGAGGACACAGAGAGGGAAAACCCCTTGCCCTTAGGCGATCGAGGCAACAGGTTGTAGCCGACGTAAGGCCTCACGAGGGGAACACCCCCCTGAGGGCAGCCCCCAGCGGGGCGCACCAGCTGCCCGGCGAGTGTGGGAGGCCCTTGATCCCCTCAGCCCCATCCAGCTTCAGGGATGGTATTTCCACCTTGCAGTTCAACTCAGAGAGCCGCGATGAGAAGGCGTCGTGAAGGCCTGGGAGCTCAGAACCTCCGCCCACCAGGAAGAGCCTGTCCACCTTCAACCCTCTGAAGTTGATCTCCACGAACCTGATGGTGTTCACTACCTCGCTCACCAGGCTGGAGCTCGCCAGCCCCTCGGGGCCCACCTCGGCCTGCCCTTCATGGGACGCAACCTGAGATGCGAGCTGAGTCCCTCCCCACGAGAAGGTCCTGCTTATGAGGACGGCATCCTCAAGGCACACGTAGAACCCCGAGAGGGAGTTCCCCACGTCCAGGATCGCGAATCCGCTCGGCATTTCCACGCCCGCGGCCTCCAGGAACCTGATCAGAGAGCAGAAAGGGGGCTCCACGGCGACCACTTTGGTGCCTCGAGGGACCAGCTCGAGGACGAACTCCACGAGGGCCCTCCTGGCGCAAACTATAGAGACCAAATTGTTTCCCGACTCTCCCTTAAGGCTCGTGACGTGCAGGTCGAAGTAAACCTCCTCGTAGCTGAGGGGGAAGTGCCTGCTGAACTCCCATCGCATGCTTTCCCTTATCTCGTTTGGGTCCGAGAGGGGGAACTCCACCACCCTGTGGAGGAAATCCCTCTTCGACAGGCTCAACACCGCCCTCGAGCCCACGATGAGATCCCTCGCCCTCTCGAAGAGCTCGCCCAGGGTAGCCGCTCTCCTGGGAGAGGTAGCCTCAGAGGGCGAGGACTCAACGGACTCGAAGGGCACGAACCTTGCCCCTACGAGGCGAAAGCGCTTGCCGCTGACCTGCAGCTTGACAACCCTCAGCCCCGTGCTGGCCAGCTCCAGGCCGACCCACTTGCCTCCGAAGAGGAACAATCTCTCACCCCATCCAGGTCCTAGGACGAACCCTTTAGGCTTCGTTAAGCGCTCGCAGGTCGTCTTTGACCAGGCGCTCCACTAGGGCGGATGCCTCCTCGACGGGCACCACCGTCACCTCGCCGTCCTTCCTCCTCTTGACCTCCACGTTTCCCTCCGCGACCCTGTTGCCGACCGTGACCCGATAGGGAAACCCTATCAGGTCGGCGTCGTGGAACTTGACCCCCGCGCTCTCGTCCCTGTCGTCTATCACCACCTCTATCCCTCTGGACAAGAGCTCCTCGTATATCCGCTCGCCCGCGCCCCTCTGGACCTCGTCGGCGTAGTTGGTCACGACCACGGCGCAGTGGTAAGGAGCTATCGTGATGGGCCATATGATGCCCTTCTCGTCGTGGTTTTGCTCTATGGCAGCAGCCACGGTCCTGCTGGTCCCTATGCCGTAACAACCCATCACGTAGAACTTCTCCTGGCCGTCCTTGTCTATAAAGGTAGCACCGTGAGCCTGACTGTACTTCGTCCCCAGCTTGAATATATGGCCCACCTCTATCCCCTTCGTCATCACCAACTTGTCGCCGCACCTGGGGCACGGGTCGCCCTCCTGGGCGGAGCATATGTCCACCACCTCTTGGCTCAGGAAGTCCCTGCCCCAGTCGACGTTGACCACGTGGTAATCTCGCTTGCCAGCCCCCACCACGACCCCCCTCGCGCCTGCCACGGAGGGGTCGGCTATCCAACGGATACCCCTCCTCGAGAGGTCGGCTGGCCCGAGGTAACCGGCCACCTCCGCCAGGTCGGGAGGACTCTTCTCAGGGGTAAGGAAGTTGAGGTGCAGACAGCCCAAATAGTTCTTCAGCTTGACCTCGTTGACCTCCCTGTCTCCCCTCACCACAGCCCCCACCAGGTGCCACCTGCCGTCGGGGTATATCGCCTCGAAAAGCAAGGTCTTGACCGTCTGGGCCTTGGGCACCCCCAGGAAGGCCGCCAAGTCGTCTATCGTCGACGCACCGGGGGTGTGGACCTCGCGTGCCTCTCCTCCCTCGCCGCAGAAAGGCTTCAGGAGACAGGGGGCGTTGTCGACGCTAGCGGCAAAATCACAGCTCTCGCAGTAGACGAAAGAGCTTTCCCCAGTGCTGGCTATTATCACGAACTCCTCCGAGCCGCTCCCGCCTATGGCCCCTGGATCAGCGCTTATGACCCGAAAAGCCAAGCCGCAGCGCCTGAATATCCTGCAGTAGGCCTCGTACATGGACCTGTAGCTCTTATCCAGCCCCTCTTCGTCGACGTCGAAGCTGTAGGCGTCCTTCATGTTGAACTCCCTGGACCTCATTATCCCGTACCTGGGCCTGGGTTCATCTCTGAACTTGGTCTGTATCTGGTAGAGTATCAGGGGTAACCCTCTGTAGGTCTTGTGGTTGTCCCTTACAAGGGTGGTCACCACTTCCTCGTGGGTTGGCCCTAGGCAGAAGTCCCTGCCGTGGCGATCCTTCATCCTCATCAGCTCAGGTCCGTACACCTGCCACCTACCGCTCTCCAACCATAGCTCCGCTGGGCTCAGCACGGGCATGAGTATCTCCTGAGCGCCAGCCCTATCCATCTCCTCTCTGACTATCTGCTCAACCTTCCTCAACACCCTGTAGCCCAGGGGAAGCCAGTTATAGACGCCGGCAGCCACCTTCCTTATGAGGCCGGCCCTCAACATCAAGCTGTGGCTTATCGCCTCCGCCTCGCTGGGCCTCTCCTTCAAAGTCGGAGCGAACAGAGCGGACATCCTCATTCCTCTTTCACCCCCGAAAGCACGGCCTCAATGAAGCCCTTGAGTTCCTCCAGGGACGACCCGTGCAGGTCGAAGCGAGCCAGTGCCTTGCCCTTCCTGAAGACCACCACCCCACCCGCAGTGCCTGCGATTCCCAAGTCGGCGCTGGAGGCCTCTTGAGGTCCGTTAACCTCACATCCCATTATCGCAAATGTCATATCCGAGGGCAACATGGGCAGCACGAACGCCAGCAGATCCCCCATGGTGGATAGGTCCATCCGTCTCCTCGAGCAGGTGGGACAGCTCACCAGGTCCGCATACTTCCTCCGCAAGCCCATCGACTGCAGTATCCAGTATCCCGCCTCGACCTCCTCCACTGAGGGAGCGGTTAGGGAGACCCTGATCGTGTCGCCGACCCCGTGGTAGAGCATGAGGGCTATGCCCACGGCTGACTTGATCAAGCCTCCTCTCCCGGGACCGGCCTCAGTCACCCCCACGTGCATCGGATAGTCTCTAAGTTTAGATAGCTCCAGGTTCGCCCTGAGTGTGACCATCGGATCCGTGGACTTGGCGGACATTATCAGCTCCTGAAAACCCAAGTCCTCTATGGCCAGGATGTGCTCCATGGTGGCCCTCACCAAGCTGCGGGCCTCATCTCCCTCGCCCGCCTCCCAGTGCCTCCTGGAGAGGGAGCCAGAGTTGGCCCCTATCCTAAGGGGAACTCGCGCCTGAGCTGCGGCCTCGACCACCTCCTTGAGCCTATCCGGAGCGAGGTTGCCCGGGTTGATCCTCACGCCGCTAGCTCCGCGCTCGATGGCCGCCAGGGCTAAGCGATGGTCGAAGTGCACGTCAGCCATCACCGGCAACGGGGAGCGCGAGACGACCCTCCCGAAGGCCTCCACCAGGTCGTAGGAGGGCAAAGAGACCCTCGCCAGCTCGCAGCCGCAGCTGGCCAGCGCCTCAAGCTCCCTGAGCATCTCCCCCTCGTCCTCGTAGCCGCTCTTGACCATGCTCTCGACGCGGATCGGAGCGTCTCCTCCCACCCTGAGAGGGCCTATCGAGACCTGTCTGGATCTCCTCCGAGGGACCTCCATCTAGTAGCCATCTCCCCTCCATAGTCTCACGAGATCTCCCCACGTAACATAGGCTATCACTAGGACCAACAGCAAGAAACCCAGCGTGTGGACCAAGTTCTCTTTCCTGGAGTCCAGCTTGAGCCCCATCACCTCGAGGAGGACGAAGGCGATCCTGCCCCCATCCAGCGCTGGAAGGGGAAAGAGGTTTATGATCCCCAGGTTCAGGCTCAAGGCAGCTAGAAAGGATAGAAAAGCCCAAAGGCCCTGGCTCATGGCCCTCCCGGCTATGACGGCTATCCCAACTGGCCCGGACACATCGACCCCTCCCTCCCTCGTGAAGGCCCTCACAACCCCCCTCACCATCTCGGCGCCAGCCCTGGCGGAGTAGACGATGCTCCTGAGGAAGGCCTCCAACGGCCCGTACCTCACGAGGGGAGGGGATATCCCTATGACGTACCTGCCGAGCTCCGAGTTGAAACGTGCCCTCACGTTGACGCTAAGGACCTTCCCCCTCCGCGACACAGCTAGCGCCAGATCGCCCTTCTCGCCCATACGAGCTATGCTGGAAGAGAGATCCGCCCAGTCCCTGACTCTAACCCCTTCTACCTCCAATATCACGTCCCCAGGGAGGAGCCCAGCTCCCTCCGCAGGAGAGGACTTAGCCACAGCCCCTACGACGGCACCGCTGAGGTCGTAGACGCCGTGCAGGGAGAGGTAGAGGGAGAAAACGAGCACCGCCACCAAGGCGTTGGTCAACGAGCCCGCGGAGAGAACCCAGATCCTGGAGACTGGTCCCCTGTCGTTGAATCCCTCACCGGGGGCGAAGGTTTCCCCAGCGCCCTCCTCCATGCCCGCCAACCTCACGAAGCCGCCCAAGGGAATGGCTCGAATCGAGAACCTGGTCCCCATGAGGTCGGTCGAGAAGAGCAGTGGTCCCATGCCCAGCGAGAACTCGAAGACCTTCACCCCCACCGACCTGGCCGCCAGGAAGTGTCCCAGCTCGTGCGCCACTACGGAGAGACCTATCACCAGCAGGAAGCCGCCCAAGGAGAGGAGCATCCCTTAGCCTCCCCCGACGATCGAGAGGCCAACCTCGCGAGCTAACGCCCTGCACGTCTCGTAGTGCGACATCACCTCTTCCAGGGAGCGGAGCCTGACGCTGGGCACCCTCTCCAAGGTCCTCCCCACCAGCTCGGGTATGCCCGTGAAACCTATAGCCCCTCGAAGGAACAGATCGACGGCCACCTCGTCTGCGGCCACGAGGCCGCATATCAGGTGTGCTCCTCCCTCTCCAGCCTCGCGGGCAAGCTGGAGACACGGGAACCTGGCTAGATCGGGCTCGTAGAAGGAAAGCCCTTTGCCCAAGGCATTCCATCCCATATGGAGATCCGGGACCTCAAGCCTGTGGGGGAGGCCGAGGGCTACGGCCGCTGGGACCCTCATGTCCGGTTTGAACAGGACCGCCTTCCAGGAACCGTCGGAGAAGGAGACGATCCCATGGACCAGCGCCTCTGGGTGCACGAGGACCTCTATGGACTTCATGGGGACGTCGAAGAGGTAGCTCGCCTCTATCACCTCGAAGCCCTTGTTCATCAAAGTGGCCGAGTCCACCGTTATCTTTGCCCCCATGGACCAGACCGGATGCTTGAGCGCGTCCTCCGCCCTCACGGATCTCAGCTCCTCCGAGGAGAGGCGCCAGAAGGGACCTCCGGACGCCGTGAGCAAAAGACCCACGGGCTTGGAGACCTCCCCCCTGACGCACTGCCACAGGGCGCTGTGCTCGCTGTCCAGGGGTATCAACTTCTGGGCTAGCTCCGTTCGCTCCATCAAGTGCCCGGACAGCATCAAGCTCTCCTTGTTAGCTAGCGACACGACCTTACCCCTTGTTAGGGCCTCCCACATGGGGAACATCCCCACCACGCCTGAAGAGCATATGCTCAGGTGGTCCACCTGATCAGATCTGGCCAGCTCCATGAGTCCCTCCATGCCCACCATGACCTCTGGGACCCTCTGGATCCTCTTGCCCTTCAGGATCGCCTTCAGCTCCTCAGCGGACTCGCCCGTCCAGACCACCGCGTATTCGGGGGAGAACTCCTCGACCAGAGAGGCCAGCTTATGGACCGAGGAGGCAGCGGCAAGCCCAAGGACCTCGATTCGATCCCTGAAGGACCTGCAGACCTCTAGGAAGCTGGAGCCCACTGAGCCCGTAGCCCCTACCACCGCAACCCTTAACCTCTCGGCCATCTCGTTACCTCCTCAGGAGAGCAAATCCACCAGCAGCAGGAATAGGGGCGCGTTGAAGAGGAGGCTGTCCAACCTGTCCATCACCCCTCCATGGCCGGGCATCAGGGAGCCGGAGTCCTTGAGCCCCACCTGTCTCTTCATCAAGGACTCGGCCAGATCGCCCAGCTGCCCCCACAGGGCGAGGATGAACGCCATCCCCAGGATGGGTAGTATGGGCTTATCCAGCGATAGCGCGAAGGCTGCCGAGACGGCGAGAGAGCCCAAGCATCCGCCCACGAGGCCTTCCCAGCTCTTCCTGGGGCTTATCGCGGGAGCCAGCGGGTGCCTCCCGAGGTAGCGCCCGACGAGATAGGCGAACACGTCGCACCCCCAGGTGACCAGGAGGAGAAACGACACCCAAGTAGAGCCGTCCGGCGCGAGCCTCAACACCCACAAGGAACAAAGGCTGAGACCGCAGTAGACCAACCCCACCAGCGTCAGACCCATGTCGTAGGCCACGAAGGTCCTCCTGCCCTGGGCCAAGACCTCCTTAACGGCCACCGCCATCGGCACAAACATCACCGTGTAGATGGACCACCTAAGGCTCGAGCTCCAGTAAGCCACCACGCACATGGCCCAGAGCCCGAGGTAGCCCATCTCTTTAGAGATCGCTCCGTACCTGGAGGCCATCCTGTAGAACTCCCGGAGGGCCATGGTGGAGAAGAAGACCAGGGCCGCCATGAAGGGCAACCCACCCCGCCAGGCGGAGAGAAGCCACAGCGCAGCGTAAACGGAGCCGCTGATCGACCTCCTGAGGAGCTCCGAGCTCATGAGGACACCCCGCCGAACCTTCTCTCCCTGCCCGAGAAGGACTCGAGGGCCCTCTCGAAGTCCGACTCGCTGAAATCCGGCCAGTAGGACTCCACGAAGAACAGCTCCGAGTAAGCCGACTGCCAGAGCAAGAAGTTGCTCAACCTCATCTCTCCGCTGGTCCTTATTATCAGGTCCGGATCCGGCACGTCGGGCAAGTAGAGGTTCCTAGATATGTCCTCCTCGCTCACCCTGGTCTTACCGCTCTCTATCAACCTGTTGACGGCGTCCACTATCTCAGCCCTGCCGCCGTAGTTGAAGCATATTATCACGTCTATTCTCGGCTCTCCCCTCGGCGATATAGACTGGGCCCGGTCGATCAGGGACAAGAGGTCGGCTGGAAGACCCTCCCTTCTGCCGCAGAACCTCAGCCTGCCCCCCTTCTTGGCGAGCTCCTCGACCTCCCCCAAGAGGTAGTTCCTGAGCAACCCCAGTATCGCCGAAACCTCCTCGGGCGGCCTGCGCCAGTTCTCCGTGGAGAAGGCGTAGAAGGACACATATCTGATGCCCCTGTCCAAGCACCATCCCACCACCTTTCGCAGGACCTTCGCCCCCTCCACGTGTCCAGCGCTCCTGGGCAGGCCCCTGGCCAAGGCCCACCTCCCGTTTCCGTCCATGATTATCCCCACGTGAACGGGCAGCCTATCTCTCCCCATCCGCTTGAAGCACCACCTTTATCCAGATCTCCCTCTCGCGAGGGCCGTCGAAGTCCACGAAGAAGAGCCTCTGCCATCGGCCCAGCTCCAGCTTGCCGTTGGAGAAGCCGATGGCCGCAGAACAGCCCAGCAGAGACGATTTTATGTGGGCGTCGGAGTTGCCCTCGGCGTGCAGGTATCCTGAGCTCGACGGGACCAGCTTGGACAAGTGCGCCACGATGTCCTCGACCACGTTGGGATCGAAGCCCTCGTTGACCATGACGGAAGCGGTGGTGTGGGGACAGAAGACCAGACAAATCCCATCGCCGGACCTGGGCAAAAGCCCCTCGACCTCCTCGGTGATGTCAGACCAGAAGATCCTGCTCCTGCTCCTGAGGAAAAGCCTCCTCATCGCCCCGCAGCCCTCACCTCCTCCAGTCGTCTCTTCACCTCCTGGATGTCCAGCCAGGTGAGATGTCTGGGGCTTCCCTTGGCCCTGGATGGGTTGCGGAGCAGGAAGCTTGGGTGGAACATGGGCATGACCATTATCCCGTGCCACTTAAGCCAAGATCCCCTGAGCTTGGTGATCCCATCCCTGCCGAGGAGATACCTGAGAGGAGTGGAGCCCAAACAGACGAGTATTTTCGGCCGCACCACCGATATCTGGGCCAGCAGGAAGTCGGAACACGCCTTGGCCTCCTGCACCGTGGGCACTCGATTGTTGGGAGGTCTGCACTTGACCACGTTGGTTATGAAGACCTCCTCTCTCCTTATTCCCACGGAGGCCAATATCTTGTCCAGCAGCTGGCCCGCCTTGCCCACGAAGGGACGCCCCTGGATATCCTCCTCTGCCCCAGGGGCCTCGCCCACGAGCATGAGGTCGGCATCCCATGGGCCCTCGCCGAAGACCGCGCTGTTCCTACCGCTGTGCAGCTCGCAGCGCCTGCAAACCCCTACCTCTTGCCTCATCTCCTCCCAAAGGGAGAGGAGCTTTCTCCTCGAGGCCATCCCCTCTCGCCGCCCTCCTGGAGAACCGACTTCGATCCACCACCCTTACTCCGGATATCAGCACCTCTATCCTGTCCACTTTGAGGCCGAAGAAGAACGTTATGGCCCTGTAGATCAGATCCCTCGCCCTTCTGGCGTACAGATGGACGGGCCCCACCAGCTTTAAGACCAGGGAGACCCTGACCTCCAACGGCCTCTCAACGCCCCCTCCGTCCACGCTCAGGTCTACGATCTCCTCGACCCAACTGACGTTGAGGAGAGTCCTCTCGACCAGCTGTTCCACCGCCAGGGGGGATATCACCAGCTTGCCGTAAAAGCTAAAAGGAGGCCTGACTATCGTCTTCTCCACCAGCTCGCCGTTGGGCCAAAACTTCCAAAACCTTATCGAGTCCACCAGCTTGCCCAGGAAGCGCTTCCTCAGCTCCACCTTGGGGACGGGCACCACGTGGGACCCCTTTTCCCTCCTGGCCCTGAGGGCCTCCTCTATCTCGCGGGGCGAGGCCACCTCATCTATCCTCACCACCGCAGAGGGCATGGGCAGGTTCAACCTCGAGCATATCCTCCTCGCCATCGCCTCAGAGGTGGCCACCACGAGCACGGATTCGGGGTTTTCGCGCTCCAGGGCCAGGGCCACCTCCCTCCTGTGGTCCTCGAAGTCGAATATGGCCCTCCTCACGGCCCTTATCTTGCTGGTCTCCTCCTTCGCCGACGTGCCAGCTATTATGAGCCCCTCCCTGAGGAGCAATCCATCGTCTATCACGTGCTTTATACCGCCGAACCTGTTGCACACCTCAAAAACCCGCTGGCTCTTGCCCGTGCCGGCGGGCCCCACGAAAGCGACCACCCTCATGGCGCCGGAGCGATCACCTCAACAGGGGCAGGAGCTCTTTCAGCGCCTTGAGGAAGACCTCGTTCTCCTCCGGGGTGCCCACGGTGACCCTTATGTGGTTGGGCAGGTCGAAGCTGTCCGTGGGCCTCACCACCACACCCCTCTTGAGCATCTCCTCGAAGGCCAGCTTGGAGTCCCTCACCTTTATCAGCACGAAGTTGGCCTCGGACTCCACATAAGGCAAGCCCATCTTCGAGAGGGCTTCGTAGAGCTTCTTCTTCTCCTCGTAGACCTTCATGCTGACCCAGCTCACGTAGGCGTCCTCCTTCAAGGCAGCCAGCGCGGCCGCCTGGGCCACCACGTTGACAGCGAAGACCTCCCTTATGGTGTTGTAGATGGAGACTATCTCCTTGGGCGCTATGCCGTAGCCGATCCTCAAGCCCGCGAGGCCGTAGATCTTGGAGAAGGTCCTCAGGACCACCACGTTGCCGTACCTCCTGAAGTACTGAAGCCCGTCGGGGTAGTTCGGATCCTTGGCGTACTCGAAGTAAGCTTCGTCCATCACCACGAGAAGCCTCTTCCCCTCGACGGAGGCGAAGAACTGGTCCAGCTCGTCCCTCCTCACTATCGTGCCCGTCGGGTTGTTGGGATTACACACGAAGACCAGCTTCGTCTTGTCGGTTATGGCCTCGGCCATGGCCTCGAGGTCGTGCCTGTAGTCCTTGCAGGGCACCTCCACCCTCTTTGCCCCCATGACGCTCGCGGCTATGCGGTAAACCACGAAGGACGGGACGGCGTAGACCACCTCGTCGCCAGGGGATACGAACACCTTCATCAAGGTGTCTATTATGTACTCAGAGCCGTTGCCCACTATCACCTCGTCAGGGGAGACCCCAAGCTTCTTGGCTATAGCCCTCACCAGGTGATAGGAGGCCGCATCTGGGTACCTGTGCATCTCGGATAGAGCTCTCTTCGCGGCTTCCAAGACCGCATCGGGCACCTTATAAGGGTTTTCGTTGGAGGCGAGCTTGACCACGGTCTCCAAACCCAGCTCCCTCTTGACCTCGTCTATGGGCTTGCCGGGCACGTAGGGCTTTATGCCGCTCAACTCAGGGCGCACCAGGCTCATTATCCAGGACATCAAAGACCACCTCCTACTACCTTCTCTCTCCTTACGTTGGCCCCCAAGAGGTTAAACTTCCTGTCCAACCCCTCGTACCCCCTGTCGATGTGATACACGTCCTCAACCACGCTCTCTCCCTCTGCTGCCAAGGCCGCTATCACCAAGGCAGCACCGGCCCTGAGATCGGACGCCTTGACGGAAGCGCCCGTGAGCCTCTCGCACCCCACCACGAACACGCTGTTACCCCTGACCTCGGCCACCGCCCCCATCCTGCGAAGCTGCTGGACGTAGGTGAACCTATTGTCGAAGACGTTCTCGGTCACCACGCTCATCCCGGAGGCGGTGGAGAGCAAGGACACCATCTGAGGCTGAAGGTCCGTGGGGAAGCCAGGATAGGGCATGGTCTTTATGTTGAGGCCCCTGAAGGACCCATCGCACCGGACCCTTATCCAGTCGTCGCCCGAGGAGAGCTGAGCACCCCCCTCCTCGAGCTTGAGGAGCAAAGCGGTGAGATGCCCCGGGTGAGCCCCCCTCACGCACACGTCCCCTCTGGTCATGGCGGCGGATATCAGCAAGGTCCCCACCTCTATTCTGTCGGGGATCACTTGCACCTCCGCCCCCCTGAGCTTATCCCTGCCCTCCACCACTATGCTACCGCTTTTAAGCCTCTTGGCGTTGACGCCCATCCTGGATATGAGGTCTATTAGGTTGTCTATCTCCGGCTCTCTAGCGGCGTTCTCTATCAGCGTCTCGCCCTCCGCCAGGGCAGCCGCCATCAGGAGGTTCTCCGTGGCCCCCACGCTGGGGAAGTCCAGGTACAGGGTGTTGCCCTTGAGCCTCCCATCGCAGAGCAATTCGACGTAACCGTGGTAGAGGTTGACCCTGGCGCCGAGCCTCTCCAAGCCTCTGAGGTGCAAGTCTATGGGCCTAGAGCCTATGGCGCAGCCGCCCGGCATGCTCATGTAGACCCTTCCGTACTTCGCCAGAAGCGGCCCCATCAGGAGCGAGGAGGCCCTCATCCTGCTCACCAGGGAGTCCGGTAGCTCGCACCTGGGGGACGTGGGGGGCGAGAACCTGAAGACGCCTCCTTCCAGGGAGACCTCGGCTCCGACCCAGCTCAGGAGCTCGCACATGGTCCTTACGTCCAGCAGGTCCGGTACACCCCTGAGCACTATCGGCTCATCGGAGAGCAGGCAGGCGGCCATCAGAGGAAGAGATGCGTTCTTGGATCTTTGGGCTTCCACCTCGCCCCTGAGCCTCACTCCGCCCTCGACCCGCAGCGCTTCGCCCTCCAAGCCCAAACGCACCCCCCTGACGCCTAGAGAAGCCTCCGCTTCAGTATATCAGCTATGCGCTTGGAGGCCAGCCCGTCCCCGAAGGGACTTTCCTCTCCCGTGCGCCTCATACCCCCGGAGGCCGGCTCTTCCAGGCACCTCAGAGCCTCCGAGGCCACCCGCGAGCGATCCCTACCCACCAGAAGGCCGAAACCGCTCTCCAAGACCTCCGGCCTCTCTGTTACGTCCCTCAGGACCAAAACGGGTACGCCCAGCGTGGCGCACTCCTCCTGGACCCCCCCCGAGTCCGACAGGACAAGCCTGGAGCGGGACAAAAGCCACACGAAGTCGCCGTAGGGAAGGGGCGGCACCAGCAGGACCCTGTCTAGACCCTCCAGGACCTCCTCCACTATCGACCTCACCGCGGGGTTCGGATGGACGGAGAAGACCACCAGCACGTCCTCCCTCGACAGGACCACGTCCCTCACGGCCAGGCAGATCTGCCTGGCGGGCTCTCCCCAGCTCTCCCTCCTGTGGAGGGTCACGGACACCACCTTTTTGTGGGGAGGTATCTTCTTAAGGTCGGCGTTGTTCGGCTCCTTCGCCAGGTCCAGCGCCCAGTAGAGGGCGTCCACCACGGTGTTGCCGGTGACGAACACCTCCCCGCTCACCCCCTCCCTGGCCAGGTTTTCGGCAGCTCTCCTCGTGGGCGCGAACAGGAAGGAGCTTATGACGTCGGTCAGCCTCCTGTTCATCTCCTCGGGGAAGGGACGGCGGAGGTCCCCGCTCCTCAATCCCGCCTCCACGTGCCCCACCGGCACCCCCCTGTAGAAGGCCGCGAGCGCCGCAGCGAGGGTGGTGGTGGTGTCCCCGTGGACCAGGACCACGTCCACCGGGTTGCTGTCGAGAAAGGCGCCAACCCCGCAGAGAACCGAGCTGGTCACGTAGTCCAGCGTCTGCCCTTCGACCATGACGTCCAGGTTGCCCGAGATCCTTATCCCGAAGAAATCCACCACCTGCATCAGCATCTCCCTGTGCTGTCCCGAGAGGAGCGTCAACACCTCGAAGGAGCCGTCCTCCTCGAGGGCCCTGCACACAGGGGCCATCTTTATGGCCTCAGGGCGAGTGCCGAAGACCACCAAGACCCTCGGCGAGCGAAATCCCCTCAAAAGCTATCCTCCCTGAACGGCGAGAACTCACCCCTTAGGAGCTCCAGGAATCCGTCGAGGGACATGTAACCCAGATCCCCCTCCCCTCGCTTCCTCACGGAGCCCCCTCCCGAGGCCACCTCCCTGTCCCCCAACACCACCGCGTAGGGGACCTTGCTCAGCTCGGCAGCCCTTATCCTCTTTCCGAGGGTCTCCTCCCTGGAGTCCACCTCCACCCTGTAGCCCAGCCCGGTGAGCTCGTCCTGAAGTTCCTTAGCCCTCTTTACATGCGCTTCCCTGACGGGCACGATCACCACCTGGACTGGGGCCAGCCAGAAGGGGAAGGCCCCCGCGTAGTGCTCTATCAATATGCCCAGAAAGCGCTCCAGGCTGCCCAACACCGTCCTATGGATCATGACGGGCGTGTGCTCCCTGCCGTCGGGCCCAACGTAGGTGATGCCGAAGTTTCGCGGCATGAGGAAGTCCAGCTGGATGGTGCCACACTGCCAGGTCCTGCCGATGCAGTCTCGAAGGTGAAAGTCTATCTTGGGCCCATAGAAGGCTCCCTCGCCCTCCCTTACGGTGTAGTCCATCCCGAGCTGCTCGAGGGCTCTCCTGAGCCCATCGGTGGCTATCTCCCACACCTGCGGATCGCCCATGGCGTTCTCCGGCCTGGTGGATAGCTCCACGAAGTACTTGAAGCCGAACACATCGGTGTAGAAGTAGTCCACGAGCTTTATGACCTCTGCGACCTCCTGCTCTATCTGATCGGGGGTCACGTATATGTGAGCGTCGTCCTGGGTGAAGCACCTGACCCTCATCAAGCCGTGCAGGACCCCCGACCTCTCGTGCCTGTGCACCAAGCCCAGCTCGGCGAACTTCAGGGGGAGATCCCTGTAGCTCCTCACCTTGCTCTTGTAGACGAGTATGCCGCCCGGGCAGTTCATGGGCTTTATGGCGTAGGTCCTGTCGTCGATCTCGGTGAAGTACATGTTGTCCCTGTAGTGGTCCCAGTGGCCCGAGACGACCCAAAGCTCCCTGTCGAGTATTATGGGGGTCCTGATCTCCTTGTAGCCCCTCCTCGTGTGTTCCCTCCTCCAGAGGGCCAGGAGCTGGTTGAGTATGGCCATGCCGTTGGGGTGGAAGAAGGGAAACCCGGGCCCTTCGGGCTGGATGGAGAATATATCCAGCTCTCTGCCCAGCCTTCTGTGATCCCTCCTCTTGGCCTCTTCCAAGAACTCCAGGTGCTCCTTGAGGTCCTCCTCCCTCCAGAAGGCGGTTCCGTAGACGCGGGTCAACATCCTCCTCCTCTCGTCGCCTCGCCAGTAGGCCCCAGCGACGGAGGTGAGCTTGAAGTATTTGAGCTGCCCGGTGCTCTTGAGGTGAGGCCCTCTGCACAGGTCCACGAACTCGCCCTGTTGGTACACCGACACCGAGTCACCCTCTATCTCCTCTATCAGCTCGAGCTTGTAGGTCTCCCCCAGGGACTC
>Ga0105160_1000104_pt1 | contig 43165 bp, 37 predicted proteins | sample GXS110809BmetaG_FD_89591 | JGI IMG/M metagenome (GOLD analysis project Ga0105160, IMG submission 89591) | Hot spring microbial communities from Gongxiaoshe hot spring, China to study Microbial Dark Matter (Phase II) - GXS 110809B | ecosystem: Environmental > Aquatic > Thermal springs > Hot...
ACCACCAGTGCCCCAACCCGCCGAACCCACAGTCGCGCTGCCATCGGCGGCAGGACCAACAACGCCACCATCAGCACAACCCCCACGCTCTGAATACTGACCACGATAACCAGCACCAGCGCCATGGAGAACCCGACCTCGACCCAGCGCAGGGGCAATGGAAGCGCCCGCACAAACTCCGCATCGAAGGCGAGCGCAACCAGCTCTTTGAACGCAAGAGCCAGAAAAGCGAGCACAGGCACCACAACAGCAGCAATCATCACGACATCATTCCAGCTGACTGCTGCCGCCTGCCCAAAGAGAAAGCGCCATAAGCTCATCTGCTGCGGATCCTGCCACTGCTGCAGCAGCGTCAACACAACAATCCCCGCCCCAAAGGACACCGAGAGTACCACGCCGAGCCGTAGGTCTTCTGCAAGGTGTGTCACCCGCTGCAGGACTCTGCTCAGTGCCACCGCCGCCCCCATCGTCACCGCCGCTCCCAGCAGGAGAATCGGGAGCTCAACTCGGCGGCTAACCAAGTATGCCAGCCCAATACCGGGAAGTGCCGCATGGGCGAGGACATCCCCGAAGAGCACTTCGCGCCGCAGCAGTGCGAAGCTCCCCACAGATGCACACCCGAGGGCAATGAGCAAGTTGCCCACCACAACACCGAGCACAACCGGAGTAAACCACTCCATCAGCGCTCCCTCTGCCGCAGCACTTCCCGATGGAGCACGGCACGCTCAACGACCTCACTCAACACCGCCGACCGCCCTCCGTAGGCTTTCTGCAGCGACGATGCTGTCAAGACCTCCTCCGTGCGCCCAGCAGCGATCACCCGCAAATTCAGCAGAACGACCCACTCGAAGAGGCTGGCAACGACGTGCAGGTCATGGTGCACGACAACCACGGTCTTCCCCGCACGGCGCAGCTCCAGGAGTGTGTCCAGCAGCACCTGCTCGGTTGCTGCATCCACACCGGCAAAGGGCTCATCCATCAGGTACAGCTCGGCGTCCTGCGCCAATGCTCGCGCCAGGAAGACCCGCTGCTGTTGTCCTACGGAGAGCTCTCCGAGCTGGCGCCGGGCAAGGGCATCGAGCCCCACGCGGCGCAGCGCCTCCCACGCCCGCTCGTAATCTTGCTTGCCCGGGCGTTGGAAGAGCTTCAGCCGTCCGTAGCGCCCCATCAGCACTACGTCGAGCACCGTCAGCGGGAAATCCCAGTCAACGCTCTCCCGCTGTGGCATGTAGCTCATACGCGACCGCGCCTCGGCAGGCGGGCTTCCCAGGAGGCGCACCTCCCCGCGCTCGACCGGTACCAACCCCACCAACGCCCGCAGCAACGTGGACTTCCCCGCTCCGTTTGGTCCCACAATTGCCGCCAAACACCCCGCAGGGATTTGGCATGTCACGCCCCAGAGGGCAACCCGACGCCCATAGAACACTGTCACGTCCCGGCACTCAACCGCCATCATGGGAGGGAATCCCCTGCTAAGCCGCCTACAATCCGCCGAACGTTGCTCTGCATCATCCCGACATACGTCTCAGCCCCGCTGCCTGGCGCTCCCAGAGCATCGGAGAAGAGCTCGCCAGCAATCCGAACCGAGCCCCCACGCAGGCGTACCATCTGCACGACGTTGTCCATCAAGCGAGCAGGCAGAGTGCTCTCCACGAAGACCGCCGGAACCTGCCGGCGCTCAATGAGCTCGGCAACCCGCACCACATCGTGAAGCCCGAACTCCGCCACTGTGGACACCCCCTGCAGAGCGACCGTTTCCATGCCGTAGGCTCGCCCGAAGTAGGCGAATGCATCGTGAATTGTCACCAGCACCCGCCTCTGCGCCGGTATCCGCTGCAGCTGCTGGCGAATCCATTGGTCTAAGCGGGTCAACTCCTGCGCGTACTGCCGCGCTCGCTCCCGCCACTGCGTCCCCCACTGGGGGAACAGCGCCGCAAGCGTATCAGCAAGCCGGAGCACAAGCTCCCGCCAGAGCCGCACATCGAACCAGACATGGGGGTCATACTGCTCGGGACCAACCTGCCGGAGCGACTCCCGCGGGAGGAGCTCCGCAGCGAAGATGACGGGCTTCTGCCGTGCAAGCGAGCGGAGCACCGTCTCCATCTTCCCTTCCAGGCGCAGCCCATGGGCAATGACCGCCCGCGCCCGCTGGAGGCGCTCCCCATCCTGAGCCGTGGGCTTGTACAGATGCGGGTCTACCCCCGGTCCCATCAAGACTTCCACGGGCATATCCTCCTGCACAATCGTGCGGACCGCATCTGCCAGCAGCGTGGTGGTCACCACAAGCGGCTCCCCGTCCCCGGGCACCCGCGCACAGCCCAGCACCCCGAATAGCACCACCCACACGCACCCTCGCATGCCTCCGCTCACAGTGGTTCAACGAACACTGCCCCCGCAACCGCCCCCGACAGGTATACAAGCTCACCGGCAATCGCCAGGAGATATGCTCCGTGTCCGCTCTGCCGCCCGCAGAGACGACACCGCTGCTGGGGAAGGAGCCCCAGGCGCACCAGTTCGGCCAATGTCCCCACGTTGTGGTCGCGCACCCTCCGGACAATCGCCTCCTGCCCGAGCCGAAGCGCACCCAAGGGAAGAGCCACCAGCTCCGGCACCGACCCATCCCGCCGAGGAATTGGGCCCCCGTGTGGGTCATACTCTGGTTCACCGAGCAGACGGGCAATCCGCTCCTCGAACTCTTCGGAAATCACGCTCTGCAGCCGTTCCGCCTCCCCATGGACCCGCTCCAGCGGGTAGCCCAGATGGCGGTGCAAATACAGCTCCAAGAGCCGATGATGACGGACGATCTCCGCCGCTCGCTCCCACCCCTTCGGTGTCAACTCTACCCCCCGATACGGGGTGTAGCGCACCAATCCCTTGCGCTCCAGGCGCTGGAACATCTCCGTCACGGAGCTGGCTCGCACCCCGAGACGGGCAGCCACCGCCGTGGTTGTCGCTTCCTGCCCCTCTTCCTGAAGCTGGTAGAGAACCTTCAGACAGCGATCTGCCGGAGACATGGGAGCGTCTCAAATTTCGGGTAGCCGAAAACGAATAGCCTCTCCCCGCATTGTAGCCCCCTGGGGTGGGGAACTATCCCCGGCGGGCACGTCGCCATGCTTCGTGAATCCCTTCGAGGAAGCCCTCTGCTGCCCGCTCAATGCTAAACTCCCGGCATGCGTGGGCGCTTATTGCTTCCCGGCGAGCACGTAGCTCCGGAAGCCGTGTCCGGAGGCAGCTGAGGAGCTCAACGAGCTCCTCCATCGCCGTTGGGGCAAAGAGCTCCCCGTTCCAGCCAGGACGCACCAAGTCATAGGCAGCTCCAACAGCGGTAGAGCAGAGCACGTACAGCCCAGTGGCCAGGGCTTCGTTGACAACAAGTCCCCAGACTTCTCGCAGTGAGGGCAAAACCAGGACATCCGCCAGCCCGTAGTACTGCGGCAGCTCCCACTGTTGGCGGAAGCCTGCGAAGACGACGCGCCCTTCTAACCCCAACTGCCGGCATAGTCCCCGCAGCTCCTTCTCCTGTGGACCTGTCCCGACGACGAGCAGCCCGACCGTGGGATCAGAAAGCCGATGGAGCGCTTCCAGAAGGAGTCGGACATTCTTCCGCGGGATGAGTGACCCCACGGAGAGCAGGAGCAACTCCGGATAGAGTGCCCGCTGAGCGAGAAACTCCGGACTGCGTCGGAAGCGCTCCGCATGGTGTCGGAAAAACTCCATATCCACGGTATTGAGCGAGAGCACCACAGGGAACTCCCCACCGTGGATTTGCCGTAACCACGCTGCTGCTCGGCTCCCAAAGGCGATGCCGACACTTGTCCGGCGCACAAAGGCGCGCTTGAGGGCGAAGACAATCCCCCGACGCCGCTGGGCACTGCCTTCCCAGGATTCGTACCAGAGTGCCACCGGTATCCGGCGGCGCCGGGCAAAGAGAAGCCCCTGCCAATACACTGGCTGGTCATAGCCGCCCACGACGATGAGGTCAGGCTCGAAGTCCCGAAGGCTCCTGCCAAGCCCCCAGTTGAGGTGCAAATGCCACTCGTCGACCATCCACGCCCGGTGCACCCCCGGCAGAACGTGCCAGCGGAAGCGCGCCGCACTGGGCTGCTGCTCCCAGAGCCGGAGTGGCTCTGTCTGGGCAGCGCAGAGCACGAGAAGCTCTCCGTCAAGGCGCTGTGCAACGGCGTTGAAAAGCGGCACTCGATAAGGGCTGAGAATGTTTGTCAACACGGCAACGCGCATGGTCTTACGGCAACGGCGACACCTACGAAACTACGCCGTGCTGGCGTACTCCCCCGCCGTGTCCTCGTCCCATGCAGAGAACCTCACAAGGGATGCTATTTTTGTGCTGCCTCAAAACAGGCATCTCCGATGCACTGCAGGAACCTTGCCCATGTCTTCCTTGTGCTAACCTCCCTGGCGGTCGGGCAGGAACGTCGGTGGGTCCGTCTGCTGGACGATGCTGTCTTCACCGTCGCCATCAATCCCGAGAACCCACGGACGCTCTACGCCGGCGGACTTGGACATCGGCTCTACCGTTCAACTGATGGTGGGCTACACTGGGACACTCTCATTGTGGATTACCCGGGCGGGGCAGCACAGTTTCTGGACGTCTTCATTCACCGCCGCGATACCGCTGTGCTCCTTGTCGGCGGTTCCGGTTTCGGGAAGCTCATTCGCAGCAGCGATGGCGGGCGCTCATGGCAGGAGGTGCTCGTCCCCGAACATTCGCTCCTCCTGCCCAGTGGGGCGTCGATCGTCGCTCACCCTTTACATCCCGACACCATCGTTGTTGCCGAGTACATCGGACCGGGGTGGTCGCCACCGCGGCTGTACCGGAGCCAGGATGGGGGGCGCACGTGGGATACTCTCGACGTCTTCCCGGAACCGATTCCGAACTGTGCCATGGCGGTGCGGTGGGACAGTCTCTGGCTCGTCGTTGCCCGCTGTGATGGGGCACTCTTTGTCTCGGAAGATTGGCGGCAGTGGCGGCAGATAGCGCATCTCCGGCTTCCGGGATTTCCCCAGGAATCTGAAATCCCGGACCTCCTCTTTGTGCCGGAGCAGCCTCGGCTGGGATTCCTGGCAGTGACGTTCCTGTTCGACACTACGATTGCCGGGCGTCCCAACGGAGGGCTGTACCGGACCACAGACGGTGGCTATACGTGGGAGCTGATCGCCTTCCCTGATACCAGCCTCTGGGCAGTTGCATCGCACCGCCAGGGTTCCGAGCTTGAGCTCGCCGTCGGCGGCTTCACGCTCTACCCAGACACTCTCGGACGACCGCTGGTCCCGGGGTCCGGCATCGTGCGTATTTCCCCCGACGGGGGGCAGCGCTGGATTCCCCACGATGATTCCCTGCCGTGGGTAGAGGCGGACCCGATCTACCGCCGCGTCTGGCGGCTCAAGTACTCTCCCACGGGCACACTCTACGTTGCCACCGAAGCAGGGCTCTACGCCTGGGAACACGGCGTTGGCATCGGGTCGGAGTTGCCCACGGCGGCAGAGCCCTCGGCGCTTGTCCTCAACGGCACAGTGTGGGCTGTCCGGGCGCCTTGCACGGGCAAGCTCTCACTGTGGAAGCTGCCCGGAAGGCTGGTCCGGCAGTATACCCTCACAGCCGGCATGCAGTACGTAGATCTCTCCCCTCTGGCAGCCGGAGTTTACAGCGCCGAACTGCAGAGGGCGGACGGAAGGGTGTGCCGCCGCTGGCTCGTCCTGCGCCTGCCGTGAAGGATATACTCTGTGGGCATCCTTCAGCGCTGGAACCAGCGCTGGTAGAGCTGTTGCCAGACGGGGGCGTGTGCTGCCGCCTGAGGAGCTTTCGGGAGCTCTTCCTCCAAGCGTGCCAGCTCTTCTGCTCGCAGACGACGCCAGGCGCCAACGGGCAGCTCGTCGCTGGTCAGGAACCCTAGCCGATAGCGGTGCAGGTGGAGAATTTCCAGCTTGGCATTCTTCACCAAGCGGTGCAGGAAGCTCAATGGCAGCTGACGCGCGACAATGCGCAGCCAGCAATTGCGCGTGTTCTCCCGCAGGAGCTCGACCTTCGCCTCCGTATTGTACTGCGACATACGGCGTAGCTCTTCCGTCAGCTCTTTGAGCTCCCGCTCCTTGACGTGGCGGTGCACCTTGACGTGGTATTCCTTCTCCACCAGACTCAACGGCGAGCGCTCCGGGTTGCGATAGAGCGGGTCCGTGCTGAAGATGACAATCCCGCTGGCGAATTTCGTCAGCCGCCCGCACGGGAAGTAGCCTCCCTTCCGCTTGGGGAGGTACTCGTAGACGGTAGGCACGCCCAGTTCCTTCGAAGCAGCCACCCGCCGCGGCTTGTGGAAGACTACCGTATACCGCTCCACCGGCGGGAAGATCAGCTCGATGCCATCGGCAACGATGGTATCGCGGTGGATCAGCACGTGGGTATTCGGCTCCAGGACCGTCACACCATTGACCTGGACCCGCCCCTCACGGATAATCTCGAGTGCGGCGGCGTGCGAGGCGTACTTGAGCCGCGTCAATGCCCGCGCGAGGGTCATCGGATGCGGCTCCGGCGGCGCCTTCTTGACCCGAGGACGGCGCTGGAAGGGACGCCGCTTGCGGAAGGCGCGCTTGCGCCGTGCCTGGAAATCCCCGCGCGGCTTCCAGCGCGTCGGCATTGCCCGATAGGATGCTATGCCCTGCTCCTGCCGTGCCGCTTTGGAGAACTTCTTGCGATGGCGGAAAATCCTCTGCGGACGCTGCTGTTTGCCGCCGTTTCCTTCGTTCCCCGCAGAAGATGCGTTCCACGGTGGCTGTGTCATTGCTCCCCCTACGTGCACAAATTGTGGAACATGCTACCCATTACGAGGTGGAAAGCACTCGGAGTGCGACAAAGCCTAGCACCAGGAGCAGGACAAATCCCAGTGCCAGGTAGTCGAAGTAGCGTTCAATCCCCCGTCGGATCACCGGTCCGAATGCCCACAGCAAGGCTGCTATCAGGAAAAAGCGGGCTCCCCGTCCGAGGAGAGAAAGCCCAACGAAGGGCACCAGTGGCATCGCTGTTGCCCCGGCAGCGATGGTAGCAACTTTGTACGGGATAGGCGTAAACGCCGCTGCCAGCAAGAACCATGCCCCGAACTCGCCCCGGTAGAGCTCAACCACCTGCTGCCAGGCTACCTGAGCGTTGTACAACTGCACAATGCGCCAACCTACCACATCCATAAAGCCGTGTCCGATAGCGTAGCCGAGCACTCCCCCCATTACGGAACCAAGGGTGCAGACTGCGGCTGCCAGAAAGGCACGCTCACGCCGGAGCGCTGCCAGGGGAATCAGCATGATGTCCGGAGGAAGCGGGAAGACAGAGGCTTCAACGAAGGCAATCCCAAAGAGCGTCCAGAGTGCTCCGGGTTTTGCCGCGGCTGCCTCCATGCGAGCTTTTCCACGCCACAGCCAGTGCCGAAGGCGGCGCACCATCTATGCCTCCTGCCAGACCCCCATGCGGAAGAATTTCTCCTGGCGCTGCTCAACCAGCTCCTCGATTGGCTTCTGGACAAGGGCGGAGAGCTCTTCTCTCAGAACGGTACGGAGAATCTCGTACATCTGCGCAGGATTCCGATGAGCTCCTCCCGGCGGCTCCGGCACCACACGGTCAATGACCCCGAGCCGCAGCAAGTCCTCCGCACAGAGCTCCAGCTCCTCGGCTGCCTGCTCCTTGAAATCCCAACTCCGCCACAGGATGCTCGAACACGATTCCGGGGCAATGACCGAATACCAGGCATACTGCAGCATCAGCACGCGGTCGCCTACCCCAATGCCGAGTGCGCCCCCTGAGCCCCCTTCGCCAATGACAATCACGATGATCGGCGTACGCAAGCGTGCCATCTCGAAGAGGTTCCGCGCAATCGCCTCGGCCTGCCCTCGCTCTTCCGCCTCGATGCCCGGAAAGGCACCGGGGGTATCCAGGAAGGTAATGAGCGGACGCTGGAACTTCTCCGCCAAGCGGAACAGCCGGAGCGCTTTCCGATATCCTTCAGGATTGGGCATGCCAAAGTTCCGGCGGAGATTCTCCTGCGTGGTACGCCCCTTCTGGTGTCCGACAACGACAACGGGCATCCCCTCAAAGCGTGCCAATCCACCCACAATGGCACCGTCGTCGCCGAAACAGCGATCGCCGTGGAGCTCGACGAAATCGGTAAACACATTCTGGAGGTAATCCAGCGTATACGGGCGCTCGGGATGACGGGCAATCTGGACACGCTGCCAGCGCGTCAGGTTCGCGTAGACTTGCTGCCGCAAGCTTTCAAGGCGTTGCTCCAGCTCGGAGAGCTCCGTGCCAATCTCGAACTGATCGGCCAAGGCTCGGAGCTCTGCCAGTTTTTGCTCCAGCTCCACGATCGGCTTCTCAAAGTCCAGCACGTACTTCACGGCGTAACTTCCGCACGCAGTACCTTAGGACAATCTCCACATCGAGTGCGATGGAGAAGTGGCGTACATAGTACTCATTGAGCTGCCGTATGACCGCGACCGGCAAGCGCGCTCCTCCGCTCAGATGTGCCAGTCCAGTAAGCCCCGGCTTTCCAATGACGGACGACTCCCCTTCCACCACATAGATACCCACAACACTCCAGCGCCCCTGCACAACGCTCCACCAGCGCTGCCACCATGTCCGGCGCTGGGCACTCAAAAATACAAGAGGCGTCCCGAATGCGAGGGCGCACAGCGCAAGGCTCAGATCGAACAGGCGCTTCAGGAGGCGCAGCCGCGGGTGCAGCACCGGGTACATGACCCACGCTGGCTCTTGCCCGAGGATCTCGTGTGCGTAGCGCTGTGCCGAAAGCTCCTCGGCTCCCCCGACCAGGTAGAGCCGGACACGCCAGGGTGCCAAGCGTTCCATCGTACCGACCAGCTCCCCGAGCGGGACATCGCCATCCACGACGACCAGCTCTTGAATCTCCCAGCGGGCAACCAGCTCAGGTAACTCCTCCCATGTTCCCAATACGGGTATTGTCGAAGGCGCCGTTTTCTCGTGCCCCGTACGGATCAGTCCGAGCACAATCGCCCTAGGGCTGCCTTCGTGTCCGTCCAGGAGCGCGGCTGCAACCGCTTCCACCTTCTTCCCAGTCCCGGCAAGAGCAACCCGCCGTGGGCTTATCCCATGCCGCAACCAGCTCCAGATCTGCACTCCTCCCCGGACCATGACACCCCAGAGAGCTCCTCCCATCACGGTCCCGAGCACAACCCAGCGGCTGAAGGCATAGTCTTTGAAGAAAAAGGTCAGCGAGGCGACCACGAAAAAGCACAGCCCATATACCATCAGCGCCCGGGCAATCTGCACGCGGCGCTCCAGGTAATCTCCAAAAAGCAGCATGAGCCCCAGGAGCACCATCCCGAGCACCAGGAAGACGGTCGGGTAGGCGTACGCCGGAAAGCCGAAGAAGCTCCCGAAGCGTAGCCGCGTTGCCAGCAGGAGCGCCGCCACAATGCCCAGCAGGTCCGCAGCCCCGAGCAGCCACAGCTGCGGAAAACGCGCCGCCCGGGCAAGGAGCCGCCGCACCCAAATCCCCGCGTACAACAGCGGCGCCAGCAGCGAATGCCCGTAGTAGCGGCGCACAAAGATGCGCATGGCATCGTAGAAGTGATGCACCGCATCGACGCTGGAACGGCGTGCACTCTCCCCTTTGAAGTGCAAAATCGTTGCTGTCCCAACATACCCAATACGCCAGCCCGCCTGATGCGCCCGGTAGCACAGATCCACATCCTCGCCGTAGAGGAAGTACTCCGGGTCAAATCCCCGCAGCTGCCGCAAAACCTCGCGACGGCAGAACATGAAAGAGCCCGAGATCACCTCCGTATAGCCCACTTCCACCTCCGGGCGGAATCCTTGAGAGTAGCGCGCGAACAAGGGTGACCGGGGAAACAGCCGCTCCAGTCCAAAAAGGCGCGTAAAGGCAGCCCACGGTGTTGGGAACCCTCGGCGGCACGCCGACTGAAACGACCCGTCGGCGTTGAGCACTCGACAGCCGGCAATACCTACCTCGGGATGCTCCTCCATATACGTGCGCAACGTCGTGAGCGTTTCGGGATGCACCAGTGTATCGGGATTGAGCAGCAAGATGTAGCATCCCCGCGCCCGGGCGATACCGACATTGTTTGCCCGTCCAAACCCGATGTTGACCGGGAGCGCAATCCAGTGCACCTGCGGGAACTCCGCTCGGAGTCTGTCCACTGTGCCGTCCTCCGAAGCGTTGTCCACCACGATGACCTCGGCACTCATGTCCTTCAGCGCCACATAGACCGAGCGCAAGCACTGCCGCAGCAGCTCTGCCACATTGTAGCTGACAATCACCACCGAAAGCTCCAGTGTCGGCGGCTCCTGCAGGAAGTCCTCAGTCAGCGGGGTCGGTGTAGTATCGCTTCTCATCGCGGAGCAAGCTCGACAATCGCAGACGCCAGACCATCCACGCCGCCTCGTAGACAATGGTGCGGTTGAGCTTCGAGATGCCGCTACGGCGGTCGACAAAGATAATGGGAACCTCGACAATCCGGCAACCCAAGCGCCAGAGACGGTAGGTCACCTCGATTTGGAAGGCGTACCCGTTGGAGCGGATCCGCTCCCAGCGAATCCGCCGCAGGACGCCTGCCCGGAAGGCTTTGAACCCGCTGGTGGCATCGGCAACGGGCATGCCTGTCACCCAGCGTGTGTAGCGATTGGCAAGCCAACTCAGCAGGAGCCGCCCCATGGGCCAATTGACCACATTGACCCCGCTGATGTAGCGGGAACCGATGACAACATCGGCGTGGTCGAGCGCGGCGATCAGCCGCGGGACATCGTGCGGATCGTGGGAGAAATCGGCATCCATCTGCACCAGGACCTCATAGTCGCGGGCGAGCGCCCATTGGAACCCCTGGCAATAGGCCGACCCCAGCCCCAGTTTTGCAGGGCGCTGCAGGAGATGGACCCGCCCGGGAGCCTCCCGCTGCCAGTGCTGCACCTCCTGTGCTGTCCCATCGGGGGAAGCATCATCCACGACGAGCACCTCCGGCTCCTCCGACAGGGCGAGCAGCACCGGGAGCAGTGCAGCGATGTTCTCCCGCTCGTTGTAAGTCGGTATCACAATGAGCGTCCGCACCGGTTCAAATCCCCTTGCCGGTGAGCATCACCCAGAGCGTGCGGAGCATGATTTCCAGATCCAGCGCCAGCGATTGGTGTTCGATGTAGTAGAAATCCATCTCCACCCGGCGCCGGACTCCCTCCGGGGTAGGCTCATCCCACCCCGGACGACGGCACACCTGCCACCACCCGGTCACACCTGGCTTGACAATGTGCCGCCGTGGGTACTCAGGCACCATCTCCGTGAAGAGCCGGACGTAGTACGGACGTTCCGGACGGGGACCGACCAGGCTCATTTCGCCTCTGAGGACATTCCACAGCTGCGGAATCTCATCCAGATGGGTCCGCCGCAACCAGCGCCCCACGCGGGTAATGCGCGGATCTTCCCGGTGACGCCACGCCACATCGGGATTGCCTTCCGGGAGCATCGTGCGGAACTTGTACAGACGGAATGTCCTGCCCCCTTTGCCGACACGCTCTTGCACAAAGAGGATGGGTCTGCCGCTATCGAGCCAGATTGCCAGGGCAATCAGCCCCCAGAGAGGCGCTCCGAGCAGGAGCACAAGGAGACTGATCGTCACATCGAGCGCCCGTTTCAGGAAGGATTGCCAGGGACGCAGGAGCTCAGGGTCTAGCTCCAAGAGCTGCGTGCCGTACAAGCGCTCAATCCGTGCCAGTCCCATCGCCGTCCGGTAAAGGTCAGGCAGAATCTTCATCGGGCGCTGTGCCCCCGAGGCTGCCCCGACCACCTGCCAGAACTCCTCCGGCTCAGCGGGCGAAAACGAGACCAGGAGCTCCTCCACGGGCAAGCGCGCCAGGAGCCCGGGCAACTCCTTGAGTGTCCCAACAACCGGGACTCCGACCCCACCGTTCCAACTGTGGGACTTCTCCGAAAGCACAATACCCAGCGGCTCGTAGCCCCAGTGTGGGATCAGTGCAAGCTCGCGCACAAGCCGCTCGACTCCACCGGCATTGCCCACCAGGAGCACCGGAATGCGGTAAAGACCGCGCTGCCGCAGCTCCCGCTGCAGTGCCCGCACGGCAATTCGACCCATCCCAACCCCGAGCACGAGGACCACGGCGTAGAGCACCGAGACCGCCCGGAAATTGCTCCGATAGAATTCCCCACTATCACCGAGCACCAGCACCACGAGGAGTCCAATCCCGATGAGCACCGCGCGCACGACTGCACCGAGCTCCTCCAACGGCGGACGCCTATACCAGTTACGATACAACCCCAGCAGCCAAAACAGCAATAGCCAATACCCTGTCAGTGCCCCCACAATCGCCGCCAACTCCCACCCCTGGGGAACCACCACAGACTCAAACCACCCACTGCCGAAGCGTAGCCATAAGTAGAGCAGCGTCCCCCCGACGAGTGCCAGGACATCGGCAACAAGCTGCAGAAAGACCGGTCCATACCACCACCTGTTCCAGCGGCTAACAGGAGCGTGCTCTACGGAAGGATGTACCGACACCGAGACCATGGCTACGGTGCAAAACTACTGGAGAGCACCCGACCGAACTGCTCCGCGGAGCGCACCGTGTATTTTTGTAGCCCGTCGAGCAACCAGCGCGTGCTGCATGCGGATTTCTGTCATCACCGTCGTGCTCAACGATCCTCGGGTCGAGCGAGCGCTGGAGTCGCTCTTTGCCCAAGAGTGCGATGCCGAAATTGAGTCAATCCTCATCGACGGCGGCTCGGCTTCCCCGACACAGCAGATTCTGGAGCGCTACCGCCGGCGCGTCAGCATCTTCCTCAGCGAGCCTGATCGGGGAATCTACGACGCCATGAACAAAGGGCTGCGGCTGGCAACCGGTGATATTGTTGGCTTCCTCCATGCCGATGACCGCTATGCCGATCGCTTCGTGCTCCGCGATATTGCCGCCGCCTTCGCAGATCCTGAACTCGACGCCTGCTACGGTGACGTGGTGTTCGTCTCGCCCCGCACCGGACGCATTCTCCGCTACTGGCGTGCCGGACTCTACCGCCGCTGGAAGTACTACCTGGGCTGGATGCCGACTCATCTGACCTTCTTCCTCCGCCGCTCAGTCTACGAGCGGTTCGGTGGCTACGACCTTGCCTATCCCATTGCGGCTGACTACGAGCTGATGTTTCGCCTGCTCTTCCTGGGCGCCATTCGCCGCGTGTACTACATCCCGCGTGTCCTGGTATGTATGGACGCCGGAGGAGCCAGCAACGGCTCTGTTCGCGCCATCCTGAAAGGCAACTGGGAATGCTGGCAGACATGGAAGCATCATGGACGGGCGTTGCAAGGGCTACTGGTCCCGATCGCCAAACCACTGCGGAAGTTGGGACAATTCCTGCGCCGTCCCCCGGTGACACCAGAAGTTTTGCGTTCGCCTCTCCGGCATTCTCCCCTCATCGCCGCAGAAGATTGAGGATGGTGGTCACGATGAAGGTGAGCGTGGAGGCAGCTCCGACCAGCACGGTATAGAGCTGCAGCTCAGCTTGCTGCTGTGCCCAGGCGGGGACATCCAGCCGGCGGGGCACGTAGATCTCATCCCCGGGCTGGAGAGCCCCGGCTTGCTCCGGGGTCAGCCAAGTGCGGGTTGCCCCACGCAGCACCCGAACCCGTCTCGGATCGGCTCCCACCGCATACCCGCCGACGTGCTCGATGTACCACCTCGCCGGCTTTCCAGGCTCAAACGGAACAAGTCCCGGGCTATGGACTTGCCCCCAGACAGCAACGGTAGCGGAAGTGTGCGGGATCACGATAAGGTCGCCATCCTCCAGCGGCACGTCGTGGCGGGCATCCCCATGGCGCAGGAGTGCAACGAAGTCCACCGCAACGAGTGAGCGCTGGAGGCGCATGTCAAGCGCATAGCGCACGGTATCCTCAAGCCGCAAGTCGCTATAGAGAAAGCGACGGTATAGCTCCAGCTCCGCCGGCAACCGAGGATCACTCAGGGCGAGTTCCCGAGCAGGCACGCGCTCGATATAGGCATGCGGAAGCGAGGCACGCGCTGTCACGCCGCCGGCACGCTCGAGTAGCTCCCGCAGCCGCGTCCGCCCCGGCTCGATGACGTAGGCTCCCGGACGGGCAACAGCCCCGACGACGTGCACAATTCCCCGGCGCTCCAATCCCGCGCTGGGATGCTCCGGGACCACAACGGCGCTTCCCGGCGTGAGCTCCAGGTCCGGTGTCGGACGCCCCGTTGTGTCCAGCTGCGCCTGCTGCGGCGGTTGCCCCGGGGGATATACCCAGACAACGCCTTCGACCCCTTCCCGCACGCCTCCTGCCAGACGGAGCAGGAAAGAGAGCCGGTCACCCGGTCGATAGGCAACCCGCAGCGGCTGCCGCACCGCTCCACCGATAGACACGGTCGGGTATCCCTCCGCCGGAGGTGCCGGGACGATGATTTCCAAGCCTTCGCTCACCGCCGGATCTGCCGCGCCATCCCCCAGGGCGCGCCCCCGTTCCAGATCCGCTGTCTGCAGCCGCCCGTCGGAGAAGCGCAGGAGAACATTGCGCGTGCAGTAGCTCGGAAGAGGCGGGACAGCGCTGCTTTCCCACTGCCGTGCCTGAATTTCCTGCAGGGATTGGACCTCTCCCAGAGGCGTCGGTCGCCGTCCGGCAGTGCTACCGCCGTGCTCTCCGCGCATAGCCATGCGGATCGCCGTGGAGACCCGAACGCTTGCCGGCAGGACATAGACTCCGGGGAAGCGGACGTAGCCACCGACGGTCACCAGCACCTGCCGCGGGACGAGCAGCTGCAGCTCAAGGCTGGCTTCTGGGTTGCGCTGCTGGATGCGCTGCTGCAGCTCCCGGCGGACCTCCGCCAGGCTCTTGCCGTGGACAGTCAACACTCCCAGGCGCGGCACGAGGATATCCCCCGTTGCAGACACGCTCACCCGGTGCGTCTGCACAACCGGTGCCAGCACATGGACTGCCAACACATCGCCGGGACCGAGTCGGTACTCCTCTGGGGCAACAACGCCATCGGTTGGCGGAAGCTGTGGCAGTGCCTCGCGCAGCGTCTCCAGCGCCCCTCTCTCCTCGAGCAGCTGCCACAGGGATTGCGGAAGGGACAAGCGCCCTGCGTCCTGTCCCCACAGGAGGCTACTCCACAGGCAGGCGCAAACAATGTTCGAGCACAATGCGCGCAATCCGTTCAGCTGCATGTCCATCCCAGAGCGGTGGAACTGTTCCCTGTTTGCGCTCCCCCTGGCGGAGCGCCCGCAGTGCGGCACGGAGTGCTTCCGGTTCCGGCGGCACCAGCTGGTTTGTGCCCAGCTGGCAGGTGATCGGGCGCTCTGTGCTGGTGCGTAGCGTCACGCACGGGATGCCCAAGTAGGTTGTCTCTTCTTGAATGCCGCCGGAATCGGTCAGAACGAAGTCCGCTTCCAGCACCAGCGCCAGGAATTCCACATAGCTCAACGGGGGCAACACGTGCAGCGGCGCCAAAAGCGGGCTCAATCCAAAGCGCTCCACCGCCTGGCGTGTCCGCGGATGAGCCGGGAAGAGCACTGTCCGCCACTGCGCCAATTCTGCCAGAATCTCCAGCAGCAGGCGCAGCCGCACCGGATCATCCACATTGCTGGGGCGGTGGAGCGTGACGACGACGTACTGCCGCGGAGCCACCCCGAGCCGTTCCCGAATCGGATGCGCTCGGGCTTTCGGAAGGGCAAACAGCAAGGAGTCAATCATCGTGTTGCCCACCAGGAAGATGCGCTCCGGCGGCGCCCCTTCGCGACGCAGATTCTCCACCCCACTGGGCTCGGTAACGAAGAAGTAGTCAGCGATCGCATCGGTGGCAATCCGGTTGATCTCCTCCGGCATCGTGCGGTCAAAGCTCCGCAGTCCTGCCTCCACGTGCGCTACCGGTATCCCCAGTTTGACCGCGGTCAACGCACAGGCAATGGTGGAGTTGACATCGCCGACCACAATGACCAGATGCGGACGCAGCTCTAAGCAGACCGGTTCGAATGCGAGCATAATGCGAGCCGTCTGCTGCGCGTGGGTCCCCGAGCCAACCCCCAGGAACACTGCCGGCTCGGGCATCTCCAGGTCGGCAAAGAAGACGTCGGACATCTCCGCATCGTAGTGCTGCCCGGTGTGCACGATGAGGTGTTCTACCCGGTCGGCATAGCGTGCAAAGGCGCGATGGAGCGGGGCAACTTTCATGTAATTCGGGCGCGCACCAACCACGGAAATGACCCGTGCTGTCATCGCCCGCTGCCGAGGAGCACAACTCGGGCACGTGAGCGCCGCACATGGCGACAGGCATTGCGTGTATCGATGACGACCCGGCTCCAGCGGCAGACCATCTCGTAGTCTACGCCGCTGTGATCGGTCGTGATCACAACGATGTGCTGCTGCCGCAGCAGCGTGGGTGTCAACTCCGGCATGGACTCCAGCCTCCGACCCAGGAACTCCACAGAGCGGATGTACGGATCGTAGTAGGCGAGCTGCCGGACACCGTCGTGCCAGAGCAATTCCATAATCTTGAGCGCCGGCGAATGCCGCAGGTCATCCACATCTCGCTTGAAGGCAACGCCCAGGAAGAGGACACGGGCACGCTCCAGCGACACCGGTAGGCGGGCAATCTCCCGCTCGATAAGTCCCCGCACGTAGAAGGGCATGGACTCATTGACCTCCGCTGCCAGCGTGACGAAATTGGTCACAAAGTCATACCGCCGTGCCACCCACGCCAGGTAGTACGGGTCAATCAGAATGCAGTGCCCACCGATACCCGGTCCAGGATAGAAGGGCATAAAGCCGAAAGGCTTCGTCGAGGCTGCCTCAATCACCTCCCAGATGTTGACCCCGAGCCGGTCGCAGAGTTGTGCCATCTCGTTGACCAGCGCGATGTTGACGCTGCGGAAGATGTTCTCCAGCAGCTTTGCCATCTCGGCAACCCGCGGGTTCCGCACCGGGACGACCTTCTGCACCACGAGCTCGAGAGCAGCTACCGCCAGCTCCGTACAGCGTTCGGTGACTCCACCGACCACCACGGGCGTGTTCGCCGTTGTCCAGACCCGATTCCCCGGATCAACCCGCTCGGGCGAGAACGCCAGGAAAAAATCCTCCCCAACCTGCAGCCCCGTCCGCTGGAGGAGGGGCAGCACGTACTCCTCGGTGGTGCCCGGGAAAGTCGTGCTCTTCAGCACGATGAGCTGTCCCGGACGGAGGGTCGCTGCGATGCTCTCGGTTGCCTGCAAGATGAAGGAAATGTCGGGATCTTTATGGGCGGTGAAGGGGGTTGGCACGCAGATGAAGAGCACATCGCAGTCGGCACAATGCCGGAAGTCTCCCGTCGGGATGAGCCGCCCGGTCTGGACCTGTTCGGCAAGTGCTGCTGTGGGAACGTCCCGGATATAGGACTGCCCCTGCTGGAGCTGGGAGATCTTCTCCGGCTTGATATCGAAGCCGAAGGTGCGAATACCAGCACGGGCGTACTCCAGCGCCAGTGGCAGCCCAACGTAGCCCATGCCGAGAACGCCGACCGTGAGACGGCGTCGGCGAATGCGTTCGCGCAAATCCTCCCTGCTGGTTCGATGTCTGCCCATGGTGCTCACGGCATACTCTCTCCAGAGCGCAACATCTGCTCATACCACAGCCGTCGGTAGCGGGCGTACTCCCCATTCCAGAGCGGCTCCCACCAGGCTCGATTCTGGCGGTACCACTGGACCGTCTGCTCCAGTCCTTCGTCGAAGGACACCCGCGGCTCCCATCCCAAGCTGCGGAGCCGGTCCCATTGCAGGGCATAGCGCCGGTCGTGTCCGGGGCGGTCAGGCACTGAGCGCAGCAGGCTCACCGATGCTCCCACCAGCTCCAGGATGCGGGTCACCACGTGCCGATTCTCCCACTCCACCCCACTGCTGACGTGGTAGACATTGCCGGGCTGACCAACGCAGCAGAGCAACCACAATGCCCGGCAGAGGTCCTCCACCGCCAGCCACTGCCGTCGCTGCGAGCCGTCTCCATAGAGAGGGATAGGTTCTCCCTGCAGCGCACAGAGGATGCTCATCGGGATGAGCTTCTCCGGGAACTGGTACGGTCCGTAGACGTTGCAACTGCGCACCAGGAATGCCGGCACGCCGTAGGTACGCACGTACGCCTGCACGAAGCAATCCGCTGCCGCCTTCGAGGCGGCATAGGGAGAGCTGGGCATCAGCGGAGCATCTTCTGCCCACGCCCCAGTGAGGCACTCGCCGTAGACCTCGTCTGTGGACATCTGCACGAAGCGCCGGATGCCGAGCCGCCGGGCAACCTCCAGCAATGTCACTGTCCCCCGCACATTTGTGTCAACGAAGGGGTGGGCGTCAAGAATGGAGCGGTCGACGTGCGTGTGTGCTGCCAGATTGACGATTGTGTCGACCCGCGCGCGCTGGCATAGCTCCTGCACAAGCTCAGCGTCTTCAACCCGCCCGTGCACGATTTGGCACCGTGGATTCCCTTCGAGCTGCGCCAGATTCCGCCGCTGACCGGCGTAGGTGAAGGCATCGAGCACGATGACCCGAACATCGGTCTGCTGCAGAAGGTAGCGAACGAAGTTCGTCCCGATAAACCCCGCCCCACCGGTAACCAGGAGGGTCCGAGGGGCTACCTGCTCGCCCATGAGCACGCCCTCGCTGCCATGCCTGCTTGCTCGTCTATGTGCGTTGTTCGCGTTCCGGAAAGGCCCCACGATGGGCGCGAAATTACTGCACACACTTGCCTGTCTTGCACTCAGCAGCACTCCGCTTTGGGGGCAATTTTTCCTGGACTTCTACTCGCAGGGGACGCTCGCCTGGCGTTTCCTGCGGAGCTCCGCAGCGGAGCTGCACGCGCTTCCCACAGTCGGGGTAGGGATCGCTAGCCGCCCACGCCCATTTTTCGCCTTCGGTCTCGACGTCACGCTCAGCGGTATGCAGATACGCACCGCCGAACAGACCCAGTACGCCGTTTGGGGTGAATTCCACTACCGCCTCCTCCTGCACGTGCGGTACCGGCAGCGGGCGGAGGTGACCCCGAGCTTAGGACTCGAGTGGAGCATTCCCTTCGGGCTTGTCGGCTCGCAGGGCTGGCGCGGACAGGTAGTCCACGATCTCCGCTCCGTCCGATTCGGCACCTTTGCCGGGCTGAGCGCCCCGCTGCCGGGCAGACGGCGGTACATCCACTTGTTCCTCGGCGGGCAGTGGTTCCTGCGCTCCCCAGGCGCTCTTTCCGGGGCATTTCTCCCCGAGGTCAGGCTCGTGTGGGAAAGCCCGTAGAAGCTTACTCGGCTGCCTCATCGGGCACATTGAGCTGGAGCATCTCTTCGAGCCGCTTCGGCAGGTGGCGCCGAATCCAGCGGGGGTAATCCCCATCGTAGCCGACACGGCGCTGCAGTTCCCGGACACGCTCGTCCAGAGCAGCACACTGCTGTGCTGACAGCGGTTCCCATCGAGTCAGGTGTTCGGCGATGCGTGCAGCTTGCTCGGCAGCCTGCGCTTGCTGCTCACGGTAGAGCGCCTCATGGAGCGAATCGCCCAGGTAGCGCTCAATGATTCGCTGCACCACGTGCCGGCTGTGGCGCAGACTCTCCTGAATATTCCCCCGCCCAGTGACCGCATTGCCGACGACGAAGACGTTCTCGTAGCCCTCCAGGCGGCAGAGGTCGGGGTCGGACAGAGCGTACGCCTCACCCCGCATGGGCACATCTGGCAGAGGCTCCGGAATACTCCCGATGGAGGAAATCAGCAAGGGGGTGCGGACTTCGTACTCGGTACCCTGCACCGGTACCGCCTGCCCATCTTCGAGCCGTGCATGGCAGAAGACCACCCCCACCAGGCGCCCGGCTTCTGTGAGAATGCCGACCGGCAGCCGCAGCTCTTGGAAGCGAAACAGGTAGCGCCGCATGGCTGTCTCCAGGACTTTGACTCGCACCACCTGCGCCCGCGCTAAACGTTCCGGGGTATCGGTCGGCATAGGCGTCAGGGGCATATCCAGCGCACGGCGTCGGTAGTAGAGTGTACAGCCGCGCAGCCCAAGCGCCTCCAGACTCAGCCCGTAGCGCTGCAGCAGGCGGTCAATCCCGTGTTCCATCTCGATGACATTCGTGACAATGCCCCGCCGGCGCAATGCCTCTTCCACCGTGAGCATCATGAGCGCTTTTGCCACATCAATGGAAGCAAGCCCACCGCCGACGACGACAGCGCCATCGGGGATTTCGTACGACTCCACCCCACTATCCGGATCGTGCATGAGGTTGAACCACGCCATGAAGGGGTTCTGGTAGAAGAAGCCTCGACCGATGTATTGCTCGGCTTCCCGCACGGGGAAGGGACGGTCTCGCCACGCTCCATGAGCCAGGACAACGGCACTGACACCCCAGCGCAGGAGTTCCGGCAAGCGGATGTGCTCGCCCAGCCGCACTTTCGGCACGTAGCGCACCAGCGGATGCTGGAGCTTCGCATCGATGGCTGCCTCCTCCTTATTCCGAAGCCTGACGTGCCACTTGGGCAAGCCATATTCGATTTTGCCGTACGGGAGCGCATTCTGCTCCAGCACTGCCACCCGAATCCCTCGCTGAGCAAACTGCAGCGCCGCTTCGGCACCAGCAACAGCCCCACCGACAACAACCACGTAGTACCCGCTTTCCATCCACCCCTCCAGTCCAGTTGCACGCTACGAAAATAGCCGTGCCAGCGAAATTTCTCCGTGAAGCACACGTCCTCCTCCGAGCGGGAATCCTCCCCGGTGTGAGTCAGTCGGACCGGGAATCTCTCAGATGGCACGGCGAGGCTCACGGACAAGCCCATTCGGGAGCCCCGAACGGGTATCGCACGATTCCACACCGTTCTACCGCCGCCGTCTCTACAGAGGGCTGCCCCAAGAGGAGCCCGTGCACTACACGGAGACGCCTCTGCCGGCGGAGTGCCGCAACCGCATTTTCTGTAAAAGTGCCGAATCCATGGAGGAGCTCCCCGCCTGCTCAGTGCACTTGATGGTCACCTCCCCACCGTACAACGTCGGCAAAGACTACGACGCAGACCTGACGCTGGAGGAGTACCGGGCATTCCTCAAGCGAGTCATGGCAGAGGTCTACCGCGTGCTTGTCCCCGGCGGACGAGCCTGTATCAACGTAGCCAATTTGGGGCGCCGTCCGTACCTGCCACTCCACGCCTACCTCATCATGGACATGCACGAGCTGGGATTCCTCATGCGGGGCGAAATCATCTGGGACAAATCCTCCAGCGCCAGCCCCTCAACCGCCTGGGGCAGCTGGTGCTCACCGCAGAATCCTGTCTTGCGAGACACTCACGAGTACATCCTCGTCTTCTGCAAGCAGAGCTTTCACCGCGGAAACCCTGCCGGACGCCGGGCAACACTGAGCCGTTCGGAGTTTCTGGAGCTTACCAAAAGTGTCTGGCGCTTCCCAGCAGAGCCTGCAGCCAAGGTTGGGCATCCGGCACCATTCCCCGTTGAGCTCCCCTATCGCCTCATCCAGCTCTACACCTTCGAGGGTGAGGTCGTGCTCGATCCCTTCATGGGGAGCGGAACAACTGCTCTGGCTGCCCTCCAGACAGGTCGAGTCTTCGTTGGCTACGAGATCAACCCCGCCTACGTTGCCCTGGCGCAGCAACGCCTCTGCGCAGCCTCTTCCCCGACGGCATCCTCCCGTGGGCAAGACATCTCTCGTGGCTGAGCTGCACCCAAGAGGTGCGAAATTTCCCCCTCCCCTACACGTCTACTGCCGGCGGACAAGCCTCGGTCAGGGGCTATGGAAATTCGGGAACTCCAGCGTGCTGACGTCGTCATCGTTTTCGCTGGAGACTCCGGCGACGGCATGCAACTGAGTGGTACCCAGTTTGCCCATGCCAGCGCCCTCCACGGGAACGATATCGCTACGCTGCCGAACTATCCGGCGGAAATCCGTGCTCCCCAGGGGACGCTTGCCGGTGTATCCAGCTTCCAACTCCGCTTCGGGAGCTTCGAGGTACTCACCCCCGGTGACGAGTGTGATGTCCTGGTTGCCCTCAATGCGGCTGCCCTGCGGACACACCTCCCACTGCTCAAACGCGGGGGAATCCTCATCGTCAACGAAGCCGGGTTTGACCGGCGCTCGTTGCGTCTGGCAGGGTACTCCGAAGAGCTGAATCCGCTGACAGACGGCAGCCTCTCCGACTACCAGCTCATCCGGCTCAATCTCAGCCAGCTCGTCGGGGCAGCGCTTGCTGACACAGGGCTTTCCGTGCGTGAGAAAGAGCGCATGAAGAACATGTTCGTCCTGGGGCTGCTGGCGTGGCTCTTCGACCGCCCCCTGGAGCATCTGGAGCAGCTTGTGCAGACGAAATTCCACACGCGGAATCCCGAGCTTGCGGCAGCGAATCTCCGTCTGCTGCGGGCGGGATACCACTTTGGGGAAACCTCTGAGCTTTTCACCGTGCGCTACGAGGTTCCCCGGGCTCCTCTCCCCCCGGGGCTTTACCGCAGCATTTCGGGCAACGAAGCTCTTCTCCTGGGTTTTGTCACCGCAGCGCACAAAGCCGGTCTCAAGCTCTTCTACGCCGGCTATCCCATCACTCCTGCCTCCGAGGTACTGCACCTGGCAAGCACGCTCCTTGCCTACGATGTCTACCCGCTGCAGGCAGAGGACGAGATTGCCGCTCTCTGCGCTGCCATCGGAGCTGCCTTTGGCGGGCACCTGGCAGTGACAGCCACCTCGGGTCCCGGCTTTTCCCTGATGAGCGAGGCTCTAGGTCTTGCCGTCATGCTGGAGCTTCCTGTGGTTGTCTGCGACATCCAGCGTGCTGGACCCTCCACCGGCATGCCGACCAAGCCGGAGCAAGCCGACCTGTTGCAAGCTCTCTACGGGCGCCATGGAGAGGCTCCCCTGCCGGTTATAGCAGCCGCTACCCCCGCCGAATGCTTCACGGCTGCCTATGAAGCTGCTCGCATCGCGCTCCAGTACATGACTCCGGTGGTGCTGCTCTCAGATGCTTTCCTCGCCAATGGGAGCGACCTCTGGCGTATTCCCGATCTGGAGGAGCTCCCGCCGATTCTGCCCCCGTGGGCTGGCGACGAGCACCGGAGCAATGGACAGTTCCTCCCATACCAGCGCGACGAGCGCGGCGTCCGCCCTTGGGCAGTGCCCGGAGTGCCAGGCTTTGAACACCGCATCGGTGGATTGGAAAAAGAGCACCTGACTGGCAACGTCTCCTACGACCCGCAGAACCACGAGCACATGGTCCGGCTGCGCGCTGCCAAAATCGCCCGAATCGCCGAAGCGCTTCCCCCGCAGACCGTCACAGTTGGAGAACCAGAGGGAGAGCTTGCCGTCGTCGGCTGGGGGTCTACCTACGGAACGCTGGTGAGCGCTGTCCAGGAGTGTCGCCGCAAGGGCATGGCGGTCTCGCACATCCACCTGCGCTATCTCAACCCCCTGCCGCCCAACCTGGGAGAGTTGCTGCGGAATTTCCGCTCAATCCTGGTCCCGGAACTCAACAGCGGACATCTGACACGGTTGCTCCGCGCTGAATATCTCCTCGACGCCCGCCCCTACAGCAAAATCCAAGGGCGTCCGCTGACCGTCACGGAAGTTATCCACGCCATTGAGCAGGTGCTGCGCCATGGGTGAACTCTCTGTGCAGAAGCGCACAGCGAAGGACTACGCCAGCGACCAGGAAGTTCGGTGGTGTCCGGGCTGTGGCGATTACGCCATCCTCAAACAGGTGCAAACTGTCTTGGCAGAGCTTGAGATCCCCCCGGAGCAGATCGTCTTCATCTCCGGCATCGGCTGCTCTTCCCGCTTCCCGTACTACATGAACACGTACGGGCTCCATGGCATCCACGGACGTGCCCCGGCGATTGCAACTGGACTGAAGCTCGTGCGCCCGGAACTCCACGTCTGGATCATCACCGGCGATGGAGATGGGCTTTCCATCGGTGGCAACCACCTCATCCACCTGCTGCGCCGGAACCTGGACGTGAAAATCCTGCTCTTCAACAACGAAGTCTACGGGCTGACCAAAGGGCAGATTTCGCCAACATCGCGCCCGGGACAGCGGACCCCTTCGACCCCCTGGGGTTCGTTTGAAACACCATTCAATCCCGTTGCCGTCGCCTTCGGGGCAGGGGCAACTTTCGTAGCACGCACATTGGACCGAGACCTGGCACACTTGCGCTCGGTACTGCTACGCGCGGCACAGCACCGCGGTGCTGCCTTTGTGGAGATTTACCAGAATTGCCCCGTCTTCAACGACGGTGCCTTTGCCATCTACACCGAAAAGGAGACAAAGCCCGAAAACGCCCTCTTCGTTGAGCACGGACAGCCTCTCCTGTTCGGAGCAGCTCGCCAGAAATGCCTCGTGCTGGAGGGCACAACTCCCCGGGTGATCTCTCTCACCGACGGGCTCCCGCAGAACGTGTGGGTACACGACCAAACCGACCGCACCAAGGCAGCACTCTTAGTGCAGCTCCTGGGCTCGCCGGATTCCGGGCTTCCACGCCCATTCGGCGTGCTCTACGCCGACCCACGCCATCCGACTTACGAAGAGCGGCTTCTCCACCTGCGGCAGCAGTACGCGCAGCAGCACCCAGACCTGCTCACCCTCTTGCGCGGGCGCACCTGGTGGGAACACCGTTAGTGCCCCGTCCAGAGCACGGGAGCCGTCCAGCTCCCGGTTGCATTCCAGAGGCGCAGAAGGTACGCTCCCGGTGCCAGTCCTGCGAAGGAAAGCTCCAGCTGCTCATCCCACCACTGTCCAGAACGGAAGCGCCGCCCCAGAACGTCGAGGACTTCCCAGAACCAGCCTCGCGACAGCTGCTGTCGCAAGAGAATCCCGCCCGGAACCCACCGCCACTGGATTGTCCCGGGTTCTCTGAACTGCCCTATGCCCTGCGGATTCTGCCGGTAGAGGACCAGGTAAGCGCTCATCAGATACCACGGCATCGTATGCCCAGTGCTGTTGAAGTTACAATCCGGGCAGTTCGGCGGGCGGCGCACAAAGCAACTATCCCACCACGGGCTGCAGTAGTTGATGTACGGTTCGAAGAGGAATTCAATCCGGTTGCTATCCCCTGGGCGGATGCTTGCCGTCACATCCTCCTCCCAGAGCCGGACGTAATCACCCGGGCACCAGCCTGCACGGTTGTACTGCCACGTGCCTTGCTGCGGACTGCACGGATTCCGTGCGCAATCACTGCGCCACAGGAGCCGTGGGAACTCCGTGCCGTTGACGATGACCGTGTGCGTCTTCTGCGAGAACTCCGCTGCATTGTCCGTGTTCCCCTGCCCGTGTCCAGTCAAGAGGGCAACGAAGCGCACCGCAACCGCAGACTCCTCCACCATGAGCGTACGCGGCGGCACGTAGGTGTCTATAGGGTCTTTGGGGTTCCCGTAAGGCCAACGCCTGCCTACATCGTTTGCCCAGAGCTTGAGGACCCGATACGGCACCGAGGGCGGCATCCCCGGCTCAAAGCGCAGGCGGACCGTCACCAAATATCCCTGCCCCGGGCTCTGCGCCCAGTAGAGAATGAAGATGCGCAGCCGCACGGTATCCGCAAGCAGCGGGCGGAAAGGCGTGACATCAATTTCCCAGCCGCACTCCCGCTGGTACGGCGTCATGATGCGGGCAATCTCGAACGTATCCGTCTCGGTCAACACGCTCACAGAGGCAATCCGATCCCACGGATCCCAGCCTCCGGGCGGGCGGGAGAGAGCGTAGAAGAGCACCACACGCTGGAAGACAACCGACTCCGGTGGACAGACCACCGTGACCACCGTATCCTGCTTCCCTCCGACCAAGGGCGCCTGTTCCACAACAGGGACTTCGACCACCTGGGCCAGCACGCTCTCGGAGAGAGCCAGTACAATGAGAAGCCGCCACACCTGCATGGGACCGCCTGCTGCCGCGGAACTCTTCTCCTGGAGCAAAGTTAGAAAACAGCAGATTTCCGCCATGCTGTAGATTTGCGCTCGGTTTGCGGCGATTCCCCCTCATGGTGCTGCTCCTAGCGCTGAGCATTGTCTTCCTGGCTGGATTCAATCTGGTCTGCTGGTACAATCTCCGGCAGCTGCGCCGCATAGTGCCGGCAGGAGGAATTTCCGGAGAAGCTGCCCCGATGGTTTCGATCGTGGTTCCTGCACGCAATGAAGAAGCCCGTATTGAAGCCTGTCTGCGGTCGCTGTGCCGGCAGCAGTATCCGCGATACGAGATCATCGTCGTGGACGATGAATCCGAGGACCGCACGCCGGACATCCTGCAACGGCTCCAGCAGGAGTATCCAGACCGCCTCCGCCTCATCCGCGGAGCACCCTTGCCCGCGGGATGGGTTGGGAAATCGTGGGCATGTTTCCAGGGTGCTCAGCACGCCCGTGGGGAGTGGCTGCTTTTCGCCGATGCTGACACGCGATTTGCTCCCACGGCACTCGCTGCTATTGTGCAATATTGCCGGCACCAAGGTCTAGGCTTCCTCTCCGTGCTGCCTGCCGAAGAGATGCTCACTCGTGCCGAACGGCTCATCATCCCGACGCTCTACGTCTTCTACTTCGGCTACGTGCCGGAGCCTCTCCGCCGGAAGCTGCCGAGTTTTCACGCTGCCAGTGGACAATGCTTCCTCATTGAGCGGAGGCTCTACGACGAGCTCGGCGGACATGCTGCCGTTGCTGGCGAGCTGGTCGAAGATATTGTCTTCGGGCGCTTGGTAGCACGGCACCTGGGGCACGCACCCGTTGCCGATGGGAGCACAGTGATCTCCTGCCGGATGTACGAGAGCTCCGCAGATGCCTTCCGCGGCTTTTCAAAGAACACCTATCCGGCAATGAACTACCGCTGGTGGGTCCTGCTGGGCTTCATTGGTCATCTGCTCCTGCTCTTCGTGGTGCCGCCGTGTGCAGCGCTCGGTGGGCTTGCGGCAGGCATCCCAGAGTGGGTGCTTCTCGGGGCAGCAGGCTACGGACTCGGGGTGCTCCTGCGCGCCCAGCCCACCTGGGCGTTCCGGCTGCCGCGGGGTCAAATCTGGCTCTTCCCCTTGGCTGCTCTGCTCCTCATCGGTATTGCGCTCAATTCTGCCTCCTGGAGCGTGCGTGGGAAGCTCCAGTGGAAAGGGCGCTTCTATCGCCCACCGGCGGAGCCTCTGCCCGGCAGGCTCGGAGAGCCGTAAGGGGATTCGTATTTTTGCCCGGCGCTGCCAAGCCTCGACTTGGCTGGCTTCCAGAGCAGGCGCACTCACAGAGGCAGACAGCATGGTGATCGTTCTGTTCGGAGCACCTGGTGTGGGCAAGGGGACACAGGCTCAACTCCTGGCGCAGCGGTATGGCATCGCCCACCTTTCTACCGGGGAAGCCTTCCGGCAGGCAATCGAGCAGGGCTCCGAGCTCGGGGCTGCTGTCCAGCAGTACGTCCACAACGGGTTGCTTGTCCCCGATGAGCTGGTCACAGCTGTGGTGGAGGCACTGCTTGCCTCAGAGCCCTATCGCCGGGACTGCGTGTTGGACGGCTTTCCGCGGACGCTGCCGCAAGCAGAAGCCCTCGATGCTCTCCTTGCCCGACAAGGACGAGGGGTAGACATCGTGATCAACCTCGTGGTGCCTGAGGAGGAAATCGTGCGCCGCCTCCTCCTGCGCGGGCGCCCGGATGATACGGAACAGGTCATCCGTCAGCGCCTTGCCGTGTACGCAGAACAGACTCGCCCCGTGCTCGACTACTACGCCCGCCAAGGTAAACTCCACAGTGTGGACGGCAATGCCGATATCGAGACCGTACACCGTCGCATCGTGCACGTGGTCTTCCAGCATGTACCGACAGCACCCAATGGACCGGATCCATAGCGGGCTTCTCCTGTGGGTATCGGCGGTTTCCCTCTGGGCGCAGTTCGACGCACGCCAGCTCCCGCTGTACCTCCACGCCGGGCATGAGACCCACCCAGTACAGTGGGGTGCTATTCGGCGGGTCAACCCCGGGGATTACCGCCCAGAGGATCTCTCCAAGCCCCACCAGGGTCCGCTCCGCCTCCTGTCCCCGACAGGCATCCCGCTGGTCAACATCTCGCCCTATCCGCTCGACCAGAGCGAGACCTGGATTACAATCCACCCGAGCAACCCCAATATCCTGCTCGCCGGTGCCAATGATTCCCGCTACAACTACGGCGGCAACTACCGCATGGTCTCCTACCGGAGTACAGATGGCGGTCGCACCTGGAGCAGCGCGCTCACACCTGCGAATCCCTTTGTTCCGACCGGCACCGGCGCCGCGATCGCCGATCCCGGGCTGGCATTCGATAGCGACGGGAACGCCTTCTACTCCCATATCCACGCTCAGCTTGTCAACGGGCAACCCCAAGGGGTCAACGGCGTCTTCGTTGCCTTCTCCTCCAACGCCGGACAGAGCTGGCAGGAGGTCTCCCCGGTAACGCTCAACGAAGGGCAGAATGCCCCCTTTGACGACAAATGCCTGATGGTCGTTGACACCGTCAGCGGCTCTCCCTATCGGAACACGCTCTATGTCGCCTGGCGCCGATTCGGGGGCGTTCCGGGCATTTACGTCGCCCGGAGTACGGACCGGGGACAGAGCTGGAGTGTTCCGACGCTACTGCCGGGGAGCGGCGGCGATGCCCAAGCCCCGATCTTGGCTGTCGGTCCCCGAGGCGAGCTCTTCGTTGCCTGGCGCCAGCGCTCCGGCGATCGGGAAAATATTCTGCTACAAATCTCCACCGACGGGGGACGGACATGGCGCACCAGCCCAGTGCTGGTCCAATCCCTCGGCTTGCTCGGAAGCTACAACTCCGCCAGCGGACGGCAGGTGCTGCCCGACAAGCAGAACATCCGCGTCAGCGGCTATCCCGCTATCGCCGTGGATCTCTCCAACGGACCTCGCCGGGGCTGGATCTACGTTGTACAAGCTGGCAGAGATGCCCAGGGACGGACTGGCATCTACTTCACCGCTTCCTCGACCGGAGGAATTAGCTGGACTGCCCCACAGCGCATTGACAACAACACGCTCAACACCGACGTGTTCTTCCCCGCCATCGCCGTTGACCCCATAACCGGGCTGATAGCCGTGCTGTACTATAGCTCACAGCACGACCCGCAGAACCGGGGAGTTGACGCCTACCTTGCCATCTCCCGCGACGCCCAGACCTGGCGCCACGTGCGCCTGACCCCCTGGACCTTCTACCTGGACGGTCCGGAAGACGTCTCCTTCCAAGGTCCGGGCAACTACTACTGGGGCGACTACACCGGCATTGCCGCTTACGGCGGGCGGATCTACCCCTGCTTCTGGATGCCGAATGCCCCCCGAGGAAGCTACAGCACGCTCGATGTCTACGTTGCTTTGGTCAGCTCCGCACCGCGCCCACCCGATAGCCTCCGCGTTGCCTTCCCATCCCCTGGGACTGTGCGCCTACGGTGGCGTGACCCGACGGAGAACCTCTTGGGCGAACCCCTCGCTGACGTGGCTATCCGCATCACTCGCGGCTCTACCGTCATCGCTGTTGTTCCAAAAGGGACGGAGAGCTTCACCGATACCGGCTTGGTGGAGGGCGCTCCTTTCATCTACACCCTTGTTGCGGTCACGCCTGACAGCCTGGAGAGCGAGCCGGTGAGCATCTCCGGGGTTGTCGGCGGGGCACGTGAACCTCTGCCACCGACGGAGGTCGTCGCACGTCCCCATGCTGAAGGGATTCTCCTCTCCTGGCGCAACCCAGCGTACCACGTAGACAGCACAGACTTCTACGATTTTGCCCGGCTCTACATCTCCGACGCCACCACCGGCGCAGTGCTCGATAGTCTCTCCCCACCCCAGGTCCAAGCTGGCATGTTCAGCTCGTACGTCCTGCGTCTCCCGACTGGACGCTTCTACCAGCTCTTCCTCCAGGCAGCGGGACTGCGCAGTGGACAGCTCACGCTGAGTCAGCCCTCCGACACTGTGTTCGCCTATGCTGGAGAACCCCTCCGGGAACTGTTCGCGACCTTTGACGACAGCGCCGGAACCCCAGCACTGCTGACCAACGGGAGCTGGGGTCTGACCGAGAAGGCCGCCGCATCGCCTCCGAACTCGCTCACAGATTCCCCCGATGGTCCTTATCCGAACCGCTCCAACACCTGGGTCATCCTGGCTCCCGTTGTCGTCTCCGCAACAGCGCCGACTCTGAGCTACGAGAACATCGCCTTGGTCGAGGTTGCCGATACCGCACTGACCGAGGTCTCCCCCGATTTCGGGCGCACATGGTACGTCGTCCAAGCAATTGATATCCGCCGCTCTGCTGGCTTCCGCGATAGCGTGGGCAACAGTGAGTGGTACACCGAACACCGCGACTTGCGGCGCTTCATCGGGGATACGCTCTACATCCGCTTCCGTCTTCGCTCGAACCCATTGCGGAACAACGATGGCTGGTACATCGACAACGTGCGGCTCGATGCTGCCGAACCCGATGCTGTTGCCGTCGCCCCAACGCTCCTGCAGCCGGAACTTTTCCCCCAGCCGGCTGACACCGAGCTTTGGGTCCGTCTGCCGCTGACGAGTCCGCCGCCGGCTTTCCTCCACGCGGTCTCGCTCCTGGGGCAGCGCGTCCTCGTTCCGGTGCGCGAAGCCTATCGCGATGGGGAACGCCTCCGCCTACAGTGCTCGGTTGCCCATCTTCCCCCAGGGCTTTACTTGCTCGATCTGGGTCAGGGCATGACCGCTCCTCTGCTCATCGTGCGCTGAGATGGAGCTCTACGACACACTCATCATCGGTGCCGGTCCGACGGGGCTTTCCTGCGGCATCGAAGCGCAGCGTGCAGGGCTACGCTTCCTCATCCTCGAAAAGGGAGCCCTGGTAGAGTCCATCCGCCGCTTCCCGACAGGCATGATCTTCTTCTCCACGGCGGAGAACCTGGAACTTGGAGGCATCCCCTTTCCAACCCCCCATCCCCGCCCCACGCGAGCCGAGGCACTCCAGTACTACCGCCGCGTGACCGAGTACTTCCGCCTCCCTGTTCGGCTCTACACGCCCGTGATTGCTGTGGAACGGGACGGCACACACTTCTGCGTCCGCACTGCCCACGGGGAGACACTCCGGAGCCGCACCGTCATCGTAGCAACGGGGTACTTCGACCAGCCCAACCCGCTCGGGGTCCCGGGCGAAGATCTGCCGCACGTGACGCACTACTACACCGAGCCCTACGCCTATGTCCATACCCGCGTTGCGGTCATTGGCGGGCGCAACTCCGCTGTCGAAACGGCGCTGGACCTCTACCGGCACGGCGCCACGGTCTTCCTCATCCATCGCCGGGAATGGCTGGGAGAATCCGTCAAGTACTGGCTCAAGCCTGATATTGAAAACCGCATCCGCCGTGGGGAAATTCGCGCATTCTTCCGCACCGTCGTGGAAGAAATCCAGCCGAGACGGCTCCTGCTCCGGGAGCTCCCCACCGAACGCCGCTTTGAGCTCGAGGTAGACTTCGTCATTGCCCACACGGGCTACCGTCCCAACGCCCCATTTCTGGAATCCATGGGGATCGAACTGCAGCGCCCCTCGCTGGTACCTGTTTACAATCCGGAGACTTTCGAGACAACTGTTCCGGGGCTTTACGTTGCTGGCTCGGTTGTCTGCGGCTGCGAGACGTGGAACGTCTTCATCGAAAACGGGCGCGCCCATGCCCTGCCGATCATCGCCGATATTCAACGCCGCTACGCACGGTCGGCATAAAAAAAGAGCCCGGCGGCATTGGGGTACCCCCAGGCTCGAGCCTCTGGCGCGCCGCTCAGGGGAGAGAGCAGCGCTCGGCTCGGGTGCGAAAATAGAGAATCTGCCGCTTCTACCACCCCCATGACTGGCGTTACTGACTCCGCCTGGCTGCCACGCCACTGGCTCTTTTTCGGACGCTTCCCTCCGCCCCGAGACGGGCAGACGCTTCTGACCCAGCAACTTCTGGAAATGCTCGGTGGGGAATTCACCTTCCTCTGTGCGGATTCCTCCGCCCGTTCTCCCGATGGGCGTGTCCTGCCGCCTGGTCGGCTCCGGCTCCGCCGCATCCCCGAGATGGCTTCCTACCTGTGGCGGATCCGTCGGCTCGCCGCTCGCTATCCTTTCCCGATTCTCTACGCCATTGCCTCGGGGAACTGGTTGGGACACCTCCGGGATTGCGCTGCTTTCGCATGGAGTATTCCCCGAGGACGTCCCGTTGTTGTCTGGACTCACAATTCGCTCCTCGCCCTTGCCGCTTCGCCACTCTGGCGCCGGAGCTTACGCTGGCTTGGGCGCCACATCCGTATCCTGGTTGTCCCCGGAAAGCGCCTTGCCGAACCGCTCCGGGAGCTTGTCCCGGAGGAGCGCATTGCGATTATCCCGAACTCTATCGCTCAGGAAATGCTCTGCACCGACGAAGAAGTTTCCCGCAAACTGGAGCAGCTGCAGTCCCTGGAGGAGCTCCGCGTGCTTTTCGTCGGGCACATGTTGCCAGAGAAAGGCGGCTGGGAGCTCCTGGAAGCCACAGCTCTCCTCCGTCGCGCTGGGGTTCCCCTCCGCGTGAGCTACGCCGGTGGCTGGGTTTCAGCAGAGGATTGCCACCGCTTCGTGCGCCGCATTGCCGCATTGGGTCTGGGCTTGTGCGTGACGCACTACGGGAGCATTGCGCACCCTGAAACCCTGCGCCAGCTCTACCTGAGCCATCACATTGTCGCGCTGCCCACACGCCATCCAACGGAAGCACAGCCGGCAAGCATCCTTGAGGCTCTCAATGCCGCCTGTGCCATTGTCAGCACTGACCACGCCACCATCCCGGAGATGGTTTCGCCGGGAGTTCACGGCTTCCTGGTCCGCCCTTCTCCGGAGGAGCTGGCGGCAGCCCTTGCTCGGTACTGGACAACTCCCGGTCTCTGGCGCTCCCACGCGTATGCTGCCCGCCGCCACTTCTGTGCCTCCTTTGCGCCCGAGCAGGTTCGGTGCCGCTGGCGTGCACTCCTCCAGCATGTCGAGCGCGAGTACGCCCAGAGCTCGGAAGGCAGACGGTACGGGCAGCTGCCTCTATCTTTGTAGCCAGTTCGGTGCCACAGCTCATCGTGTCCCATGCGCAGCATTGTCGGAAGCCTTGCCGTCATCAGTTTGGGCGTACTCGGATGTGGACACACGAACCGACTAGCGGAATACCCCGTGGTGGGCAGCACAATGCTCTTCCAGAGCCGGGCTCTGCCGACCGCGATCGATGCCGAAGTCTGGATTGCTCCACCCCCGACCGATACGGCAACCCCACGACAGGTTTCCTGGATCCTCGAAATTGCGCGCATTGCCGGCGAGGTTCTCACCGAAGTAACAGCTTACCGCAAGCTCTCCGAAGCCATCGTCCCGGAGGAGCTGGCACTGGCTGCCGGACGCGGCTTTCAGGAGGCGGCTGTTCGATGGCTCCGGGTGACCCCTGTCCGCTCCCTTGAGCACGACCCCGCTTTTCTGGCAGAGACAATCCTGGAAAAATACCGGCTCACCTCTACCCCTTCCGGGGTCTACGCCCAGGTCCAGCTGCGTTCCCGCATCCTCCACCGAGAAACCGCCCGAGTGGTCTGGGAAGTGCACCGGAATGCCTCTATCCCCATTCAGCAGACCCGCGGCATTGCCTACGTGCCGGGGGTAGCAACTGCCACCAGCGCTGCCCATGCTGCACGACTCCTCTCGCTGGAGACTGAAGAACTGCGCCAACTCTTCAACCGAGCAGCCCAAGCCGCCGGCGAGCAGCTTGGCGAGACCCTCCGCAAGGATGTCGAGAAACTCCCACAGAAAGCTGCCCGATGACGAACACCGCGTCTGTCCAGGAACCTGTCACGCCATTCCTCGTGAAGCTGTTCCTGCGTCTGCGTGGAATCCTACGCATCCGGCAGGACTTGGAAGACCCCAAGCAGGTACGGGCCGCCATTGAGGCAGATGCAGATTTCACAGGGGCTAACCTCTGGATTCTCGGACTGGCAACCCTGGTTGCCTCCCTGGGGCTCAACATGAATTCCATTCCCGTCATCATCGGGGCAATGCTCATCTCCCCGCTGATGGGTCCGATCAATGCGTTGGGCTACTCTGTTGCAACGTACGATCTGGCCCTTCTGAGGCGAGCGCTGAAGAACTTGCTCTTCGCCACCGTTATGGGGCTGGCAATGTCAGCGCTCTACTTCTGGATATCGCCGATTTCGACCGAACGCTCTGAGTTGCTTGCCCGCACCTCGCCGAGCTTCTACGATGTGCTGATTGCCTTCTTCGGAGGAGCGGCTGGCATCATTGCCGTCATGACTCGCCGGAAAGGCAATGTCATCCCTGGGGTTGCCATCGCCACAGCGCTCATCCCGCCTCTGTGCACCGCTGGCTATGGGCTGGCAACCGCAAAGTTTCACTTCTTCTTCGGCGCTCTGTACCTGTTTCTGATCAACTGCGTCTTCATTGCCTTCAGCGCTTCGCTCCTGTCACGGCTGCTCCACTTCCCGCTAGTGGAGACCATTCCACCGGAACGCCGCCGGAAGATCAACCGCCTGGTGGGAGGCATTCTGGCTTTGACCGCCCTACCGAGCCTCTACCTGGGCTATCGACTGATCCTCAAGGAGCGCTTCCTCCAGGCAAGCGATGCCTACGTGCGCAGTGTGAGTGTCTGGGGAAGCAGCTTCCTGCTGCAGCACGAGATCTCCACAGAGAAACGTACGGTCAAGCTCATCTACGCTGGCTCTCCTCTCAGCGATGCCGATCGTGACCGCCTCCGCTCCCGGGCAGCTGATTTCGGCATCGACCCAGATGCAGTCGAAGTCCGGAATGCTGTCACGCTTACCGAACTCCGTAGCCTTGAAGAACACCTGCACGGGCAACAGCAAAAGCTTCAGACAGAACTCCTGACCCTGCGGCAACTGCTTGTTCTCCGCGAGCACCAACTCGACAGCCTCCGCCGCCTGCCAGAGCAGAGCCGCCAACTCCTGCAGGAGCTCCGCGCATTTCTGCCCACAATTTCCTCCGCGAGCTACTTCCCTGGCACAGTCGCCAGTCTTGTCGGAAGGGATTCGGTGCAGCTGCAGCCGCGAACGTATTTGATTCTGGAACTTACCCAACCGCTCTCGCCTGCTCAGCGTCGGATGCTCCACCAGTGGGTGCAGACGCGGCTCGGTCAGGAAGTGGTGCTCCTCACCGAGACGATAAAGCCTCCCAGCCGGTAAGGAGGAGTGAAAGCGCGACGACGACCGCTGTTTCGCTCCGGAGCCGGCGTGCGGAAAGTCGCCAGAAGCGCCCTCCGGGCTGGCGGAAGAGTTCCATTTCCTCAGCTGCCCAGCCGCCTTCGGGTCCCACCAGGAACAGTGTCGGAACACGGGGCAGAGGCTCTGGAAGCTCGCCACAGATATCACAGACGACGAACTGCTGGTAGGCAAAGTCCCGGAAAAGCTCCTCCACTGTCATCGGTCCGCGTAGCCGAGGGCACCACGCCCGATGGGCTTGCTTGACAGCCGCCCGAATCTTCGCCTCAAGCCGCGCCAGACGGACTGTGACCGGCTGCGTGTAGCGGGTCCGCAGCAGGGAAATCTCGTGCACCCCGAGCTCGACAGCCTTTTCGACAGCAAACTCCAGCCGCTCCCGCTCGTGGAGTATCCCCAGGGCAATCCCGACCGGGACCGGGAGCTCGTTGGGAGGCAGTTCCCGAATAATGCGGAACAACGCCGCCGAGCGCTCGGGATTCTCACCGCAGAACTCCGCCAGCACCAGCGTGCCACGCCCGTTTGTCAACGCAATGGACTCACCCGGACGCAACCGCAATGCCCGCAGATGCCGCAGCTCCCCCGGCTCGGTGAGCTCGTACACGTCTTCCCCTGGCTCCAGCCCCGATGCGAACAGGCACTCCATCAGCGCAATTCAAGCGGCGGGAGCAGCCGACCGTAACGGATCAGCTCCAACATCTGCCGCACCGCACGTTCAAATCCCACAAAGAGTGCCCGCCCCACAATTGCATGCCCAATGCTGACATGCTCAATAGCAGGGATACGGCAGATGGGAAGGATATTCTCGTACGTGAGTCCATGCCCGGCAGCCACCCGCAGACCCAGCCGTCGAGCAAACTCAGCGGCGTTGTGGAGGCGGTAGAGCTCCTGCTGCGCCGCCCGCTCTGAGGTCGCGTTGGCATAGTGCCCGGTGTGCAACTCAACGATGTCAGCTCCGATATCAGCGGCAGCCTCGAGCTGCTCCAGCACCGGCTCCACGAACAGGCTGACCTGGATGTCAGCCTTGTGGAGGATTTCCACCACCTCCCGCAAGGAGTGACGGTGCTCAACTACATTGAGTCCGCCTTCGGTTGTCCGCTCTTGCCGCCGCTCCGGCACCAGAGTAACCACGTCCGGCAAGACATCCCGAGCAATGCGCACCATTTCCTCGGTTGCCGCCATCTCCAAATTGAGCCGTGTCTTGACCACCTCCCGCAGCAGCCGCACATCCCGGTCATTGATATGCCGCCGATCCTCCCGCAAGTGGCAGACAATCCCGGAAGCACCCGCCATCTCGGCAATCATGGCTGCATACACCGGGTCCGGTTGCGTGCCACCGCGAGCTTCCCGAACCGTTGCTACGTGATCAACGTTGACACTCAGCTCCATTGCTTCCCCCGCTGTTTTTTCCACCACTGCCAGAGGAAGTAGACCGGTATACCGCTGGCAACCAGTATCAGCCCTGCACCTGCGTAGCGAGGCTTGACCACAAGCAGGTCCAGGGCAATTGCTCCTGCCGCAAGGATGTACAGCAACGGTACGACAGGATACCCCGGTGCGCGGTAGGGACGCTCCGCATCGGGCATCTTCCACCGCAGCACAAAGATCCCGGCAATTGTGGCAACGTAGAAGAGCAGGACAGCAACGATGATGTAGTCGAGCAAATCACTGTAGCGCCCTGACAAACACAAGATGCTCGCCCAGACTGCTTGCAGCACCAGCGCAACTCCAGGCACCGCATGCCGGTTCAAGCGCGCCGCCGATTGGAAGAAGAGCCCATCACGGGCCATTGCGTAGTACACCCGCGCCCCTGCCAGAATCAGCCCATTGTTGCAGCCAAAGGTGGAAATCATGATCAGCAGCGCCATCAGTGCCGCTCCCCACGACCCAAACATAGCTTCGGCAGCAGCAGCCCCAACCCGGTCATGGAGCGCGAACTGTAATCCCCGCTCCCAGACCGTGGACCCATTCGGGTCACCCCGCAACGGCAGAATCGCCAGATAGGCAACGTTTGCCAGGATGTAGAGCCCCGTCACAAGCAGCACTCCGAGCGCCATACTGCGCGGCACTGTCCGCTGCGGCTCGACCACCTCAGCAGCGGCAAAGGTGATGTTGTTCCACGCATCCGAAGCGAAGAGCGAGCCCACCATTGCCGCTCCTAACGCCGACAGCAGCGCCAGCCCGGTCAGCGGCTCCGCATGCCAGCCCCCTGCGTGTTCCACCAACCGCTGCGCTTCCCACGCAGAGGACCAATTCCGGGCAATGCTCTCGCCATTGAGCCCAATAGTCAACCCCAGGAGAATCAGCCCGAAAAGCGCTGCGGTCTTGGTCACCGTAAAGGTATCCTGCACGAGCTTCCCCACCCGAATCCCCCGCAAGTTGAGCACGGTCAACACCACGATGCTGAGAATTGCCAGGAGCTGCCCTGCATTGATGCGCAGCCCAGCTACTTGCGCCAGGATGTTGCTTTCGGAAAACCACGGTACCAGCACCGCGGTGAATTTCGCGAAAGCAACAGCCACCGCAGCAATCGAACCGGTCTGAATCACCAAGAACAGTGCCCAGCCGTAGAGGAACCCCACCAGCGGTGAATACGCCTCCCGCAGGTAGACGTACTGCCCACCTGCCCGGGGAAAGAGCGCGGCCAGCTCTCCATAGCTCAGCGCAGCCGCCAGCGTCAGAAGCCCTGTCAATACCCAGGCCAGCAGCAAATAGCCCGGTGCTCCGAGCATCCGGGACATATCAGCGCTGACGATGAAAATCCCCGAGCCGATCATCGAGCCGACCACCAGCATGGTGGCATCGAAGAGGCGGAGCTCCCGCCGGAAGGCTGGTTCCTGCCGGTTCATTGCCACCCCCGCACTGTGCAACCGTCAGCGTGCCAAAAGACGCCGCCCTTCGCTCTCCCATTGCAGCCGTGCTCCCCCTGCAGTCTGGATGGTGTAGTTTTGCACTCCAGTCTCTCCCGGAGCCGATGGCGTGGGCATCCATCATCGGGCAAGAAGCAATCAAAGGCTTCCTGCAGCGAGCCATTCTGCAGGGGCGCATTGCCCCCGCATACTGCTTCTGGGGACCGGAAGGGGTCGGGAAGGATGCTCTGGCGCTGGAATTTGCCAAGCTTCTCAACTGCCAGGCTCCTCGCCGAAGCGCTGGAGGCATTGAAGCCTGTGACCGCTGCTCAGACTGCCAGCAGGCTGCCCGCTTGGAGCACCCCTCAATCCGACTCGTATTCGCCCTCCCGCCGCCCAAGAATCGCTCAGAAAGCTCTGCTCTGCTGGGACTGAGCGACGACCACATTGCGCTGCTGCGAGAGGAGCTCCGCCGCAAGGCAGAAAACCCTTACCACAACATCACGCTGCCGAACGCGCTGCAAATCCACATCAGCGCCATCCGAGACCTGCAGCGCACGCTCTCTCTGGCAGCTCCCCGCCCCGGACGCCGGCGGGTGGTCATCATCAGTGAAGCCGACGCACTGACAACCGAAGCAGCCAATGCTTGCCTGAAGACCCTGGAAGAGCCCCACGACGACGTTGTCTTCCTATTGACTACCTCTCGCCGTGACCATCTGCCGCCGACAATTCTCTCCCGCTGCCAGCAACTCTACTGCCCTGCACTGCCGGAGGAAGCGCTCGTGGCTGCCCTCCGAGAACGGCACCGCCTCTCCGAGACAGAGGCTCGGCTCATCGCTGCTTTCGCTCAGGGAAGCTACGCCCAGGCACTCACCTTCCTCGAGCACGACCTCAGGAACCTCCGCCAGCAAGTTCTCTCCCTGCTCCGTCTTGCCCTCAAGCCCGGACGTTTCCGGCTCCAGCTCCTGCACGCGATTGAAGAGCTTTTCGGTTCGGCTGACCGCATCCGTGCTGAGCTGCTGCTGAGTCTGCTCGCCTTCTGGCTCCGCGACGCCTTCATCCTGTCCCACGGCGGGGGATCCGACCTCCTCCTCAACGCTGATGAGGAAGGGACTCTCCGCCGCTTCCTGCAACGCTTCCCTGAGGCTGATATCGGAGCCATGGTCATAGCTGTCGAGCATGCCCTCCAGCAGCTGCGCCGCTACGTGAGCATCCCGCTCCTGGTTGTCACACTGCTCATGCGCTGCCGTTCTGCTGCAATACCGTCCCGCCCACGAGGAGTCTCCCAATGCCCTTCCTCCCTATAGAGAGCGTGCAGATTCCGAACTTGGGACCAACCGCTGCCGATGCGCTCGCTCCCGAGCTGCAGCAGCGGCAGAGCGCCTGCACCTCCTGCCCAGCAGAAACTCCCCACCAGCCGCCTCCGCCCGAGACCTCTGAAGAACCCTCGCCCATCGTGGAGCTCGAATTCAAAGGACGCCGCCGAGCACTCGCGGCTAATCCGAAAAAGCTCCGCATCCGGACGGGGGATCTCGTCTTAGCCACCTCCCCAACAGGAACCGATGCTGGACACGTCCGTGCCATCGGAAGCGCGGCTCTCCGTGCCCAACAGCTCTTCTACAGCGGCGCTCCACCGAGCCTGGCACTCCTGCGCCTGGCTACTCCGGAGGACTACCAGCGCTACACTCAGAACCGCCAGGAAGAGCCCACCGTGCTCCGCGAAGCTCGCCAGCTGGCACGCACACTGCCGGAACTGGCGCACATGAAGCTCACCGATGCCGAATGGCAGTGGGATCGCCGACGTCTAACCCTCTACTTCACCGCCCCGACTCGGGTGGACTTCCGCCAGTACGTCCGCCTCCTGCGCCAGCGCTTCCGGACCCACATCGAGCTGCGCCAGATTCAGCCCCGGGAAGAAACCCGCCGGCTCGGCGGATTGGGTCCCTGCGGACGTGAACTCTGCTGCGCCACATTCCTGCGCGACTGCAAACCCGTTCCCCTTGCCGCTGCCCGTACTCAGCTGCTGCCACTCAACCTCACTCGCCTGAGCGGACTATGCGGACGCCTCAAATGCTGCCTGCTCTACGAACTGGACCTCTATCGCGAGGCACTGCAACACTACCCACCGCTCAACGCTGTGGTCCACACCGAGCACGGTCCCGCCCGCATTGTCAAACTGGATGTGCTCCGCGAGGAAATCCAGCTCCAGCTCGAGGAAACTGGCGCGCTTTTGACCCTTTCCCGATCCCAACTGGATGAACTCCGCCGTCACGGACGCGTCGTGCTGCCAGACACTCCTGCCGCGGGAGAACTCCCTGGCGGTGAGGACGAGAGTCTCCCACCGGAAGAGGACCTTGCATGACACAGTTGCTCCTGCTCGCTGTCACTGCTGTCGGACTCCTTGCCGCCATCCCTGCCGATTCACTCAAGGACCCGCGCGAGGTCCATCTGCGCAACCTGCGTCAGCTCACCACCGGCGGCAAGAACGCCGAAGCCTACTTCTCCTTTGCCGGAGACATGCTCTGCTTCCAGAGCAGCCCTGCCGGGTCTGCGTGTGACCAGATCTTCATCATGGACACTGCTGGTCGCCGCCTCAAACGCATCTCCACCGGACACGGACGCACCACCTGCGCATACTTCTTACCCGATGGGCGCCTGCTCTACGCTACGACTCACCTTGCCGATACTGCCTGCCCTCCCCCACCGGAGCGCACAGCAGGCTACGTGTGGCCAATCTATGCCACCTACGACATCGTGATTGCCGACACAGCAACCGGCGCCATTCTCCAGCGCCTGACCATGACGGACGGCTACGATGCCGAAGCAACCGTCTCCCCGCGCGGCGACCGCATCGTCTTCACCTCTGCCCGCGACGGCGACCTGGAGCTTTATTCCTGCAACCTGGATGGGAGCGACCTGCGCCGATTGACCTTTACCCCTGGCTACGACGGTGGCGCTTTCTTCAGCTTCGACGGGACAGAGATCGTCTACCGTGCGCATCACCCCACCGGTGCCGAGCTGGAGGAGTACCGGGAGCTCTTGCGCCGTCAGCTCGTCCGCCCCAATCACATGGAACTCTTCGTGATGAACGCCGACGGCACCAATATCCGGCAGATCACCCGCAACGGCGCAGCAAACTTTGCCCCCTTCTTCCACCCCGATGGACGCCGCATCATCTTCAGCTCAAACCTCCATGATCCTACCCGGCGTACCTTCAGCCTCTACATCATCAACAAGGACGGCACGGGGCTGAAACGCATCACGTACGGCGCCGCTTTCGATGGCTTCCCAATGTTCTCCCCCGACGGGAAAAAGCTCCTCTTCTGCTCCAGCCGCGGCGCCCACCGCCCGGGCGAATTCAACATCTTCATCGCTGACTGGGTTGACGAGCCAGATACTTCTCCAGACAACCCCCGCTGAGCTCACCACCTCCCTTCCTCCCCCTAGCTCCTCGCTGGTCCTCGTGCCTGGAGCACCGCGCACACCGCGTCAGTGACTGCACGCTGCCCTCACACAGGGGGCATGCGAATTGGGGCTATGGCGTATTTTTGCATCGGAGTCCGAAGTAATGTCCCACATTCAACGGTGTTCTCCCATGCAGCGCTGGATGCTCGTCGCTGGACTCAGCGCCATTGTCCTCGGCGTCCTCTCGGTCGTTGCCCAGCAGAATCTCGCTCACACAATCCGGTACCCCAAAGGATACCGCTCATGGACACATGTCAAGACCGCTATCCTGCATCCTGGGCACCCACTCTACAACGACTTCGGTGGTATCCACCACGTCTACGCCAACGACAAGGCAGCCCGTGCCCTACAGCAGAACGCCAAGAAGTTTCCCGATGGCTCCATTCTGGTCTTCGACCTCCTAGAAGCAGCCACGGAGAATAACGCAACTGGTGAAGGGAAGCGCAAGGTCCTAGCGGTCATGGTCAAAGACTCGAAGCGCTTCCGGGAAACCGACGGCTGGGGCTATGCTGCCTTCGCTGAGGGCAACCCCCAAAAGCAAATCGTCACGGATATGAAGACAGCGTGCCACAACTGCCACGCCGGACAAGCTCATCGAGACTACGTCTTCAGCGAGTGGCGTCCGTAAAAGCAGACTCGGTCGGACAAGAGGGGTATGGGGATGTGCAGCTCCCCATACTCCTCTTTTCAACCAGCGCCTCTGCCCACACGTGCACGGCATTTCTCCAAGCACTTTGAGTCCCCTTTCCCGCGGTGTTCTACATCGTGTATTCACCGTTCATTCGGCAGGGGAGCAGTATCTTTGCAAGGCAATCGTACGTGTTCCGATACATTCCTGGGCCGTGATGACGACGCCGCAGAAGATAGTTGCAGCCCTTGAGCGAATTGGACAGGCGCTCCGGAGCCTTCTGCTCTCCGATGCAATGGAGGAAGGGCTGAGCATCACGCAGGCGCAAGTTCTCTTGCAGTGTTACCTGCAGCCCGGACGATTCTACGGAGTGACAGACTTAGCCGAAGAGCTTGACCTCTCTCAGCCGACCATCAGCGACGCTATCACGACATTACAGCGCAAAGGGCTTTTACAGAAGCTTCAGCGCGAAGATGATCGGCGAGCTGTCGTGGTGGTCCTCACACCCCGTGGGAAGGCAATTGCCCGGCGTCTCTGGATCCAGCAGAGCCGGCGTTTCGAACAACTCTCTGAGCGTTTCTCTCCTGAAGAACAAGCTCAGTTCCTGCACTTTCTCCTACGCTTCATCGCCTTCGCTTACGAAGCCGGGCACCTCCACACGGCGCGAACTTGCTTGACTTGCCGTTTTCTACAAATCCTCGAACGGTCAGGAGAACGCGCTCCGCAGTATTTCTGCAGCTTGTTGGAAATCCCGCTGGCTCTCACCGAGCTTCGCACTTCGTGTCCCGAGCACGAGCTTCCACAGGAAACAGCAGCATAGCTACCCTCTATCCCCCCTATCCGCAGAAGACCTCAGCGCGCCCTTACAGCCAGGGGTAGTTTCACGGAGTGAAAACGAAAAAGCGGCGGCTCCCTTCGGGGAGCCGCCGCTGGAGGAGAGTTTCTCGTGCTTACCGTACCACGCGCACCTGCTCTGCTCTGACCTGCAGCCCATCCCGCACCACCACCACGTACAC
>Ga0105160_1000105_pt1 | contig 42966 bp, 38 predicted proteins | sample GXS110809BmetaG_FD_89591 | JGI IMG/M metagenome (GOLD analysis project Ga0105160, IMG submission 89591) | Hot spring microbial communities from Gongxiaoshe hot spring, China to study Microbial Dark Matter (Phase II) - GXS 110809B | ecosystem: Environmental > Aquatic > Thermal springs > Hot...
AAGCTTGAGCATGTCTTTCAACAGCACCTCAGCCTGCCTGACGGTCGACTCTGTGGCGAAGATCTTGGGCGCGCCGCTAACAAGGAGCAGGGGCACCGCGCCGACATGGTCGAGGTGGGCGTGAGATATCAAAACCGCGTCCAAGTCCCTCGGCGACACGTGTCCCGGCATCATGACCTTGTCGTCAACCTTGACACCGTAGTCGAGCAGAATCCTCGCTCCGCCAGCCGTCTTCACAAGTATAGCAGACCTTCCTACCTCTCTCACTCCTCCGAGAACCCTAATCTCTATAGCCCATCACCATCTTTATCCACTGTTTAACCCACTATTCTGTCGTCTTAGATGGCCATGCAACGTTATATACCTACCTATAATTCCCATCTCGCCATTCAGGCACCGCCACGGTTTATAATCAAGGCCTATGAGCCCCACACACAGGAGGGGCCGGGGCTAGGAGATGCGTGGAGCGGCCATCTACGCGGGTCATTCAGCCATCCAGCTCTCACTGGGCTTTCTCGAGGAGGGGTTTGAGGCAGCGATCTTCGGGCCGCCCGAGCGGTTGAAGCTATATGAAAGGTTCCCTACCCTCAAGGCGCGGCTCCATCAATACAACGACCCTTCACTCCTCGACAGTCTAGCTGATGAGGGCTACTTTCTGATACCTACGGGCGGCGTGGTTGAGTATCTAACACCCAGTCTTGTGGAGAGAGTTAGGATACCGGTCTTTGGGCTTAGGCACCTGGTGAGGTGGGAGGCTGACTGGAGTTTGAAGACTCGTCTCCTGGAGGAGGCGGGGATGCCGATGCCCAGGCGGTTTAGAAGCATAAGTGAGGTGGATAGGCTTGTTATAGCGAAGCTCCCAGGAGCCAAGGGTGGGCGGGGATACCTGGTTACACGCAGCCCAGAGGAGATCAAGAATTGGCTCAAGAACCTGAGGGAGCAGAACCTCATTACAAGAGAGGACGACATCTTCCTCCAAGAGTATATCGTGGGGACAACAATATACGCCCACTATTTCCAGAGCCCCATAATGGATAGGCTCGAACTGACGGGGTTCGACATAAGATATGAATCCAACGTCGATGGTCTTAGACGTTTAAGCCCGAGGAACATCGGAGACCTAAAGGAGGGCTTTGTAGTCACTGGAAACCTACAAGTCTATCCGAGGGAGAGGCTTCTAGAGGAATTCATAGAGCTAGGTGAGAAGCTCGTTGAGGCTACCAGGCGCCTCATACCGCCTGGAGTGATTGGGCCTTTCTGCCTTGAGACAGTCGTCACAGAAGATCTAAAGCCTATAGTCTTCGAGTTCTCTGGTCGAATAGTTGCTGGGACAAATGTATACTTAGGCGGGAGCCCCTATCTTGCTCTGTATTGGGGGCGGGAGATGACGGTGGGTAGGAGGATGGCGCTTGAGGTTAGGATGGCTATGGAGCAGGGTAGGCTGGGGGAGGTGCTGACCTAGCGTTGGGCCTAAGTATAGCATGTATAGCGAGCCATTCGGCCCTAGATGTTTTTGACGGAGCCAAAGACGAGGGATTTACAACGATAGCAATATGCAGGAAGAATAGGGAGAAGATATACGCCGCAGCCCGCGAGACTGTGGATAAATGTATAATCCTCGACGATTATAGAAACATCATCGACCCCCACATCCAAGAAAGGCTTCTGAAGGAGGACTCGATAATCGTCCCCAACAGGAGCATGGCCGTCTACGTCGGCTACGACCCAATTGAGAAGGAGTTGAGAGTGCCTGTCTACGGAAACAAACACCTCCTAAGATGGGAGGAGCGCACTGGCGAGAAAAACTATTATCGGCTCCTCGACGAGGCTGGAATAAGAAGGCCGGCAGTCTGGAGGCTTGAAGATGTTTCCGGCCCAGTAGTCCTGAAGGTCCAGGAGGCTGGGAGGCCACAGGAGAGGGCCTTCATATTCGCGTCAAGCAGGGATGAGCTCTACGCCAAGATAGATGAGGCTCTTAGGAGGGGGGTGATCTCGGAGGAGCAGCTGAGGAGGAGCGTGGCGGAGGAGCTTGTATTGGGAGCCCACTTCAACATCAACTACTTCTACAGCATAGCTAGGCAGAGGCTCGAGATTCTAAGCGTTGACAGGAGAATCCAGAGCAACCTCGACGGAGTGCTTCACCTACCAGCTCAGCAACAGCTGGAGATTGAGCCGAGGATAAGCATGGTTGAGGTTGGGCACATACCCGTAACACTCCGCGAAAGCCTCCTAGAGGAGGCGTATACCATCGGTGAGAGGTTTGTGGAGGCGGCTAGGCGGCTTGAGCCTCCGGGGATAATAGGCCCCTTCACCCTCCAAACCCTGGTCACGCCTGAGCTCCAGCTGGTCGTATATGATATCGCTCCACGCATCGGTGGAGGGACAAACGCACACATGGCACTTGGTGGACAGTATTCAAAGCTCTTCCTCAGAAAGCCTGTATCGTTAGGGAGGAGGATAGCCATGGAGATTAGGGAGATGAGCCGGGAGGGCAGGTTAAACGAGGTAACGACTTGAAAGAAGTCGTGAATGCATATATCCTATCCTAGCTTCAACAGTATCGAGCAGGTATGCCATGGACTAAGGGTACCCAAGCCAGAATAATGCAGCTCGAGAGTCTCCTGAGGAGCAGAGGTCTTGAAGCCGCCGTAATCTCGGGAAAGAAGGAGGTCTACTATTTCACAGGCTTCTGGACAACAAGACTCATACTCCCAACCTATCTCTTCCTACGAGTGGGGCGGGAGCCAGTCTTGCTGACAGGCTCGACGGAGAAGGACATAGCCTCGAAGACCTTCGGCGGAAGTCTAGTCCTCTTCGAGAACTATAAACTCGAGGAGCGGATGATAGCTTACCCGGACTACGTCGCAGGTGAGGCTGAAAAACTCGTGAGGGAGTATCTCTCTGGAGCCAAGCGCATGGGCGTCGACGCGTGGAATCTCCCACACACACTACATCATGCCCTCCGACGCGGGGTAGGAGACTTCGAGCTGACAGACATATCGCAGGATATTCTAATCATGAGAGCTGTTAAGCATGATGACGAGCTCGAACTAATCAAAAGGAGCTGCGAGCTCGTAGACAAGGCATACAACATGGCCAAAAAACTGGTCACACCCGGTAGAACAGAAGTCGAAGTCTATGGCGAGATACATAAGGAGCTCAGCCGAATCGTTGGGACATTCCAGTACTTTGCAGGGGACTTCGTCTCGGGTGAGAGGGCGTTAGATATTGGAGGGCCACCAACGTCTCGGGTCTTAAGGGAGGGAGACCCCTTCATATTTGACCTCTGGGTTACGACGATGGAATACTGGAGCGATACGTGCAGGACATATGTGGTTGGTGGAAGGCCAAGTGAGGGGTTGAAGAAGCTACACTCGATAGTTCTTAGGGCCCTTGAGAGAGGCATGGAGATGCTTCGGCCCGGTGAGACAGGGGCTCAGATATACAGCACTATTCGAGGAGTGTTTAAAGAAGCGGGATATGGCGATTATTTCCCACACCACGCGGGGCACGGCATAGGGCTCGATGGGCAGGAGCCTCCATTCTTCATACCAGGCTCCACGGAAGTTCTGAAGCCCGGCATGGTGGTTACTCTGGAGCCCGGTCTCTATGTCCCAGGGATTGGCGGTGTTAGGGTGGAGAATAACTTCCTAGTCACTGAGGATGGGCCTAAGGTGTTGACTTTCGCTCCAACAGACCTGTAATAATGTCTACTCCAGTTTTCCTCCTATTTCTTTGAGTAGAGCCTCGTAGGCCATCTTAACCTCCTCGACCGCAGCCTCATCCTCAAGCGTAGTGATGTCTCCTATAGGTTTACCGGTGGCTAAAGCCCTCATAATCCTCCTCATAATCTTCCCACTCCGGGTTTTCGGCAGCCTACTGACGACGAAGATGCTCTTGGGCTCCGCTATAGCTCCTATACGCTCCCTAACCCACTTCCTCAGCTCTTCCTGGACCCTTGAGGTCTTGGGGACATCGGCTTTGAGTACGACATAGGCTATGGGGACCTCACCCTTCACATCGTCTGGTACGCCACACACCGCCGCCTCAGCGACATAGGGATGCGAGACCAGGGTGGATTCCAGCTCGTAGGTTCCAATCCTATGCCCAGCAACCTTCAGAACCTCATCAGACCTTCCAAGAACCCAGATGTAGCCGTCGTTGTCCCGGATGGCGTAGTCGCCTGTGAAGAAGTAGCCGAACCTCGAGAAGTAGACCGAGTTATATCTCTCCGGGTCCCCATACATTCCTGTTGGCGGGCCAGGCATACCAGGCCACGGCCTCTTAATTATTAGGTAACCTTTCACACCATTTGGTACAGACACCCCATTCTCGTCAACAACATCAGCCTCAATACCGGGCAACGGTGGCCCGTTGGTCCCTGCTTTAAGCGGAACAAGCTTAAGGCCTGGAGCGTGTGATATGAGAATTCCACCCGTCTCCGTCATCCACCAAGTACTCCCCACAGGGCACCTGCCACCGCCTATCAGCTCAAAGAGCCATCTCCACGCAGCCGGATTAATCGGCTCACCTACACTGTGTATAAGCCGGAGGGTTGAGAGGTCGTGCTTGGTAACATGCTCCGTCCCAAGCCTCATGAAAGCCCTTACAGCAGTCGGCGAAGTATAGAAGATGGTTACGCCATACCTCTCTATGATGCTCCACCAGCGGTCGGGTGCTGGAAAGTCAGGCGCACCCTCATACATCACAACAGTGGTTCCAACCATGAGCGGACCGAAGACTATATAGGAATGGCCAGTAACCCACCCTATGTCGGCTGTACACCAGAAGATATCCTCATCCCTTATGTCAAAGACCCACTTCATAGTCGCGTTGAGGAGCACAGCGTATCCTCCCGTGTCATGGATTATTCCTTTAGGCTTACCTGTAGTGCCTGATGTGTATAGCACATAGAGGATGTCAGTACTCTCCATCTCCTCAGGCTGGACGTAGGCGTTGGGATTCACGTCCTTTAGAAGCTCTTCAAGGTAGGCATGCTTAGCCTCATCAATAGGCGTTTCAGTACTGCCTACCCTACGTATCAGGATGATCTTCTCGACAGTTGGGCATTCCTCCACCGCCTTATCAGCGATCTCCTTTGTCCTGACAATCTTCCCCCTCCTATAGTATCCGTCGGTTGTAAAGATGTATCTCGCGCCGATGTCGCTTATTCTCGAGGCCAGTGCTTCGGCGCTGAAGCCGCTGAAGACCTGGGAAAAAATTACTCCGAGACGGGCTGCAGCCAACATCAGAATCATCAACTCAGGGATCATAGGCATGTAGAATGCGACCCTATCGCCTCTCTTGAGATGGAGCTTCTCTTTCATGACATAGGCTACGCGATTCACATACCTCCACAATTCGAAGTAGGTGAATTTCCTAATTTCAAGCGGCTCTCCATCCTCCTTGACAGGTTCACCCTCCCAGATCAGCGCCAGTTTATTCTTCCTCCAAGACTTTACATGCCTGTCTAGGCAGAGATATGACAGGTTTAGACGGCCGCCGGCAAACCATTTATATACATTCGGATGCTCACCAGGAATTACCACCTTCTCAAACTTCTTAAACCATTCAATCTCCTCAGCTACGCCAGCCCAGAACTGCTCGAAATTCTCCAGCGACTGCCTATGAAAAAACTGGTAATCCGAGATACCGACAAACCTCCCCTTCCAGTTGTTCTCCAGGATTAGGTGCTCGTCAAAGTTTAGCGCCTCACGTAAAGACTCGGATGAGCTCATGGATGTTCTCAAGGAGATGATTATATTTTTCTCGTTAATATACCTGCGTCAGAATGGATTAATAATTTTTATTAAAATGATTAAAAAAACATACATCTTTATCATTATGTATTAATATTCCATGGGCTCTCATAACACATAGTCTCTACTTATAATCGTGGGTTGGTGGCTGGTTTGTATTTTTTACAAGTTTACGAGCCTTCCTATACTGTGTAAAAATTCATAATAGCTTTAGATGCCTCGTTGCTTTGTCGATTATGTGCTCTGGCGCCGGCCCTATTGCGAGGGCTGTCACCGTGCCGGGCTCGACCTGTGTTAGACCCGCATCCTCTATGAGGGCTGTCGGCAGCCCGTCCGCCTCCACCTTATCCTTAATCGAGATAAGCTCGTCTAGACTTGACACGGCCACAACAACTTTTCTCTGTCCTGTTTCCAACCATCTAGTGGCCCACTCGGGCCTAAGCCTCGTTGCTTGGAGGTAGGCTGTGAGGGAGGCGTGGGCTACTTGGGCTGCGAGCTTGCCGCGACCGAGTCTTAGGTCCCTCCTGACCACTATGACTTGTTTGAACGTCTCCCCGCTCAAGCCTTGCTCACCTAGATACCCTGCCTGATAGTGGGTTAACTAGCCTCTTAACTACTGTGTGGCTTCCATGCCTCGAGAGGGCGTCTCTAACGGCTTCGATGGATGTGTAGGAGGCGACGGCGGCTATTGCGGGGCCTGTCCCCGATACTCCTGCCCCCAGCGCGCCGGCTGCCAACGCGTCGATTATTGGACTGGTTGGAACCTTCAGAGCCGCTGCATGCAGGAGGCCATTAAGGGTCATAGCCCTCCAGTAGTCTCCACGCTCAGCCATCCGGAATGCCTCCATGACAAGGTCCTTGATCGGCATTAGCAAATCCTTCCTAAACTCCCTAGTGTATGTCCTCTGCTCAGGTATGAGGATTGCAGCGGCTAGGTCCTGGTCTATGGCTTCATGTCTCAGTATTTTTCTGCGGTAGTTGTCTGTTAGGACTAATCCCCCGAGCATGCATGCAGCTGCGTCGTCCATGGCCCCGGTTATGGAGACGCCGGACCTCTGCGAGGCCTCTGCCACAGCGGCTAGAAATTCTTCAGCCCCCATGGTCTCCCCCAGGGCGTCTAGGACCGCCAGGCCCACGGCTACAGCCGCCGAGCTTGAGCTCTTTAAGCCAACCGCTATAGGGATATCTGAGCTGGTCGTGACCCTAAACCCTAATCCCTCAGCCCCGACACGCTCCAAAACTATCCTGACAACCTCCTTGACAAGCGAGTCATCGCCAACGGCATCTCTGTTAACCAGCACAATCTCACCACCCTCAACAGGCTCAACAAATGCCCGTGTATGGAAGTCAACGCCGACCGCGCCTCCAAACCCGGTGGAGATTGCGTTAATTATTGAGACCGCGCCGTGGGCCTCGCCTACACCCCTTCGAGCCAATTTCCCGCACGTAAATATCTGAGGAAAAAATATAAATTGAGCGGGCCTCCTCTAACCCCGCATGAGTAGGGGGAGGGGCGTAGGTCGTAGCAATCCAACATTCCTTACCTGGACTACGACCTATGCCTATTTCTTTGGGCCGAGTATTTAGTAGGCCCGCTTCCCCCCTCCCCCGCTCTGCAGGTGTGTGGTGTATGTGTCATGTCTAGTAGGTTAGGTGTAGCTGTGCTTGGAGCGACTGGCATGGTTGGGCAGATATATGTGCAGATGCTGAGCAGGCATCCATGGTTCGAGATCAGGGCCGTGACGGGGAACTCGACGGTTGGTAAGACGCTAGGAGAGGCTTATCGGGGTAAGGGGCATGTCCCGGAGAAGTATGCGGATTTAGAGGTCTTGCCCTCAGACCCAGCCAAGATAGATGCAGACCTGGTCTTCAGCTGTCTTCCGACTAAGGCTGCTAGGGAGGTTGAGCCCAAGTTCGCTGCTGCCGGCTTCCCGGTGGTGAGCGACTCCTCGGCACACAGGTACCTGCCCGATGTCCCGCTGATTATTCCAGAAGTGAATCCAGAGCATCTCGATTTGATAGATGTTCAGAGGAGAAGGCGAGGCTGGGATGGCTACATAGTGACAACCCCCAACTGCACTACAGTAGGATTCGCACTACCCTTGAAGCCCCTAGCCGACGACTTCGGACTCAAACACGTCAATGTTGTGACTATGCAGGCGGTCTCCGGCGCGGGCTACAACGGAGTCCCCTCAATGGCTATTCTTGGAAACATAATCCCGTACATTGAGGGAGAGGAGGCCAAGGTCTCAGAGGAGCCGAGGAAGATACTTGGTAAGCTGGTTGACAGCGAGGTTAAGCCACTGGACATTACGGTAGATGCGACGTGCATGAGGGCTCCGACGATTGTTGGCCACCTCGAGGCAGTACAGGTTGAGCTTAGCAGGGATGTACCTCTCGAGGAGGTTGTAGCGTCGCTGGCAGGTTTCACAGGGCTGCCTCAGAAGATCGAGCTGCCGACCGCACCGAGGAGACCCATACGTGTCTTCAGCGAAGAGGAGAGGCCTCAGCCCCGTTTGGACTCTGACGCGGGCGAGGTTCCTGGCATGGTGATCTCTGTCGGCAGGGTGAGGAAGGGGAAGAGGCCTGGAACAGCGATGTTCGTTACGTTAAGCCATAATCTTATAAGGGGGGCCGCTGGCTCGGCAATACTGACGGCCGAGTTGCTATATGCTTTGAGGAGGTTGGATTAGGGGCATGGTAACTGGGAAGACTGTCAGGCTCTCTAGGTTGACGGAGAGGGGGAGGATGCTCTGCATCCCAATGGACCACGGGATAACTGCTGGGCCTATGAAGGGCCTCGACACGATCTATAGGACGATAAAAGAGGTTGAGAGGGGCGGTGCGACGGCATTCCTCGTCCAAAAGGGGATAGTGAAGCACATGCCTGAGCCTCCAACGATAGGCTTCATAATCCACGTCTCAAGCAGTACCTCGCTAGGCCCAGACCCCAACTGGAAGGTCCGCGTAGGAGGGGCAGAGACCGCTCTATTACTTGGCGCCGACGGACTCTCAGTACACATAAACATAGGCAGCAAGGCTGAGCCCGAGATGCTAAGGAAGCTTGGAGAGGTGGCAGACGAGTGCGAGTCCTGGGGCGTACCATTGATTGCTATGATGTATCCTAGGGGTGAGGGAATTAAGGACCCGAACGACCCGAATGTGTTGATGCATGTTGCGCGTGTCGGCGCGGAGCTTGGAGCGGACATAGTTAAGGTGCCATATAGTGGGAGTGTGGAGACATTCAGACGAGTTGTTGATGCGTGCCCCGCGCCAGTGGTTATGGCCGGCGGCCCAAAGATGGATAACGACTTGGCTGTTTTGAGGATGGCTAGGGAGGCCGTGGACGCTGGAGCGATGGGTGTGACAATAGGCAGGAATGTATTCATGCATGAGAGACCAGCGGCAATAGTCAGGGCACTACGCGCGATAGTGATTGAGGATAGGAGCGTCGAGGATGCCCAGGCACTCCTCGAGCGGGAGGCCAGGATTTGAGCCAGAGCAGTTCAAAGGAGATAGTCATAGAAGCCATTGATGAGCGGGAGGCAGAGGAGGCCGCCACGGCCGGCGCCCCAGCGATACTCTACACTGGAGAAAAAACGCCCCCAAGCCTGAAGAACCGCGCAAAGATATACACGATAGGGAGAGAGCTTGTTCCGGTCAAGGTAACCAAGCCCAGTGACATCGACGAGATCTATAAACTCGCCAGGACAGGCGTCGAGTCGATACTCGTAGAGACAGCGGACATGAAGATTATTCCCCTAGAGAATATCTTGGCTGGAATTCAGGGGACAGGGACGAGGGTCTATGTGAGGATTGGGAGTGTTGAGGAGGCTGAGGCTATGCTCGGTGTGCTTGAGAAGGGTGTAGATGGCATAGTTTACCGGCCCTCAGGTGCCGGCGAGATTGGGCTGTTGCTTGATCTTGTGAGGCAGGTTCGGAGGGTTGAGCTTAGGCCCGCTAGGGTCACTGAGGTCTTCGACGTGGGTATGGGTGAGAGGGCTTGTGTAGATACTACATCTATGCTCAGATATGGTGAGGGGCTGCTTGTGGGCAGTATGGCGAGGATGCTCTTCCTAGTACATAATGAGTCTGTTGGCTCGAAGTTTACACCACCCAGGCCATTCAGAGTCAACGCGGGCTCGGTCCACCTATACACACTCGGCCCAACTGGAAAGACATTATACCTCTCCGAGCTAAAGTCGGGGATGCGGGTCCTGATAGTCTCTAAGGATGGCTCGACGAGGATAGCGTCTGTGGGCCGGGTGAAGATTGAGAGGAGGCCGATGATACAGGTCAACGCTGAGGTGGATGGTGTCTATGGCTCGGTAACGCTTCAGAAGGCTGAGACGATAAGGCTTGTAACAGCTAAGGGTGAGATAGTAGACGTCACCTCCCTAGCAAAAGGGGAGGAGGTATTATCATGGCTTTCAAGCAAGGCTGCGAGACATATGGGGATGGAGGTAAACGAGTTCATAGATGAGGTCTAGCCTAGCTGAGAGGGTCTGTATCTCTATATTGCCCCGCGGCGTGGAGGAGTTTAAGCAGCTAAGCCAGCAGGCCGTAGAGCTGGGAGCTAGGCTAATCGAGCTGCGGCTAGACGGCCTCCGAGAAAACGAGGTGGTAGAGGCTGCTAAGCTGTTAAATGGATTGGATGCCCGGAAGATTGTTACTCTCCGCCCCAGCTGGGAGGGCGGCCACTATGAGGGGGATGAGAAGAGGAGATTGGAGCTTATAGGGAGGGTGGCTGCTTGGGCGGATTTTGTTGACTTGGAGCGCGACATCGTCGACAGTAATCCAGCGCTTGTGGATGAGCTTCGGGGCATGGGTGTTAGGGTTATATCCTCGAGGCACTTTGTCGGTGGGTCGCCCATCGGTTCGGAGCTCCGCAGGATTGTGTCAGAGGGTCTTAAGGCTGTGGACATCGTCAAGGTGGTGAATAGCCCGGGTGCGTTGTCTGAGGCTGTGGAGATGCTGGCACTCTACTCGGAGGCCTCTTTCCGCGACAGGCTAGTCTCGTTTAGTATGGGTGAGAGGTGGTGTCTTACGAGGGTATTCAGCGTCTTGCTGGGTGCGCCCTTCACCTACGCATCTCTCCCAGGTCAGCCAGTAGCTCCAGGCCAGCTCAGCTTCCCGGAGGTTGTTAAGGCCCTTGAGGTGCTCTCCAAGACATGGCACTCCTAGCAGTTCTAGGCCACCCAATCTCACACTCAGCATCACCGGTCATGCACAACGCAGCCCTCCGGGCACTCAACCTCCCAAACCGCTACATAGCGATAGAAGTGCGGCCAGAGAAGTTTCAGAATACTCTAAAGTCTCTCCACAACTTAGGCTTCAAGGGTCTCAACATAACGATACCACATAAGGAGGCGGCAGCGATGTGCGCCTCTAGGCTCTCAGAGGAAGCTGAGGCTGTGAGGGCGGTAAACACCCTCGTGAGACTGCAGGAGGGCTGGGCCGGGTATAACACAGATGTAGCCGGCGTTGAGAAGAGTCTCTCCCCACATGTTGATGGGCGGCCGGGCGCCGCGCTGATTCTGGGCGCGGGTGGCTCTGCTGCAGCCGCCCTCTACGCCCTCTGGAGGATGGGTGTTAGCGTGGTTATCATCGCGAATAGGAGTAGATGGAGGGCTGAGGAGCTTGCGCGGAGGCTGGAGGAGAAGTTGGGCCTCAGGGTTGAGGTTGTCGGCTTAGAAGATGCCGGAGTGAAGGCTCGCCAAGTGGACATCATAATAAACGCCACACCGCTCGGACTAACCTACCATGAGAGTCCCATAGCACCACAAGACCTCACCAAGAACCATGTAATACTTGACATGGTCTACTCAACAGGCCCCACACCGCTCCAGAGAGCTGCTGAGACCTCAGGCTCCACGTATATTGACGGCGTTAACATGCTTGTCGAGCAGGGAGTCGAGGCTTTTAGAATCTTCCATGGAGTTGAGCCTGAGAAAAAGGTGATGGAACGGGCAGTCAGGGAGTGGCTAGCCAAGCGTGGTGGCCTAAAATGATTGTGAGGGCTAGAGCTAAGAATCTCTCCGGCGAGGTGAGAGCCCCACCCAGCAAGAGCTACACCCACAGAGCCATAGCCGCTGCACTCCTCACACGGGGCAAATCCCTCATAAACAACCCGCTCTACTCACGCGACACGGAAGCAACAATCAACGCCGCAAAACTCTTCGGCGCCGAGCTGCACCCTGAGAAAGATAGAATCACTGTCGAGGGCGTCGAGCAGCCCAGAACCCCACCAGACGTCATCGACACATTGAACTCTGGAACAACGCTGAGGATAATGACGTGTATAGCTGGTCTAGCCGAGAAGGGCTATACTGTCCTAACGGGTGATGAGAGTCTCCGTAAGAGGCCGATGCAGCCTCTCCTTGACGCCCTGGGGCAGCTTGGCATAAGGGCATGGTCGGCAAAGCTAGACGGCACAGCGCCGATAATCGTCGAGAGTGGCGAGATGGGCGGGGAGTGCAGGATTAGGGGAGATGTCAGCAGCCAGTTCGTCTCAGGGTTATTGATTGCAGGCTGCGCTGCTGAGAGGAGCGTCACGGTTAACATTGAGGGTGACCTGGTCTCAAAGCCCTACGTGGATGCGACTATAAGCGTCTTGGAGTCCTTCGGCGCCAGAGTCGAGAGGGAGGGTTACAGCCGGCTAGAGACCAGGCCCGGCTCCTATAGGCCAGCAGTCTTCACGGTTCCAGGCGACTATGGATTGGCGGGCTTCATAATGTCGGCTCCCCTAGTGGCTGGAGGCCGGGTCAGAATAACTGGCCTCAACCCCTCGCTCCCTCAGGCCGACTACAGGGTGGTGAGGCTGCTTAGGGACATGGGGGGTGATGTCAGGGAGGGAGACGGGTTTGTCGAGGTTGGCTTGTCGTATTTGAAGGGTGTTAAGGTTAACTTGAAGGACTCACCAGACCTCCTGCCCATCGCCGCCGTCTTGGCTGCTGTTGCTGAGGGGGAGACAAGGATAGAGGGGGTGGGGCATGCAAGGTTTAAGGAGAGCGATAGAGTCCACGTGCTAGCCGCTGAGCTCTCCAAGACAGGTATCAAGGTGGTCGAGACACCCGACGGGCTAATCGTTAGGGGTGGGGAGCCGAGACCCTCCAGGCTAGACCCTCACGCCGACCATAGACTCTTCATGGCCTTCACACTCCTCTCAATAGCGACAGGGGGAGGTGTGGAGGTCCTAGACCCGGAGTCCGCCTCGGTCTCCTACCCCAGCTTCCTAGACGACCTCAAAAGGCTCGGATGCGAGGTTGAGACGGCTTGAGCGGTAACATGCTGGGTAAGAGGTTCATGGTCTTGAGCTTCGGCGAGAGCCATGGGAGATGCATTGGCGCCGTGGTAGATGGTTGCCCAGCAGGCCTTAGGCTCTCGGAACAGGATATACAGGCCCTCCTAGATTTAAGGAGACCTGGGCAGTCGATCGTAACGACTCAGAGAAAGGAGGAGGACAAGGTGGAGATACTGAGTGGAGTCTTCAACGGCTACACAACCGGCGCGCCGATAACAATGCTCATCTGGAATAAGGATATTATATCCAAGGATTATGAGAGGGTTTTGGAGACACCGAGGCCCAGCCACGCCGACTACTTCGCCAGACTTAAGTATGGAGGTTTCAACGACTACAGGGGCGGCGGAAGATTCTCAGGCCGGATAACCGCAGGCTATGTGATGGCTGGAGCCATAGCCTTGAAGCTCCTGAGGGAGACGCTGAAGATCGAGGTTCTCGCCTATACTAAGAGGATAGCTGGAATAGAGGCCAGGCCGCTACCGATAGAGACTATTAGAGAGAAGAGACTTGCTAATGAGGTAAGATGTCCAGACGAAGAGGCCGCGGAGGACATGAAGCGCGCAATACTGGAGGCCCGCTCTTCAGGAGACTCTGTGGGGGGAATAGTAGAGTGCATAGCCCTGAACGTCCCACCATGCCTCGGAGAACCGGTCTTCGACTCTCTAGACTCAGATCTCTCCAAAGCACTGTTCAGCATCCCGGCGGTGAAGGGTGTCGAGTTTGGAGCCGGCTTCAAGGCGGCTGATATGAGGGGCTCGGAGCACAACGACCCTCTAGGGCTTGTGGACGGTGTGGTTAGGCCCCTGACTAATAATGCAGGCGGGATAGTTGGTGGCCTCTCCACAGGGAGAGAGATCGTTGTCAGGGTTGCGTTTAAGCCCGCAGCCTCCATATCTAAGCCTCAACAGACAATCAACGTTAAGAAGAGGGGGGTAGAGGAAGTTGTTGTTACAGGTAGGCATGATCCATGTGTTATACCTAGAGCTGTGCCCATTGTGGAGTCAGTCGTCGGCATCGTCCTCGCAGACCACGCTATCAGAGCCGGCCTCATACCACCTGTCCTTAAAGGTGAGGCCTCCAGTTGAGCATGGATGAGATAAAGCGTCTGAGGGAGGAGATAAGGATAGTAACCGAAGAGATTATCCGGGCCATATCTAAGAGGAGGATTCTGGCGGAAAAGCTTGGCGAGGCGAAGAAAGCGCTGGGCATCAGCCCCATAGACCTAGACGCTGAGGCTGAGCTAAGGGCCCAGATAGCCAAGATAGCTAGTGAGAACGGCCTCGACCCTGAATACGCCCAGAAAATACTAAGCCTCCTTATACAAGACGCAATATCGATTCAGCAGCCACAGACCAAGCCGAGGATTACCCACATGGACATCTTCAGAAGAGCCAAGCAACTAGAGATGAGCGGGGAGAAGATATACCATCTCGAAGTCGGCGAGCCTGACTTCGGAGCACCCCGCCAAGTTGCAGAGACGTTGAGCTGGGCCGCGTCACACGGCTACGCAGCCTACGGCGAGGCTAAGGGCAGGCCTGAGCTGCGGAAGGCGATTAGGGACCTCCTCCGCGAGAACATTGGTGTTGACGTCTCAGAAGACCAGATAGTGATCACGCCCGGTGGAAGATTCGCCGTATACCTGGCCGCAGCATCTACGCTGAGACCTGGAGACCAAGCCGTGGTCATAGACCCCTCTTGGCCCCTCTACAAGCAGGTAGTCGAGATGATGCATGCTAGAAGCCTCGTCATACACACTAGGCTGGAGGATAAATGGCGGCCGAAGCATGAGGCCCTTGACAAATATCTTAGACAGAAACCCCGTACAATATTCATCAACTATCCAAACAACCCAACAGGGACGACAATCAGCAGTACCGAGATGAGTGAGCTCGTCGAGGAAATCAGCCGTACAGGCGCGTATCTGGTTAGTGACGAGGTCTACATGGACTACTGCTTCACAGACTTTACCTCGGCGCTAGAGACGGGATATGAGAGGACCATAGTGATAAACTCGTTCTCGAAGAGCTGGGGAATGACAGGCTACAGAATCGGATACATCGTAGCTTCCAAAGAATTAGCGGATAGGGCGGCCAGAATCGTCTCCCAACTAATAACCTGTGTCCCAGAATTCATACAGATAGCCGCTGTAAGAGCCATAGAGGACAGAGAGATACCGCGAAGCTACGGCGAGACGATGAAGCGGAGACTCGAGATAGTATCTAGAGAACTTGATAAAATCGGCGTATCATATGTGAAGCCGAGTGGTGGTATGTATGTCTTCCCTAAGATAGGGGAAGATGGCTTCGACTCGGCCGAGTTCGCCCTAAACCTCCTCGAGAAAAAAAGAGTTGCAGTCGCACCTGGTACAGCATTCGGAGACTATCCGGAATACATTAGAATATCCGTGGGTCTGGGGGAGGAGGACCTGAGAAAAGGTCTTCAGATACTCGTTGAGAACCTCCAAAGAACTGGTAGACAGGAGGGCTAGACGATCAGCTTCTCAGTCTTCCCATCGTATATGTGTATATTCTCCTCATCGAACCCTACCCATACCCTCTGGCCAATATTCAACGGCAAGGGCGGCGCGATGGCTTTGATTATCTCCGAGTCTATCTTGAGGTCCACGACCATGTTTGCGCCCTGATGCTCCACTACATAGACCTCGCTCAGAAAGACTGAGGAGGGCACCTTCTCGACAGTCAATATTAAGCGCTCAGGCCTAACTCCAAGGAAGACTTCACTAGACTGCAAGTTCCTTAACAAGACCTCAGAATATTCAGGTGAGAGTGTATAACTGAAGGACCCCGCGTCAAGGACGACATTGCTGCCCTCCTGCCTGATGGCCGCCCTTATCATGTTCATAGGCGGACTCCCTATAAAAGTGGCTACGAAGACATTTGCTGGGTTGTTATAGATCGCGTTGGGGTCGTCATATTGCTGGACCTTACCCTTATTCATGACTGCAATCTTATCAGCCATAGCCAAGGCCTCAGCCTGATCGTGGGTCACGTAAACAGTAGTAGTCTTCAACTCTCTCTGAAGCCTCTTAAGCTCAGCCCTCATGAAGAGCCTAAGCTTCGCGTCAAGGTTGCTGAGCGGCTCATCCATGAGAAAGACCCGCGGCCTCCTGATGATCGCCCTTCCAAGCGCTACCCTCTGCTGCTCACCCCCGCTAAGCTGTCTAGGCTTCCTATCTAAGAGGTGAGAGATACCGAGAAGATCAGCGACATCCTTCACCCTCCTATCAATCTCATTTTTCTCAACCTTCCTCATCTTTAGCGGGAAGGCCAAGTTGTCATAAACCTTCATGTGGGGATAGAGCGCGTAGTTCTGGAAGACCATTGCGACATCCCTGTCCTTAGGTGGGAGATCATTCACAATGCTATCCCCAATCCATATCTCGCCCGAGTCGGGAGACTCTAAACCAGCAATACAGCGCAACGTCGTCGTCTTTCCACAACCTGAAGGCCCCAGCAAGACCACGAAATCGCCGTCAGGAATATCTAGCGAGACACCATCAATGGCTACTACCTTGTCAAAACGCTTGTAAAGCTCTTTTAACCTAACTGATGCCATCAAACAAAACCTTCGAAAGCTGGTTTATAAGTTTTAAGATTTTTACAACTTATCCTCATGTTTTCCGATAAAAGCATAGGCTATTCTAAATTATATTCTTTTTTGGAACGACATTAATCCATGTCATGTACAATTAACCATAGTTTATTGATTCTAGTAAAAATTATGGTAAATACAATCTAACAAATTTTGTTGTTAGTCATTTGTACAACATGTTAATTTTAATTGATTTATAAATTTTTCGTAATCTTTGATTGCAAGCATGGAATCTAATTCAAAGTATGTATCAAGGTCTGAAATTGCCATTTTTATAGAGGCTAGGTCTACAGCAGTACTTGTATTCGAGTATAAGTTCCATCGAAACTCTAGGTTTTGCATAAACTCAATAAATATATCAAATATAATTATTAAAGGTGCATCAATTGGAAAGCCACCTAAACCAACACGCCTAAGCAATTCTGATAAGTAGTCGATTACATATTTAAATGCGTCTGGATTTACCTCTTTTCTCATATAGAGGTTTTGGACTTTAACTCTCCTTCTCGCTGCCTCTGGTCTTTACTTCTGTGTAATAATTGCGAATCTGTCAAATGAAGTTTACTTAGCATCAGGCCTTCAGTAAAATCCTAAAGATTCTAAGACCGTCTTAGCATCTTGTGTTGTGAGGTGATACACTCTTTTGTTAGCAAGTTTTTGCGGAGCTGTGTAGCCCATTTTCCTTAAAACTTTTCCAAGGACGTGTCTCCTGTCTGTGAATATTTGTTTTAGGAGTCCGAGTTGCTCGGCTCCGAGTGGCTTCTGCTCGTTTCTCTCCATCCTGACTATGCAGGATGTCACTTGTGGTCTGGGTTTGAAGGCTGATGGCGGTACTGTGTCTAGTATCTCGATCCGGTAGAGTAGCTGGGATAGGAGGCTTATGTATAGATAGGTTCTGGACCCAGGTAGAGCGGTTAGTTTCTGGGCGAACTCCCTCTGCAGGGTCATGACAACACGGCGTGGACTGGGCCTCGCCACTATCCATTCAACTAGGCGCCTAGATATGTGGTAGGGAGGGTTGCCGACAATCATTGTAAACCCCTCCGGACTGAGCTCCAACACATTACCCGTAAAAACCTCGACGTTAGGCCAGCTCTTCAGCCTCTGACGCGCCTCCTCCGCTAGCCTAGGGTCTATTTCTACCGCCAATATCCTGCAGCCCCGCTCTGCGAGAAGCTCTGTGAGCCTGCCATCCCCGCATCCGGGTTCTAAGACTGTGTCGCTGTTGGTTGGGTCGGAGAGCTCGACGAGCCTCTCAAGAACCCGTCTACTCGCGGTTAGGTGTTGGCTCAGCTTTGTCATATTGTTTGGTGTGATGGGGGTCGGGTGAATAGCCAGTGTTTTGTGTTGGGGTCTGAGAGCTCCTCTATGATTCTCTTGACTATTATCTTGTCAATGTTCTGGATGCCTACCCTCTTCTCCACGTCCTCGAAGGTTTTGAAGGGTTCCCTGTTCCTCTCCTCGATGATGCGCATGGAGAGTTTCCTGCCTATGCCAGGTAGAGCCTCGAGCGCGTGAAGCCTTGGAGTCAACGGCCCACAGGTATTGATGAACTGGATGATTTCCCCCTCTCTCGACTTGACGAGCGCTTCAACTGCTCTCTCCAGCTCATACTTAGCATTCTCCGTCAGCTCGTTGTAGCCTATTCTCCTTATTATTCTGATTAGGGGACGAGGCACATCCTTCCCGATGTATATTCGCATGCCGGGCTTCGGGTTTAGGCTCTGATTAATGGCGGCCTCTAGGAGTGTGAAGTGACCTACTCCGAGAATCTGCGTCAGGAGCATGCCCCTCTCTACATGTGCGGCCCTCTCAAGCCTAGATGGGGGAAGTATGTCTAGAACTATTGCCTCATCCTCGTATAGTTTCGGCTTCCCCCGTTTCATGACGCCTCTATTCTTGGGTCTGCTTTGATTCGACCTCTTCGCGAAGGTAGGACTCGATTGTCTGCACTATCTCGGAGAGCTTCTGGTCTGAGAAAAGTATGCTTGAGATTAGCCTCCTATAGCCAGAGAGGACCGCCCTAATCTCGTTGACATCTCTAGGGCAGATGTTCACTATCTGGCAGGCCTCCTCAGGCTCCAGGCCAAACTTTTCCTGAAGCTCCTGCACCAGCTTTTTAGCCTTCTCAGCAGGAAGCTTCGCGAATGTAGTGACATAGTTGTAGACTCTGAGCTGGAGAGGGGTGAGCTCCTCTTTCTTTATGGAGAGGAGTTCAACAACCTCAGGGATAGTGATTGGTGTATAGGAGATTATCTTTCTCGGCATCCCTTTCCCACCTCATCCTTGGGGTAGAGGCTTAAGATGCTCCGGCAGGACGCTCAGCTTTTTCAACTTGGAGCCCAGCGCGACCTCGACGATGTATCCTCTACCTCTCCGCTCCACAACCTTCCCTACCTTCCCCTGATACCTCTTATGCGGCATCCCCTTATGGGTGGAGGAGTTAATATCGATAGCCACCTGCTGGCCAATCTCATACTCCTGGAGATAAACCTCGGGCCTTGGCCCACTCCTCGCACCTACATCTCTGCTAAAGAGACGCCTCGTCCTATGTCTATATCCGCTGTGCCTAGTCAACCCTCTTCCTCCTCTACAATCGTAGCGGATGAAGCCCTATATAAACAAGGAGGATTTGGCGGCTGGGACCGTCGGCAAGCTCTATTTAGGCCGTGCATGGTTGCTGGTAGGTTGTTTTGGATGGTGAAGAGTCTTGAGGATGCCGAGGAACCTCAGGCTTATATTGGTGGGAGTATTGCCCAGGATTTCTGCAACGCTGGGCCTAGTTCTCCCCGCGTCTCCGTGTATGAGTTCTTTAACGTATAGTCCGCCGTCAGCCTCTATCTCGAATCTGACCGTATGGGTGTCTATGAGTGTCGATTTTATGTTGAGGACCCTCTTTTTTCTTATTTTCTCTCCCTTCCTCTTCAGGACGCGAGTAGGTGTGTACTGCTCTATCACGGCTCCCCTAAGTGCGGTTTCGAGGCTTGCTAGGTCCTCAATACTTACATTCCTCTCAAATTGGACAATGGCGCTATAGCGTTTGACAGACCCCTCTATCGACACCTTAAGCATCTTCAGGTCGCTATGCGTGGCATAGTCGAGCATGTCGACCTTGACCCTCCCCCTCGAGTTTCTCTCTATGTCTTCTTTCAGCGTCTCAAGGGGTATCCTCCTACGCCTGGGCATTATCAGCTCAAGTATGAAGGGCCTGCCTGTCCCCTCTACTGTCACGTCGACATCCTCCCTCCCGGCGGCGTGGAACTTGTACCCGATAGCCCCCGCCATCCGCATAGCGGGCTCGCCGACGTACTCAGCCACCGAGTCTGGATATATTCTTCCGAGGCCGGCACATCTCTCACACCCCGCGCCCCAGCAGGTTGAGCAGTACCATGGTGTCTGGGGGATGTTCGGCTGGTTCTTGAAGTAGTGGCCGTAGATGTAGAGGGAGGCAGGCTTAGCTTCAACGGTCCCCGTGAATATGTCTACAAGTATAAGCATCTCAGGTGAGGTGAAGTTGGCGGGCTTACCCAGAAGCGCCTCCAGCCTACTTCCAACCTCCCTCGTTATCTCCTTTCTCAGGGTCTCAGATTCAGCCAGGCCAAACTCCGAGAATAGACGCTCCTCCACCGAGGCGATATATTTCGGGATATAGGCCCCGACAAGGAAATCCTCAAACTCGTAGTCAGAGACTCTTTTAACAGATTCTGCAACCACCTCATCGATTACCCCGTCTGTGAGCCTTCCTAGGCAGACTGGGCATATCCTGGCCTCGACCCTTAGCCCCTGCTCCTCCGCTATCTTCTGTGCTGGCCTGTATCCCGATTCTGAGAGCGCCTTAATCAGAGCTACGGCACTCTCCCGCGAATGATTGAGAAGGGCCAGGGCCTCCCTCAACAGTTTTGCCATTATCTCTTCGCCTGCTTCGGGGGCTCTAGTGCCGGGCTTATCGTATGCCAGTAGCCTGCCTAGGCATCTGCCGCAGAGACTGTATCTTAGAAGAATCTCTCTAGCCTTTGAGAGTGTCTCGGTCAATTTCTTTGCGCACCAGCCCGGAGAGTAGGAGGTCCCGCGGAGCCCTGCCCATGCTACGCTTCAGCGTCTTCATCAGCCTCTTAGTCTCGTTGTAGCGCTTGATCAGCTGTTTAACATCCTTCTCAGCCACGCCGGCCCCCCTCGCTATCCGCCTAGCCCTAGAGGAGTCTATTATCGCTGGGTCACTCCTCTCCTCAGGCGTCATGGAGTTTACTATGGCCTCCCACCTCTTCAGCTGGTCCGCCAACCCCTCAACATCTATCGACTTGACCTTCTGTAGTGGAAGCATAGAGAAGAGCTTGTCGAGGGGGCCCATCTTAGCCACCTCCTTTAACTGGTTTATCATGTCGGAGAGGGTGAACCGGCCGCTCATCATCTTTTCCACCTCACTTTCCGATATCTTCACTTCTGCGAGCCTAACCCTCTCAACCAGAGCCGCCAGGTCAGGCATCCCGAGTAGACGCGCCAGATACCTATCGGCTGAGAACGTCTCTATGTCTTCTAGATACTCTCCCGTCCCTATGAAGCGGACAGGCGCGCCGGTCGCTGCGACGGCCGAGAGCGCCCCACCAGCCCTAGCAGAGGTGTCCATCTTAGTCAGCATAACCCAGCCAATCTTGGCCAGTCGGTTGAAAGCCTCAGCCTGACTCCTAGCTCTCTGACCGATCGTCGCGTCCAAAACCAGGGCCACTTCATTTGGCTTCAAAGCCTTCAGAATCTCCTCCATCTCCTTCATCAGAGAGTCCTGGTCCTTATGCCTGCCCGCAGTATCGACTATTACTACGTCGAGGCCCTGCGGCTTGAGGCTCTCTATTCCCCGCCGAGCTATAGAGATGGGATCGGAGGAGTTTTCCTCCCCATATACTGGGATGCCCTTGTCCTGGAGGAGCTGCCGGAGCTGCACGAGCGCTGCGGGCCTATAGGTATCGGCACAGACTACACCCACCCTATAGCCATGCTTGGCCAAGTAATTCGAGAGCTTGGCGACGCTGGTTGTTTTTCCAGAGCCCTGTATACCGACCATCACGAGCACATGCGGCCTGCCCGCCGGCTTATAGGGAGGCTGAACACCTCCGAGGAGCCTTACAAGCTCGTCATAGAGTATTTTGAAGACGTGGTCCCTCCTCGAGACACCTGGAGGCGGCCTAAGCTCCGAAGCCTTTCTACGAATATTCTCCGATAGCTCCATGACGAGCTCCACGTTCACGTCGGCGGAGAGGAGGGCCCTCTGAATATCCCGGATGAGCTCCTCTACGGCCTCTTTATCATGTGAAGCCCGGCCCATGAATCGTGAGATCGCCTTCCTCAGCGCCTCGCCTATCTCCATCCCACAGCCCCCTACCCAACAAATTCAGCCCCTTCCCCTGATTATAAAGACAAGCAGCCAACAAACCTCCAGTCCAAAGCCCGCTACCACTCCACCAGGATGTAGATTTATCTCTAAGAGGATGGGTTGGAGAGTTAGGCGATGATGTAGGACTCAAGGAGGATAAAGCTGATGAATTCTCCTGGGGTATCTGAGCCCTCCTGAAAAAACCACTAGCGTGTCTTTAACAGAACCATTCTTCTCGGAATTACCGGCGGCCTAAGCAATAGGTTCGAGATGACTAGGCCGAGGCCGCTGAGTGCTGCCACCGTCATAAAGACTGGCGAGTAGTGCCCGAGAAGCTGCCAGAGTGCTGCGGCTAGTGTTGGACCTGCGATGGCGGAGGCTCCGTAGGCTGTGAATACGATTCCATAGTTGATAGACAGGTTTTGTATGCCGAAAAAGACTGATGTGGCCTTGGGTGCTAGTGCAAGCCAGCCGCCGAAGACAAGCCAGAGAATCGAGTAGGAGGCCATGTAGATGATGAACGTCTCACTCTGTGTAGCCAGTAACGCAGCCAAGATGACCAGTAGGAACGAGAGGCTAGATACTATGTGTATCTGCATTCTATCGCCTAGATGTCCGAACAAGGGTCTACCGAGCCCGTTGAATATCGCGAAAACCCCTGTGGCCGCGGCCGCCAGCTCCGGGCTCAGCTTGACAACCTCCTGCCCAAACTTAGCCGCCTGGCTGATAGCTATGAATCCTCCCAAGGTCCCGAGTGCATAAGCAAGCCAGAGGCCTACAAAATATCTCGATCTAACCATCATGCTGGGTGTAAACTCGCTCGACTGGACTGCCTGCCAAAGACTCTTCTCCGAGCTACTGCCTCGAGGCTCAACCGGCGGGAGCACCATCAACACCGAGATAGCCATTAGAGCAGCCCCATAGGCCGTTCCCAGCTCCAGGAATGTATTCACAACCCCGTGATAGGTTATCAAATAGTTTGCGAGAGGGGCTGTCACGAGGGGGGAGATGCCGAAGCCGAGAACCGTCAGGCCAACCGCGAGCCCCCTCCTCTCCGGGATCCACCGGCTTGAGACAGTTATCGTGGAGTTGTAAACCATCGCAACACCAGAGCCCGCCACAACCCCATAAAACAATGTTACATAAAGTAGCGGGCTCTCTGTCGTCAATGAGAGACCGGATAGAGCCCACCCAATACCCACAAGAAGCCCACCTAACGGTGAAATCCTCCTCGCGCCGTATCTTTTAAGCAATAGACCACTCACCGGCATACCAACCGCAAAGAACAGGAGAAAGACTGAGAAGGGGATGCTTGACTCTAAACTCGTCCAGCCGACAAACAATTCGAGAGGCTTCCTGAAGACACTCCAGCTATAGATTGTACCGAGGAGGATATTAGCCAGGAGTCCCGCAAAGACATAGACCCACCTGCTCACCATAAAAATCTCCAGACGAGGGAGACCCCGGTCAATATTTTAACCATCATTGAAAAACACATACTATACTATAACTGTGAATAATAAAGAATGAAGATGAATACTTTGTATTCCCTTGGGCCCGGTGGGATTCGAACCCACGACCTTCCGGTTATCAGCCGGACGCTCCAGCCAGGCTGAGCTACGGGCCCATCCCTGTAGCTCTCGCCGGGTTGTTTATGTCGTGATGAGTGGAGTGGGGGCGAGAGGGCTCGATCCCAGAAGATGCGCAGGCGTCCGACTATTTAGCTGTTCAGCACAAGATCCTTGCCAGCGGCCTGTGCCTCTTTTTCTAAGAGCCCCTAAACCCTGGATACTCCTCATTTACTAGCGACTCAATAAACTCTAAAGAGTTTGGGCTAGATAAATTTTGGGGTTAAACCTCAGGCAGGTCTACCAGGAACCGTTTGTTGAGGGCGTAGTAAACTGTCAGCATAAACCCGAAGAGGAAGACAACGAGACCGCTGAGGATAGCTAGGACCAGTGGATATGGGATTTGGATGTAAAGGTTTGAGAAAACAGAAGGCGGCAAACCAGTGTCTCCGAGTAAGACGAGGAAGGGGTATCTTCCGGCGTCGTTAATTAGCTCTCCGACCAGCACTATCAGCATCGCCAGGGGCCCGAGGACGAGAGCGTAACGCGGGGCACTGCCTTCCCCTCGCTTAACCCTTCTCCAAACCAGCGCCGAAAAGACCGCGAGGCCGGCGAAAGCCGCGATCTTCAAACCAAACATAGGCAGAAGATTGAATGTCGCATGTACTGTGCCTAGAACGTTATTGTATATGACGCGCGCGTAGGTTCCTAGGGATGTCAGATACCAGAGGCCTATGAACGGTTGTACGGCAAGGAAGATGACCCCATGCCACAGTCCTATCCACAGAAATTTCGGCGAGAGGTTGCCTTTGATTGTGAAGAAGGACGCGGTTATGAATCCGCCGATTGAGAGCGCGCCAGCCCATGTATGGAGAATCAACGGTGGGTAAAGTGGGTTGGTGAACACCTCTAGCCTTGCAGCATCTTTCAGGTTTTGTAGCGCGAGGCTTACCCCATGCGGATAGGTTATCTCTGCGAAGATGTATCTGAAGCCCATAGGCACGGCGAAGCCTGACAAGGCCATTACAAAGCCTATGACGGAGTGGATGCGCGGTTCCACTTTACCCCACGTATACCAGAAAAGCGCTATGGTCGGAATTCTTATTATGATAGCTGACAATGCGATGAGTAATGGGAAGAACATGACATCGACTGCTATGGCTAGAAGTGTGGGGAAAAATGCGGCTAGAACAACGGTGATGACGGTCCCCCAGACCCCGCTGAACAATTCATGAACTATCAGTATCTTGAAGACGCGCCGCGACATAATTTCAAGGCCCGGGTCGCTTCGACGCCATGCTAGGAAACGGGCCATGGCCGAGATAAATCCAGTCCCCATTGTGATGTTCACGAAAGCGATATGTATTAGCACAGCTATCCCGAGGAGGTTAAAGCTAAAAAGCTCCGAGCCGTTCATTCTTCTTCACCCGCCCCCCGTCTTAGAAGTTTGACGAATAGAAGAGGCTTGCTCGCCACCAGATACATCCCATAGACACCTCCTAAGGCCATTGTGACGAATACCGCAGTGAAGGCGGCCATTATCAGGGGTGAAGCTGGAACAGGTGTGACCAGCTCCGTTGGAGTTAGCAGGCCATAAACAGTCCAAGGCTTCCTGCCTGCCTCCCTTACATACCAACCCAAAGCCGCCGGCAAAACCGAGCCAACCACCACAAGCAGAGCGAGAAGGAATACCAGTTGTCTTTTACCGAGCCTGTTTGAGAGAGTCAAGACTACACGGGTTAGCAATCCAACGTTAAACACTGCGGAGGCGAGCCCAACCACGGCAGCTAAAGCAACCACACCTGCACCTATCTTCACGTAATATGCCGCGTTTATCACCGCCAACCGATTCTCGGCATCGGTTAAACCCTGCATACATAGGTCTTTCAGCTTGATGTTGCTGGACGGGCTTGGCGTATAGTTCGGTAATACTTGTGCAGCAACTGCTCCCACCGTGGTGTCGCCTAGCATCTCACATTTTTTCCTAAATTCGTCAAAGCCTGAGATAGGTATAGAAGGGTCTCCATATGCGAGGAAAGAGACCAGTGGGTTTTGTTTTGTAATATAAGCACCTTCCATCATTGCGAACTTTGTCGGCATGAAAGCTGCAACGGCCTTGCCCATGATATCGCCGAAAACAATAGGCTGAAGAATAAGTAGTATCAGTAGAATTGGAAGGAATGATCTGAGCAGTTTTACGTATTTGGGGTCTCCTGTTCTGAGATGTTTATAGGCGAAAGCCACAGCAGCCATCGCCATGCCTATGATTACCGCAGCCGTTAAGTTGTGGACGGCGCTCGCCAAACCGTAGGGTGAGTTTAATGCTATGAAGGGGTCGTTCAAGCTTATACCGACAGCCCGGGCTGTTTCGGGGCTTTGTAGAATCTGCGAGGCAGTGCCGGATGTTAGGAGGCTGTCGACTAGGGCTAGTTTAACCGCTATTAGAACCCGCGTGTCGAAAGCCGCCGGCCCATATTCGGGCAAGTATGGATTAAGAACTGATGCTAGAGAGCCTGTGCCCCATGGAACGTTGAGCCAGCTGTTAACCATCGTAATCAAGACTCCTGAAAAGGCTGCGAAAGCAAAATATCCAGCCATTAAAGCAATGCTGACCCAAGGCTTCACCCAACGCAGCGTGACTATGAAGGCTACTAGGAAAACAATTTCTCCTACGAATGCGATAAGCTCTGAGGCTAGTGGAACGAAGGCAACTGTGGCGACAGCGTATATTGAGCCAGGCCAAGCCTGGACAAGACCAAATTCGACGAGCGTCCCCGTAATTGCTCCAAGGGCGAAGTTGACCGCCAAAACACCCGTCGCAATTCTCGCAGCCCTGTAATAGTCTTCATCCCTTGTACGCCACCAAGCGTAGAGTAGAGCCGAGATCATGATAGGAAAGCCCAACGTCACGCTGACAAAGAATGCGTGAAGATATATCCCTAGGGCGCTAATAGGCATCAGAAGCGAAACATTTTGGCTCGCCAACATATAGCTCGCTACTGAAAAATTTTTGGACTTATTTATTTAACATTTTATACAAAATAACATAAATCGATATATTTTTACATTTATGCTAAGATTAGTATTCTTAATTCCAGTGGTAAGCATCTAGGCAAACAACCCTCAAAAGTGAGGTGAGTGTCAGGCTTGCTACGCGGCCTTATCTCCACTTTGATGGAGATCAGTCAAATGACACCTCAATACACCATGACAATGTAAATATATTGAAAAGTATTTTATCTTGTAGGGCTGTGGCCCAGTCTTAGCGCGGCCCCTCCATGGTAACTGGCCACCCCGACTAGCTCATCTTCTATCCTCAGAAGCCTATTGTATTTGGATGTCCTCTCCGACCTAGATATGGATCCTATCTTTATCTGTGTGACGCTAGCACCCACTGCTAGATCTGCTATGAAGCTGTCCTCAGTATCTCCAGACCTGGCCGAGACGATTGGCGTGTATCCCAATTCTTTACACAGTTTTATGGCGTCGATGGTCTCGGTCACGGTTCCCGCCTGGTTGGGCTTGATTAGAGCTGAGTTGGCTATATGACGCTCGGCACCCATTTTCAGACGTGTCAAACTTGTTGCAAATAAGTCGTCACCCACCAGTTGCATCTTGTCTCCAAGCCTATCCGTTAGGATTCTCCATCCATCCAGATCGTCTTCTGCACATCCATCCTCAAGAGAAATAATCCCATATCTCTCACATAACTCGGAGAGGTAGTCCACCATCTCCTCTGAAGAGAGATACAGCCCCTCATTTCGCAGCATATACCTACCACCCCTCAGGAGGTGTGTAGCAGCGATGTCCATGGCCAGCGCTACATCTCTACCCAGGGCTAGCCCACACTCCTCCACCGCCGCAAGGAGAAGTTCAATCGCCTCTTCACAGCCTCCACATCTTGGGCTGAACCCTCCTTCATCCGCCAGAAGTGTCGAGAATCCCTTCCCCGATAAGAGATTCCTCAGCGTGTGGTATACTGCACCCACATCATCCAGCGCCTGCCTGAATGATCTAGCCCCTAATGGTATTATGAGTAAATCTTGGATGTCAAGGTTCCATGATGCATGTAGTCCACCGCTTATCATGTTTACCATGGGGGTGGGTATTGTTAATGCTGAGGCCCCTGCCACCTCCATAATATATCTGTACAACGGCATGCGTCTTGCATGTGATATGGCCTTACATGAGGCTATGGACACAGCTAGGATAGCGTTAGCTCCAAGCCTTGACTTATCTGGAGACCCATCCATCTCCAGAAGAACTTCATCTATTTCACGTATATCCGCATTCAATCCCTTAAGGGCCGGTGCGATGATGTATCTGATGTTTTCCACTGCCTTTCTTACACCTTTTCCCAACCATCTTCGGTCACCGTCCCTCAACTCTACAGCCTCATGACTGCCTTTTGAGGCCCCGGCCGGCACAAGAGCCGATCCAGTATACCCCCCATCCAAACAGACTTCCGCTTCAACGGTGGGGAATCCCCTAGAATCTAAAACCTCCCACGCCCGCACTTCCGTCACATGCATCATCCTATCACCTCCAAGACACGGTCGGTTAACTCCCCCAACTCTCCAACACCTTCTGCGATTAGCTCTCTCGAGAGCCGCCTCACCTTATCCCTGTTCTCCTCCGACAGGTATTCAACGGGAGACTTGCCGTCAACACGTGCCAGCATCAATGTGGCGAGAACTTTCACCGCCTCCTCTTCAAGTATCTCAGTGGACTCCCATCCAGCATTATGCCAGTAGTTTCTCCACAGCCTTCTCCCCTCTTCTAAATGCGCGGCCGAGCTCAGGTGTATGGACTTCAGTATCAGATGGTTAACGCAAAAAGCTATGTCGAAGACTGGGTTACCGTAATGGGCTGGCTCACAATCTAATGCCCATATTCTCCTATCTGGTAGGATTAGGATGTTCTTGGGGCTGTAATCACCATGGACAAGACAGAGCCTTCTCCTGCGAAGAAGATCTGCGACCCCCAAAAGCTTCTGGGCAATATCCTGATGCTTCTTAGCCACATGCATAATATATGGGTCAACCCTCAGCTGGACAAAATTAGTATCATCGCTGAACTCGGCCACGATATTTTCCAATCCATGGGATTTTCTATGTAGCTCTGCCAATATAGTTGCCACCCTGTCGGTCACCGATGAGTCTATAACCCTTTTCATCAACATCTCTTTCCAAGTTACTCCCTCTTCACCATACTCCATCACAAACGCATACCTTATCCTATCTACATGAATGATCCTGGGCGCTACATCATTGCCCACTAACTCTCGCAACGCCTTGAGGCATCCAGCCTCGCGGAAGATCCTATCTCGGTCAGCCAGCCACTCATCCTTCACCATGAGCCTGGGTAAGGCCTGTTTCACTACCCATTTCCCCTTTGATGTGGTAGCAAGAACGACTAGGCACGAGACACCACCACCCAGCGGACTTAGGACAGGATCCTCATCACCAACCAGAAACTCTAAAATCTCCCTAATCTCATTCAAGCCTCCTCACCCCTTAAAGAATGATACTTGCTCCACCTCTCAATCGGCTACATGGAGGTGAGAACAACTCTTGGAACTCCTCCCCATCTACATTAGAAGATGGAAGCATACAATTATCTATAAAGCTATCTTGGTAGTAGCTTGTACTTACTACAAGTTTCCCATAGGCCTATCACCCACAAGAGGCCAGTCAGATAATCCAGGTTGAATAGCTGCCTTTCCGTCAAGATCTTCATGCAATAAGACTGGAGATCTATATAACTTGATCGACATCCTGTTGCTTGGAGACCCTACCTCCACCAAATGAGGCACTGGTTGAGCATCATCCTCAGCAAGGCCTATACGGATCTTTCCCAATACCTTTAAGAAAATCAGTGAGATGGAAAAGACGTCGCGATTTAGCCCTTCGGCCATTCTTGGAGACGTATATTTAGACAATTCATGGAATTTGGAAGAAGAGAGGGAGAAGTTTACCTCAACTTGAGTCCAGACCGCTGGACGTTAATCAATCAGATTTATTTGCTGTGTAGTGTTTGGGCTTGATGGGTTGATTGAGGGCGACTATGTATACGTTAGTGAGTTGGGGTTTATGGCTGTTAAGGGTGTTTCGCATCCTCCGGGGAGTGTAGTCGCTTTTCCACGTCTCGGTCGCGTGGCCCGGCTGGATGAAGTGTATGCTTTTATCGAGGAAAGGATGCGTGGCTGCCTAGTCTTCGACGACCACTCGGGACAGGTTCTACCTCAGATTCCGGTTGAGAAGGTTGAGAGACACCTCTCATCCCTAGAAGGGTATCGGCGCCTACAGCCTCGCGACAGCCTCACAGGACTCGCCATCGAGCTAGGTAGAGCCCTCTCCAAGGAAGGGGGCGCCACCGAGGAGTCAATAGGCATTTCAGGCTCCATACTACTGGGAGCCTATAGGAAGGACTCCGACATCGATTTGGTTTTAGTGGAGCCTAGGGGGTTTAGTGGAGTTGAGGCCTTTAGGGAGCTTAGGAGGCGTGGGATGACTTCTCCAGTAACGCCGGAGTATGCCCACGACCTGGCCTCTAAGCGTAGAGACTCCAGACTCAGCCTCGAGACATGGATTAAACATGAAGGTAGAAAGTCGACGTACGGTGTCTTCAAGGGGGTAGTCTATTCCGCAAAAATTGTCCAGAGGCCTGAGGACTTCTGGGAGCCCTGGGGGACAGCTAGGTGGAGGGAGCTAGGCTATATCACCGTCAGGGGGAGGGTGGAAGACGAGTCCCTCGGTTATTATACGCCCATGAAGTTGAAGGTCACTGTCGAGGAGGTTTTGGAAGGAGGTGAAGAAGCTTACAGATGCGTGGAGGTTGTGTCCTATAGGTCGAGGTTCGCAGAACAAGTGTTTGCCGGAGAATATTTCAAGGCATGTGGGAGGCTTGAAATAGACCTAAAAACTCGCAGATATAGGCTATTCGTCGGAAACGCGCCTAGCGACTACATTGTCTCCGAGGAAAATATTGGTAGAATATAGTTATAATTTTGTTGATGAGGCTTCTCAAGTGGATGGCTGAAGCCAGTGACCACGTTGCACAGCTCAGGGACCACGACTGCTTCGAGACGATGGAGCACTGGGTTTTCATTGTCGTAGGGGATGTCCATCCTGCGGGGAGGGTTTGGAGCATCCTCAAATACATTCCGGGAGATGGGGCCTGGGGAAGTGATGGGAGGAAATTCGTCAGGGTCATCCAGCAATACACAGTCGAGGAGCTTCTCAAGGTCATCAGATTCCTAGACGAAAACCAGCCAAGCTACGTCTACTATGACCCTACGGTTCAAGCCAAAGTCATAGCCCCACCAACCGACAGAATAATCAGAATATACAACTCTAGGAAAAGGCTCGCCGAGCTCTTGAGTAGACCATCCAACAACCAGCTTGAAAAGAGCCTCATCTCCCTCGTCGAGTCTCTATCCGAGTTATCCGGCGTCTCAACAGAATATTTTGGCGTCACAGGCTCAATCCTGCCTGGCATTCATCATCAAAACTCCGACATAGACCTGGTTGTCTATGGTGTAGAGAATATCTGGAAGGTTCTCGAGGCCCTTAAGAGGCTGCAGCGCGAGGGTATGGTCGCGCTGCTCGGGGATAAAGACCCATGGGGATGGGCTGCGAGGGCTGCCAGGAGATATCCAATCCCGCTGAACAATCTACTCAGGCTTGCATCAAACGTCACCAACAAGGGGGTGTATAATGGGGTGGCCTTCTCGCTGCATGGTGTCCGTGAGAAGCCGATGCACAGGCACGGAGAAGTCTTCTACTCCTCTCTTGGGATGGCTAGGGTTAAGTTGAGGGTTATTGATGTGCGGGAATCTCTCTTTACGCCTGCGGTATATTTTGTTGAGGATGAGTCAGGCAGTATTGATAGAATTGTATGTTATGATATGATGCTGGCTGGTGTTTTGAGGGAGGGTGACCTTGTCGAGGTTTATGGAAAGCTTGAGGCGGCGTGGTCAAACGGTGAGGAGGCCTGGAGGCAGATACTCATAGGCTCGTACGAAGGCGCTGGTAAAGAATATATCAAGATTCTCTAAAGTCACTCTTACTTCCTCAACTCCCTCTCCACTGATTTGAGCATCCAGACCTGAGTCCATATTGGTGTCCAGGGGAGCATGGCAAGCTGGAACTTACTGTCTAAAGCCCCCTCCACGACCTCGGGCCTACCCCTCGAGAGATATCCCCTAGTTATTAGTGAGGCGTATCTCTCAGCCTCTTCTGGGTCGAGGTAGCGCCCCATGTAGAGTATTAGCTCGGAGAGATCCCAGGACATGACACCTCTAAGAGAGGCCTGCTCCAAATCAACCAGCCAAATCTCAGGCTTCTGTGGAGGCTGAGAGACCATGACGTTATCGGGTTTACAGTCTCCCAACACGACGCCCTGGCCATGAACCTCAGCCAGCATCCGACCCACACTCATCGTTATATCCTCGAGTGCGCTCTCACTAATTCTCCCACGCTCCCTAGTCCAGAGCTCCGTGAGATTAAAGCCATTAATCGCGTTCTCAACAAGCACCTTATCACCCCAGGAGAGATATACGATGTGCGGGACACTGAACCCTCTCTCGGCGAGGTAGTTTAGGAAGAAGACCTCGTTACTCATTCTCGTCCCAGGGGAGAGGTAAAAGTTTCTTAGAGGCATGGCCCAGAGCTTAGCGGCAACCCACTTGACGTCCGTCCAAGAGAAATACCTCTTCACGAAGAGGCTCTCCCTTAGGCCGCCGCCTGCATAAATCTTTAGGAGATAGGTTGAGTTCAATATGGAGCCTCTCCTATCAACCCTGACATCTACATCTTCCAGCGAGAGATGCTTCTTTATCGCCTCTATTAACGGCTCATCATGGGAGATTGGTTGGAGGCCGCGGGAAGTTTGTATGAAGACCCAGTCGTCTGGGTCTAATTCGGCTAGGGTTATGGGCTGCTTAGGCTGAACCTCCGAGAGAATCAGTCTTAGAGCCCCGACAGCCAGTCTCGGATCACTTATGACCCTAACGATCTGTGGATTGAATGGAAGTTTGAGTCTGGGCCTGCGTTCTCCTACTTGGCTCTGCAGTATCTTTGAAGGGTTGAGGGCGTATAGCTCGCCGGCCTTCTGTAGGAGCGCCTCCTCCCCTGCAGCCTCATCCAAGGCCTCCCTTACACGCGCCAACACACGGGATAGAAGCTCTTTCTCCGCCCTATCCTCAGCGCCGAGCCACCAGAACAACCGGGATAGGCTCGGCATCAGCACCAGCTTGGGTTTAAGCCATCTAAGCAGGAAGTATAGCGGGTGTAGCCTGACATGTATAGCTGCCAGCTCATAGTTTTCTATGATAGAGCCCGTAACCAGTTTGACGACCCTCCTCAGGTACTGGGATTGTAGTTGTCTGACAGCTTCTTCCCCTCGAATTGTCTTGAATGGTGTTAGAAGCCGGATTGAGAGGCTGTCGCCGAGTATCGAGGATGAGATGTCGCGCCTCATATAGCTGAGGGGGGCCGATATCTCTTTGAAACCATCGCCGATAGAGACCTCGAGTCCTCCTCGCTGCGTCTCGCTCAAAACTAGACGCTCAGCGAATAGCTCTTCACCACTCTTCACAGGATACTCGATTATAGCAACCACGTCTTCAACAGTTACGCCCCCTGACTCGACTGCCATATCAGCCGCCCGCCCCAGCGCCCAACAGTATCCATCAATAAGATGTCAAGCATCCCTAAATAAAGAGTGACTGATCAGCGGCTTTTTAGGAGCGATTCTTTTTAATCTGGGCCTCTCAGTCTATATGCTGTATGGTTGGAGCTAGGCGGGTGGCTTTGGAGGCCTTGAGAGCAGCTAAAAGGCTGAAAGCGACTGACGCGGCAGTCAACTTGGAGGCCACGACAACCTACATGGTCCGCTTCTCAAATAATGAGATAACCGTCTCGAAAGTTTTTGATGAGTATGACGTGGCTGTTTATCTCGCTATAGGCGAGAGGCGTGGGGTGGCCTCAACTTCCACCCGCAGCGTCTCCGATATTAAGAGGCTATTAGCAGGCCTCGCGGAGAACACTAGACTAGCCGGACCGAGTGACATTTATGCACCACTACCACGCGGGCCATTCCAATACGATAGAGAGCTGCTCTCCAGAGGGAGGAGGGCGCCCCCTCCTGAAGATATTGTGGGCTGGGTTGAGGAGGCTGTCTCAGGTGCGAGGAATAGCGGTGCCGCGAGGGTTGCTGGCTCCCTCATAGTAAGTGAGGTTCGTAGAACTCTCTACACCTCCGGTGGTGTGAAGGCTGAATCTAGTGCTGAAAGGATTGAGTTATCGGTTAGGGCATTCCTGAACGGGGCCTCAAGCGGACAGTTCGCAACAGCCACAGCGAGCAGGGAGGAGTTCAACCCCTACAGGACTGGCGAGATGGCTGGCGAGATCGCGCGGATGGCTAAGAATCCTGTAAGCGGGGAGCCCGGTGTGTACGACGCTATAATAGGCCCCATGACATTCGCTAACCTAATAGAGGAGGTTGGCAGGGCTTCCTCAGCCTATAGCGTCCTCATAGGGCTCTCATGCCTCGAGAAGAAGATCGGCGAGACTGTGGCGTCTAAAATCCTCACACTCGTTGACGATCCAACCCTGAGCACGGCCTACGGCTCGGAGGCCTTCGATGACGAGGGCCTCCCGACGAGACGTAAGGCAATAATAGAGTCTGGAGTTCTGAAGACTTATCTACACAACAGCGCGACTGCGAAGAAGTTTGAGACAGAGAGTACGGCCAACGCTGGATGGATATCTCCGGAGCCGTTCAACCTCATCGTAGAGGGTGGTAATGCCACGCTAAACCAGCTCCTCGGCAGAGTCGAGAGGGGGATATTCGTCACAAACGATTGGTACCTCAGGTATAGAAACTTCAGGACAGGAGACTTCTCGACAATACCGCGAGACGGCCTCTTCCTCATAAAGAATGGGAGCATCGAGGCAGCGCTAAAAGACCTCAGACTTAGCGACAATATCCTGCGGATGATGAATAACTTGGAGGATATGACCGCCGATAAATATTGGATAAAGTGGTGGGAGGTCGAGGTCCCGGTTAAGGCACCCTATGCCCTTATAAGAGGCGTGAACTTTACAAAATCCACTGTCTAAGAGTAGAGAAGAGATACTGCGGGAATTGGCTTAGCTGAGCTTTTATTAGGAATGTCTGATTAAAACTTGTAGCCTATCTTTCGAAGGAACTCCCTCCTCTCCCGTATGTTCTGCTCATTCTCGATGCCTTTAGGCTTATACCCATCAACGACGCCCACGACTCCGCGTCCTTGGTCTGTCTCAGCCACTATGACCTGGAGAGGGTTTGCCGTTGCACATAATATGGTGCACACTTCCGGGACCTCTTTGAGCCTTCCCAGTATGTTGATTGGATACATATTTCGCATCAGAACTAGGAAGGTGTGGCCACATCCTATGCGAAGGAGATTCTCGGCCGCCAGCCTCCTCAATTCCTCATCTGTCCCCTCATGTCTAATAAGACATGGACCGCTCGCCTCGCTGAAGGCCAGCCCAAATCTCGCCCCAGGCACTGTGTTGACGATTGCCTCGTAGATATCCTCGACACTCTTTATGAAGTGGGTTGTTCCAAGAACAGCGTTGCATCCCTCCGGAATCTCAACCCTCACAACCTCAAACCTGACACTGCTCACAAAGCTAGAAGCACTCCACATTTCTAAAATAAATTATTCGGCTAGAAGGGTCAGCGAGACAGGAGTATAACAGCGCCTATCGCCATAGCTATCCCGAGAGCCTTTGTCCAGGTTACTGTCTCACCCAGGAATAATAGGCTGAGAAAGGCGGCCAAAGCTAGGCCCAGCCTAGAGATGGGTATGACGACGCTTCCCTCACCAATCTGGAGGCCCGTCATAAGCGCTATCAGCGCAACCGAGATTGTTACTCCGGAGATTAGAGCATAAGGTATGAGCCCACCCTTTATTTCCAATAAACGCCCCTCAATCAGCAGGGACGCTACTGGAAGAATTGCTAGCAGAATACTGTTTTCAATGATCAAGTAGCTGATGGGCGAGCCTCCTTCAATCATCCCCTTCCGCCTTATGAAGTCTGTCAGGCCTAGACAAAGAAAAGCAACCAGGGCGAGCATCAAATCTAGCCTTGTAGAGACAGCAGCCATAGGATTTATTACCCCTGCTCCATGACTTAAAGCCTTACTCTCACTTACTTCTAGACGGTCAGTCAATAAATATCGCCGGGTCAATATGTTGTCTCATGGCTCCCGAATGCCTCTCCGAGGACTCTTTGGGACGTAGAGAGAATGAGGTTCTCAGCATCTTCCTGAGACACCCCTACAGCAGATTCAGGTTTAATGAGCTTAGGCGGGTAACAGGTCTTCACCAAGAGATTTTGTCTCGTGTCCTTAAACGCCTGGTCGCTGTTTGCAGGATATGTAAGTCCCCAAGCGGATACCACTTATGCCTGTGTAGAGATCCGCAAAGCTGTCTATGCTGTGACCAGTCAATAAAAGACAGTGGATATAGAGAGTTACTGGGAGGAGGTGAGAGAGATGGATCACTGCTGCCCTGATTGTTGTCCTTACTGTTGCCCGCCATAAGGCTGGCGAGCCCCCGACCCTCGCTCTAGTCAATTCATTCCAGTGTTTTCCAACTCTCACTTGAGACTTTTAAAGAGCCTTCACTCCGTTAGAGGGATCAGACTTAATTCTGTCAAACTCCCCGATAATCTTACTTGTGATAGGGCCTGGGACTATTTTTCCTATCTTAACTCCGCTTATCATAGCTACTGGAACTATCTCGGCGCCGGTCCCAGTTAAGAAGACCTCATCGCTTGTTAGGAGCTCTGTGGGGGTTATGTCGCGCTCCTCCACCGGTATGCCTAGCCTCCGTGCGAGCTCCATAACAAAGGCCCGTGTTATTCCCGGCAGGATTCCGGCGGTCACGGGCGGTGTGACTAGGACACCACTTCTGACGACGAATATGTTGGCTCCGGTGGCCTCCGAGACGAATCCACGCGAGTCAAGCATTACAGCGTCATCCGCGCCGGCCGCTATCGCCTCCAGCTTAGCTAGGATGCTGTTGAGATAGTTGAGGCTTTTAACTTCATGGGAGGTGGCGTAGACCGGGTCCCTCCTGGTAGAGCTGATTATTAGCTTGACTCCGGTCTCGCGGGACTTCGCTCCTAAGATTGGCTCAAGCTGCTCTACAATCACTATGACTGAGGGTTTCCCACATTTTCGCGGGTCAAGGCCCAGGTCCCCTACACCCCTCGTAACAACAAGCCTGATATATGCGTCTCGAAAACCATTTACCCTTACCGTCTTAATAACCGCGTCAACCATCTCGTCCACAGTCATGGGTATCTCAAGCCTAATTGCCTTCGCAGACCTGTAGAGCCTCTCCACATGCTCCCTCAGCTTGAAGACCACGCCGCCGTAGACCCTTATCCCCTCAAAGACCCCGTCACCATAGAGGAAGCCATGGTCGAATACTGAGATTTTTGCAGAGGATTTGGCGTAGAATTCTCCGTCGATATAGATGAGTGGCTCCTGCACGCTTAGGCCCTACGTTTTAGCCGTATAAAAGCTTGTTTGTGGTGTAGCTCATCTTACTGTTTGGCAACGGCCATGTTGATGATGCCTGTTATAGGAGGCGTGGTGATCCCTGCCAGGATTATGACTACAGCGAGTATGGCCATCGGTGCCGCCATACTGATTGGTGACTCTTTGATAGCGGCGCGGGGCTCACCCCTGGTGAAGATGTACATGAAGGCCTTGAGATAGTATCCTAGTGTCAGCGCAGTGCCGAGTATGGCCAGTATGGTGTAGGACATGATGTTAGCCTGGAAGCCGCCTGCGAAGATCATCCACTCGCTGAAGAAGCCTGCGAGGGGTGGTGTCCCGGCTATGGATAGCCCGCCGATGAGGAAGACAGAGGCGGTAAACCACATGGGCCTCATGAGCCCTCCCAGCTTAGTTATGTCTCTCTCCCCAGCCGAGTGCATTATTGAGCCCGCAGCCATGAAGAGGAGAGACTTGGCAAGGCCGTGCGTCACGACATGTAGGAGGCCACCTGTCAAGCCGATGCTGGACTGGACGGAGAGGCCGAAGACCATGTAGCCAATCTGACTGATAGAACTGTAGGCAAGTATCCTCTTAATATCCGTCTGAACCAGCGCCATCATCCCACCCCAAAAAACAGTCACAACCGAGAGCGGCAAGACAACAGGTAAGGCCTGCTGAAAAGCAGCAGGCATAAGCCCACCAATTATCCTAGCATAGGCGTACACTCCGGTCTTGATCATCACGCCGCTAAGTAAGACGCTTATAGGTGTGGGGGCCTCTGCGTGGGCGTCGGGAAGCCAGGTATGGAGTGGAAAGAGCGCCATCTTAACCGCCGCGCCTATGAATATGAGGGTGGCTATGCCAAGCATTGCCGGCGATCCTCCTTCAAGGATTAGGCGAAGGACATCAAGCTCCACACTCCCATAGAGAGAGTTGAGCCAGACGATCCCGGCTAGGAGAGATATGGCCCCGACATGCGTCATGGCGAAGTACTTGAAGCCTATTATCCGAGCGTTCCCAGTCCCCCAGTAGGCTATCAGAAAGTAGCTTGGGATGAGCATCAGCTCCCAGAAAATGTAGAATAGGAAAAGGTTTGTGGAAAGGACGACACCGATCATCCCCGTGATAAACATCATGGTCAGTGAGTAGTAGGAGCCGAGCCCCTTCTCATGCTCCATATACCTCAGAGAATAGAAGGTAGATAGAAAGCCCACCAAAGTAATCAGCAGGTAGAAGGGATAGCTAAGCTGGTCCAGCCTAAGAGTGAATGTGAGGCCGAGCTCCGGAATCCAGCTTAGCCTCTCCTCCACGACCGCGCCGCTGTTTATGGCTGGATACAGCAGGAAGCCGAAAAGCATGGGGAAGAAGAGTATACTCGTAGCGAATACACCCGCGCTGCGTGGGTGTAATAGTCTGCCGAAGAGGGCTACTATGGGTGAGAAACCTAGCGGGAGGGCGATAGAAAGTATAAGCGGGCTCAGCGTCTGTATCTCCATGTTCACCTCGAGCCACCTGCCAACCATAATAAATAGCTGATTTGATCCATATCCACGCATTTACATTAGTGTTATGGGAGGGTTCTTGGGAAGACCTCACCGGCAAGTTTCTCGAAGGCCTCGTCGAGGCTTTTAACCCTTAAGATATATTTGCTGTTGGGAATGCCCCTGTTCCAAGGCTGGTCTCTAAGTAGAACGTATCTAGCGGTGCCTGCTATCTGGACTGCCTCCACTGGAGAATCGTCGATGAATACATCGTGGCTTAGCCTGCTCTTCGGAGAGACGGCTAGGAAAATTGAGTTATATCTCACGCCATGCTGCTTCAGCCAGCTCTTCACATAGGGTAGATGCCTGCTTGACCTGCCGCTGACGATATCCACCCTGCCAAGACTGGCTAGGCGGGAGACTTTCTCTCCGATATGTTCCTCCATCGGCCTTAGAAGGGGCCATGTCCTCCAAACCTCGTCGAAAACCTCGTTAAAAGTCTCCTGCGTAATTCCTAGGCCGCGCCAAAAATCCCACTCGCGAATGTCCTCGACTGATAGACGGGAGCGGCCATATTTCGAGTTCCATATCTCAACCCAGCGACCCATCGAGTCTGTAAGTACTCCATCAAGGTCGAGAGCTATCCTGACCGGCAATCAAAATATTCAGCTACAAGCCAGCCTATTAATCAATATCATCCAACCATGTTTTAATCAATTATCCAAATATACGAGAGCAGCGGAAGTTGTATGTGAAGATTGGCTGAGAAGCAGTACGCCTGGCACGCCCTCGATTCTTCTGAGTGTTTGAGGCTGCTTGGCTCGACTCCTGAGACCGGCCTAAGCGGGGGAGAAGCTGAGAAGCGACTGAAAGTCTTTGGCCCAAATGTTATTGAAGAGGGCAAGAAGATATCCCCCCTCAGGATTCTTCTTAGACAATTCCTCAACCTGATGATCATAATTCTTATAGTGGCCACTGCTATAGCGGCGGCACTCGGCGAGATCATCGACTCGGTAGTCATTCTCGTGATTGTTTTCTTGGCTGCGATTCTAGGGTTCTGGCAGGAGTTCCGCTCTGAGAGGATTGTTGAGGCCCTGAAGAGGATGATGGCGCCGACCTGCAGTGTCTTGAGGGACGGAGTTATGGTAAAGGTGAGGGCGGAGAACGTCGTCCCGGGTGATATTCTAATTCTCGAGGCCGGTGATAGGGTGGCGGCCGACGCTAGGGTTGTGGAGTCACATGGTCTGCAGGCTTATGAGGCGGCCTTGACAGGTGAGTCGATACCCGTTGCGAAGACAGCCTCCGTTCTTCCCGAGGACACACCCATGCCGGACAGGGTGAACATGGTATATGGAGGGACTACGATAACGAGTGGAAAGGGCAAGGCGGTTGTCACGGCGACAGGGATGCGGATGGAGTTTGGAAAGATTGCAAAGGAGGTTATGGAGATAAAAGAGGAGAAGACGCCCCTCGAGAGAAGGATGGAGGAGGTGGCCAGGAGCCTAGGGAAGATCATCATCTTGTTGATAGCTGTTATAGCAGTTGTTGAGCTGGCCGAGATCATCTTGCTGGGCCAGGAGTTATCATACGATATTATAATTAAGATATTCATGTTCGCTGTCTCCCTTGCTGTAGCTGCAGTTCCTGAAGCCTTGCCCGCCATAGTGACTAGCACTCTCGCGGTGGGCATGTGGATGCTTGCTAAAAGGAATTCGGTGGCACGAAGTATGGCGGCTGTTGAGACACTCGGCTCTACTGAGGTGATATGCGCGGACAAGACAGGGACGATAACTAAAGGCGAGATGTTGGCTAGGGAAGTCTTTCTGGGCGAGAAGTTCTACGAGCTGCCGAATCCATACACCGCTCAGGCCCTAGCAGAAGTGCCAAGCGAGAAAAAATTAGCCGGGCTTCAGAGAATAGCCCTGGCTGCTGCTCTCTCCTCAGACGCGGTAGTTAAAAAAACTGAGAGGGGATACGAACTCTACGGCGACCCTACAGAGGGCGCCCTCGTATTGATGGCTGAGAGCCTGGGAGTGAACCATATCGAGGCACGTTCGAGGAATAAGAGGGTTGCCGAGATACCTTTCAGCTCTGAGCGTAAGCGCATGACGACAATCACGTCATCCGTGGCCGGGATTACCGCCTATATGAAGGGGGCTCCGGAGGTTGTTGTAAACATCTGCGACAAGTTCCTCGTAGATGGCTCTGTTGTGGCGATGACTAGGGAGATTAGGGATAGGCTGCTTAAGGCTAACGAGGAGATGGCCCTCCGGGGGCTGAGGGTCTTGGCCGTTGCTGAGAAAGTGATGAGCGAGCCTCTTACCGAGTATTCTGAGGAGACTGTGGAACATGGATTCACACTGCTCGGCCTTGTAGGCATTATAGACCCACCTAGGCCCGAAGTTAAGGAGGCTGTGGAGAAGTGCCAGACAGCCAAGATAAAGCCTATAATGATAACTGGAGATCACCGCCTAACAGCCCTAGCCATAGCCCGGGAGGTCGGCATCCACCGTGAAGGAGACCTCGCAGTAACAGGCGCAGAGCTAGCGGAGATGAGCGATAAGGAGCTTGAGGAGAAGGTGGAGAAGATAACCGTCTACGCCCGCGTAACCCCTAGCGACAAGCTGCGCATAGTAGAGGCTTGGAAGAAGCGTGGCAGGACTGTGGCCATGACTGGGGACGGCGTCAATGACGCACCAGCCCTGAAGCGCGCAGACATCGGCGTAGCTATGGGGATTACAGGGACGGAAGTGACCAAGGAGGCCTCCGACCTAATTCTACTTGATGACAACTTCTCAACCATCGTCAAGGCAGTCGAACTCGGAAGATGGATTTACGACAATATCAGGAAGTATCTAGCGTATCTCCTGCAAGCGAATGTCGTCGAGATAGCGGTAATAGCGATCTCCGCGCTCCTAATCATGCCCTTTGTTGGGCTTGAGGGTGAAGAGCCCCTACCACTCCTACCAGTCCAGATACTTTATATCAACCTCGCAACTGATGGGCTGCCTGCAATAGCCCTAGGTTTCACTCCCCCTGAGCCGGACATCATGAAGAGGGCACCCCGACCTAGGGGTGAGAAGGTCTTCACCCGCGACATAATCAGTTTCATAATAATGGCCTTGATAGCGCAGTCGCCTGTCCTCCTCCTCGGATTCATCGACGCCCTCCCATTAGGCATCGAGTATGCTCGCAGCAGGCTTTTCCTCATGTTTGTCTTCATCGAGCTGGCCATAGCCCTAAACACCGTCTCGCTCACACGGTCAATCTTCAAGGTCCGCCCACACAAGCTACTCATCCTGGCGATACTCTGGGAGATAGCACTGATTACCATCCTGACATCCATCCCGGCCACGCGGGAGGCCCTACACATAATCCCTCCAACGCTGGGTGACGCCGCATGGATACTGCTCGGGGCCTTAGTGACCTTCGTGAGCATGGAGACAACGAAGCAGTTCAAGATAGGGAAACCCTATGGGGTTAGGGGACCATATAGCCTGTTCAAGAGTGGCTTGCCCATGAGATAGGGCGTCTATGGTTCGTGGCTTCTTTAAGATATTATTCCAGCGCATCTTGGCTGATGGTTACTGCTATATTGCTGGATTGTGGGGTCTTATTGTTGGTGGAGAGAGGAGGGCCGAGGTCTTTGTCTAGGCCGATAATTGGTCGTGGGACGTGGCTGGATAGGGTAGCGCATAGGCTTATCGAGAGGGAGAAGAGGCTTGGAAGAAGCCTCGACCTATTGTTGACTGAGAGCGGGATAGCGGCTAGTGGAATCCCCCACATCGGAAACCTCTCAGACCCAGCTCGGGCCTACGGAGTAACACTCGCCATCCGTGGCCTAGGCTACAACTCTGAGATGATACTATTCGCAGATGATATGGATGGGCTCAGGAGCGTCCCCCAGGGCCTCCCAAAGGAGCTGGAAGAGTACCTCCTAAAGCCTGTCTCTAGGATTCCCGACCCCTACGGCTGCCACACAAGCTACGCCGATCACATGGTCTCGATGATGACGGAGCCGCTCGACCGCATCGGAATCGAGTATAAGCTGTATAACGCCCACGAGGTCTACGGTTCTGGGAGGCTTGCCGGGATAGCGGCGGAGATATTGAGTAATTCGGAGAGGGTCGGCGAGGCTATAAAGACCCTTGTCGGCCAGGAGAAGTTCACAGAGCAACTTCCCTACTACCCCGTCTGCGACTCATGCAGCAGAATATACACAGCAAAGGCAGTCGAATACGACAGAGAGAAGAGGAGGGTGAGATATGTCTGCAGCGACATCGAGATAAAAAAGAGGCTTCACAGAGGATGCGGA
>Ga0105160_1000106_pt1 | contig 42597 bp, 36 predicted proteins | sample GXS110809BmetaG_FD_89591 | JGI IMG/M metagenome (GOLD analysis project Ga0105160, IMG submission 89591) | Hot spring microbial communities from Gongxiaoshe hot spring, China to study Microbial Dark Matter (Phase II) - GXS 110809B | ecosystem: Environmental > Aquatic > Thermal springs > Hot...
ATACAACAATCTTGCCGATGTGTGCATGCGTCAGGGGTTGCTGGAAAAGGCGGAGGAGTGGTTGGAACAGGCGCGACGAGTCTGTCAGCAAGGCGGATGTTCGTTGTATCTACAGGGAATAATCTCGATTACTGAGGCGCAGGTGCGAGCTACCCAAGGGCGTCACGAAGAAGCACGAAAGTTGCTCGAGCAATGTCGCCAAATAGCGCACGCCGTCCCCACTTTGAGTCAGGCGTTGGCAGAGGGAATAGAGTATCTGAAGTCAAGGATGCCCCAGCAGGCAGGTGTGCCATAACGCACAAAAGAGCGGAGCCTTTGCAGGCTCCACGAGAGGGAGGTTTGGGTTCGCAAGGGTGTGCGGAGGCAGAGCAGTTGCTTTTTCGCCGTTGCGGTAGGGGAATATGAGCGCGCAGTATCCGCTGTGGCTTTCGTGGTTCTTGGGGTATCGTCGGCGTCGGATTGGGGTGGGGTTTAGTGTATTGTGTCGGCTGTTGCCGCGTTCGGTTCCCGCGGTGCCAGCACGTGGGTTTGAGTTGCAGATGTATGCGTTGGTATGGCGTGCTCTATCGACTGTCCACGGGGAGCAGCTTGGGTTACTGTAGCGCAACGAGTTCGCCCAGCACGCCATCGGGGGTGAGGTCGGTGATGCGCACGTGAACCAGCTGCCCCGCAAGACTCGGCGAAGCAGCAAACTCCACCTGCAGATAGTGGTCGCTGGTGCCCGTCATCAAGCCCGACAGCTTGGAGCGACTTTCCACCAGCACGCGCTCTGTCGTGCCGATAAATCGCGCGGCGTAGCGACGCGCGGCCGCTTTGGCAACCTGCTGGAGTTGCTGGATCCGTTCCGACTTCACGGGTTCGGGCACTTGGTCGCGCATCGCCTCGGCGGGCGTGTCGGGGCGGGGCGAGTAGCGGAACAGATGCGCACGGCAAAACTCTACTTGCTCCACGACCTTGCAGGTGTTTTGGAACGCTGCCTCATCCTCGCCCGGAAAGCCCACCATAATGTCGGTGCTGATAGCGCAGTTGGGGATGCGCGCTCGAATGCGCTGGATAAGCTCCAAGTAGAAGGCTTGGTCGTAGGGGCGGTTCATCGCCTTGAGCACGCGCGAGTCACCGCTTTGTAGGGGAATGTGGAAATGCGGGCACATTTTAGGGTTGGTGGCGGTTAGTTCAATCAAGTGGTCGGTGACCTGGGTAGGTTCGATGGAGCTGATGCGCAGGCGTTCCAGCCCTTCGATTTCGGTCAGCATCGCGCATAGCTCGGCGAGGTCAGGTCCGCCGCTGCCCGTGGCGGCGCCGTAGTCGCCAATCAGCACGCCTGTGAGCACGATTTCGCGGTAGCCGTCTGCCACCATCGCGCGCGCCTCTTCCAACACATCTTGGTAAGGCACACTGCGCATCACGGGGCGCGTGTAGGGGATGGAGCAGAAGCTGCAGTAGATGTTGCAGCCATCTTGGATTTTGAGCACGGCGCGGCTGCGCCGGCGGACGGGCGTCTCACCGCGTTGGCGCGCCTGCTCCAGCTGCGCCTTCAGGTGGGGGAAGTGCTCCAATACATACTCTACGGTGCGCAGTTTGTCGGGGTTGGGCACGACTAAGTGCGCCTCCGCGAGCGTTTCGCCGCGCCTAAGCGTGAACTGCGCATAGCAGCCCGTCATGACCACGATGGCGTTAGGGTTCTGGCGCGCCGCGCGGCGGATGGTCTGGCGCGACTTTGCCTCCGCCGACTGCGTCACCGAGCAGGTGTTGACCACATAGACATCGGCAGGGCTATCAAACGGCACGATTTCAAAGCCCTGCGCCTCGAAACTCTCTAAGATTTTTTGCGTTTCGTACTGATTGACCTTGCAACCTAAGGTTGTAAACGCTGCGGTTGGCATAACAAGTGCAATTGTACCACGCCCTGCCCGCGAGGTATAATCAGGGTGGAGGCGAGCCTTATGCAAAACGGCAACGGCACTATCCGCACCATCCGTTTGAAGGTGCGTCGGCAGGACGGGCCGAACGAGAAGCCCTATTGGCAAGAGTTCAGCCTGCCGTACCGCCCGAACTTGAACGTGGTTTCCTGCTTGATGGAAATTCAGCGCAATCCGGTGGATAGCGAAGGGCGCCCTGTCTCGCCCCCTGCTTGGGAAGCGGCGTGCTTGGAGCAGGTGTGCGGCACCTGCACGATGGTGGTCAACGGCAAAGTGCAGCAATCGTGTGCGGCGCTAATCGATCAGGTGGGCGTGCACAAGGGGGATACTATTGAAGTTGTGTTGGAACCGATGAGCAAGTTCCCCGTTGTGCGCGACCTGATTGTAGACCGCAGCCGCATGTTCGAGGCGCTCAAGAAGCTGCAAGCGTGGGTGCCTGTGGATGGCTACCACGACTTGGGACCCGGTCCGCGCATGGACGATGCCACACGCGAGTTGCGCTACGCCTTGGCGCGCTGCATGACCTGCGGATGCTGTATGGAGGCGTGCCCACAGTATAACGAGCATTCGGCGTTCATTGGACCCGCGCCGATTGCGCAGGCACGGTTGTTCAACCTGCATCCTGTAGGGGCGACTTTGGCGAACGAGCGATTGGAAGTGCTGACGGGCCCTGAAGGCATCACGGGTTGCGGCAACGCGCAGAACTGCGTGAAGGTGTGCCCGAAGGGAATTCCGCTCACGCGCGCGATTGCCGAGTTGAACCGCGACACCACCATCTACCGCCTGAAGAAGTGGCTGGGGCTTATCCCAGACAAATTGGTGGGCGAGGGCGCTGAATAATGCGCATACTGGTCACAAACGACGACGGTGTGTACGCCGAGGGGATTCGCGTGCTGGCGCAGCGATTGCGTCCCCTCGGCGAGGTGTTTGTCGTCGCGCCTGACCGCCCGCGCAGCGCCACAGGGCACTCCATTACTTTGCACAAACCCTTGCGCCTGCATCGCGTGCACCTGCCTGATGGTTCTATCGCTTACGCCACCAACGGCACGCCCACTGACTGCGTGACTTTGGGCGTGCACGCCGTGCTGAACCATCAAGTGGATCTTGTGGTGTCGGGTATCAACGCGGGTCCGAACTTGGGCTGGGATCTGACCTACTCGGGCACCATCGCCGCGGCGATTGAGGGCGCGATTCACGGCTTGAATGCTTTCGCCGTATCGCTGGCGGCGGAGGAAGTACTGCCCCTTGCCCGCGCGGAAGCCACCAACGAGCCGTTCCAAAGCGAGCTGCCACCGATGCACTATGAAACCGCCGCGCTGGCTGCCCTCAACATCGCCCGATTGCTCTGCGAACACCCGCTGCCCGAGCACACTTTCCTGAATGTGAATGTGCCTAACTTGCCTCCTGACCAAATCAAGGGCTACCAAATCACCGCGTTGGGCAAACGGCAGTATGCCGACCGCATCGAGTCGCGTGTTGACCCTGCAGGGCGTCCCTACTACTGGCTCAGCGGCAGCTTAGTGGAGGAACGCGACCAACCCGGCACCGATGTGTACGCCGTCGCGCATGGCTATGTGTCCATCACCCCCATCCACTTAGACTTCACCGCCTACGAACTGCTGGAGCCGATGCAAGAGTGGCTCAGTAAAATGCGCCTCATTACGGATGGAGGCGTTTAGCCACGAGCAGCAAGACACGGTTGAGATCCCTCGCTGCACTCGGAGAGACAAACGAACCTGCCGTGGCACGCTGGGCAACGGCACAAATGCCGTCGTACCTGCCTGCTGTTGCACCTGCGCCAATGTACAGCTTTGTCTGAGTAAACAGCCCCCAACAGGAACCTATAACTGCGTCGCGAACTGCAGTGTTGATGTACCTGCTGGGCGTTGATGTGGGCACTTCGGGTGTGAAGGTGGTGTTGATTGACCGCAACGGTGCGGTAATCGCCAGCGCCAGCGAGTCGTATCCGCTCTACACTCCGCAGCCGCTATGGGCGGAGCAAGACCCCAATGACTGGTGGCATGCCACTTGCCGCGCGGTTCGTCAGGTGCTCGATGCGGCGCAGGTCTCGGCATCACAGGTGCAGGGCGTGGGTCTAAGTGGGCAGATGCACGGCTCGGTATTTCTGGATGAGCACGGGGAGCCGATACGCCCTGCCCTATTGTGGTGCGACCAACGCACTGCTGCGGAGTGCGCGTGGATTACCGAACGCGTGGGCGAGCAACAGGTGTTGCAAACCACGCTCAACCCCGTGCTGACGGGCTTTCAGGCGGGCAAGATTATCTGGCTGCGCAATCACGAGCCACACGCCTATGCCCGCATACGGCGCGTGCTGCTACCAAAAGACTTTATTCGGTACCGACTCACAGGCGAGGCTGCTACGGAAGTCTCTGATGCGTCGGGCACCGCGCTGTTTGATGTGCCCAAGCGCGATTGGGCGTACGACATGCTGGACACGCTGGAGCTGCCGCGCGAGTGGTTTCCGAAGGTTTACGAGTCGCCCGAAATAACGGGGCGCGTAAGTGCGTCGGCGGCGCAAGCCACTGGGCTGGCGGAGGGCACCCCTGTGGTAGGCGGCGCCGGCGACCAAGCGGCAGGCGCGGTGGGCGTGGGCGTGGTGCAATCGGGGCGCATCTCGGTGTCGGTGGGTACCAGCGGCGTGGTGTTTGCCCACTTAGAACGCCCCCAGGTAGACCCGCAATACCGCACGCACACTTTTTGCCACGCGGTACCCGGTGCGTGGCATGTAATGGGCGTGATGCTGATGGCAGGCGGTGCGCTGCAGTGGTACCGCGATACTTTTGCGCCTGAAGCGAGCTTTGAGACGCTGCTGGAGGAAGCAGCCCAAGTGCCTGCAGGTGCAGAGGGCTTGCTATTTGCGCCCTATCTGTCGGGCGAGCGCACGCCTTACCCTGACCCACAGGCGCGTGGGGCATTTGTGGGGCTAACGATTGCCCACAAGCGCGCCCACTGCACACTCGCCGTGCTGGAGGGCGTGGCGTTCGGGCTGCGCGACTCGCTGGAAATCCTCAAGGCGATGGGCGTTCCGCTGGAGGAGTTGCGCCTCACGGGCGGCGGCGCCAAAAGCCCCCTCTGGCGCCAAATCTTGGCAGATGTGTTCGGGCAACCCGTGCATACCCTGCAGGCAGAAGAAGGACCTGCCTATGGTGCGGCGCTGCTGGCGGGCGTGGGCACGGGCGTATGGCAAAGCGTGCCCGACGCCTGCGCCGCAACGGTGAGATTGGCCAGCACCACAGCCCCTGCCCCTGAACGCCAAGCGTTCTATGAAACGCGCTATGCTCACTACCGCCGCCTTTACCCCGCGTTGCGCAACTTCTGGGTGTAGCACCACGCCCCAGTGGTACAATACTGCCCTGATGAAACACGGATGGCTACTTGTGGCAGGAATCGTTATGACAGGCGTGCTGCAGGCACAACCGGAGTTTCGCGGAATTTGGGTGGACGGCTTCAACGAGGGCATCCATACACCCGAGCAGATAGATACCTTGCTCCAGCGTGTGCGCCGTGCGAACTTGAATGCGGTGATCGTGCAGGTGCGCAAGCGGGGCGATGCCCACTATACCTCGCCGTTGGAGCCAACCGCGGCGCAGCAACAGGCGGGCTTCGATGCGCTGGCATACCTGATTGAGCGAGCCCATCAAGGCTCGCCACGCATCGAGGTGCATGTGTGGGTCAACTGCCACCCGATTTGGCCTGGCAGCAGCTGGCCCCCCGACCCCAAGCACATCCTCAATCGCTACCCCGAAATCCAAACGGAGGATTACGACGGCAAGCGCGTCACTGAAGTGGGCTACGGGGGCGACTGGGGGCACCCGCTTTATCACGAGTGGTTCGCCAAAGTCGCGTTGGATCTCGTGCGCCGCTATGATATTGATGGGCTACACTTTGACTATATCCGCTACACGGGCGAGCGCTGGGGCTACAATCCGGTGAGTATTGAGCGGTTCAACCGTCGCTACGGGCGCACGGGTAAGCCCGAGCCAGCCGACCCGCTGTGGAAGCAATGGCGACGCGACCAAGTGTCGGCGGTGGTGCGCAAAATCTATGCCCAAGCAACCGCCTTAAAGCCCCAGCTGAAAATCAGCGCCGCGCTCATCACGTGGGGCGACGGCCCGCAGAACACCGACGACTGGGTCAACCGTTCCGCTTATCGTGCGGTATTTCAAGACTGGCAGGGCTGGCTCAAGGAAGGCATTTTGGATATTGCCATTCCAATGGTGTATTACAACGAAGCAAGCGAACGCCACGCGGGGTTCTTTCGCCGCTGGGCGGATTTTTTGAAAGACCATCAGCACGGACGCATTGGTGTAATAGGCATCGGCAACTACCTCAACAGCATTGAAAACACCTTGCGCCAGATTGACTACGCGCGGCAGCCCACGCCAGCGGGCAACCGCGCTTACGGAATCAACTTTTTCTCCTACGCAGCAACTTCGGGCAACGGTACTGAAGGCGGTTCCAATCGCTATGAGGAGGAGTTCTATACTGCGCTGGGTAACTACTTCAAGGAGTGGGTGCCTACCCCCACACTGCCGTGGAAGGTTGCCCCAACCGCTGGACACTTGATGGGCACCGTGCTGCGTGCCGATGACTTACAACCTGTTGACAGCGCAACGGTGGAGGTGTATCAGGCTGGCTCGTTGGTACGCACCCTTAGCACCGATGGCAACGGCTTTTTTGCAGCGGTGCACCTACCTGCGGGGCTTTATTCGTTGGTCGTGCGCGCGGACGGGCTGCCCGCGCAGACGGTAAACCAGGTGTTTGTGGCAGCGGGCGGCGGCGTGAGCTTGCCGATTGTGCTGGGCAACCCAGATGCCCTAATTGTGCGCCGCTTGGCGAGCCTCCAAGCCCTGCCAGATGACACAGCGGTACTGCTTCTTGGCAAAGTGGTTGTGCAGGATTGGCTTAGCTCCGATCAGCCGCTTATAGTGCGCGACGCGCTGGGCGAACAAACGATTGCCGTGCAAGTGGAAGCGCCTGCGCTGCCTCTGCTACGGGATGATCGGGTGGCGGTTCAGGGGGTGTTGCGTACTTTGCCTGATGGCACGCGCGTTCTTGAGCAAGCCCACGTGTGGTGGTTGGGCGTGCTATGAGGAGCCTAAGGCACGGGCAGACTGCCCGTGCCTTACCGCTACTCTTGGGGCATATTGATTGTAAGCACGGGGCAGGTGGGCTGGCGTACCACCTTCTCTGTTACCGAGCCAAATACCCAACGCCGCCAACCCGTGCGCCCGTGCGTGGCAATCACAATCAAATCGATGCCTTTCTCCTTCTGGTAGTTGATAATCTCATCCGCAGGGTCGCCCCAAACCACGCTGGCAAACACCGTGATGTCCTTTGGGATGCGGTTGGCGATGAGCTCTTCCATTGAGCGTTCGGCTGCCGCGCGCAACTCGGTCTCGTACAAAGTCACCTCTACATTCACGGGCACGGGCACCACATGCAGGGGCGGCACTACATGCAGAATATGCAGCTCGGAACCGAAGTGTTGCGCCAGCTCCACTGCTGTATCGAGCGCTTCGTATGAGGGCTCGCTGAAGTCGGTCGGCGCTAAGATTTTTTTGAACGGTAGCCGCATTGCTTGCCTCCTTGTTTGTATTTTACCCGTGGCGGGCGACGAAGGTGCGTGGTTATGCAAGGGCTTGCAGCACGCGCGGGTGCACCACTGTGCCGCCGAGGGCAACCAGCGTCTCGCGGGCGATTTCGTCTTCGATCTCGGGCTTGGGGTCAGGCAGCATGCCTGCTTTGTGCAAGTGCGCGATAAGGTTGTACAGGTTGCGACTGTAAAGCAGGCTGGCATCGATGGGTGCGCTGGCAGCGAGGTTCACCGCGCCCACGATAGTGACCCCGTTGTGCTGGATGGTTTGACCCGCCACAGTGAGTTCACAGTTGCCCCCCCACTCGGCAGCAAGGTCTATGATGACGCTGCCTGCGGGCATGGCTTCCACCACGCGGCGTGGAATGAGCAGTGGCGCGCGCTTGCCAGGCACCGCCGCGGTGGTGATAATCACTTCTTGCTGTACCAAGTGCTCGCCCAGCAAATCTTGTTGGCGGCGCAGGGTTTCTTCCTCGAGGGCACGCGCGTAGCCTCCTGCCACTTCGGCTTGCTCCACCTGCAGGGGGATTTCAACAAACTTTGCGCCGACGCTTTCCACTTGTTCGCGGGTGGCGGGGCGCACATCGTAGCCCGACACCGCCGCACCGAGCCGCTTCGCGGTTGCCATCGCCTGCAAGCCCGCGACCCCCGCGCCAATCACAAACACGCGTGCAGGCGAGACCGTGCCAGCCGCGCTCATCATCAACGGGAACATGCGCGGCGAGAGGTGCGCTGCCAGTAGCACCGCTTTGTAGCCTGCTACGCTTGCCATCGAGGAAAGGGCATCCATACTCTGGGCGCGGGTGATGCGCGGAATCAGCTCCATCGCGAACACGGTTGCGCCGCACGCTGCCAACTGCGCCACGCCTTGGGGGCGAAACAGCGGCTCCATAAAGCCAATCCACACCTGCCCTGGGCGCACATAAGGGAGATCTTGTTCGAAGTCGGGATTTGCGCCAGCGGTGCGCACGGTCAGCACCACATCAGCTCGTTCCAGCACTGCCTCGCGGGTGGGCAATATCGTTGCCCCCGCCGCTTGGTACGCCTCGTCGCTATGGTGGGCACCCGCGCCCGCCCCAGATTGCACCAACACCTCATACCCCAACTTGGCGTAGCTGGCAACCAGCGCGGGAATGAGCGCCACCCGCTGCTCGTTCGGATAGGTCTCGCGCAAGATGCCAAGTTTCATGGCGGGAATTGTACACGAAGCGTTCACTTCTCGTCAAACATGCTATCGTGGCGTTGGCGGGGTTCGAGTGCGGGAGTTGTCGGCTGGTCTTAGGTGGATGCGATTCCTCGGCCTACGGGGAATGACGGGCGTGCCCACACAAGAATCTGCCCGCTGTTATTCCGAACCGCAGGCCGCGGAATCGCGCTGACAAAGGCAGTCTCCTACTCGCCCGTGCTAATGATCAGCTGCCCTGCGGTGCTGTCGTAGGCGACCTCGGCGTCCAGCACCTCGCGCAGGGCGGAGGCAGGCAGCAGCACGCGTCCGCGCGTGATGCGCAGCGGCACTTCTGGCGTGATGGGCGCGCCATCCACGAGAATTCGGTTCTCGCGCACCTGGAGGGCAATCTCACGCCCATTCAGCGTGGCGTAGGCGATTTTGCGTTGGTTGTCCCAGCGTAGCTGCGCCCCCAGATGCTCCAGCACTTGACGCGCGGGCAGCAACGGCACGCCCCTTTCCACCTGCGGTGCCACATCAAAGCTCAGGATGGTCGCATCCAACACCACCTCGAAGTGGGCGGTACCTGCGGGTAGGCGTGTGCCACGCTCGATGCTAAGCCAAGCCGCGCGCTCAGGAGTGGTTGCGGCGGGCTTTGGCGCTGCGGTTTCTGCACGGGCAACTTGCGGCATGCGCAGTTTTTGCCCGCGCATATGCGGTTCAATTTCAACTGCGCGCCATTGGCGGTTCGCTTGGGCGGGAGTTGCCTCCACAGCCCGCGTATCGGGCTCTCCATAGGGCTTTTGGAGGCGGCTGGAGCTAAGCCGACTTGTGGCCGTGTTCGTGGCAGGACGCGGGGGCGGTTCTGTGGGTGCGGAAGCAACTGCACTCACACGCGCATCCTCGTTCGCTTGGACAGGGGGCGTCGCAGGTTCCGCAGACACTTCAGGGGCACGGAGGCGTGCCTCCTCGCTCAGCCGCCCTGCAGGGGGGGGTGTAAGCGCATCGCCCGCGCGCGTAGGGGTGCTCTCCGCAACGGTGGTGGCAGGTTCTGTGACTTCTGCTTCGGAGTTGTTCTGACGCTCGGTACGCCCGCCAGGGTTGTTCACATACACGCGTACTGGAGGCGTGCGCAGAGTTTGGTTGCCGTCGTAGCTCCACACTTCAATCGTGTGCCAACCGTTCTGCTCGCGCGTGGTATCCCACTGATACACATAAGGCGGATAGTTGCGTAGCCCGCGAACTTGCCCGTTGATGAAAAACGATACATATGCTGGCTGTGCGGTGTTCACGCGCACTTCAATCGGTGTGATGCCCGCTACTTGCATGCCGTTGCGTGGCGCCCAAATAGTTAAGGGGCTATTGGGGTCGGGCAGCAGCTCAATGCGCGTCAGGCTTTGCCCGATGAGCCGCCCTTGGGCATCGTACATCTTGATTGTAGCGTTGTGAACGCCAGGCGCCAACCCCACATTCTGTAGGTTGAGCAGGATTTGCTTGGTTTGCCCACTCAGGTGGCGCGCCGCGATGACCAGCTCGTCTACCACCACTTCCACCAGCGCGGGCGTCGCTCCGCGAAACTGCAAGGTCAGTCGGTTTGGCTCTCGCTTTACCACCTGCAGGGAAGGCTGTGCATACCGCGTGTCGGCATAAACAACCGTTAGCCCTGCCACCATCACCACGCCTACCATCCGTTTGCTCATCATTCGACCTCCTTATCGGCTCGTGCGCTCCGCAAGGCGCGTGTACATCAACTTTCGTTCGAGAGTGCGGGCGGCGATTCCTGCCAATTTCGGGGCTAAAATGGGCAGAATCAGCCCCAAACTCTTGACTTTTCGGGGGGCTATCGTATAAACTAATCATGCCCGCAGGGGAGGTATGCGCAACAATCGCTGTGGCGCAGGCGCAGGACGAGGTAGTGCACGCGAGGTGAGCAATCACCTCTACACTCGCCAGCGTATCTTGCCGCCGTGGCGTAATCTCGCGACCGATGGAGGGATTCAGGCATGGCGATGACCGAGTATCAACATCCGTATGACGATCCGACCCTATGCACTGCCCACATGCCCGATGAGGAACTGGTGTACTACGCCAAACAAGGCAACGAGCGTGCGACTGAAGCCCTGCTCAAACGCTACCGCTCGTTGGTGGAAAGCAAGGCACGTCTTTACTTCCTCATCGGAGCCGACCACGAAGATGTGGTTCAAGAAGGCTTGATTGGGCTGTATAAAGCCATCCGTGATTTTCGCAACGAGCGCGTGCACAAATTCCGCCCCTTTGCCGAGCTGTGTGTGACACGCCAAATCATCTCCGCTGTCAAAGCAGCCACCCGCCAAAAACATGTGCCCCTCAACGACTATGTTTCGCTTTACCGCCCGCTGCAAAACCACCACAACGACGATACCGACTCCAACCTCACCGATATCCTGCCCGACCCCAACACGCTTACTCCTGAGCAGTGGATTTTGCAGCGACGCATCCCGCTGGCAGTGATGCATATGGCACGCGAAAGGATGAGCGAGCTGGAACGGCAAGTGCTCGATTTTTATTTGGACGGCTTATCGTATAAGCAAATGTCTGAAATTTTGTGTCGGGGCACGAAATGTATTGACAATGCGCTGCAGCGCGTGAAAAAGAAGTTGATTCAAGTGTACGAGGAAAACTATGGCGAGTCGTCGAATCAGTCAGCGCGCTGGCGACGCCACCCTCGAATTATTCCCGAACTGGACGATAACCTGGTATGAACGCCCTGACGGAGCGCACGGACGCGCTGCGCGTTGCCCGTGAAGTGCTTCAAATTGAAATCGAAGCGCTTCAGCGAGTGGCAGACTCGCTGGATTCGCGGTTTGAGCAGGCGGTGGAAGCGATTTTAGCCTGTCGCGGGCGCGTGGTGCTGAGCGGTGTGGGGAAATCGGGCGCGATTGCGCGTAAGCTGGCGGGTACTTTCAGCAGCACGGGCACACCTGCCATTTTCGTACATCCCACCGAAGCTGCGCACGGTGATTTGGGCACCATTACCGCTGATGATGTGGCGATTTTGCTTTCCTTTCGGGGCGAAAGCGATGAGCTGGTGTTGCTGTGCCCCGCGCTCAAACGCCTGCAGGTGTACACGATTGTTATGACGGGGCGCCCCGACTCCACGCTGGGCAGAATGGCGGATTTGGTACTGGAGCTGCCCGTAGAGCGTGAGGCGTGCCCGCACAATTTGGCGCCTACTGCCAGCACCACCGCGATGCTGGCGCTGGGCGACGCGCTGGCGATGGCAACGATGGCAGCGCGCGGTTTTACCCCACGCGATTTTGCGCTCAACCACCCCGCAGGAGCCCTGGGACGACGCCTGCTGTTGCGTGCCCACGATGTGATGCGCACAGGCGACGCCCTTGCAGTCGTCCCCGAAGACGCCCCCTTGCGCGATGCCCTGTTTGCGATTACCAAAGCGGGCGCAGGCGCCGCCTGCGTGGTAAACGCCGAAGGCAAAATGGTGGGGTTAGTAACCGATGGCGATATCCGCCGTCGCCTACTGCAAGACGAGACCGCTCTGCGCCGCCCCGTCGCGGAAGCGATGACCCGAAACCCGATGGTCATCACGGGCAACCCGCTCGCTATTGAGGTGCTGGAACGGTTCCACCGCACTCCCAAGAAAATCGGCGATCTTCCTGTACTGGATGAGGCAGGTAAACCCATCGGCATAATCGTGCTTAAGGATTTACTGCGCGTCGGCATCGTGTAGACCTCTCATCGCCTCGCTGGAACCTCGCTCTCGCGAAACTGGTATAATTCCACAGCAGAAGGTGAACATTTCGCGTTCCCTTGCCGATAATTTGCTGAACAGGAGTGTATAGATGGCACGAAAATTGCTGTGCTATCGCTGTAGACGACCAACTATGGGAGGGAAGCTTATGCGAGGGCTGTTGCTGTGCCTAAGCGTTGCCCTGACGGCTGCGCTGTGGGCACAACGCTATGTGGAAGAGTACCGCCTCAAGCCCGAAGATGTGATTTTGGTGCGTCTCAGTGGAGACCCAAACCCTCTGTTTCGCGGTTTCATCTCCCGCGACGGCAACATCACCATCCCGATGATTGGCGAGGTGCGTGCGGCAGGGCTGACAATCGCCGAACTCAAGCGGGTCATTGAGCGCGAGTTCCGCCGCCGCGAGATCTACCTTCAGCCTGATGTAGTCATCACATTAGAGCAGTTTCACCGCCCGCGCGTGTCGGTATTGGGCTTTGTGTACCGTCCGGGTACTTATGAGTTCAAAGAGAACGATCGCCTCTTAGACGCGCTGGCGCTAGGCGGCGGGGTGAATGTGGAACGCGCTCGCCTGCAGGAAGCATGGCTACAACGCGCCGACGGCACAAAAATCCCCATTGACCTCTATCGTTTGCTTTACGAGGGCGACTTGAGCCAAAACATCCTCCTTCAAGACGGCGACACTATTTTTGTCCCTGAGGAGACCCAAAACCGTTATTTTGTGGGGGGGCAGGTGAAGCGTCCTGGACTATACACGTGGCGCCCGAACCTCACCGTGCTGGACGCGCTCTCGCAAGCAGGGTGGGAGACCGAGCGTGGACGCCTCAGCCAAACCTTCGTGATTCGCCAAACACCCGACGGCAAAGAACAAAAAATCCGCGTGGACATGGTGCGCCTGCTGCGCAAAGGCGACATGAAACAAAACATCGCGCTGCAGCCGGGCGATGTGGTGTATGTTTCCGAGACCGACACCCCAGATTTTGACCGAATTTACCGCGTCCTCTCGGTTGCATGGATTCTGCGTCAGTTGGACTACGGTCGCTCGCTCTGGCGACCCTAAGAGGGAGGCTTAGCAATGACTTTGTGGCAAGCAATCAAGCTACTTAAACGCCGATGGTGGATTGTTGCGCTGGCTACGGGCGTCGTAACAGGCGCAGTATTTGCTTATTACTACACGCAGCCACGCGAGTGGGAAGGCTTTGCAGTGATTGCTGAGTATCGCTCGCTGCAAGCCAACCGCACAGTGATTTACCCCGACCCCTACTCGCTGCAGGTAGACCTGATCACGCGCCTGCAGAACATCGCAAATGTGGTGGGCAGCTACAGCGTGTTGCTGAGCACTTGGCGTGAAATCAAAGACAGCGGGCAGTGGGAGCCCGCCGAGCGCATCAAGCAAACCGTTCCTCCCAACGAGCAGGACTACGCAGGCGTGGTAGACCTCGTGCGCCGCCTGGAAATCAAACCCATTCCCAACACGGAATACCTCAGCGTGGTCGTCAAGACTCAGGGCGACATTGAGGTTGCTCCGCGCCAAGCGCAGTACTTTATGGAGGTGCTGCTGCGCAAGTTCCAAGAGCACTACAGCGAGCTAAACGCCCAAACGGCGAACCCCTCCCGCCAGTTCGTAGAAGACCAATACCGCATCGCCCAACGCGAGTACGAACGCGCCACGCGCCAACTAAGCGAGTTCCTCAACCAAAACAAGGATGTTATCCAGTCGCAGAACCAAACGAATATTTTGCTGCAATCGATTTCGCGCGTGGAACTGCAGCTGTATGACGCCGAGTTGGCACGTCAATCGGCAGCAGCGCAAGTCGCACGCCTCCAACAGCAACTGCGCCAAGAGGAACGACGCCCCGGAGGCGGTCCCAAGCGCGAACTGAGCTATGTGGAACGCCGCAACCCCGTTGTGGAGCGTCTGGAGCAGGAGTTAGCAGCAGCCTACAACCAGCGTGCCGAAATCATGTCGCGTGAGAACCGCCCTGGTCCGAACAACCCCGAGGTGCAGCGTATTGAGGCGCGTATCAAGGAAATCGAAAAGCAATTAGCGGAGCAAGAAGCCAGCATTATCGACGCGCGCACCACAGGTATCAACACGATCTACGATTCGTTGTACGCTGAGTATGTGCGCGCCCAACGCGAGCTGAGCGTTGCCGACAAGCGCGTTGCCGAGTTGCGTCGCCAGCTGCAAGAGCTACGCAGTCGCTTGGAGGGCTTGCCCGAAAAGCAGCGCATCGCCGATGAGTTGTTGCTCAAGGTACAACTGGCTGAGGGCAAAGTGCGCTTGCTCAAGCAGAAGCTGGATGAGGCAATCACGCGCGAGAACGAGCTGCGCACAGCGGGCTTTGTAAAAATCATTGACGGTCCCGCGGCGCGCCCCGTGGATAAGCGCATTCCGCTGCGTGTGGTATTGGCGTTTGCGCTGAGCCTCATTTTGTCTACAGGTTTGGTGCTCTTGTTGGGGCAGGTGGATCAGGGCGTCTACACGCCCAGCCAAGCCGAGGCGCTGTTTGGTGTGCCTGTGATCGCTGCGCTGCCGCGTGTAACGCGCGCCCTGCTGGCACGCGACCGCACCGAGCACACGCCCCTGAGCGCATCTTACCAACTGCTCTCCACCAGTTTGATGGAAGCCAACGGCAGGCTGAACGGCCCCGCGGTCGCCATCACGGGCGCCGACCCCGATGTGGGGCGCACCACTGTCGCTTACAACCTTGCACTTACTTTGGCACGCGACGGGGCGCGCGTGGTGCTCATCGACGGCGACCTGCGCAACCCGCAACTCCATCGGCTGGTGCGCGCCGATATCAACCACCCTGGCTTGAGCGACATTCTGCAAGGCAGGGCTACCTTAGAGCAAGCTGTACAACAAACAGCGATTGAGGGCTTGGTATTTATCGGTGCAGGCAGCCCGCCTGAAAACCCCGTGCGCCTGCTGCGCTCGCCACAAATGCACGAACTGCTCAACACCCTCAAGAAGGTCGCTGACTTCATCATCATCGACACGCCGTCGGCGTCCACCTTTGCCGACAGTACAGTGATTGGGCTGGCAGCAGGCAACGTACTGATTGTGCACGCGGCCGGGCAGGGCATGACCGATGCCACGCGCGAGATGCTTTCGCGCCTCAAACAACACAATGCAAACGTCGTCGGTGTGGTGCTAAACAAGGTGCGCCTCGATGACAGCGTGGTGTACCGCCACTTCCAAAAGGGCTACCAGCGCGCCCTCGAGACACGCAACGGCGCCACCGAGCGCGCTGCCCTGCCAGCCGCCAGCAGCCGCGTCGACGACTCGGAACCTGAACAAACTACACCGCGTGACTGATGACTGACCCGAGCGGGGGCAAATACCCCCGCTCACTGAAAGGAGCATAACCATGGCAAGCCGACTGAGCACGACCATCGAGCCAGCGGCGGAGGCACAAGCAGTGCGTCCTCACGCGCCCGCCTACTCGCCTTTTGCGGACTATATTCCCGAAGTCAGAATTCCCCACGCCTTCTGGAAACGGCTCATAGACATCGTTGGTGCTTCGGTTGCGCTGGTGCTGTTTGCCCCCCTGATGGCGCTTATCGCGCTCCTGATTTACTTGGAGTCGCCTGGTCCGATCCTATTTCGCCAGATTCGGCTCGGTCGGTATGGTAGACCGTTTATTATGTATAAGTTCCGTTCTATGCGTAGCAATGCTCAAGAGTTGCAGCCGCTGATTATGCACATGAACGAGAAGCAGGGGGGCGCCTTCAAAATCCGCCACGACCCGCGCCTGACGCGCGTGGGCAGGTTCATCCGCAAGTACAGCCTTGACGAACTGCCCCAACTGTTCAATGTGCTCAAGGGCGACTTGAGCCTCGTGGGACCGCGCGCGATGGCACCTTATGATGTCAATCGCTTTGACAAGCTAGAATACTACATCCGCTTCGCGGTGCCGCAGGGCTGCACAGGGCTTTGGCAAGTGAGCGGGCGCAGCAACCTCACCTTTGACGAGTGGATGCGACTAGACATCTATTATGTGGAAAATATCTCCTTGGAGCTGGATATGAAAATCCTGCTCCGAACTATACCAGCGATCCTGAAGGGCGATGGGGCATACTGAGCAACGGTTTTTAGTGACGGGGGGTGCGGGTTTTATTGGCTCGCACCTGGTGCGTTTTCTACTGTCGCAAGGGCAGGTGCGTGTCTTAGATGACCTCTCTACAGGCACTTTGGATAACCTGCGCGAGGTGCTCAGCGAGGTGGAGTTTATCCGCGGCAGCGTGGCAGACCCAACAACAGTGCGCGAAGCCGTTGCGGGCTGCACAGTTGTGTTCCACTTGGCTGCACAAGCGTCAGTGCCGCTCTCGATGGAGCAGCCTGTGGCAACCTTCGAGGTGAATGTGTACGGCACGCAACTGCTGTTGGAGGCAGCGCGCCAAGTAGGCTGTCAACGATTTGTGTTTGCTTCCTCCGCAGCCGTGTACGGCGACTCGCCGCGCCTACCCAAGCGCGAAACGATGCGTCCTGCCCCCATCTCGCCCTACGGCTGGAGCAAGCACTACGGCGAGCTGCTGTGCCGTGACTACTACCGCGTGTTCGGCGTGCCGACGGTGGCGCTGCGCTTTTTCAATGTGTATGGGGCCCGCCAGAATCCGCGCTCGCAATATGCTGCGGTGGTACCCCGTTGGATTACCGCCGCGCTGACCGACCGCAAGCCGATTATCTACGGCGACGGCAAGCAGGTGCGCGACTTTATTTACATCGACGACCTGATTCAGGGCATTTGGCTGAGTGCGACTCACCCTGCAGCGGTGGGTAGGGTATTCAACCTCGCCAGCGGCGCCCGCTACACCCTGCTGGAGCTGCTGCGAGCGATTGAGCATGCCATAGGCTATCCGCTCCAGCCTGAGTACCAGCCGCCGCGCGCGGGCGATATCCGCCGCTCGTATGCCGATATCCGCGCTATTCAACAAGCACTTGGCTTCCAGCCGCGCTTTACGCTGGCGGAAGGCATTCGGCGCACCGTGGAAGCTTACCAAAAGGAGGCAGCGGCCGCATGAGCCAAACGCGCGTCGCAGCCAGTCCAATTATTGTAGGCGTCGCTCTTGTGCAGGCGATGCGCCCGCACCAGTGGATCAAAAACCTGCTGGTGTTTGCCGCGCTGCTGTTTACGGCGCAGTTTACCAACCTCAGCCTGTTGTGGCACACGATTTTGGGCTTTTTCGCGCTGTGTTTTACCGCCAGTGGCATCTACCTCGTCAACGACATCTTAGACCGCGAGCGCGACCGTCATCATCCCACCAAGCGCAATCGCCCGATTGCTTCGGGGCGACTGCCATTGCCACTCGCTTGGCTTGGAGCCGTCGGCTCCGCGACGCTGGGACTGGGGCTGGCGTTCTGGCTGCGCGCACCTTTTGGCGTGATAGTGTTGGTGTATGCCATTCAAAGCACTCTTTATACGCTTTATCTCAAGCAAATTCCGCTGTTGGATGTAGGCATTATTGCGCTGGGCTTTTTGCTGCGTGCTGTATCGGGCGCGGTGCTCATTGATACCTCCATCTCGCCTTGGCTGATTATTTGTACCTTTTTCTTAGCGCTGTTTTTGGGCTTTGCGAAGCGGCGTCATGAACTGGTTTCGTTAGGTGAGGATGCGGTGAACCACCGCGGGGCACTGGGCGACTACTCTACCACGATGCTGGAGCACTTGCTTACCATTTGTCTGGGGCTGGCGCTGCAATCCTACGCGATTTATGTGATCCTCTCGGAAACCGCCAAAGCCCATCCGAACCTGTGGTACACGCTTCCAGTGGCTACTTATGGCTTGCTGCGCTACTTTTTTGTAGTGCACCGATACGATGCTGGGGGCAGCCCTGAAAAACTGATTATTACAGACAAGCATATTGCCCTCTCCGTGCTGGTGTGGGGCATTATTGTGCTTTGGGTGATGCGGGGATGAGTTTGCTACAACGCACACGCGCACGGGTACAGACACTGCCGCTTGGGGTACGCCAGTTCCTCAAGTTCGCCACAGTAGGCGCCACCAATACTGCCATCGACTGGGGGCTGGCGTTTTTCCTCACTTACTACACACCTATTCCGAAGGCGTTGGGAAGCGCGTTTGTAAGCTTTACAAATGCTCCATTTCGCCCTGAGGCAGCCGCGGTGTGGTTTGCCAAGCTGATTTCCACAGGCACCGCGATGGTCAACAGCTTCATCTGGAACCGTCGCTGGACATTTCGGATTCGCGATAAGGAAGCACGCGCGCGTCAATTCGCCAAGTTCATCATGGTCAACATCATCGGAATGTTGCTCAACTCAACGATTACCACCTTGCTGGTGCGCCCGTTCTTGCCAGAGCCGCCGCGACCGGTGTTTATGGCATGCCAAGCTACTGCCACTGCCATCGTGCTATTTTGGAACTTCTTTGCGAACAAGTACTGGACTTTTCGCGGAGCAGCTGAGGTATCTATAGAGAAACCGTAGCAGGAGGAAGGACTATGGATCAACTGTTATTGGAGTTGCGCAAGTTGCCGCGCCCACAGCCGATTCTGCTGGGGGTTGTAGTAGGTTTCCTCGCGTTGTTGCTATACGCCTACCGTGAGGTAATCCAGTGGTACTGGCTACCGCGCTGGGGCGACGAGCAAGGTTATTATTCGTATGCATATCTGGTGCCGCCGCTGGCGCTGGTAATGATTTGGATGCGCCGCGAGCGGCTCCTGCAACTTCAAGCACGTCCCTCATGGTGGGGCATCCCCGTCTATTTCGTAGCGATGGGCATCCACTTGCTGGGGCACTGGGGCTACTCCAGCTGGGTTTCCAGCATGGCGTTTCCTTTGTTTTTGATTGCGGGCAGCTTGCTGCTTTGGGGGCCTCAAATCACGCGGGTTCTGCTGTATCCTCTGCTCTTCCTCTACCTAATGATGCCGATGCCTTCCGTCGTGTTCGACGAGATCACGAACCCCATCAAAGTATGGTCAACCGAAGTTGCCATCGCAATGCTAAAACCCTTCTATAACATCCTACAAACCAGCCAAGTGACCTTTGTGATGCCTTCGGGCTATGAACTGCATGTGGGCGTGGAATGCAGCGGCTTCAAGGTCACCATCGCACTGCTGACTTTTATTCTGTTCTTCTTTACCATTGTGGACATGCCGCTGTGGAAAAAGTTAATCTTGCCGATTGCTTTGTTCCCGATAGCGATTATCTCCAACGGGCTTCGGATTGCCCTGATTGGGATCGTGGGGCATCACTATGGTCCCGAGGCAGCGAAAATCGCCCATGAGGGCTATCCGCTGAACCTACCGCTCTTCGGAGAGGTGACGATTCCCACCACGGGCGCGTTGGAGATTCTCATCCCGTTTGTCTCGCTCTTTCTGCTGGCGAGGTGGTTAGGATGGAAGAGATGAAAACCAAACCTGAGGAACTGATGACCGAACCCCATGCGCCTACCAACGGCGAAACCGTAGCGTCGGCTTCCGCACCGGTGGAAAGCTCTGTAGCATCCGCGCCGACGACCGACGAGCCACTCAACACTCCCAAAGCCATCCAGCCGCGCCCTGCCCCCCCGATGGACTGGAAACGGTTTGGGGCACCCATTAGCGTCCTCATGACGCTCACCATCGCGCTGGTGCTAGCGATTCAGTTTATGCCGCGTCCTGCCCCTGTTGCTGAGGGGCAGACGCTTGCCAAAGTGCCCCAGACGCTAGGCGATTGGACGATGCTGTACGAATACCCAATATCTGAGGCGGCACTCAACGAGTTGAAACCCGATGAGTACATTGCCCGCATCTATGTCAGCGGCGATGGCACTCAAGCAGACCTATCAATCATTGGCGGTTCGCACACAGGCGCGTTCCACAACCCACAAGTGTGTTTCCGCGTGCAAAACTGGGAGTTTGTGGAAAACCAAGAGATTACCCTCACCGTTGGTAACAGGCAAATTCCCGCTCGGTTCGTGCGCCTGCTTTCGCTGGACGGCTTGAGGCGCGAGGCGGTAGGGATTTACTTTTACTCCACGCCGATGGGGTACCGCCCTGACACTTCCACTGCCCGCATTCTGTTGCTACTGGCACGCCTTACGGGAATGGATCAACAACGCGCCTACTTTGTGCGGTTCCTAATGACCTCCACTGGCAACGCGGAGAACGATCGCAAGCGCATCCAGCAGTTTGCCGAGCAGGCGCTGAACGCGATGGCACAAACTAACCCTGAAGTGGTGCGCTGAGCATGGAGCGCGTCGTGCTGCGAGCGGACGCCATTGAGTCGGCAGCCCACGGAGGCGTGGCTATCCAGCCGATGCGTTTTGTAGTAGCGCGTGGGGAGTTAGTGGCGGTGTTTGGTCCGTCGGGCGCGGGCAAGAGCCTACTGTTGGCGTTGCTCGCAGGTGAGGTTGCGCTGGAGGGCGGACGGCTGGAGATTGCCGACTTTGCTGAGATGCCCCCCCTCCCTGAAGGGCGCGCGCTGCGCCAGACCACACCTGCCAACTTTCTCAAGCGCTATGCCCACTCGTGGACCCGGGCGATTTATATGCTGGAACTGCTAGGGCTGGGCGAACAGATGGATGCGCCCCTGACCGTGCTCTCGGAAGGGCAACGCCACATGCTGCGCGTCGGTGGCGCGCTGGTGCAGCATGCGCCACTATACCTGCTGGATGAACCATTTGCAGGAGCAGATTTTGAGCGTCGCCGTCGCCTATGGCAGGAGCTGGACGAACGCTGCCGCTTCGGAGCTGCTGTGCTGTTTACCACGCGCGACCCCGCCATCGCCGAACGCGCCGACCGCGTGCTGATGCTCGACGAAGGACGCTTGATTGCCGACGACGCCCCCGAACGCCTGCTTGCCGAACAGGATGCTACCACGCTCGAAATTGAGGCGGCGGACCCCGAGCCGATTCTGGAGGGGCTGAGTGGCGTGGAAGTGCGTGTTGAATCTTTGCCCAACGGTTATCGCCTTCGTCTACATGCCGATGACAGCCTTGCCCTGCGCCTGCTGCAGGAGGGCTACGGCAACATCCGCGCCATCTGTGTGCAACCCCCAACCTTAGAGGACGCTTGGCAGTGGTATCGGCTCAAAGCCCGCACACGCAAACATTAGCGAGGTGCATGATGCGGCTCAAAGAGGAACTGATTGAAAGCCATATCATCTATCGGGGGCGCGTGGTGACGCTGCGCATTGACACCGTGCGCCTGCCCAACGGACGCACCACGCGCCGCGAAATCGTGGAACATCGCGGGGCGGTTGCCATCGTGCCGTTGCTGAACACTGACACTGTATTGCTGATTCGCCAATACCGCCAAGCGGTGGGCGAGACCTTGCTGGAAATCCCCGCAGGCACCTTAGAGCCTGACGAACCCCCCGACGCCTGCGCCCGCCGCGAACTGGAAGAGGAAACGGGCTACACTGCCCGCCAGCTGCGCAAACTGTTCAGTCAGTACCTTGCACCTGGCTATTCGCAAGAGGTGCTGCATGTGTATCTTGCCGAAGATTTAGTGCCCGCCTCGCAGCAACTGGATGAAGATGAACTCGTAGAACTCGTGCCTACCCCCTTGCGCGAAGTGGAAACAATGATTTTGCAAGGACAAATCAAAGACTCCAAAACTATCGCGGGTTTGTTGATGACCTTACGCCTGCTGGAACGACACTAACCCTATCTCCTGCTCAGGAAAGGTATACTCTATGCACCCATGGGCAAGACAGTTGTGTTGGTGTACTCTGGTGGTTTAGACACCACCGTTTGTATTCCGCTGCTGCGAGAGGAGTACGGTTTTGAGCATGTGGTGACCGTGACCGTTGATGTCGGGCAGCCGCGCGAGGATCTCGCAGATGCTGCCGAACGCGCCAAGATTTTGGGTACCGAGCACTACACGGTGGATGCCCGTGCGGAGTTCGCTCGCGATTATTGCATGCCTGCCGTCAAGGCGAACGCCGACTACGAGGGCTACCCGCTCAGCACAGCACTTGCTCGCCCACTGATTGCCCGCAAAGCCGTAGAAGTGGCACGCTCCTTGCCTCGCGTAGACGCCTTCGCACACGGCTGCACTGGCAAAGGCAACGACCAATTCCGCATAGAGTTTATGCTGCGCACGCTGATGCCCGATGTGCCCATCATTGCCCCCATGCGCGAGCGCAACATGACCCGCTCCGAGGAAATTGAATACGCTCGCGCCCGCGGTGTGCCCATCCACCAAAGCAGCGAAAAAATCTGGAGCATCGACGAGAATCTGTGGGGGCGTTCTATCGAGGGTGGACGCCTTGAGGATCCCAGCCACGCTCCGCCCGAGGAGATTTTCAAATGGACGCGCAGCCCGCAAGAGGCGCATTTCGCACCACAGGTGATTGAGTTGACCTTCGAGGAGGGGGTTCCTGTTGCCATTGATGGGCAACCGATGGCGCCGCTTGCGCTGATTGAGTATCTCAACCAGTTAGCGGGCGACCACGGCGTCGGGCGCATCGATATGATGGAAGACCGTATGATTGGTCTCAAGGTGCGCGAGAACTACGAGTGCCCCGCTGCTGTGACCTTGCTAACGGCGCACCGCGCCCTGGAGGCGCTCGTGTGTACGCGCGATGAATTGCGCTTCAAGGCGGAAGCCGACCGTGCGTGGGCGGAACTGGTTTACGCGGGGCTGTGGCTAGATCCCTTCAAAGAGTCGCTGGAGGCGTTTATCAACAAGGTACAAGAGCGTGTGTCGGGCAAGGTATGGCTGCGTTTATTCAAGGGTAGCGCCAGCGTGATCGGACGCGAGAGTCGTTGGGCACTCTACGATGCCGCACTCGCCTCGTTCGATGACAAAACTTTCGATCAATCGGAGATGAGCGGGGCGGTCAAGGCGCATGGCTTGCCCGCACGGCTTTACTATCAACTCAAACAACGCTATGGAGCGTGAGAGGGTATGATGGTAAACCTGTATCACCTGCCGTGGGGCGATGAGGCACCGCGCGTAGTGCCTGTGGTGGTGGAAATCCCTAAAGGCACGCGCAACAAAATTGAATACGATCCCAAGTACGGCGTGTTTCGGCTTGATCGCGTGCTCTACTCGCCCGTTCACTATCCTGGCGACTATGGCTTTATCCCGCAAACGCTTTCGGAGGATGGCGACGCGATTGACGCGCTGGTGATTACTACCGACCCCAGCTTCACGGGTTGCGTGGTGATGGCGCAACCGCTGGGCGTGCTGGTGATGCAGGATGAGAAAGGACGCGACGAGAAAATCATCGCGGTGCCCTATCACGACCCCCGCTTCGAAGAAGTCAACGAACTCACCGACCTGCGCAAGCACACGCTGCGCGAGGTACAACACTTTTTCGAAGTGTATAAGGAGCTGGAGGACAAGCCCACCGCCATGTTGGGCTGGTATGGCTCGGCATATGCGCATGAGATTGTCTTGCAGGCGCACGCGCGTTTCATGGCGCACTACAGCGAGTCGCACTGAAAAGGCTGTCTAAGAAATGGACGGCTCAATCCGTTCCTGTGCGAGCGAAGCCGACCTGCGTCGGCTCCTGTTCGCCGACGAGACGCCGATGCTACGCTTTAGCCCGCGTAGGCGGGCTTCGTTTGCAAAGGAGTGGCTTCAGCCGCCTGAGTTCTTCGTAGCCATCAGCTGCTTGAGGAATTCTTGAAGCAATGCTTTTTATAGGCTCCTGAGGCGTTTTGGCACGGAAGTTGCTGCGCGGACGCGTCGCTAGTCTTCACGCGGCGCACGGTGTCATGCTGCTGGGCGAAGCGTTCCATGCGCAGGCAGTTTCGGATGGCTCACGAAACTGTTTCGTCCTGCCTATTGACTCCGTGCGCCCCGTTTCCCCTCATCTCTACCTGCCTCAGACGACGCCCCTTGTGGAACAGTTCCCATCGGGAGGATGCGACCGATGGGACGACTGTGGGGCGTTGTGTGGGCATCAGTTGCATTAGTGAGCATAAGCATCGCAGACACTTCAACAAACCCCATGCCGCCACGCACACCTACAGGGATGCTGTGGGCGGGCACAACCTTCCAGCTGCGCGCCAGTGTTAGCGTGAATAATCAGGTGGTGGCGCTCTCGAGCGATGCCCAAGTGCGCGTAGGTAAGCTAATCCGTTGGCAATGGCAGTTAGAAAGCCCGACAGCGATGGCTGTCCCTCAAGGGCAGGACGCTATCTTCCGCGTGCGCCTGACCAACATGGGCAACGGCTGGGATAACCTGACTTTTGCCATCTCTCGCTTTGAGATTGGGACGCCCTCGTGGCAGGTAGACTTGTTTGAGGATCGCTTGGGCAATGGACAAGTAGCTGGCAGCCCCTTAGCGAATGGCGTAGGCAGCCTGATTGACCCTGGCAGTAGCATGCGCTATTTGCTGCGCGTGCGCCCCCCTGCCAGTAGTGTGCCGACCGACGGTGCGTGGGCAACGCTTATTGCCCAAACCAGCGACAACGCTACACGCCAGCTGCTGGGAGAGTTTGTGGCAGGCGTGGTGCGTCAAGCGTGGGTGCCTTCGCGCGCTTGGTCGGGCGGTGTGGAACGCGAGCAGCGGGTGATGCCGACCCTCTATCAAGGGCGGCTCGTGTGGATGTATTACGATACTTCGCGCAACGAGACGAGGATTGGCTACACGCGCGATGCCGTGGAAGCGACCCAAGGGGGCACTTTGGGCAACGAGGCGCGCTGGTATCCACACGTGCTGCGCAACTTTGTGCCAGCAGGCTTCAGCATCGGGCTGGGCAGCGGCTGGTTTGTAGGGGCGAACAACCAGCTGGTGCGCATTGATGTGCCGATGGTGTTGGCGGGGGCGCAGAATGCTTGGGTGTCCGTAAGCTTTCCTGCGGGGGTGCAGCCCCGTCTGGATGTGGAGCCTGTGGTAGCTAATGGGCGCCTATACGTGGCCGGTAGCGATGGACGCATCCACGCTATTGCCGAGAACGGCATGCGCACAGGACAGAGCGCCCCCATCCCCGCGACCTATGGGAGCATCACTTCGAACTTGGTGGCGTCGGGGCGCGTGGTGTATGCGGGCACGCAGCAAGGCTGGGTGGTACAAGTAGACTTGCTAACGGGCAACTTGCGCACGGCGCGGCGCATCGCCATGCAGCCTGTGCAAGGACTGGCAGTGGGTATGCAAGGGCGCGTGTTGCTGGCGCGCGTGGGCACACGCGAAGTGCATGGGCTGCACCCTGAGCAGCTGACTCAAGTGTGGCGGCGCATGCTGCCTGAAGATATCGTTTCTCCTGTAGCAACCTCCACCGAGCGTGAAGTGGGAGTGTTTCTAACGCGCTCAGGGATGCTCTATGCACTTAACACACGCACAGGCGTGATTCTGCCGTACTACCCACAGCGCCTTTTCGGCGATGTGCAGTTGGCACGGGCCAGCGTAGGGATTATGCGTCGGCAAGACCGCCAAGCCACCTACGTGTATGTGTTAGGACAGCTCCAGCGCGACGCTAACAACCCCCAAGCGCTGTTCCGCGTCGTGACTTTGGAAAACCCGTACAACCGCCTCGAATACCAAGCTGATACAATGCGCCTCGGCTCTGACTATCTGCAGGGCATGCTATTCACAGGCAACCGCCAGAGCAGCTACTGCTTGGTGGCAGCACGACGCGACGCTAGCTCGGGAGGCACAATCGCCGCGATACCGCTTCGGTAATCATCCACGCCCTTCCCGCCAAGGGAAGGGCGTTCGGTTTAGCCCATCGGTGTGGCTTGGAGCAGGCGCAGCGTGCGCCCGAACCACTCCCCAAGGGTGGTCGTGGCTTGCTGCATTACCAGTTCCACTTCTTCATGGGTCAGAGGCTGACCGCTTAGCCCTGCGCCCAAGTTGGTGACCACCGCCACTGCAGCATAGTGTATCCCTGCTTCCCTGCACAAGATTGCTTCGGGCACCACCGTCATCCCAATCACATCGCCGCCTAACTGCCGAAACATTCGGATCTCCGCTGGGGTCTCATAGCGCGGACCCGGGGCGCACACATACACCCCTGTCGATTGCACCGCAATGCCCAATTGCTGCGCCGCACGCAACAAAGCCTCGCGCAGCAAGGGCGAGAATGGCTCCGTGAAGTCAGTGTGCACTACTTCCTCGTCGTACAGGGTATGTACGGTGCGTAGGAAGTCCAGAAAGTCGCTGAGCACCACCAGCGTGCCGGGTGTCCAGTCGGGACGCAGGGAGCCAACGGCGGCAGTGGCTAACACTGCTTGCACGCCCCGCTCGCGCAGGAGGCGGATGTGGCGTGCGTGGGGGATGCGGTGGGGGGGCACTTTGTGTCCCTTGGAGTGGCGGGGCAACAGGAGTGCTGGCACCCCGTGCAGCGTCCCCTCGTAGATGTACACGCCTTCTCCACAGGCATGCTCTGCACGATGCTCCCAGCCGGGCAGCTGCTGCACTCCTGTGCCGCCAATAATCGCAGTTTGCATCATCTACTGCTTCGCGTGCGTGTTTTGGTTCGACTCTCGAAGGCGGCTTCGCCACCTTCAGCCTCGTGGTACGCCTTTTGCAGGCTCAGGCGCACCATGTCGGCGATCCGGTTGATTTCGGTGATATTCGCTTGGCGCGCTGCCTCAGGGTCAACCGTTAGCACTGCCCAGCTGGACAGCACAAACTGATGAACGGGATGGGGTTGCGGGTAAGGCGCTTCCACAGGACGAGCTGTAGGCGCGTGTACGACGGCAGTCTCTGCCACCATGCTTTTGGCTGCTTCGCCCATCTGACGTGCTAGCACTACATCCGAACGCTGCTCCAGCACGGAGTTAATCAGTTGCTCCAGCTCCTCATCAGTTTTGCCTTCCATCATGCGTCGAACAGCGCGCAACGGGATGTACTGCGCCTGGAGCGTCTTGAGAGTCACCAGTTGGAGAAGGTGGTGATAGTCGTACAGTACGCGATTGCCCCGACGGCGCGTTGGTGGGTCAATCAGGCGATGCGCGGTGTAAAAGCGCACCGTGCGCACATCGGGGAAAGGCACTACCTTATAGCGCGGCTGAATCGGCGCCCACTGCTCCAGCAGGCTGTTGGCAATTGCCACAAGCTCCTCAATGGTAAAACCCTCGCGCTCCCGCTCCTTGTATTGCCGAAGTGTGTCGATTGGTTTCATAGTACACAGAGTATACCCCCTGCTGATGCCAGCAGTGCAAGTAGCTATACAAATCTACTCAGAACTTCTTTGTTAGCGCAGTGCATATTCGCTATCTAGATGTTTGATGCGATTTGTGCAGGTCGTTATGAGATTCCTCGCCTTCGGCTCGGCATGACAAGCTTACTGCCGTAAAAAAGCACCTGTCACCCCGAGCGCAGCAAGGGGGCGCAACGCGGGTTCGCCTGAGATTCCTCGCCTTCGGCTCGAAATAACAAGACTTTTGCTTGCAGAAACATTATGTCACCCCGAGCGTGGCGCGGGGGCTCGACGGCGCTCTGCGACAGATTCCGCAGCCCCGCTGAGGGCTACGCGGATTAACCGACGCGCCCGATTCTATGTATCTAGCGCACTAGGTACAATCAGCAAAGAGGGGCGTCGAGAGAGCGCGGATTGCCTCCGCAGGGTACAGCGCGGGCGTGGCGGGTTGGGCAGTGGCGGCTTTTTGCCACGCCTGAGAGCGTTCGAAACACAGATGCGTGAATAGGCAGTAGCTACTGCCCATAGGGGAGGCGCAGCAGGTTTTATGAAACCATCACAGAGGCAAACAGGTCTGCCGCGCACGGTGGTGGCGTTGGGCGCGGTGAGTTTGATGAACGACACAAGCAGTGAGATGATATATCCGCTGCTGCCGCTTTTTTTACGCAGTTTGGGCGCGCCGCCAGCGTTTATCGGGCTGGTGGAAGGGCTTGCGGAAAGCATCGCCAGCGTTCTCAAGCTGTTTTCGGGTTGGTTAGCGGATCGTGTGGGGCGGCATTGGGCGTTAGCGTTTGCGGGGTATGCGATTACAGTGTTGACGCGCCCGTTGTTGCCGTGGGTAGTGACGCCTGTGCAGGTGTTGGGTTTGCGTGTGGTGGATCGCATTGGTAAAGGAATTCGCACCGCGCCCCGCGATGCTTTGATTGCGGCTTCCGCAGCGCCTGCCCATCGGGGGTTGGCGTTTGGGTTCCATCGTGCGATGGACAATCTTGGTGCGGCGATTGGTCCTGCGCTGGCAGCGGTGGTGTTGATGTTTGCGCCTGAGAATTATCGGCTGGTGTTTGCGCTGGCGGCGATACCTGCGCTATTGTCGCTGGTGGTGTTTGGGTGGGGAGTGCGCACGGTGCCCGTGCCGGCGCGTTCAGAGGCGCGCCATCCGCTGGCAGGCGCACGCGGGCTGCTACGCGGGCGGTTCGGATGGTACTTGGGGTGCGTGCTGGTATTCACGCTGGCGAACTCCAGCGATGCGTTCCTGATGATGCGGGCTCAGGACGTGGGTGTTTCGGTGGCGGCGGTACCCCTGTTGTGGATGGGCTTGAACCTGGTACGCAGTGCATTTGGAATCTACGGTGGGGTACTGGCAGACCGCTATGGGCGGTTGCGGATATTGCGCTGGGGGTGGCTCTGTTATGCGTTAGTGTACGCGGGCTTTGGGTTTGCGACGGCAGTGTGGCAGGTGGTGGGGTTGTTTGTGCTTTATGCGATGTTTTACGCCCTGACGGAAGGTGCGGAGCGTGCACTGGTAGCCGATTTCGTGCCTGCCGAGCAGCGGGGGCAGGCGTATGGGCTGTTCCATTTTGTGGTGGGCATTGCTGCGTTGCCCGCGAGCGTGCTGTTCGGCGCTTTCTGGCAGCTGTTTGGCGTGTCAGTGGCATTTCTTACAGGGGCGGGGTTGGCGCTGGCTGCTGCAGCGGGGGTTGGCTTGTTGGTACGCAACGCACACCCATAATAAGTGAAGCCCCACCTGCGGGGATAGCACCTGCGCAGGCGGGGCTTCACCGTACAATCATGTTCGCTTAGCCCTTCACTTGCTCTGCCAAGCGTTGCGCTTCCTGGACGTCTATGCGCACGCTGGGGCCCATCGTGCTGGAAATGCTAATTTTTTGAAGGTACCGCCCTTTGGAAGTAGCCGGCTTGGCTTTGAGCAAGGCGTTGAGGGCGACCGCTAAGTTTTCCAGCAGTTGTTCCTCGCTGAAGGAGGCGCGTCCGATGGGCATGTGCACGATGCCGGCTTTGTCCACGCGGAACTCCACGCGCGAAGCTTTTTTGATGTCTTCCACCACTTTGGCGGGGTTGGGCGACACCGTGCCTGATTTGGGGTTGGGCATGCGCGCTTTGAGAATGCCACCGACGCGGCTGATGATGGGCATCATATCTTGCCCGGCCACGATAAGGTCGAAGTTTTTCCAGCCCTTCCAGCCTTTTTGGATTTGCTCCACGATGTCTTCTGCACCGACCATATCGGCACCTGCGGCGCGTGCTGCCTCCGCCTGCTCACCTTTGGCAAACACCAGCACTTTTTGCTTTTTGCCTGTGCCGTGCGGCAGGTTCACGACGCCGCGCACCATTTGGTCGCTCTTGCGCGGGTCAACGCCCAAGTTCACGGCGATATCAATCGATTCGTCGAACTTGGCGGTCGCGGTTTGCTTCACTTTACGAATTGCTTCCAGTGGCGAGTAGACCTGCTGCCCGTTGCCTAACGCCTTGACCGCTTCCATGTAGCGGTTGCTATGGCGCTGCTTTTTGGCGACCTTGCGTCCTCTCATAGCGTCCTCCTGTGGTCATAGCGGAGCGTTCGCCCCTGCCACAAGGCACTATTATACCACAGCGGGTACAATTGACATGCATGCCGAAGCGCGAGTCAACGCCCCGTATTGTAGACCCCGCGCGCCGCACAGATGAAGTGGCGAGCGAGGCAACCTTGCGCCCGCAGCGGCTGAGCGAGTTTATCGGGCAGCAACAGCTCAAGGAGAACCTTAGCATTTTTATTCAGGCGGCGCGTGCGCGCGGCGAGGCGTTAGACCATGTGTTGCTGTTTGGACCGCCGGGTTTAGGCAAGACCACTATCGCGACGATTATCGCCAACGAGATGGGGGTGCCTATTCATATCACTTCAGGTCCTGCGATAGAGCGTCCGGGCGACTTGGCGGCGATTCTGACCAGCCTTGAGCCAGGGCAAGTGTTGTTTATTGATGAGATCCATCGGTTGGCGCGCCCTGTGGAGGAGGTGCTATACCCCGCGATGGAAGACTTTCAGATAGACATTGTGTTGGGCAAAGGGGCGGGGGCGCGTTCGCTGCGGTTGGACTTGCCGCCATTCACGATTGTGGGGGCGACCACGCGCGCGGGACTACTGACTTCGCCGTTGCGCGACCGATTTGGCATCGTACACTACTTTCAACTCTATACCCCTGACGAGCTGGCACAGATTATTCGTCGTTCGGCGCGCATTTTGCAGACCGCCATTGAGGAACCGGCAGTGGGGGAGATTGCCAAGCGGGCGCGCGGCACGCCGCGCATTGCCAATCGCCTGTTGCGGCGCGTGCGCGACTTTGCTCAAGTGCTGGGCACAGGCGTTATCACGCTGGAGATTACGCTGGATGCCCTGCAACGGCTTGGCGTAGACCCACTAGGGCTGGATGAGATGGATCACAAAATCCTGCGCACGCTCATCGAGAAGTTCGGGGGTGGGCCCGTGGGGTTGGACACGCTGGCGGCAGCCATCCAGGAGGATGCGGGCACGATAGAGGATGTGTACGAGCCGTATCTACTGCAACTGGGCTTCATCCAGCGCACGGCGCGAGGACGCCTTGCAACCCCCCACGCCTATGCGCACCTGGGGCTGACCTCACCCGCAGGCACTGCCCTGCAACCGCAGCTGGAACTGTCCTAGTTGCGACGGGAACGCCCGCCCTCACGATCTAACTCCATCCGCTGGATTTGCTTATTACCCTGCTCGTCGATAGTGACCTGCTGCATCCACGCTTTGCCGTCCAGCTGAATTTGGTAGGTGTACTCGAAAGTGATTTTGGTACCGAAAGCATTCATAGTTGCCGTTATAGGGGGTTTGTGCTCCAAAATCACGGTATCGGGGGCAGCGTTGGGCTGCGGCGGTTTGTAGATGAGCGTGATTTTGGTGCCATCTTCCAGCGTGATGGGCGCGGTCAGGTCAGCGTTCGTGTACTTAGGGGTGAGTTCTTTGAGGCTTTTGGGGTACTTGCCGTTGTTGGCAGCAGCGTATTGGCGGATGGCGTCGTAGGCAGCGCGCTGAGCCGCCAGTACCTTCTGCCCGCGCTCCATCGCCTGAATCACTGGTTGTGCTATGCTTAGGCCCGTGCGCCCCAGAAAGTAAAGCGCCACAACGGCAAGGATAACCAGCCCTAGACAGCCCAAGCCTCCTATCAGCCAACAAGAGGCGCGCCCTTGAGTGCGTCGGCACACGATGTTGCTCATAGTTTCATCTCCCCGACGGGGAATTTCGCGAGACTTGCACAGATTCCTGCTAAGAGGCAATTTGTGAAAGCAGAGCGTGGGCTCCCAGCCGACACATTGTGCGCTCTTGAGCAGACGGCTCAAGCCGTTCTTGTGCAAACGAAACCGATCTGCGTTGGTGTATGGCGTTGGCGGGGACGCCAACGCGACGCCTTAGCTCGCGCAGGCGGGCTTGGTTTGTTCAGCAGGCGCTTGGGCCGTCTATTTTCTAAACAGTCTCTAGAGAGGCGGTCAAGAGTGGCAACAGGTGAGCGCATGACTAAGCGCGATTGCTTGTCTGGTACAATCATGGTGAGGCGTTTGCGATGCGTGATGAGCCGCTGGTGAGTGTGATTGTGCCCGTTTACAACGAAGAAGCCACACTCGGGGAACTGCTGGAACGGTTGCGCCGTGCTCCTTTTCGCAAAGAGATTATCGTCGTTGATGATGGCTCTACTGATAAAACGCCCGACATCTTGGCGGAGCAGCCCGACATTGTCGCGATTCGCCATGAGCGCAATCGGGGCAAAGGAGCAGCCATCCGCACGGCACTTGAGTACGCTACAGGCGACATTGTTATTATTCAAGATGCTGACTTGGAGTATGACCCAAACGAAATTCCGCGCGTGATAGAGCCGATTGTCAAGGGCGACGCCAGCGTGGTTTACGGCTCGCGTTTTTTCAAGGGTCTACCTAAGGGTATGCCGCTGCCTAACAAAATCGCGAATGTGCTTTTGGCGTGGGCGGTACGGCTGCTTTATTGGTACTCTCTCACGGATGAGGCGACTTGCTACAAGGCGTTTCGTACCGATGTGCTAAAGGCGATGAATCTCAAATGCGAGCGGTTTGAGTTCTGTCCTGAGGTGACGGCGAAGGCACTCAAGCGGGGTATCCAGATTCGTGAGGTGGCGTTGCACAACTATCGTCCGCGCACGAAGCATAAGGGTAAGAAAGTGCGCTGGACAGACGGCGTGGAAGCGCTTTGGACGCTGCTGAAGTATAGGTTCCGCGACTGACGTGGACTTAGCTCACCTCGCCTTTGGTGATGCGCATAAACACATCCTCCAGGTCGAGCGATTCTTCACGGAAGGTGGCGATTCGGAATCCGTCGCGGATGAGCGCGCTAAGCAAGTCGGCTTGCTCTTCGAGCCCGCCTGCAAAGTGCACATAAAGGCTACCGTTGCGTGGTTCGACGCCGTGTACCAGCGGTTCGCGTTCCAAGCGTTGGATGAGTGGCTCGGCGTCGCCCAGCGGCTTGATTTCCAGCACGCGGTTGGCTTGCAGTTGCCGCACGATTTCATCGACTGCGCCCCAAACCAGCAGTTCGCCTTTTTCGATGATGCCAATCTTGTTGCAAAAGTCGGCTAACTCGGGCAGGATGTGCGAGGAGACCAGCACGATTTTGCCCATTGCGCCTAGTTCGCGGATCAGTTCCTTGATTTCAATGCGGGCGCGCGGGTCTAAGCCCGAAGCTGGCTCGTCCAGCAACAGCAAAATCGGGTCGTGAATGAGGCTTTTGGCAAGGCAGAGCCGCTGCTGCATGCCACGCGAGAGCGTTTCGACATAGGCATCTTTCTTTACGGTGAGGTCGGTCAGCTCCAGCACATTTTCGATGACGGTGGCGCGTTGCGACTTTGGAATGCGGTAGGCGGCAGCAAAAAACTCCAGATATTCGGTGACGGTGATGCCCTCGTATAGTCCGAAAAAGTCGGGCATGTAGCCCAGCAGCGGGCGCACTTCTTCGGGGTGGCGCACGATGTCAATGCCATTCAGTGTGGCGGTGCCTGCTGTTGGCTCCAGCAACGTGGCGAGCATTTTGATGGTCGTGGTTTTGCCCGCCCCGTTGGGACCGATGAAACCAAACACATCCCCCGGATGCAACTGAAAGTAGAGGTCGCGCACTGCAACCAAGTCACCGAACTCTTTGCGTAGCCCTTTGACATCCAGCATGAGCGATCCCCTCTTACTTGCGCCATGCAATTTTCAGCCCGCGATAGGTGAGTCCTGCAAACAGCGCGGCAAGCAGCAGGTAGAACGCGCTCTGTGTGAAGCCCCACTTGAGATAGAGCAGCCCATAGGGGTAGAGTGCCCGCTCGCTGTAAGGGTCGTAGTACGCAAAAGCGTAGATGTCGCGAAGGTATGACAGCTCTAACAAGGTAGTGAACGGGTTGAGGTCAACGAGGAAGCGCAGGTGTAAGAACGAGAAAATCCACCACCACACGGCTTCAGAGTGGCTTTGCACCAAGTAAATGGGCATGACGTCTCGTGCTTGGTTGTTAGTGAAGAGTGTGTAGAGCACGGGCGTGAGTAGCAGCACCAGCACTTGCCCCGCATAGAGTGCGGAGGCTGTGCTGAGAGTCCGTTTGAGCTTGAAGGAGAGCCACATGCCAAACGACACCAGCAGCGCGCCCCAGCTGAACACGAGGAGCGCCCCCGCGATGACCGCGTATGCCGAGATTGAGTCGGCTTCCGATACTAGCAGCATCGGTAAGAACAGCAGGGTCAATCCTGCCACGCGCGTAAGCACTGCACCCCACTTGCCCCAGAGGATTTCTCGAGCGGTAAGGCGCGTGAGCGCAAGCGACTCCCAGGTGTGTTTTTCGTACTCCAGCGAGAAGAGGTTATATGCCATTAGCGGTGCCGCGAAGCAGATTGCCAAGAGAGCAATTGTTAGAGGTACGACAAGGGATGCCTCGTAGGTGGCGACGAGCATAAACAGGAGAAAGTAGCTCAGTGCGATGCCAAATGCCGCCGCGCCGTACAGCAGGGGCTGGCGTCGCCAGCGGTTGCGGGTGAACACAAACAGGTGATAGGCAAGCAGGGGATTCTCTGATTTGACTTTCACGGGTTAGACCCCTCCAGCGGTAGCGCGATGATGTAGACCACTTCCGCGCGGGTGTCGGCAGCTTCGCGCAAAGTGGGAGCTAGCACGGGCTTCGAGGCGCGCGCGATTAGGAACGCTGTGCCTTTGAAGGCGCGGCGACTGGCAAGTACGCGCACAAGCACTTCAGGCGAAAAACTGAGAGCTTGATGCTGCCAGGGTATGCCCGAGTGTGGGGACGGGCTTGCGGATAGAGCCTCATTCGTCACCGTGCGCGAGCGACCCTTGGGCAGCTTGTCCAGCAGCAATTCGCCGTAAGGAGTGATAAGACGCAAAGCATCAAGGTCATACGGGCAGCGATTGGTCAGCACGGCGGAAAGACGCCATTCCTTTCCTGCCCGTTGCAGGCGCACGGTGCCATCAACGGCACCGTCAAGTTGTGCGCGGCGTGTGTAACGAAACCACTGGAAGCTCAGGTTCGACACGCGGTAGCCCTGCACGCGCGTGGGGTCGCCTTCTACCGTGCGCACGGTGGCGATTTGTGCGATGCGCCCGCCAAACGATGGCTCGGTGCCTGCTTCTACCATGTCGGATTGCTCGAACTCAAAGTCGAACACGCCTGCGCGTGGGAAAAAGAATAGCACGCTATTGATGGCGTAGCCATCGGTTTCGCCTGCGTGGGCAACCAGCACGGTTTGCACTACACTGGAGAGCGATTTGCGGTAGAGGTCGCCCGTGAGACGCCACAGGAGCCCCACGAACACAAGCGCAATCAATGGCGTGGTGAGCCATGCCCAGTCTAAGGCGCGTAGCCGTTTCAGAATCCAGTAGTTGACGGGCACCACAAGGGCGAAGTAGATGCTCAGCAGTGTGAGGATAAGCCACGCACGGGGCGGCTTGATGTCTGCAGTTGATAGGGGCGTGGTTGTGTTGTAGGCGTTGTTGCCGCTGCCAGATTGGTATTGGTGTAGCCCTGCGATGGTGGTGCTGGGGGGCAGGGTGAGCGCGTGTTCTAGCAGGCGTTTCCAAAAGCGTGCGCGGGCATCGTATTCGCGCATCAGCGATTCCAGTGGATTAAATGCCAAAAACACAACCACGCCCAATCCGTAGGGGCGGATGGCAATCATTGGTAGCCCATCTTGTTGAAGCAACACGATACCCGTGTGCGGGCGCGCTTCCGTGATGATTGCGCTCCCGAGAGGCGGGCGTGTATCCGTCCAGCGCGCGAGCGCGCTGAGCTGATTGACCGTGCGCGTGCCCTGCGGTCGCACGGGTAGCAGTGCTTGGAGCGCGGGGTTTTGTAGGTACAACGCGCCTGCGCCGCCAGGCACAATCAAGGCGCCACCAGCAAGCACCCACTGGCGGAGCGCGTTCCACTGCTCTGCCCGCAAGCGTTCCGCGCCTAAGCCAAGCACAGTCACCGAGACCCCGCTGAGGGCAATCACCTCATCGGGGAACAGCTCGGGGCGGCAGTAGGTTGCAACATAGGTGCCTTGCGTGTTCGCCGTGTAGGGGTCTTGGATGGGCAGTGGAGGCAGCTGTACTTGCTGCAGCACTTGCAGCCCGCCGATGGCGTCGCCGACTAAAACCACTAGCTGATCGCTTTCCAACACGCGTTTGATGGCTTGGCGTGCTTCCACGCTGACTCCGGGCGCGGTGAAGCGCGCCGTCACTTGGTCGCCAAAGCGGTTGACAATGGGGGTGGCGATGACGACTTTGCGGGCGCCTGCAGGCAGTTCTATTGGGTAGAGATATTCGCGGCCTGTGCCGAATCCGCCCAGTGAAACGCTGAGGGTGCCGCGGTAGTTGCCTGATCGCGATTCCAGCTCAATCGCGAGCGGAAACGCGCCGTTGAGGGCGGGTGTGTCGCCCAGCAAGGGCTGCACGCGCAGTGCAACAGGTGCCTGCCCCCAGCTGGTGACCAGCAACGCTCCCCATAGCCCAAGTAGGTAGATGCTTCGTGGCATTTCGGGTTTGTTATTGTGCAGCCAACGCGCAGATTCCTGCTGGATGGCGTGACGTCTGCTGCCTAAACGGATACGGCTTTATCCACAGGTATACTGGCACTACCGATGGCGGAGCTGGATACGCGGTTGTTTTACTGGATTTTTGAGGGGTGGCGTGCCGACTGGGTTACGCCGATTATGATTTTCTTTTCGGATGCGCTCAAGAGTTGGCAAGGGCGTGCAGCAGCGGTGTTGATTTGGGTTTACTTGCTATGGCGCGGGGGCAAGGCACGGGCGTTTGCGCTATGGCTGGTGCCCATCCTTGTGCTGACAAACGAGACTGCCGACTGGCTCAAGGCATGGGTTGGGCGCGAGCGTCCGTGTGTGGCGTTGCCGATTGACGCGCTCACGGGCGACTTGACTTCGGGATCGTTTCCGTCGGCGCACGCGGCGAATATGAGTGCGTTGGTGGGCGTCGCGACCGCTTTGTGGGGGCGCAAAGCGTTCTGGGGGCTGTTTTGGCTGCCCCTGTTGGTGGGGTTGTCACGCGTGTATGTGGGCGTGCACTATCCTTCGGATGTGGTGGGGGGCTGGCTACTCGGTTGGCTTTATGGGTGGGGCATTGTTTCGCTGATTGGTTGGATAAGGGCGCGATCGGTGCCGTCGTCGGCACGCAACGATTCGGGCGGGGTGTAGGGCACGATGCGCGAGATACCGCCCGTTATTGACACGCCCAACCACTGCTGTGCTACGGCGGTGGTGATAGGGTTGTGGGTGACGATGAGCACTTGTGAATGTTCCGCGATTTGCCTCAGGTAGTCAGCGAAGCGTTGTACGTTGCGCCCGTCTAAGGCAGCGTCCACCTCGTCCAGCACGAGCAGCGGGCTGGGCTTGACCGTGCTGAAGGCGAACAACAGGGCGATGGCGGTCAGCGCGCGCTCGCCCCCCGACAGCAGCTCCAAACGCTGGCGCCGTTTGTGGGGCGGTTGTGCCTCCACAATTACGCCTGCGGAGAGCGGGTCGCGTGTGTCGGTGAGGATGAGCTCGGCATGCCCACCCTCAAAAAGTTGCGCAAAGCGCATTTGGAATGCTTGGCGCACGGCCTCGAAGGTGCATAGGAACTGCTCGCGGGCGTGGCGGTCTAACTCGTGGAGTTGGTGCTCCAGTTGGGCGCAAGTATGTTCTAAATCTTCGCGTTGGCGTAAGAGGTGGGTGTAGCGTTCGTTAAGGCGGGCGTACTCCTCGGGGGCGTTGGGGTTGACTTCGCCGATGTCGTCGAGGGCGCGGCGCAAGCGTTCCAGTTCGGTGCGTGCAACGGGCGGTTTTTCGGGCAATGGCTCGGGCAAGGGGGTAAGCGGTTCGTTGGGGGCGAGCCGCTGCCACTGTTCAGTGATTTCTTGCAGTTTGAGTTCCGCCCGCAGCTGTTGCATCTCCAGCGCGCGGTCGCGCTCTGTCAGCTGGCTGAGGGTGGCGCGCAAGGCGCGCAGTTGCTCGTTGAGGGCGAAGCTTTGCTCCAGCCACTGTTGGCGCTGGGTGCGCTTGCTCTCCAAGAGGGCTTGGGCATCGGCAATCTGGGCGCGAACGCGCTGGAGTTCGTCATCAAGGCGAGCGCGTTGGGCTTGCAGTTGCGCTTGCTCGGCGTGGAGGGCTTGGAGGCGCGCTTGGCGATTTTGTTGGCGCTCACGCAGCTGGCTGAGGGCGCGCTGCTCGGTATCAAGCTGGCGTTGTAATTCGCGTTGGCGCGTGGCAAGTTGTTGGCTCTGAGCACGTAGCTGCGCCAGTTGGCGGGTTAGCGCGTCGTGGCGGGCGTGAAGTTGCTCGCGCCGGGCTTCTAACGCGGTGAAGTCAGTAGTGGGTTCGGCGTTCAGTTGCGCCTCGAGCGCGGCGATTTGTTCGCGAGTGCGGGCAAGTTGCGATTCGTAGTGTTGGCGGTCGCGCTGGCGTTGGCGCAGTTCGCTTTCCAAGCGCAAGCGTGTGTGGCTAACTTCGCGCAGTTGGCGTCGGTGCCCTTCCAGCAGTTGTTGGCGCTGGTGGTGGGCGGCGCGATGCTGTTCCAACGCGGTTTCGACGTGTTGGAGTTGGGTTTCGGCATTGGCGAGTTCGGCGCGGGTGCGTTCCAGTTCCGCTTTGAGTTGGAGCAAGGTGCTGCGTTCGTGCGGTTGTGCGCCTCCTGTGATTGCCCCGCTGAGTTGCACGACGGAACCATCTAAGGTGGCGAGGCGCGCGAAGACGCGGGCGTAGCCACCTTGGCGCAGCAGGCGCACGAGGCGCGTGGCGTTTTCCAGGGTATCAACAACCAACACGCGTCCTAGCAAGTGGCGCACAGCAGGCTCGAAACGCGGTTCGCAGGCGACCAGGTCGGCCGCGATGCCAAGAATGCCCTGCGCTTGGGGAGCCAACATCGGGGGTAGTTCGGCAGAGTGTGGCTCCAGCAGCTCGAGGGGCAAAAAAGTGAGCCGTCCGGCGCGGTGCGCCTTGAGCCACTCGATGGCGCTGCGTGCCTCCGCCTCAGTGGGGGTGATGATATCGTTGACGGTGTTGCCCAGCGCGGCGCCGATTGCGGCTTGGTAGGCGTCGGGCACGCTCAGTGCTGCGCCCACGGGCACGAATTCGCCTTGCAACTCGCCCTTGCGAAGGGCATTTAGCAAGGCGCGTACGGCAGGGCTTGCCCCCTCGCCTGCTTGGAGGCTAGCTTCCAGTGCGCGCAGGCGTGCCCGAAGGGTTTCCACATGGCGCGCGTAGTGCTGAACCTCGCGCAGGTGGTGGTTGAGCTTTTGCTCGCTTTCGCGCTGCGCTGTTTCGAGCTGCTCCACCTCCGTGTGAAGGGTGTGCTCGTCGGCCTGAGCGCGTTCCAGCGCGGTTTGGAGGGTGTCGTGTTCCGTTGTAAGCGATCGGAGTTGCGCTTCGATGGCGGCAGCTTCCGTCTGGAGCCGCTGGAGGTGCTGGTGAGCGTATTCGCGTTGGGTGCGCTGGCGCAGCGCAGCTTGGTAGGCCGTTTCTATGGCACGCCGCTCGGCGTCCAGCTGGCTGAGTTCGGTTTCTGTGCTATGGATAGCGGGGGCGAGGGTGCGCGCTTCGGCTTCCAGCGCCTGCAGTTGCGCTTGCAGTTCGTGCATGCGGTTGTGGTGCGTTTGTTCTTGGGCGCGGAGGCTGTCTGTTTCCTCTTGCCAGGTATGCGCGAGTTCGGTAAGGGCGCGTTCGCGTTCGTCCAATCGGTTACACTCGCCCAGAAGGCGTTCTTCAGCAGTCAAGTGGCTTTGTAGGGCGGCGCGCAAGGTGTCCATTTCGGCTTCCAGCTGAGCAAGTGCATTGCCGCAGGCGTCGGCTTGGGCTTCGTGGGCTTGGATGGCTTGGGTTGCGTTGCGAATTTGCTCATGGAGGGTGTCGCGGTCGGCGCGGGCGCGCGCAGCACGAATTTGGAGCTGCGTGTACTCATATTGCAAATAGGTGCGTTCCATCTGGTGGAGTTGGTGTTGCAGTTCGCGGTAGACGAGGGCGCGTTCGGCTTCGTGGCGCAGGGGTTCGCGCTGGCGTTCGAGTTCGCGCAGCACATCGTCCACGCGGGTTAGGTGCAAGCGTGCGGCTTCCAAGTCGCGCAGGGCTTCTTTGCGCCGGTTGCGGTAGAGGGCGATGCCCGCGACTTCTTCTATCCAGAGGCGTCGTTCTTCGGGCGAGGCGTTTAGCAGCGCTTCAATGTCGCCCTGCCCCACAATGGCATAGCCGCCGCGTCCCAGCCCCGTGCCAGCAAATAGGTCGGCTACATCGCGCAGGCGTGCGGGGGTGCGATTAATCCAGCATTCCCACTCGCCTGAGCGATAGATACGGCGCGTGATTTGCACTTCATCGGCATCTATGGGCAGCCAACGCGTGGCGTTATCAAACCACAGCGAGACCTCTGCCAGCCCCAGCGGCTTGTGTGCTGATGAACCGCTAAACACGACCTCTGTAGGGGTTTGGGCGCGCAGCAGGCGCACATTCGCCTCGCCCAATGCCCACACAATCGCGTCGACCAAGTTGCTTTTGCCGCAACCGTTGGGCCCGACAATAGCGGTCAGGTTCGCGGCAAGTTCGATCTCAGTGCGCTGCGCGAAGGTTTTGAAACCGTGCAGGCGGATGCGCGTAAGGGCAAGGCTCATCCGCTGCGTGCCTCCTGCAGACAGAGGTTGCGTGCTCGGCTCACAAAACATAGGTTTTCGACGCGTCACGCGCTCTTCCTGCTGTAGGTACAATCTCTGGCGGGTGAAATCGGCATGCAGGTTCATGTAGTAGAGCATCCGTTGGTCAAGCATATCCTGACGCGCCTGCGCGATGCAGAGACAGAACCGGCGCAGTTTCGGGCGTTGGCACGGCAGCTGACTTTTCTATTGGCGATTGAAGCCACGCGTGATTTGCCGTTGCGCGAGCATACGGTGCAGACGCCGTTGGAGCCGACCACGGGCTACTCGTTGGCGCAACCGATTGTGGCGGTGCCGATTTTGCGGGCGGGCTTGGGCATGCTAGAGGCGATCACGGAGCTGTTTACGGAGGTGCGTGTGGGCTACATCGGCTTGGAGCGCGATGAACAAACCGCAGTGGCGCGTGCCTACTACTCAAAGCTGCCCCCGTTGGGCGAGAGCCGCGTATTACTGTTGGATCCGATGTTGGCGACGGGCGGCTCGGCGGCGCGGGCAGCGGAGGTGTTGCTTCAGGCAGGGGCACGCGACATCGTGCATATTTGTGTAGTGGCGGCGCCTGAAGGCGTGCGCTTGCTGAACGAGCGGTTTCCGCAAGTAAAAATCGTGGCTGCCTCTTTAGATCGCGGGCTGAATGACCGAAAATTTATCGTGCCGGGCTTGGGCGATTTTGGAGATCGGTTGTACGGCACAGGGGCACGGTGAAGAATCAAAAGAGGGCAAGCCCTTGGGCTTGCCCTCAAACTGGCGGTGGGACCTCCGTGTCCCTGATGCTTCGTAGAGGTGGCCGGGGTGTCCCTCTACAAAGGTCGCCTTCCCTAACGACGTGTGTATTATACCCTAATTCGGATGCGGATGTCAAGTCCTATGGGGGTGGGGTGAATTTTGCCGCCCCCCTTGACAAAGTTGTCGGCGACATGGTATAGTATATGTCGCTTCAAGCAAGAGGCTTGGAGCGAGACGAAGCACCTTGAGACCCCAGAAAAAGCGTGTAGAGAGGGCGATACCCCTTGACAAACGCGTAGGGGATGTGGTATAATTGCCCCTGCCGATGATGTCCAGTGGGGCGCATCGGTGTGTGGTTCCTTGAAAACCGGGCAGGTAGGAAGCGCTGTGCGAGCCTTCGGTCAGGATTGCACTCGCGAAAGCGAGTGCGGGTTTCATCCTTACCGACGGAGAGTTTGATCCTGGCTCAGGGCGAACGCTGGCGGCGTGCCTTAGACATGCAAGTCGAGCGGTAGGCTCCCTTCGGGGAGCCGAGAGCGGCGAACGGCGGAGTAACACGTGAGTAACCTGCCCCGAAGACTGGGATAACCCGGGGAAACTCGGGCTAATACCGGATGTGGATGTCTCGGCTTCGGCTGAGGCATCTAAAGGCGCAAGCCGCTTCGGGAGGGGCTCGCGGCCTATCAGGTAGTTGGTGAGGTAACGGCTCACCAAGCCTGCGACGGGTAGCCGGTCTGAGAGGACGGCCGGCCCGAGGGGCACTGAGACACGGGCCCCACTCCTACGGGAGGCAGCAGTCGGGAATCTTGGGCAATGGGCGAAAGCCTGACCCAGCGACGCCGCGTGGAGGACGAAGCCCTTCGGGGTGTAAACTCCTTTGAGCAGGGATGAACGCAGACAGTACCTGCAGAACAAGCCCCGGCTAACTACGTGCCAGCAGCCGCGGTAATACGTAGGGGGCGAGCGTTGCCCGGATTTACTGGGCGTAAAGCGCACGTAGGCGGCTCCGTAAGTCTGGTGTGAAATCTCCCAGCTCAACTGGGAGGCTGCACTGGATACTACGGGGCTCGAGGGCGGGAGAGGAGATTGGAATTCCCGGTGTAGCGGTGAAATGCATTGATATCGGGAGGAACACCAGTGGCGAAGGCGGATCTCTGGCCCGCTTCTGACGCTGAGGTGCGAAAGCTG
>Ga0105160_1000107_pt1 | contig 42575 bp, 40 predicted proteins | sample GXS110809BmetaG_FD_89591 | JGI IMG/M metagenome (GOLD analysis project Ga0105160, IMG submission 89591) | Hot spring microbial communities from Gongxiaoshe hot spring, China to study Microbial Dark Matter (Phase II) - GXS 110809B | ecosystem: Environmental > Aquatic > Thermal springs > Hot...
ACGAGGAAAGACATTTCTATCACCAAAGAAACCTATAAGACGGCCGAGGCCTACCCCAACTCTGCATCACCCAGGGATTTGAGGGTAAGGCTCTCGGCCATAGACCTTAAGTTGACAGTCCCCCACAACCTCGTATAACGCTTTTTAGCAACCTAAACACAGGCACCGTGTTGTGGCCGGGTGCTAAGGTTAGAGACATAGTCAAGATGCCTCTCATAACCATCGACGGGCACGCATCTGTGCTTGAAACAGCCAAGCTGATGAGCGAAAAAAGCATCAGCGGAGTGGTCATCACCCTCAACGGAATGCCAGTGGGGCTGGTTACGGAAAGAGACATAGTCGTTAGGGTTGTGTCTAAAAACCTAGACCCGTCCAAGACAATGGTCAAGGATGTGATGAGCTCCCCCCTGATAACGATTTCCATAGACGCATCCATTCTCGAAGCGGTGGACTTGATGAACAGGAAGAAGGTTCGCAGGATTGTCGTAACAGAAGACAACAAGGTGGTTGGGATATTTACCGTCAGAGATGTTCTTGCGCTTTCAAGGCTTTGTAGCCACTGCGGTAAGCAGATAAAACCTGTCCTTTCGTCGCAGCCCGAGGCTGAGACGGACACCGTGATTGAATGCCGATGCGGAGCCGTGTACCACATGGAGTGCGCCAAAACGCTTGTTTACTGCATATACTGTTCCAACAAGCTTGTGACGGAGGTTTATTATCCAGCTCCTGAGGACACTTTCAGCGGCTAAACATGAACAGAACATTACTTTCCTACATTGAGCTTGACGATGCGAACCTCGCGAAGTTGACACGTTACGCGGACGTATACACACGGTCGTCGCAGGGTTTCGAAGACGCCAAGCAAAGGGCTGAAGTTGTTCTCTGCATAACGTTGGGCAAACAAGATGTGCTAAAGATGAAGAACCTTAGGTTTATTCAGGTTCTGTCAGCTGGGGTGGACGCACTTCCGTGGAACGACATTCCTGAAAACGTTCTCGTATGTGGCAACATGGGGTCGAACGCCGACGCCGTGGCGGAGCACACATGGGCGTTGATCCTCGCTTTGGCGAAGAGGCTGCATCATTATCTCCCCAAGGTTCGGTCAGGGGATTTCAAAAGAGACCTGATGCTTCTTCAGCTTAAGGGTAAATCCCTCTGCGTGGTTGGAATGGGTTCCATCGGAAGGCGGGTGGCTGAGGTAGGGAAGGCTTTTGGAATGCGCGTCTACGGTGTTACACGTTCCGGTCAATCTCCGCTAGCTGTTGAGAAAATTGTTACACCCGACAAGCTGGACGAGGTGTTGAGGGAGAGCGATGTCGTGGTTTTGACAGCTCCGTTGACCAAGTTCACAAAAAACATGATAGGCTTAGACAGGCTTCGACTTCTCAGAAAAGACTGCATCCTCGTCAACGTTGGAAGGGCTGAGCTGATCGACAGAGAGGCTCTTCTCGCCTACTTACGGGAAAACCCTGAAGCCATGGTGGCCACCGACGTCTGGTGGAACGTTGTCAGCGACGGCCCTTGGGAGTCAGAGCTAACGAAATATCCAAGGTTCATAGGAACTCCTTGGATAGCTGGAGCTTTCGGCTCTCCCGAAGTTCTAAAACAAATGATAGACCAAGCGGTCGAAAACATAACCAGATACTTTAGAGGTGAAAAGCCGCTCAACATAGTGGACAGAACGGAATACGTCTGACATGTTTAATACGGACGGTGCAAAACCTTAGCTGTAGCCGGGGTCCCACAGCCAGGTAGTGGGCCGGCCTCGAGATCCCACAGAAGCTGGTCAAGACAGCCGGTGGCCTTTCCGGCCGCGTGGGTTCAAATCCCACCCCCGGCGCATATCGAAAGCCATCAGCCGACACCGCTAGCCCGCAATATCCTCACGCTTGCTTCCGAAAACTGCGTCTGCTTGGATATTTGGTCGTGTTTATGATGTCGCTAAGCTTTCCCAGACCAGCCTGCCTCCACAGTATTTTAGCACGGCTTCAACCAGCTGGTCTAAACAATTTTTCAGGTATTCTGTCTGTACGCCGGGGACGCCGCAGACCATGAGCAAAACATTTCTGCTCTGCTCGGTGACTTTGCTGCTGTCGGCGTCCCTGTATGGATAAACTGCTATCAGCTTCTGCCCGTCCTCAACAACCACCTCACCGCCCGACAGCGTTAAGGGCTTCTCCATCCCTATGCCTCGAAAACTCTCCCCACCGCGGGCGAAGCGCATAACCAAGTCTCCCGCAAGCCTGTCGGCGTCGAAGGCAGCTATTGGAACGATGTTTTTCATGGAGACGACGTTGTAAACGTCCACGAGAGTGTTGACGCGTGGGAACTCTTTTCCCTGCAAAACGCGTCTCAGCAAAGCTTCGGCGGAAGGCCTTGTCTTCGTGGGGTCAACACCCATCCTCCAGAAAAAATCCCTGTAAGCCCTGACGAGCGGGTTTTTTGTCAGCTCCTCAAGCTTGAAGGATTTTCTGACGGTTGAGACGGCTTCCGCGATAAATGGCTCCAACCTCTCCGCTTCAGCCGTCACAGACACGTCGTTGACGAGGGCCAGCCAGACGCCCAGACCTTGGAAAACAGCTGAAACATCACGTGCTATGGATAGCCTCATAAAATATAGTAAGCGGTGTGGTTGTGTTAAAGGTTTACGGCGGGTTTATCTTTATCGCCTTCGTCGGGCATGAGGCTTCGCAAGCCATGCAGAAGATGCAGTCAGCCTCCCTAATTGGCTCGGACTTGTCTGTTCTGTATTTCTCGTACAGCTCCCCCTCAAGCGGGTACAGGTCGTTCCCAGTCCCAGACCTTCCTGGGTTTAACGCCCATTCGAAGACGTTGACGGGGCAAACATCCATGCATATGCCGTCGGCGATGCAGGCCTCCCAGTCCACAGCCACTATCTTGCCATGTATCCCCAGTTTGGTCGGGTAAGGGTTTCCGTTAGCGTCTAGCCTCACGATCCCCTCAGCCCTAACCTCGTGTCCGTTGTGTGTTCCCGTAACCGGAAATTCGTCGGGTTTCTTCAAGAAATCTGGGTCGATGGGTTTCGGTGCATAATCGACTTGCCGAACCAAGTTAGCTCGTAAGTTAAAAACATGTCTACAATTTAACGATAACCGTGAAAACATACAAGGACGCAAACCCATAAAAACATCCTTCGCAAACAATAGACCGCGGGGCCCGTAGCTCAGCCAGGTTAGAGCGCCAGGCTCATAACCTGGTGGCCGTGGGTTCGAATCCCACCGGGCCCATACTGGTGGCGAGACATTTGACCACGGCATCGGAGCCGGCCCGCGCAGCGATCTCCACCACTTGTTTGAACTTCTTCATCTACGCGGTGTTCCCAAACGCTGAGACGGCGTACATTATTCCACCAACAGTTAGGCGAGAGGGGGCAGTTCCTCAAATCCTTTACGCGATATATCACGGTAGTGTGTTCGGATGTCTTTTCTGTAACGTTTATATAAAAAATCGTCGGATCGGGCATGGGATTTGCAAGCTGTCACCTCTGAGGAAATGATGGTTCTGGACGCTAACGCTGAGTGGATGGGCGTCAAGAGGCTTGTTCTCATGGAGAACGCGGGGAAAGTGGTGGCGAACCGGCTGGCGGAAGCGTTGGGAGGACTTGAAAGACGGAAAGTCTTGGTTCTATGCGGGCCTGGGAACAACGGCGGCGACGGCCTGGCTGCAGCCCGTCACATGGCATGCATGGGAGCGGACGTTAAGGTGCTGCTTTTGACCGATCCTTCAAACATAAGGACCGACGAGGCCAGGGTTAACTACGAAGCGGTTAGAAACATGAGGCTGACCATTTTCTTGGAATCAGTTGAAACGGTTGAAAATCTTCTTCAGCACACCCAGCTGTTTGACGAAGCTGAAGCAGTTGTAGACGCGATTCTTGGAACCGGTGCGAGAGGAGGGCTGACAGGAGTTTACAGAGCTGCTGTTGAGCTGGCTAACAGCTCGAAGGCGTTCAAGCTCGCTGTCGACATACCGACTGGGACAGACCCCGACACGGGAGCAGGCGAAGTCTGCTTGCAGGCAGACCTAACCGTTGCCCTCCATAAGCCCAAACCCGTCCACTCAAAACAGCCGGGAAAAACTGTTGTGGAAAATATAGGTCTTCCGGAGGAGGCTGGTCTGCTGGCTGGGCCGGGTCAGCTAAAGCTCCTCGTCCGCAGAACTGGTGTTGAAAGGCTGAGCTCTGGCAGGCTGGCTTACATATTCGGCGAGCACGGGCCCGACCAGAGGGTTCGAGAGCTTCTGACGTCGTTGAAGGGTTTCACAGCTTTCTGCGACCTAAACATGCTTGTTGAAAACCCTGAACTTAGGTATGCCGTCGCTTCGTCAAGAGCTGTGCTCTTGTCAAGCGATGTCAACACAGCGAGCGTGAGGCCTTTTCTGCCACGCAGCCAGCCTGTTGTAGTGTCTCATCTAGCCACCGCAGGCGTCAACCCCGTCTACGTACTCTGGAGCGAGAAAAGCGTCGTAGAAAACCTGAAAGCAGCCTATCGAACACTGGTAAAAGACGTTGAAGAGCTGTGCAGGAAGCTCGCCGCTCCTGTTTATGTTGTCGGCGAGGTCGACTCCATCTCAAACGGGTTGAAGACTTGCCTGAACTGGCTGGGTAGACCGGTCAAGCAGATGCATTTTGGATATGCCCAGGCCTTAGTAGCATGGTTTATGAGCGCCGGAGCCGACCCGTTACTCTCCATGGCTTCGGCGAGCTATATACTGAGAAGCGTTGAGCCGCCCGTTCTCGAAACACCCTCACAGCTTGCAGCAGCCGTCCACGCCATCATCGAACAGGCTTAATCACGGACAAACCGTTGAGATAGGGCTGAAGAACTTCGGGAATCTCAACCGAGCCGTCGCGTCTTTGATAGTTTTCCAAAATCGCCACAATTGTCCTCTCGGTCGCTATTGCAGTGCTGTTCAACGTGTGAACATAGTCTGTCTCCTCCACATGTGGTTCTTCACGGTATCTTATGTTGAGTCTGATGGCTTGGTAGTCGGTGCAGTTGCTGCATGACACCAGCTCCCTGTATCTTCCTTGGGCCGGAAGCCATACCTCCAAGTCATACTTCTTAGCGGCGATGGGTCCCATCTCCCCTACGCATATATTGACTATACGGTAGGGCAGGCCCAGCGATCGGTAGATCTCCTCGGCGTTAGATATCAGAAACTCGTGTTCCTCCCACGACTGGCTTGGCTTAGTGAAGCTGAACTGCTCAACCTTTTCGAACTGATGGACGCGGAAGATCCCTTTGGTGTCCTTGCCGTGAGCTCCAGCCTCTTTTCTGAAACAGGGGCTTACGCCAGCGTATCGCAAGGGTAGAAACCTTCCGTCTAATATCTCGCCTGCATGCAGCCCTGCTATCGGATGCTCAGCCGTGCCGATAAGATAGAGGTCCTCGCCCTCAATCTTATACAGCATGTCCTGAAAATCTTGAAAAGAAACAACGCCCTCCATAATTTTTCTCTTTAGCATGTAGGGGGGTTGGAGAAGCTTGAAACCTTTTCTTCTCAGGAAATCAAGCCCGTACTTTGCCAAAGCCCAGTTGAGAAGAACGAGGTCGTCGAACAAGTAGTAAAACCGTGCTCCCGCAACTGAAGCAGCTGAGTCCGTGTCAGCCATCCCAAGCGTTCTCAGCAAGTCTACATGGTCTTTCATCCACTCTTCTTTTCTCGCATCGCCCCAGGTTCTCACCGTGACGTTGTCCTCTTCCGAGCTGCCCTCTGGCACCGACTCATGAGGAACGTTGGGAGTGTTGTACAAAAGAGTGGTCAGCTGCTTTTCCACCTCTTCCAGCTGTTTCTCAACAGAGTCTATCCTTTCGTTCACGTCTTTCATCTTCACCAGGAGGTCTGAAGCCTTTTCACCGCGTTTTTTGGCCGCCGCAACCTGCTCCGCTATGACGTTCCTCGTGTATCTCAGCTCTTCGACTGTTTTTAGAAGAGATCGCTTGCTGGAATCTAGCTCGAGAATCCTGTCTACCAGAGTCGGAGCGATTCCTCGTCTGACCAGTCCTCGGCGGAAGAAGTCTGGGTTCGACCTGATGTGCTTGATGTTTAGCATTCACCACCACCTGCATTCTCTCGGAATAAAAACGTGCCGTCACTCTCTTCTTAAAGCTTCTATGGGCTCAAGCTTTGAGGCTCTGTAGGCTGGAATCAAACCCGCCAAAACCGCGACGGACACGGCAACACCTATCCCCAGAACTATCAGCTCCGGGGTTATGACCGGGATTATCCTGATGCCTTCCGGGTTTTCGCCCACCGCGAATGAGCCTGGCCTCCTCTGCGGAGGCGGTCCGGAGAATATATCTGACAGGAAGAATGAGGAAGCCGCGCCAACCGCCGCGCCTGCGACACCGCCCAACAAACCTATTATGAACGCCTCCATCAGGAAGGTGAGCATGACGTCACGTGTTTTGAACCCCAGCGCTTTGATCAATCCGATCTCCCTAACCCTTTCAGTAACTGAGGTGAACATGGTTGTCATTATTCCCAAGAAGGCTACAAGCAGGCTCATCGAGGCCACGGATGAGAAGAAGACGTTCAGCGTCCCTATGATCTGCTGGACCGTCGCCGATATAGCTGTGATGGAGAAGACTCTGACGTTCTCGCCGTATCTTTGTTCAAGCGCTGTCACAACGGCGTCGCTGAAGGATGGGTCGTTTATCCTTATGAATGCGCCGCTGTAGCTTTTTCTGTTGGTGATTAGTTTTCCAGCTTCGAGCGATACGAATATCTGGGTGTCAGGGTTGAGGAACAAGGCCTGCCCATATCTTGAGAGCTTGGCCGAAACCGAAAAGGACCTTGTCGAGCCTTCCTGCGTGGATGATGAGACGGTGAAGAGAGAGCCGACGTCAAGCGGAGGTATGTCGGGGTCTTTGGGGTTCCACGCGCTGTAGCCGACAACCGCGTAGCCGGGGTTGTCGATGACCTGTCCCGATTCGACTTTTATGTTGGGAAAGAGGTTGGGAAGCTTCTTCAACTCAACCGCTAAAACGGTGTACGACCGGGTTGGGTCCATCGCGAATGACTTACCGCGTGTCTTTATCTCACCCGAACCAATCAGATAATATGGGTAGACCTCCTTAACCCCTTGGAACTGTTGTATGGATTTTACGACGGAGTCGTCGAAGTTGAAGTCTCCGATACGCTGAACCAGTATCATGTCGGCTCCGAAGACCTGCAGGTTTGAGATGATTGCTTGTGTTAGCCCGGCTGTTGTTGCATTCAACGCTGTTATCAAAGCAGGGCCCACAACTATGCCGAGCACGGTGAGAGTTGTTCTCAGCCTTCTCTCCTTCAAAGCACCCCATGCATAGTTTAGATAGTCAGCAGGCTTCAACCCGCCCTCCTTCTCCTCCTGACCATCAGGTAAGCGGAGGCGATGACAGCAAAAACCGCTACAGCGACCATTATGAAAGACTGGTTGACGACAACCGGTGCTTGTCCCTGTGTTTGTGGTGTTGTTCGCGTGTCAGCAACCACCACCTCGTAGTTCAGCGTCGTCTCCTTGATGAAAGTTTCGCCGAACCCGTTTTTGTAAACGGCTTTGACGGTGACTTGGTATCTGCCAGGTCTTGCGTTTTCGCCGACACGGAAGTTGAGGGTGAACGCGGAGACCTGCGATGGGTTTACGGCTCCGACGAAGGCACGCGACTCTCCCATCGCTTCGAAAGGCGGTTCACCGACAACCTCTGCTGAGACAGCTCTAGCCACGTTAGCGCCTTCGTTGACTATGTCTCCCGCAACGTCGACGGTCTCGCCGGGGCTAACCTTCAAAGGTGAAAGCTGTACTCCCTTGAACCTTATCTCGATGTCGGCTCTGACGGCTAGGGGGATGTCCACAGACTCAACCCATCTTTCACCCGCTTCATCCTTGTATTCCACTTGAGCCCGCAGAATGCCGATCGAGTCTCCCGCTTGAGGAGTTGCCAACACCTTAACCGGCATGGAGTGAACCGCGTTAGAGAGCATTCGCGAGAGGGATGCCGTGGTTGCGCCCTCCACAATTGTCAAAAAACTGCCCGACGATGACAGTGTAATTTTTACCTCGGTTATCGTGAAGGGGTTTGTGTTGGTGACGTTGATTGTCAGCGGTGTGGTCGCCGCCGCCTGGACAAAAGCCTGGCTAGCAGACACTTTAACACCTGCGCGGAACTCCTCGGAGACTGTAAAAGATGTTTTGAAGCTTTTCGACCATCTGTTGCCCAACCCGTCCTGATAATTCAACAGAGATGTGACTGAGTAAATACCTGCTTCAGCCGTTCTGTCGACGTACAGCGGTACTTTTACCTCCAGCTCTTGGCCGGGGTTGATGACTCCCAGAGTCGTTTTCGTGAGCAGTACCTGTATCTTCGGGCTGTCGGACCTGACTTCCATCTCCACGTTGTGGGCGGGTGCTGTCCCTGTGTTTTCAACCGTGAGAGACAGGTCTGCGCCCGCTCCTCTCCGCAAGTTTTGCGGGCGGGCGCTGACTTCAACTTCCTCCCTTCCCGTAACCTCAGCCGTAAATGACATCTCTTGGGTTACCGTTGTTCCATACTTATTTTTGAACCGGAGCTCCAGCTCAAATTCGTGTGTTCCAAGCCTAACGTCCGAGGGGATGACAAGCGGAAAATCCAGCGTGAAGAACCCTCCGGCTGGAACCGTGTCGAGATATGTGTCGGAAAGTCTGTTTTCACCACTGGGGTGAGCTAAGCTTGATGGTAAGGTCAGCTGTGCCTCCACGCTTCTTACGGAGGTCTTGGAAGGCGCCTCCAAGAAAAGCCTCAGAACGGCGAGGCCCGTGCCAGGGCCCACAGGCCTTTCCACACCGTCAACTATCCATGCTGACCGAACGAGCCTGAGGGCTGGCGGCTGGAATATGCGCAGAGAGATGGTTGTGGTAAGCTGTCCTCTGGGCAGAAGGTCGGAGGTGGAGCTGCACTCCCTGTACGTGATTTTCGCGTCAGCCTCATAGGTGCCCGGCTGATATCCGCTGGCGACGTTCACGTGGAAGACCAGCGTGGCCATCGTTCCAGGCTGGAGCTGTCCAGTGTGGAAAGCGTTTAAAGTGCCGGAGCCGTCCCAGCTTTCGATCGGCAGGTCACTTCCATATTTCGGGATTATCACGGCCTCAAGCGTGCATACCGGCTTGTTGCCGACGTTCGCGATTACCATGCTTAGCTGGATGTTTTCATCGCCGGGTATTGCTCGTTCCGGGTTTTCGGGAGAGCCCCAGACAACGTCCACGACTTGGACAGCCAGCGCCTGAGCGACAAATGGGTTCAGCGCAGCAGCCAGCACAGACACGATTACGAGCAGTGTTTTTTGCCTCATCACGCGTTACCCGTTAAAGCCAGTTTCTCTTCTTTTTCTATCTTGCCGTCTCTGATGTAGACGATTCTGTCAGCGGCTCTCGCAACATCCATGTTGTGTGTCACAACAATCACCGTGTTTCCCTTGCGCGTAAGTTCTCTGAGCAGCTTGACCACAACAGCCCCCGACTTTGAGTCTAGGTTGCCCGTCGGCTCGTCCGCCAGTATTATGCTGGGCTCTGTTACAAGCGCTCGGGCGATGGCTACGCGCTGCTGCTCTCCACCGCTAAGTTGGGTCGGCTTGTTGAAAGCCTTGGATTCAAGACCCACTTCCCGAAGCATCTTCAACGCGAGCGCCTTTCTCCTCTCCACAGGAACATCCTGCAAAGTCAGCGGCAGCTGCACATTGTCTATGACTCTAAGCCTGTTTATCAGGTTGTAGGATTGGAAGACGAAGCCTATCTTCTTGTTGCGGAACTCCGCCCTCGTGTCGTCACCGGCCTTGCTTATGTCTGTGCCGTCTATGACGACCCTTCCGTCGGTTGGCTTGTCCAACGCGCCCAGCATGTTCAACAAAGTGGATTTGCCGCTTCCGCTGGGGCCGACTATCGCGAGCATCTCACCCCTCCTCACCTTGAGGTTGACGCCGTTGAGCGCCGTGGTCTCCACACCGCTGTTGCTGTAAACTTTCCTCAGGTCTTCCACGACGACGACGTAATCCTCTCCCAAGCCCTGCTCACCTGATTCTAATGTAATCGTAGGCGCCTGTCATCGACTCGAAACAGTAGTGGACTTTCCTAAACTCCTTCCTAAACTCGGAAACCTGTTTTTTAACTTCTTCAGGGTTTTTACCCTTGACTATGACGTCAACGATAAACTCTGCGATCTGCTTCATCTCGGACTCTCCCATGCCGAGCCGTGTCACCTCCTGCGTACCCATCCTTATGCCGCTCGGCCTCCTGTAATCGGTCTTGAGCCTGTAGTCCTTCGGTATCAAGTTCCGGTTGAGGATTATGCCAGCGTTTTCAAGCTTCTCCTCAGCCGTTCTACCGTCCATATACCTCGAGACGTCAGCGAGCAACGTATGGGATTCCGTGAACCCCTTACTCTCATACAGCACTTCGACACCGCGCTCATAGAGAGACTCTGCCAAAACCTTCGAGTTCCGAACTATCTGAGCCGCATACTCTTTGTAGAATGCCAGGGCTTCGGCCAGCGCGATGGCCACTCCAGCGACCGCGTGGAGGTGGTGGTTTGACAAAAGCCCGGGAAAGGCCACCTGCTTCAGACGCTCTGCATACCTGTCCCACGAAACAACCATTCCATGCTGCGGGCCTGCTAGAGTTTTGTGCGTGCTCATCGTCATGCAGTCGGCTCCCTCACGCAACGGGTCCTGAAACATTCCTCCAGCGATAAGCCCGGCTACGTGGGCTGCGTCGTACACGACGTAGGCTCCATACTGGTCGGCCAAAGTCCTTATCTCTTTGACGGGGTGGGGGAAGAGAAAAACGCTGGCGCCAAGCATGAAGAGCTTCGGCTTCTTCCCAGTCTCCGACTCCAATCTCCGAAGCCTTCGAGCGGTGGCGTCAACATCTATCTCGTGCTGCTCCTCGTTGAATTCGTAGCGTTCCACCTCGAGCCCACGGACCACGCCAGCCGTACCACCCCACTTCTCCTTTCCATGGCTGATGTGTCCGCCGTGGGGTACGGTTAGAGCAACCATGACGTCTCCAGGCCTTGCAAAGGTGCAGTATGCGACGAGGTTCGCCATAACCCCGGATATAGGTCTGACGTCAACGAACTCAGCCCTGTAAACCGCTTTACCAAGCTCTATGGCGATGAGCTCTATCTCGTCAATGTATTTGCATCCGGCGTAAAGCCTTTCGCCGGGCCATCCCTCCGCATATCTGTGCTGAAGGTCGCTCGCCATCGCCTCTCGCACCGCCGGGCTTACCACGTTTTCGCTAGCTATCAAGGGAATGGAGTTTCTAAACAGGGCTTGGTGTTTCTCCATCAAGTCGAGCACTTTCACGTAGGCTTGCTGCGGGTCCAACAGCGAAGCTGTCGTCATGTCTGGTTACAGGCTGCTACTGGAGTATATAGGGGTTAAAGTGAGGCGAAGTAGACAATGAAGGATAGGAAGACAAGGTCAGCCGCGGCCAGCAGCGTAGCCAGAACCCATGGCCTCAAACCCGTGCAGCAAAGAATATTCCAGATAGATTTTATTCTTTGCTCCTCGACCTCGGTCGAATATTCTCTCAATCTTACTCTAAAAACATCCCAAGTCCACGAACATTTTTAACCATGCTGTGAAAATAGCTGGACCGTGGATTTGGAGATTTTCAAAGAGGCGTTGAGATACCTGCCCGGCGGAGTCGCTTACAGCGTCAGATCTTTTGACCCAGTTCCAGTCTATGTTGAGAGGGCTGAGGGTGCTTACGTATGGGATGTCCTCGGACGTAAGTATGTTGACTTCTGGATGGGGCATGGAGCCTTACTGATGGGCCATTGTTACAAGCCAGTCATAGAAGCCGCTATGGAGCAGTTAAGGCAGGGCGCCCATTTCGGATATCCTCACGTCTGGGAGGTTAGGTGGGCGAAGCAGGTGTGCAGCATGATCCCCTCGGCGGAGAAAGTTAGACCAACAAACAGCGGCACGGAGGCAAACATGTACGCCATACGCACCGCACGCGGATACACGGGAAAAAAGCTTGTGGGGAAGATTGAGGGAGGATGGCATGGCGGATACGACGGACTACAAGTAGGCGTGACATACCCTGTCGACAAACCCTCCAGTCTCGGGATACCGGAGGAGTCTACAGCCAATACCCTTCTTCTGCCGTTCAACGACCTCGACGGCGTCGAGAAGCGTGTGAAAAACAGAGAGCTTGCGGCTATAATCGTGGAGCCTGTCCTAGGAGCGGGAGGGTTCATACCAGCCGACCGTGAGTATCTCAAAGGCCTGAGGGAAATATGCGACAGAATGAACGCCCTCTTGATCTTCGACGAGGTGATAACAGGCTTCCGTCTGGCTCCCGGCGGAGCTCAGCAGCTCTACGGCGTCAAACCCGACATGAGCGTGTTGGGTAAGGTGGTTGGCGGAGGCCCTTTTCCAGCAGGAGCTTTCTGCGGAAAATCCGAGATTATGGAGGTTCTCGACCACAGAATGAGGCGCAACCCCTATGAACGTGTTTTCCACGGCGGCACGTACAGCGGAAACCCTTTGACGATGCGGGCGGGATATGTGTTGTTGAAAGAGCTTGAGAAAAATACTGTTTACCCGCGTTTAGAAAGGCTCGGTCAAAGAGCTAGGGAGGGGCTGAGAGAAGCTCTTTCACCTCTTGACGCTCACATTACTGGAATTGGCTCGCTCGTCTGCATACACTTTACTAAGGAGGAGCCGCGAGACATACATACGGCCAACAGAACTAAGGACATCAAGTTAACGGTCGAGTTCTCCATGCATATGGTGTCGAACGGTGTGCTCTACGTACCGCCTTTCAACCCCCATCTGTTCATATCAGCAGCCCATACAGAAGACGATGTCGACACACTAATAACCACAGCCGAGAGTTTTGTGAAAAGGCGGCTATAGCTCAAGAATCGACATCATCCTTCTTAGCAGGACGGAGGTCATGCCCCACACGACTTCTCCGTCGAAAACATAGCAAAGATATTTTCTAACCTTTCCCACCGACCGGGCGTATACCTTCTCAACCTTTGGCTTGAAATGGTCCAAAGCAACCCAATAGGTCCGCTGTATTTCTGGACCCGGCCTCGCCTCTATTCTTTCCGACAGCCAGCCGACATAGGGTTTGACTTTCATTTGCGGATAGTTTGCAGGGCTGATGTAGGGCAGGTTTCCGAGAAGCGTGACCGAGTTTCTCGGAATGCCAGCTTCTTCCCAAAGCTCTCGGAACATAGTGTCGGTCAGGCCGTTGTCGCCGTCCTTGAACCTTCCGCCTGGAAAAGCTAACTGACCAGACCACGGGTCTGTGGAAACGCTTACCCTTTTGACGAGAAGGAGCTCCGGCAAGGGCTGGTTCTCTCTAAGGATTATGGCGACGGCTGCGGCGTCATGGTCTAACCGTATCTCATCCCCGCCGGTCAACTGGTTCAAACTATTGCTCAGCTTGGTGAGCAGTCTACCGTCCATACCTGTACTTGTAGTGGGTTCCGAACAAGCTTGTGACCGTGACCTCCGGCTCTTCGAAAAGCTCGGTCACCGCTCCTCCCCACTTGCTCTCCAACAGGCTTCTAAGCCCCCACCTCACCTCGTCTAAGTCAACCATTGAGACAACAGGCTCGAAGAACCCTAAGGCGAGCATCTTCCGAGCCTCCTCATACGGAATCCCTCTTGTCATGAGATAGTAGATTTGTTCGGGGTCTATCTGGCTGACGCTGGCCGAGTGGGTGGCCTTGACCTCGTCCGTCTTTATCTCCAGAGAAGGGATGGCGTAGGCCCTTGCCTCAGGACTCATGATCATCGCATGCTTAGCTAAGTATGCGTTCGTGTTCTTCGCCGTCTTCTCAACCGTTATCATGCCTTTAAAGATCAATCTGGATTTGTCTTTTACAACGCCTTTAGCGACTTCTCTGCCCTGCGTGCCGAAACCGATGTGGTGGAGGTTCGCAGTCAAATCCATCCTCTGGTCTCCGTCGCCGAAGACAAGCTCCAGGTCGTTGACGCTCGAGCCGTCCCCTACCATCAGGCTGTCAACCCTAACCTTGGACACTCCGCCGCCTATCAGCGAGCCGACGGTAAGGGCAGAAGAATGCCTCCCGGCCTCAATCAATCGATTACCCATGTATTGGTGGTTGTGGGCCATGTTCTGCAAAACGGCATGCCTCAGAATTCCAGAGTCGCCCAAAACCAGCTCCACATGATGACCAACCACACATCCGTCAGAGTCGGGCAAGCCGTGAAGTTCCTCGACAACAGAGACGTTAGACTCATGTTCGCACACGATGAGTGTTTTTGTGAAAACCGCCTCCGAGGCCTTGTCAAGGATATAGATTATTCTGACAGGTTTTGCTAGTCTGACGGATTTTGGCACGCGTATGAAAACGCCTGCGTTAAGCAGCGCGTGCGTGAGGCTTGTGTACTTATCGACATAAGGCGAGTTCGTAAGGTTTTCAAGCTTATCTCTGATAAAGCTTTCATGCTTCTTCAACGCCTGCTTAAACTCCATGATCTCCAGGCCTGTCCTCGCCTGCTCTTCCGGCAACTGGATGTGAGCGAGGTTGTTGCCAACGTAAACGATAGTCGCATGCTCCTCATCCTCCCTCACATGCCTGAATTCTTCCGGAACCTCCCTTCCCTCTGCATCTCCGATAATGCTTAAAACCTGTGATTCCTCGAACGCTGGTGCCTCATGGTGATGAACGTAGAGCTCGGATGTTTCGGGAGGCATAAACCGGAAAAACTCAAAAAACTTCTGCCTGAGTCTGGTCAGCCATTCCGGCTCAGGTTTGAACCTCTCCAGAATCAAGCCAGCAGAGTTCATCCGCCAGCCGTGTCATTTGGCCGTTAATAGCTGTATCTCTAGTAAACTTAAAAACCGTGGATACAACAACCATCCAGTATGCTGGGACATCTGCAGAAAGCCGAAGACAACGTTGTTTGTAGGGTATGTGGTCGTGAAATATCAGGCAAGGATATGTCGTTCTACGTAACTGGGTTTGGAAACGTTTGCAGAACCTGTGGTCTGCAGCAAGTTGTCTGCGAAGGCTGCGGCTCGAACGTTAAAAGAATGACCGTAACCGTCCTCCGCGGACGAACACTCTGCCTAAGCTGCTACAGAACCGAGAGGGAGAAAGGGGAGAAGAGAATCCTCAAAGAAAAGAATGCAGGCTCGATACAGGAGGCTTTGAGGCTTGCCGCTGACGACACTCCCGAAGGCTTCAGGCTCATCGGGCTGAGGCTCAAGCCGAGCTCAACCAAGACATGGGTCGCCGAATACGAGCGAGAGGATGTTTTCATATCGAGATGTTCATGACTATTAACCGTGTATAACCACCGTAATAATGCGAGAGTGTATAACCTAGTTCGGTGGTTGAAGCATATTAGGCTGCTGTGAAAAACCGACATGGTTTGATTGGGTTTCTACGTAAAAAAACCGGCTGGGAAATTCCTCAGCAGCAAAATGAAAACTTCGAGGTTGTGGAAGAGTTTTCCGTTAAGATCGAAAAATCCATTTCTACGCTCAACGGGCACATAGAAAGGCTCAACAACAAGTATCGGGAGATGCTTATGAAAAGCAAACAATACTTTGAAAGATGTGTGGAGGCTATTCAGTCTAAAGATGATGAGAAGGCCAAGATCTACGCATCGGAAATCGCCGAGATAAGGAAGCTCGCTGGCATAGTCCTGCACAGTCAGCTAGTACTACTACAGGTCAAAATTAGGCTTGAAAGCATCCTTGAGCTTGGCGAGGCTCTATCCCTAATACGACCTCTGTCCGCCATGTTGCAGAGCATAGTGGCCGAGATTTCGGACGTTGCGCCAGATGCCTCTGAACACCTGAGAAACCTTATGGTCATGATTGACGATTTTATGTCAAACGCTGGCGTCTACGTCGAGCCTGAAATGCAGAAGCACGACGTTGTTACAGATGAGGCTTCGTTCATACTCGACCAAGCTAAGAAGATTGCGGCGGAGAAGGTTCGCCAAGCTTTCCCTGAGGCGCCTAAACTATCCGACGTCGAAAAAGCTGTTTACAGCTATTTGCTTGAGCATGATGTGGAGGAGCTTGACCTGCAACTGTGCGCTTCTGACCTGAAGCTCGACTCCGAAACAGTTTCTGAGGCTCTGAAAAATTTGCATCAAAAAGGGTTGATTCAGCTGGAGGTTGCTGAGGCTAGCTAGTTCCGTACTTTGAGTTCCAGTCAAGAAGTTTTTTCAGGTTCTCCAGCACTATTGAGTGTTTTCGCTTCTTGATGATGTCCATAAAGTCGTCCATAGTGACGGGCCTCGGCTCACCCTTTTCTCCCTCAGCTGTTGCGAAAAACTCGCTCACAACCTTGAGCTGGGCTTCAACACATATGTCGTGAATGTCTGCAGCCGAGTATCCGTCGGTTATCTTCGCCAGCTGGCTGAGCTCAACCCCGCCGTCCAGCCTAAGGTTCCTAGTGTACATTTCGAACAGCTTTTTCCTAGCGTCCAAGTCCGGCAAAGACACATAAATTCTCTTCTGGAACCTTCTTATGAAGGGCTCGTCTAAGTGCCACGGCTTGTTTGTGGCAGCTATGACGTACAGAAAATCCCGTCTGCCCTTATCCAGTATGCTGTCCATCTCTTTCATCAACTGATTTCTAACCCGGGCCTCTCCGCCAACCTCCATATAACGCTCGGTGGTGAGTGAATCGATTTCGTCTATGAAGATTATGACAGGCCGTCCCGACCTCGCCTCCTGTCTGCATTGGTTGAATATTTTTGAGATGTTCCTCTCCGACTCGCCAAGCCATTTCGACATTATGTTTGCAGCGTCGACGGTGTAGAAGCTTGCGTCAAGCTCGGAGGCGACAGCGGCCGCCAGAAGGGTTTTACCGCATCCCGGCGGACCGAAAAGAAGTATGCCCCTAGGCCATCCGAGTGGGAAGAGGTCGGGCCTCTTCGTGGGGAAGATTATGCTTTCCTTGATGGCTTTCTTCGCCTCCTCAATGTTTACGATATCTTCCCAGCTCACTCTTGGTTTTTCCGTCACAAACAAACCCGTCCGCACGGGTTTTACGTCAATTTGCATCGTCTCGGTCGTCGATGGGCCGCGGGTTAGCTCCTCTATCCTGTTCTGATATTCTTTTATCTTGTCGGCGTAAATTCTCCTGACCGATGTATCCGGGGCTAGATGGTAGAGCTTCCACAAAATGTCTATCGCATCCCGGTAGTATTTGATGGCTTTGTGTTTCTGCCCCATCTTGTCAAAGTTGACGGCTTCCCTCGCCCGTGTTGCAGCTATCCTTTCCAGCTCCTGCGACATGCCGAGGACGGGCCGTCCAGCGTGTCTTTATATGTTAGCAGAAAAACGCTCGGCCATACTTATTAACAACATACAGCAGCATATGCCGACGTATATTATGCGTAGGCTCGGCGGCCGTTGGTTCAGCCGGGGAATTTATATAATCGGCGATTGAAGGCCCGCGGGGTAGGGTTGTCGGCAGTCGGCGGCGACAGAGCAAGGACCTACATCCGGGAGGTTATCCTAGAGAACTTTATGTCGCACGAGTACAGCCGAATCCCTCTTCAGCCCGGGTTAAACGTCATCGTCGGCCCGAATGGTGCGGGCAAGTCTTCGATCCTGCTGGCGTTGTCGGTGGCCTTGGGGCAGACCTACACGGAGAGGGGTCAGAGGTTGAGCGACCTTATACGCCGAGGCATGGACGCGGCGAGAGTAGCCGTTGTCTTCGACAACAGGCCCGTCAACGGAAAACGCCCCATACCCGCAATATCGTCAGACACTGTCTCGGTGGCCAGATTTCTCAAAAGAAACGGCGAGTACTGGCATTATGTAAACAACAAGTTCAAAACCAAGGCTGAGGTCGAGAACCTCCTCTCAAGAATCGGAATAAACCCGGACAACCTCCTGATAATAATGCATCAAAACATGATTGAACAGTTCGTCAGCAGGGACAGTAGGGAGAAGCTTGTGATGATTGAGGAGGCGGTTGGGGCGGCTGGGTTGAGGGAGAGGATCAAGCAGGCGGAGTCTAAGCTTTCAGCCCTCTTAGCCGAAGAGGCTGTGATAAGGAAGACGCTGGAGGACGCGCGTGCCGCGGTTGAATACTGGCGCGAGGAGTACCAGAAGCTTACTGTAATCAAACAGCTTGAAGAACGGAAAAGAAATCTTGAAACAGAGTATCTGTGGTCTCTGGTCAGAGAGGCTGAGAAGTCTAGGGACAGGATAAAGGATAAGATAACCGCGTTGAGCGAAGAGGTCGGTGAGCTTGAGAAAGAGGCTGAAAAGATTTCGATGGGGGTAAGCATCCTGTCTCAAACCCTGATGGAACAATTTGCTGCGAGAGCGTCCGATGAGGAGCTGAGAAAAACACTCAACGATTTGATAAAATCCGCTGAAAAACTCGGCAGAACCATCGAGAGAAAGGAGATCAGAGAGTCTGAGCTTAAGGACTTGAGATATGAGCTTGCGGCGGCTGAGAAGGAGCTGGCGAGAAGGTTATCGGATGCGTCCGAGAAAGGCCCTAGGGTTGATACCTCGAGAAAGCCGCTGGAGGTTTTTGAAGAGCTGAAGGCCGTTGGGCTGCAGCTTGCGTCGATGGGGGCTCCGACGCCTCAGGCGGAAGAGATGTTTATAATAGCGGAGTCCAAGTTCAGGGAGGCGGAGCTGAAGGCTTCCCAGCTGAGCGAAAACGCGCGTAAAACTCTTGAGGAGGCAGAGTTTAGGAAGCAGAAATGGCGTGAGTTTTTACGCAGCCTGATAAAGGCCGTCGAACCGGAATATCAGAAGATTTTGTCTTTCGTCGGAGGCGCTGGCCGGATAGAGCTCACGAACCTAAACGACATAGACAAAGCATCTGTCGAGATATACGTAGGGTTTAGAGGTGTTGAGCCGACGCTTTTGAACGCGCACACGCAGAGCGGCGGGGAGAGGATTGTTGCCACGATGGCCCTCCTGCTAGCCCTTCAAAAATACATCAAATCACCGTTCAGGGCCGTTGATGAATTCGACGTTCACCTCGACCCTCTCAACCGTGAAAGGATAATAAACATTCTGACGGAGACAGCCAGCCGGGACGGCGACACACAGTACATCATTATCACGCCGGGCAGGGTCCCCTTCAGAGAAAATGTGAACTTCATCGTTGTCCAGAACGTTAGGGGAAGGTCTGTTACATCCGTACCTGCCGCAGCCGAGGTGGTCTCAACTGACGAGCGTTAAGCTGGCCAAGGAGGAGCTTGAGAGACTTATCTCGCTTTGCGAAACTGTTGCGAGGACCGGGGCAGACCCATACAGCGTGGATGTCAAGGCTATGTTGGCGAAGCTCAGGCCTATCGTGGAGGCGGCTAAAGACGCGGAGCTTTTGACGCTGGACGCTGAAACGCTTTACCGAATCGCATTGGTCGTGGCGCTGCAGCACAAATGGCTAAAGGACAAGGCCTCATCCCTTCTCGTCGACACCCAGCTCATAGCCCTGAAGATACTCTCGGCTGATAAGAAATCTCTGGCTCAGGCCTTTGTTTTAAGCTGGCGGCCAATAATGTCCGCAGAACAGCTCACCCGCGGAATGGTTGCCATAGGGTTGGAGTATTTCCTGAGCCTACCAACACGCGGTCCAAAGCAGGCCGTGTCCGTGGGGGAATGGTTCGAGGCTGATTTACAGCAGGCGCTCGACACGTTCAACGACAGACAGAGAATAGAGCGTGAGCTGAAGAAACTTTATGCAGAGATGCTTGCGTCGAGGGATTACAAAGGTGAAGTGGACTATGTCTCGTTCATCTCAAAGGAAGGGGTTGGTAGAATGTTTGAAAGAGCGTACCTTACAGCTTTCATAGTGAGCGAAGGCTTGGCTGACGCTGTTAAAAACCCGATCACCGGCAAGATAACGCTCAAGCCTTTCGAGTCGAAATCGGAGCGGAAGAACGTCGCCTCGATGGTGGTTGTGCTCAAGGAGGGGGACATCGTTGGCTGAAACAACATCCGAACAGTCTGCAGCAAGAAAGAAGCTTTCGATAGCGATGGCCATGCTGCTTTTCACAAGCCACAGGCTGCCGGGCGTCAGAGGCTACGAGCTTAGGCGGAAGCTGGGGAAGAACTACCTCAAAATAATAGAGAGCTTGAACCATAGGCTAGAGCCTTTAGGCCTGCGTGTCAAAATTCTCTTCGAAACGCCGGCAGACAGGAGTCCCCGCGAGGAAGACTATGACAAAGCAAGATACTTCATAACGCTCACAGATCCTCTAAGCCTCTCAGACATCGTTGCGGCAGGGTGGAGGATAGACGACTTGGCTGTCCTTTCAGCGGCCCTGGCCTTTCTTTACTCGAAGGGCGGCAAAGCACCAAAGCAGGAGTTGGTTGAAATGCTGGAGTCGAAGCTTCCCAAATGGCGTGTTGAAGCTGCATTGGAAAGGTTTGGCCGTAGGGGTTACTTGGTTGACGCAGGAGACGGTGTTCTTGCCGTTGGATGGAGGGCGGTGGCCGAGGTTGACCAGAAAGAGCTTATAAAAGCGGTTGCCAACATGTCTGAGACCCAGCCTGAAAAACAAGAGAAACCTACTTGAACAGTTCCTGGAGCTTCTCCTTCTCCGCCTCGACGATTAGCTCGACAAGCCTCACTCCCAGGCTCGGCTCAGCTTCGAGAATTTTGTCGGCGTCCTCAACGGTCAGGTATTTGCTCGCCAGCGTGAAAACAGCGGCCTTCCCATACCTCGCTACCAGTGGAGCCGACTTCAAAGCCTGTCTTCTCAGCTGCCTTTCCCTCTGGTTTGACGGCTTGCCGCGACGGGCAAGCAGGTTCAGTATCTCCTCCGGCTGAGCCTTCAAAACTCCGAGAGACGATGAACCGCATGACTCGCAGACAGGCTTTAACCCGAGCTCCTTGACAGCGTTCCTAGAATACCACTGCCAGCATGAAACACAAACCAGTGTGACAGGCTCGTGGTTCAGCCTCCCTCTCACGGCGTTGACCAAAAGCCTTTGAAGCCTTTCAGAAACGATGACGTCCAAGTCGCTGGCGTGCCTGCTGACAGTTAAACGCGCAAGCGGAGAAAGCTCTTCAACCCTCAAAGCCACGAGAGCAACCTCCCCGTTTGAAATCTTGCGAAGCAGCATTAACGAAGTCTCAGGGTCGAAATCCGCTGCTAAGCAGTGGTTCAAAGCCTCCTCATACACGACGGTGTCCCGCAGCATTTCAGCAAGCTTGGCGGCGCTGACGTCAAGGATGCTTGCTTCCTTGCTCAAAACACCCATCTTCCGCGCCACGTGCACAAGCCTCCTCCTGAACAGGCTTGAAGACTCCACAGCCTTCTGAACAAGCTGCAGCCATTGATTCTCGTTCGCCAAGTTCCTCAACTCTTCAGCGACATGTTCCATGGTAAGCTCCCTTGCCTTGAAAACTATTCGGTAAGCATCTTGCTGCACTGTCACCACTGCGCCGAGCTTCGATGAAAGGACATAAGCCAGCACACGGGCAATAGTCCTGTTGGGCTTCAACCCCCCGCAGACGTGCAAAACAATGTATTCGGGAGTCTCCTCGAGCAGAACTGTTTTGTCCGACGGAACGGGAAGACCTTTTTCAAGATGTGCTTTCACTTCGCGGAGAGATTTCTCCAGCAGGGCTCTGTCGGTGGTGTACTGCTCCGCCAAAGTTTGCAGCACCACGTCTGAAGCCTCTTTAACCACGGCCTCCGCATACGTTCTCCGTATTTTTCCAACTTCTTCAGCAACCTCGAAAGGGACGGGTATTTCGTCTCCGACCCATGAAGGAACAGCGCCTTCGAGGCTGTCTAAAGCAGCTACATAGATCCTTTCTCCAGCCGTTTGAATTATCTCCCAAGCCTTGCCCATGAGGATGAAACGTGTTCCGGGCTCACCGTGCTCAGCCACAAACTCTTCGTCAAGAATTCCTATCGGCTCGCCCGTAGATTCCAGCACTACGAGATACTGTCTCTCCTCCGGTATCATTGAAAGATTGTTGAAGTAGTAGTCGTAGAGGATGGATGTTCTCGGCCCCTGGGATACGATGTTGTCCGTGGTAATCGTGACGGCTTCCAGCTTCTCCAGATGCTGTGCGGCCTTGAGCAAACCCTCGAACGTAAGGTTTCTAAAACAGTAAGAGCGTTTGAAGATGGTCAACGCCTTCTCAAGACTCAGTTCTTTCTTCTCTATGACAAGCCCGGCGAGCTGATGCGCGAGGACATCGTAGCTGTTTTCAAAAACATGTATATCTTCTATCATGTCGTTCAACGCACGCCTGGCTATGACGATGCTTTCCAAGGCGTCGTCGGAATCTGTCACGATTATGACGCCTTTTGCTGTGCCATGTATTGAGTGGCCGCTGCGTCCAACTCTCTGGACTAAACGTGTGACCTCTCGGGGAGAGTTGTACTGTATGCATAGCTCTATCCTTCCCACGTCTATCCCCATCTCGAGAGACGAGGTGCAGACGACGCCAGCCAGGCCGCCAGTCTTCAGTGCTTGCTCAGCTCCGACCCGCGTCGCCTTCGACAGGCTTCCATGGTGTATGCCGATCGGGGCCGTTTCATCCCATGCCCTAAACCTGTTGGTGAGAATCTCGGCTAAAGGTCTGGTGTTGGTGAAGACAAGCGTAGATTCATGGGATTCTACGAGAGACATTATTAGGTTCATCCTAGCAGCCACATCCGGATATATGGAAAGCTTTTCAGCCAAATCGTAGTCATCGGGCCTTGGCTCTGGGTATTTGACGGCTAGCTGCAGGTTCCTCACCACAGGCACCCTCACCACGGCGCAGGTTCTTCCAACGCCGGCAAGGAACGAAGCCACCCTCTCAGGGCTTCCCACCGTGGCCGACAGCCCGATTCTCTGGAAATCCCTGCCTGCAATCTCGGTCAGCCTCTCCAAAGCAATCGAGAGCTGGGTTCCGCGCTTGTCTCCCGCCAGCTCGTGAACCTCATCCACGACCACGGCTTCAACCCTTCGGAGATGCTGGCGGAAAATTCGCGCCGTTAAAAGCACCTGAAGCGTCTCGGGAGTGGTTATGAGAATCGTTGGGGGGACAAGCGACTGCGTTCTCCGCTCTCTTTCAGCTGTGTCGCCGTGTCTGACCCCAACGGTCATATCAAACCTTCCAGCCCACCATTCTATTCTGTCGAGAAGGTCTCGGTTTAACGCCCTTAAAGGAGTTATGTAAAGAACCTTTACACCCTCGAAGCTCGCCTGCGTCAAAAGCCTGTTCAGCAAGGGTATCAGAGCAGCCTCCGTCTTACCAGTGCCCGTCGGAGCCATCAGCAGAAGGTTTTTGCCCTCCAAGATTTTGGGTATGCTACTGAGCTGTGGCTGAGTCAGCTCGCCAAACTTTTCAACAACAGCGTCTCTCAAAGGCTTGACAAGCAAACTGAGGACTGAAAGCGTTTCATCGGATGGCATTGTTTCACTCCCGCTCGACCAGCTTAGCTCCGCACATGGGGCAGAAAACGGATTCGGCGGGTATTACGCTGCCGCAGAACTTGCAAATCCTGTTTTCAGCCTCAAACGAATCTATCGCAGCCATAGATTCCATGGATGTGGGCTCGCTCTGGGTAGGAGCCTCTGCTTTCGCGGATGCAGGCTGCTCCTTCCACTGTTCCGTTGCTGCACGACTTTTCTGAAGCAGGCCAGCCGCAAGATAGCCGACTCCAGCGGCCAAAACAGCCGTTCCACAAACCAACAACGTTCTGATAATCGGCGTGTCGGATGGAACGGGTGAGGGTGACCAGAGCTTAACCCCCCACAGGATTGAGAGGACAAGAGCCCCAACCCCGCCCGCAAACGTTGCGGCAGCCGCTTTGACGGGCGAGCCTGCAACAAAACCGGTTGCCACGGCGGCCAAGACCAAAGACACCACCACGATTTGTAAGGGTTGGGGAAAAGAAAATTCAAAGATAGACGCGAGGAAAACTATGGCGAAGCTTGTTAACGCCGCGGCAGCGATCCTAGCGAGATAGGCCATAGGTCCCCTCAACATCTGGCTGGGACTTTACTAAAAAACGTTGTGGAGTTGAATTATCTTTAATCAGTCTACATCCATTCCGAACGCCGATTTAAGCATCTGCCTTAGGATGATAAGCTTCTGGATGTCGTTCACGCCCTCGTATATTTTGAAGATCTGGGAGTCGCGGAGAAACCTCTCAACCATGCCGTCCAACGCAACCCCCATACCTCCGTGAATTGACACGGCTTTGAGAGCCGCCGTCTCAGCGACCTCTGTCGCGAACAGCTTCGCCATCGACGCGGCCACGACAGCTCCTTGCCGGTTCTTCGACGCCATCGTCGAAGCCCAGTAAAGCATCAGCCTGGCAGCCTCCAGAGCTGTGAGCATCTCGCTTATGTGGAACTGGACGGCTTGGAAGTAAATCAGCGGTCTTTCGAAGGCTTTTCTCTGCAGCGCGTACTGCAGGCTTTTCTCGAAGCATGCCTGAGCCACTCCGACAGCCTGGGCCGCAACCCCAATTCTTCCGTGGTCGTATGTCTCCATGGCGATCTTAAAACCCTGCCCTTCCTCGCCGACCATGTTCTCTTCGGGGACGTAAACGTTGTCGAGAACCACCTCGGACGGATGACTGCCCCTTATACCCAAAACCTCTATCTTCTCACCAACCCTAAGCCCCTCCACGCCCCTCTCCACGATAAAGAAAGTGAGCCCTTTATTCCTCTCCTTTTGGCTTGGCGGAGGCGATGTTCTCGCCAACACTATAAAGTAGTCAGCCTTGTCGGCACCTGAGATGAAGTATTTCCGTCCGTTGATGACCCAGCCGCCGTCCTTCCTTCTCGCAGTCGTCTCTATTCCCGCTACGTCTGTGCCAGCGCCTGGCTCCGTGGTGGCATGGCATGCGTGCTTCTCGCCCCGTGCCAGCGGAGGTATGTACTTACGCTTCTGCTGCTCCGTCCCGAAAGCCAGCACCGGATACGTGAAGAGGCCGTGTACCAACGTGGCTACAGTAAAGGCTGGACAGACACGCGATATCTCCTCAACGTATAGAGTGTTAAACATCAGGTCGACGCCCTGACCCCCATATTCTTCGGGAATTCCGAGGCCAAAGTAGCCTTGTTCCGCAGCCTTTTTCAACAGTGAGTCAGGAATCTTGTTAGTCTTCTCGATTTGAGCCACGTGCTTCTCAAGCTCCTTCTCAGCAAAATCGCGGACAGACTTCCTGAAAATCTCGTATTCCTCCTTTATCTCAATTGAAAAATCGAAAAGGGTCGAGAACGGGAAAACCATGAAATAAATGCGCCATGCTTAAATTTAAACGAGATTTTCAGCGTTTCGTCCTTCGGCCAGAAATTATCGAAAGGACGCTGACAGCAATGCCTGAGACGAAGAGTAGATAGGCTGTATCCCTGTGGCTTGCTTCAAGCGCTTGATGGCTCATGCCGAGAGGAAGGATGCCGTAAAGCGAGAGGCCTAAGACGACTTGAGCTATTGTGACAACCGCAACAACCGATGCGGCTGCGACTCTAACGAGGCTTCCCCGAACTGCCACAACAAAAGCCAATACGACAGCCAACCCCAGAAGACCTATCGCGGCGTGCACATCCCTCAGCGAACCGGCGGCAAACCCTGACTCGCCTAACAAAATCTGCACGAATACACCGAAGCCTACCAAAGCTCCCAAAAGACCTGCCTTTCTCATTAAAGCTCGTTTTTAGGAGTATTTTATAAACATTCAGAAAAAATTTGCAGCGTTGAAAAAACGTAAAGGTTTAAAATTCAGGGGTCTTCTCTTCCTCTTCCTTCTTCTTCTCCTCTTTCTTCTTCGACGCAGCGACTACGTCGTCGATCCTGAGTATCATCGAGGCGGCTTCGAAGCTCGACCTTAGCGCGTGAACCTTCACCTTCGCAGGCTCGATGACGCCGTTTCTCAGCATGTCTGCTACGCCGCCACCGAAGATGTTTACGCCTATTGTTCTTCCACCGTTTTCGTGAGCATGACGCATCTGAGCCATTACCTCCACGGGCTCTAGCCCCGCGTTTTCCGCAAGCGTCTTCGGTATGATTTCCAAGGCTTCGGCGAAAGCTGTGAACGCAAGCTGCTCTTTGCCTGAAAGCTTTCCAGCGTTGGCTCTCAGCTGTCTTGCAAGTTCTTCCTCGATGGCCCCTCCACCAGGCACAACGCGTGCGTCGTCAACCAAGTCTATCATGTTCATAATCGCGTCGTTCAAAGCTCTCTCCGCCTCGTCAAGCTGTCTCTCCAGTCCAGCTCGGAGTAGAACTGCCACCGACTTGGGGTTTTCGCATTTCTCAACAAACACCATCCTGTCCTCTCCGATCTTCCTCTCCTCCACCAGCCCAGCCTTTCCAAGGTCTTTGGCCGAAAGGTCCTCGAAGTTTGTGACTATCCTTCCGCCAGTTGCTTTTGCAAGCTTCTCCATATCGCTCTTCTTGACCCTTCTCACCGCGAGTATGCCCTCCTTGGCTAGGAAGAACTGAGCCGCGTCGTCGATTCCTTTCTGGCAGAACACCACGTTAGCGCCGACGGCCTTGACCTTGTCCACCATCCCCTTGAGTATGTTCGTCTCCTCATCTAAGAATTCCTTAATCTTCAAGGGGTCTCTGATCCTTATCTCGGCGCTGAACTCTGTCTTCTCTATCTCGAACGGGCTGTCGATAAGGGCTATCTTCGCGTTCTCGACACGCTTGGGCATCGCCGCATGCACAACCTCCTTGTCAACAATTACGCCCCGAACCAGCTCCGTCTCTCCAAGGCTTTTTCCGATCTTCTTAACGATCTGGATGTCGTCTTTGTCGGCCTTGAGCTTGCCGTCAACTTCCTTAACAACGCTCAGAACGGCGTCTATGGCAATGTCCACAAGCCTGTCGAGAGCGAAGCCAAGAGACTTGCTTCCCAACGCCGTGGTGATAACTTTACGGAGTGTCTGGCGGTCGTTGAGGTCGATTTTAATTGCGTTTTGGTTCAGCACATCCAGCGCCATGTCTAGGCCTTTCTTGTATCCTGAGATGATAGTGCTTGCGTGGATTTTCTGTTCGATGAGCTCCTCAGCCTTCCTGAGCAGCTCGCCGGCGAGCACGACAGCTGTCGTGGTCCCGTCTCCGACAACATGGTCTTGAGACTTCGCCACCTCGATTATCATCTTGGCTGCCGGATGCTCCACATCAATCTTCTCCAGTATCGTCGCGCCGTCGTTCGTGACGATGACGTCCCCGATGTTGTCGACTAGCAGCTTGTCCATGCCCTTTGGGCCGAGAGTCGTTCTGACAATCTCAGCTATTATCTTGGCCGCTGCAATGTTGTTTCTCTGAGCGGACCTTCCCTGCGTCCTCGTCGTCCCCTCCTTCAGAATTATAACGGGTTGGCCCGGTGCTAGAGACATGCTACATCAACCTCTAACCGTTGGGTTGAATGGGGTGAATATAAAGCTAAACCGGCTAGCTAGCCAAAACGTTTCTTAAAACAGTCTTTGCAGCTCTTTCCACATCCTCTTTCTTCACGGTCCTTCTTCCAGCATACTGAGCCAGCTCGAACGCCTCCTTGGCTATTATGCTTCCAACATTCTCAAGAACACGCCTAAGCTCTTCGGCGGCGTCCTCGCTCACCCTTCCCGCTCCAGCTTTCTTCATAAGACGATGTATGGGGGCCGATGGAAGGTTTGCCTGTTTCTCCGACATCGGCGGAAGATGATTCTGGCAGCTTAAAACTTTTTCACGCCCGGAAAGCCGCATAAAATTATGCGGAACCCAGAAAACCCGCAAAACCGAATACTCGGCGATTCTTCGCGGTATGAATGGCCAAACATCCCTGAAAGCCACGCAAGTAATTTTTATTAATCCGAATGCGCGTAATTCGCCGAATTGGCCACGACAAGAGTAGAATGCCCCAACTGTCACAGGCTGACGATCAAGGGAAAATTCTGTATTTACTGCGGCTATACTTTGGAGAAACCAACTGAGGTTCCTAAGCCTACGACCGAAGAACCCTCGCCAACCTCGGTGGAACCAGCTGCTACAGAGATAGCGGCTGAAGCAGTTGAGGCAGCCGCCACACCTGCTCCAGCCGCAGTAGAGGAAGCCGTGGTAGAGGAGAAAAGGCTCGTCGAACAGACATCGTCCTTATACACTTGGTACTTCCGTTTGGTGGACCTTTTCATCGACCGTGAAGCCGACCCTGAGGTCTTCAATGAGCTGTTCAACGAGTACAGGTCAAGGTTGCGGACTCTCAACGACAGACGCGAGGCTGAAATCAAGAAAATCGATGAAAGGTTGAATTCTTTAAACGCAAGCCTTGACAAACTACGTGTCAAGCATGAAGTCGGCGAGATACCCGACAGACAATACATTACACAGAAGCTCGAGATTGAGAAGGAGATAGGCAGGCTCCGCCCCAAGCTCATGTATCTCAGGAACCCGTTTAACATAAGGCTGGCCGACCTCCCAGTTTTCAAGGCACAGCTGGAAGAACGGCTGAACAAAATCAAAACGAGCGGAAAAGAGCTTGGTTTGCAGGAGTCGATAATTAATCAGTTCGAAGAAGATGTGAACTTGGCTCTTCAAGTGCTGGACGTTCTCATGGGACAGCATCACAAGATAAGGAAGGAGCTCAACAAGCTGGAGCTTAGGTACAAGATTGGAGAACTGAAGCAGAGCGAATATCTTTCCATGAAGCAAAAACTTGAAAAACAGCTGGAACTACCTGGAGGTTAGATATTTAACAGCCCGTGAAACCTTGAACTTGTGAAAATTATAGTAACTGCTCTGCCTGGTTCGGGTAAGACCACCACGCTCAAAAAGCTCGTAGACATGATGCCTGAGGTGAGGGTAGTCAACTACGGCGACATCATGCTCGAGGAGGCGGCCAGAAACTATGGAATACTGCACAGAGATGACATGCGGAAAATGCTGGGCTTGCATGATTATCAAAGGCTTCAGCTTATGGCCGCTGAAAAGATAGCCGTCATGGAGAACATCGTCGTCGTCGACACACATTCAGTAATCAAGACGACCTCAGGATACTATCCAGGGCTTCCGGCAGACGCTGTAAAAATAATTAAGCCCGACGTTATCGTTTACATCGAAAGCAGGCCGGAGGATATTGCGGAGCGTCGGATGAAGGATAACATTTCTGGCGCTGGCCGTAAGCGCGACTCCTCAACGCTTGAAGAGATAATGTTGGACCAGCAGGTTGGAAGGCAGTTTGTTGTTGCAGCCGCCAACTCTGCTATGTGCTATCTGAAGATAATATCGTTAACCTATCCGCAGTCATATCCTTTCCAGCATGCTGAGGAGGCTGCGCGGCAGATTGCTCAGACAATAAACGATGTCCGAAAAGCCGTCTCTTCGAAGAAAGGTTAGTCGCTCATCGTTTTTCTCGCAGTGACTATGTAGGCGGTATGGCCTCTCATAATAAACTCTGGCCTTGTCATGCCTCGTTTGACCCGTATGTTTCTCATCAGAATCTCTACGCAGGAGAGGTCTCCGAATCCTGAATTCTCCAGTGCTTCGAAGGTTTGGACAACCTGTTCGACGGTCGGGCTCAGGGAGACCCAGACGCCGCTGGGCTTCAAGGCTTCTCGACATGCTTCTACAACGGTCCAAGGCTCGGGTACGTCGATCACGGCCGCGTCCAAGTTTCTCTCCGTCACACCTTGGCTTACGTCGCCTTGTTTCAACTCTACGTACTCCGACAAAGCCAGCTGCCTCAGCCTGACAGCTACACCCTCGAGATAATCTGCTTTAACGTCATAGCTATAGACCTTTCCTGTCGGCCTCACAAGATGTGCAAGCATTGTGGTGAGAACGCCGGTGCCAGTTCCGGCCTCTAATACAGTGCTCCCCGGTCCAATTCCGGATGCTAGAATGATGTATCCGAGGTCTTTAGGATAGACTATTTGCGTCGTCCTTGGGAAGAACAGAACTCTGTCAACAATGGTAGGCTTGAAGATGTTCCATCTAGAGCCCGTGTTGCTGACGACCACGCACCCATAGGGCTTTCCAACAAGTTTTGAAGTGTCGATAAAGCCTTCGCTGCAGTGAAACTTCTTCCCAGCTTTCACTTGAACCAGGTACCGCTTTCTTTTCTCGGTGACTATCAGAACTCTGTCGGCGTCTTTGATGATGTTTTCGTCCTGCGCCATGCCGGCTAAAAGTTAAGAGCCGCCTATTGATATGTCTATTCTGCGGCAGTGATGTCTCAGAGTTCTGGGGAACGTGTGACAGGGAGGCATTTGGCTGAGCCGCGTTTGTAAAAAATTTATTTACGGCCAGACGAGGTTTTGGGCGGTTGAAGCTGGACGCCTGTCTGACGTTTCTGCTGGCTTGTTTAACTGTTGTTGCACCATCCGTTTATATGCCTTTTTCAGAGTATGAAATAACTGTCTCTGTACTTTCCGCGGAGGCTTTAACACCCCTTCAAACTGCGGAGAGGAGCATCGATTTGATAGGTGCATGGGCTAAAACAACCCTCAACGTCTACATAACTCCCTCTGGGTCTGACATCTTAGACGCGGCCGCTAAGAGAGGAGTAGCGGTCTGGTATGGAAGCATAAGAAGCTTCACAAACGAGTATGGATATGCTTACTTGCTCAGCCTTCGATACAACTATGTGCTCCGACAGGATGAGGCAGATGTTTCCATAGCCTACGTGGAAACGTTAGGCGGAAGGGTTTGCGGACTAGCCTCGTTGAGGTTAAACGTCATTACGCGGGCAATAGCAAGAGCAACGATACAAGTATCCAAATCATGCGTCGGCAACAACGCGGCCCTCGCATACAAAGTGACGGCACACGAATATGGACATGCGTTAGGCCTTGACCACGCCAGCTACGGCGCAGACCTTATGTACGAATCTGTAAACTCAGCCGAGCTGCCGTCGACTCTGGACGTTTACGCGCTGGCTGTTGCTTATAGTTGGCTTGTGGACTCTTTTTACAGGTCTCCAAGCCAGTCCGCGGTCTTTCTCCCCGACAGCATGCCATACAAATATCTTCCTCCCGTACCCGAGATGCTGAGAGTCCGGGTCATAGCCGAGTCTGAGTTAGGCCGCAAGCTTTTACATACCCAAGACGTTGTTTACGGCTCTCTCTTCAGGTATAACACGACGCCTGTCATAGACTTCGGCAACGGCAGCAGGTTTGTTTTCGACGGATGGTATGTCAACGGAGTCAGGGTTTCAGACTCGGCATCACTAGAGTATACTGTCAGCTCGCAGGTTGACCTAGTCGCGAGATACTTTGTCTTCTACCTTGTACAGCTGGTGAGGCTTTCGAATGTTACAGAGAATTGGGTGAGACGCGGCCAAACCGTCAGCGTCGAAACACCTGAGGTGGTTTTTGTTTCGCCGGATGAGAGGCTAAAGTTTGTTGGCTGGAGCGACGGTGGGGTTGAGGCCAAGAGAACAATAGTAGTAAACTTGCCGTTGACGCTTGAAGCCCGCTATATTAGGCAGTACTTGGTGAGGGTGGTTTCGGAGTTCGACGTTCTGGAGGGCGGCGGATGGCATGCTGAAGGCTCCAAGGTCACCGTAAGAGTTGTTCAGGATAAGGTGGTCGTCGTCGATGGTGTGAGATATAGCCTCGACTCGCTGAACATAACCTCCGCATACAGAGTGGTGTCTGACGGCGTTTACGAGTTCAATTTGACGGGGCCGACAACTGTAACAGCCAGGTGGGTTAAGGAGTTTCACGTTGTTGTGAAAAGCAGCCACGGTGAGAGCGTTCTCTTCGACCAGTGGGTTCGTGAAGGAAAGGTTGTCGACATTGATGTTTCTCCCATCATCGTTTGGGAAAACAGGACGAAAGCAGTGTTCAGCGGCTGGCAGGGGCTTGCGGAAACATCTCCGAAAGTCAGCATACGGGCAACCTCACCCATACAAGCAACCGCCGTCTACGAAGTCTTCTATTATATCACCGTCCACTCAACACAGCCCGTCAACACTCGGTCGGGATGGTATGCAAGAGGTGCGGAAATAGTTCTGGACGCGAGGCCCGCCATAAGGTATGTGGATGAAGGATTGCGCCACAGGTTTCTCGGCTGGCGTGACGTTGGGCTGGACTCGGTCCAATCCTATCGAGTCAAACACCCTGACGACATCAAAGCGGAATGGGTTTTCGAGGCTTTGATAACCGTTCAAAAACCCTTCAAGACGTATTCTGAATGGATTCCTTTGGGTGAGAAGTTGACCGTCGAAGCAGAGCCCTTGGTGCAGGTGGAGCCGGGAAGACGTTATGTCTTCCTGAGATGGGATGGTTTAGATGGAAGTACGCGGTTGGTTGTGCTGGTCGACGGGCCCAAGACGCTCAACGCAGAATACAGGGAGGAGGTGCTGGTAGAGCTTCGGTTTGTCTCAGCCGACGGCGACCCTGTACAAGCCATCGCACACATCCTGTTGCAAGACGGGTCCGTGGCTCAGCTTTCCGAGTCAACCCCTGCGTGGATACCTGTTGGAAGACAGAAGCTTTCAGCCGTCTACTTCAGGGATGTTGATGTGAAAGATGTCGGGGAGCTTTCGGTGATTACGCCGGGCATTTTGGAGATACCTGTGCAGGTGCGTAAGCTGACGGTTAGGGTTTCAGACCTTCTAGGCATTCCGTTTGCGGGGTCACGGATTTTGCTTGAAAACGGGAAGACGGTTGAGGCCGTTGCCGAGCTGGACGCCTCTGGACAAGCCGTAATCCCGCAGGTCAGTTTCAAAGCCTCGAAGGCCGTTCTCCACACCCAGGTTTTCACCTACGAGTTCCAAATATCACCTGAAACCGGGCTGGCTGTTGTAGTCCTTCCGGCGACACCCTTCACAGCCCTGTCGCTCGCGGTTATAGCTGTTGCCGCCGTTGTGCTTCTGATAAAACATAAAGGACCGGCTTTCAGATATACTGCAGGTTGACTGGAAACATCATCGGCGAAAGGTTTGTTGTAGTCAGTTTCGGAGAGAGCCACGGCAAATGCGTCGGTGCCTTAGTCGACGGATGTCCTGCGGGTCTCCAGCTCTCGGAGGAAGACATTCAACCGGACCTTGACCTACGAAAGCCTGGCCAGTCGCTCGTAACCACTACGAGAGCTGAGGAAGATAGGGTTCAGATTCTCTCCGGGGTTTTCGAAGGATACACTACTGGCGCGCCCATCCTCATGCTTGTTTGGAACAAGGACGTTGACTCAACTTCCTACAGAAAGCTGTTGAACACACCACGGCCGGGACACGCCGACTATCCCGCCTCGGTAAAGTACCGCGGGTTCAACGACTGGAGAGGTGGCGGACGTTTCTCCGGCAGGATTACAGCCGGCTATGTCATGGCGGGGGCAGTGGCCAAAAAACTTCTTCGAACAACCCTAGGGATTGAGGTGCTTGCTTACTCTCTTGAGATAGGCGGCGTCAGATGCCCCTCCCTGCCAGTTGACAAGATCAGGTCCTACAGGTACAGCAACGAGGTCCGATGCCCCGACCCGGAAACTGCTGAGAGGATGAGGAAGGTGATTCTCGACGCCAAGAAGAGTGGGGACAGCGTGGGAGGAGTGGTTGAGTGCATAGCTTTGAACCTGCCCGTCGGTGTTGGAGAGCCGGTCTTCAGCTCGCTCGACTCAGACCTGAGCAGAGCACTTTTTTCAATCCCAGCTGTTAAGGGTGTGGAGTTTGGCAGCGGGTTTCAAGCCGCGCGGATGAGAGGGTCTGAGAACAACGACCCTTTCACCGTCCAGGACGGCGTTATTAAAACCGCCACGAACAACGCGGGCGGGATACTGGGAGGGCTTTCTACAGGGATGCCCATACAGGTGAGAGTCGCCTTCAAACCCGCTTCTTCAATATCGAAGCCCCAGAAGACGGTGGACCTTGCGAGGATGGAGATGACGGAGATAGTTGTTCCGGGTAGACACGACCCCTCAGTTGTGCCGAGAGCCGTCGTAGTGGTTGAAGCCGTGGTGGCTTTCGTGCTCGCCGACCATGTTTTACGCGCCGGCCTTGTTAAATGAGTTGTAGGTGGCAAACATTTTAGTGAAACAATTGTGGCATCGGTTCATGGCCGATGACGATTACCGTCTGCTTGACAGAGATGAGCTGGAGCAAGGCTTGAGACAACTCGGTTCAGGCTGGGTTTTGAAGGATGGCAAGCTCTACAAGAGATTTGTTTTCAAAGATTTTGTCGAATGCTTTGGCTTCATGGCTAAAGTCGCCCTCGAGGCTGAGAAGCTCCGGCACCATCCCGAATGGTTCAACGTGTACAACGTCGTCGAGGTTTGGCTCACAACCCACGACCTCGGCGGGATAAGCACCTACGACGTCAAGCTAGCCAAAACGATCGAAAGGCTCTCTAAGTAACCTTCCTGCTGGCTATGTTTATCGCCGCTTCCGCTATGTCCTCCGAATACTCAGCGATTCTCCTCAAGCTTCCCAAAACAGTCAAAAGTGTAGCTTGACTGTCAGCCTTTTCTTTTTTCCTAGGCGGCAGCGTCTGCAGCTGCTCGATCTTCACCGCCACCCTCTCCGATAGCGTCATAGTTTCGTTCGCTTTCTTTATGCTTAAGCCGAGCAACGCCGTCAGCGAGGACTTGAACACTCCCACGACATCCTCGCTTATGTCAACTATGCTGTCTGCATCAAAGATGCCGGAGCTGGAATGCAAGGCGCGTTTACAGATGTTTACAGCGTGGTCTGCTGCCCTTTCGATGCTCTTTGCCACGAGGACGTATGCAATGCATTCCGCCGGGTCTTCCAGCTGGAGAGAATTGAGCACGGAGTAGTCTCTGACGGCTGCGTTAAGCTGTCTTGTTACGAAGTGGTAGAACCTGTCAACCTCGTCGTCCCTGCTGATCACTTCCTCAGCTAACGACTTGTTGGCCTCAACGACGGAGTTAATCGCATCAACCACCATGTTTGAGGTGATACTTCCCATCCTTTCGATGGAAAGCTTGACGGGCAATTTGTCGTGCATGGGAAGGCATTGGGCAAGCATCTCGGTGGACGACTCCTCGACTATCTCAACGCCTACAAGCCAGCGTCTTATCCTCTCCTTCAGAAAGCTCATCGTTTGAGGCGAGTATTCTGGGAAGGTGACGCGGATTTTGGCGTAGCCTTCAAGGTATTTTGAGAAGAATAGCCTGGCTGCCTCCGCTGGAGTGTCAGACCTTCCAGCCCTGATCTCAGCCTCCGACATCTTAGCCTCCGAGTCCACCGTGATCAACAGCCCGGTTGAGACGGGAATCATCCTGACCTGGTCGAATTTCTTCAAGTTGTTTGCCGCAACCCACTCCCTGGGAAGCGAGACGATGTAAGTCGATTTTCCCGTCTGCTGTATACGCCTCGTGAATACCTGCATAAGAATATCAGCTATGTAGCGGAATATAGATTTTGTGCTCAACAATATTCAGCACCGCTTATCTATATATGGTCGGCGAAAGGCCTCCCGACACCATGAAAACAACAAAAGCTGTTTCAACCGCACTGGTGGTCGGCACTATGCTTGCCCTCGTCGTAGGTTTGGCAGCTGGCGCGATCATTGCTCCGATGGTGATGGGCACCGCCTCGCCGAGGACAGTGACTGTGACGGCTAGCCAAGTGATAACCAAGATGGTCACGAGCACTTTAACGCCTGGAACTGGTATCTCGGACCTGTCGGGTGAGATAATCATCGACGGTTCGAGCACAGTCTATCCCATAACCGAGGCGGCTGCGACGGCTTTCATGCAGCAACACCCCAAGGTCTCTATTTCGGTCGGTATCTCAGGCACTGGCGGCGGGTTTAAACGCTTCGTCGTAGGTGAGACCGACATAAACGACGCGTCCCGCCCCATCCTCAAGTCCGAGCACGAGACAGCGGTCAAGAACGGCATAGGCTGGATTGAAATACCGATCGCCATCGACGCACTGGTTGTTGTCGTCAACAGGCAGAACGACTGGGTTGACTGCATAACCATCTCGGAGCTCAAGAAGATATGGGAGCCTAACAGCAAAGTTAAGCTTTGGAGCGACATAAGACCCGAATGGCCAAACCAGCCCATAAAGCTCTACGGACCTGGACCGGATTCAGGCACCTTCGACTATTTCACCGAGAGAGTCGTGGGAAAGGCCAAGGCCAGCAGAACAGACTACATCGCTTCAGAAGACGATAACGTGCTTGTGGCCGGTGTGCAGGCGGAGAAATACGCCCTTGGATACTTTGGATACGCATACTATCCTGAGGCAAAGGACAAGATCAGGCCGTTGTCGATAAGGGATGACCGGGCGGGCGGCCAGTGTGTTGAGCCGAAAGACGAAACTGCCAGCTCGTACACCTATCCTCTGTCGCGTCCGCTATTCATATACGTAAACAGGAAGTCGTGGGACGAGAAGCCGCATGTAAGGGAGTTCGTACTATTCTACGTCGAAAACGGAGCAAAACTTGTTAAGGAAGTCGGTTACGCACCCCTGCCCGAGCACTACTACGGAAAGGCAGCCGCACTCCTCAAAGCAGGCATCTTCGAAGGCCTATACGAACTGACATTCCTTAATAACAGGAACGCGGGACCACATTAGGGAAAAATGTACACGGTGTTCACCTCATCGCTACTCCGGAGCGTGAAGAAGAGGCAGCGGAACACCAAAATCGTAAACTCCATTTTTTTACTTTCTTCGTCGGTAGCATTTCTGACGATAATCGTCATCGTTGGCTCGCTGATGTTTGAGTCAACCATCTTCTTCAGCCATGTGTCGCTCCTAGAATTTCTGACGGGAACGGAGTGGACGGTCCTCTTCTCTGAGAAAAAGTTCGGCGTCCTGCCGCTGTTGACGGCCACGGCCATAACCTCAGCCATCGCCCTGCTGGTCGCCGTCCCCGCAGGCCTCGCAATAGCTGTCTACCTGAGCGAGTACGCCCGTCCGTCGGTCAGGCGTGTTGTAAAAAGCGTGATAGAGCTGTTGGCAGGCGTACCGACAGTCGTGTACGGATACTTCGCATTATACTTTATCTCTCCAAACTTGTTGAAGGCCCTTATACCGGATATAGGTATTCACAGCGTTTTAGCCGTCGGTTTGATGATAGGCGTCCTCGTAATCCCCATCGTCTCTTCTTTAAGCGAGGACGCAATATTCTCCGTTCCCGAAGATTTCAGGCTTGCTGCTTACGCGTTAGGCTCCCGTAAGATCGACGTAGTTTTCCGGATAGTTTTGCCAGCTGCTTTGTCAGGCATATTTGCGTCGATAATCTTAGCTTTCACGAGGGCGATGGGTGAGACTATGATTGCTGCTATCGCGGGAGGGTTTAGGGTTGTCTATAGCTTCGACCCGCGTGAGTCGATGGAGACGATGACGGCTTTCATCGCGCAGGTTGCCACCGGAGACGCTCCACATGGAACTGTTGAATACCAGTCAATCTTCGCCGTCGGCCTTCTGCTTTTCATCATAACGATGGCTTTCAACCTTATTGCCATAGCCGTGGTGAGGAGATGGCAGATACGTTACTGAGCAGGGAGGCTGTTTTCAGAAGGGGGGACAGGTTCAAGAAAACTCTCGACATGCTTGCGCCTTTCATTCTGTCGCTAGGAGTTTTCTTAGGCGTTGCGGTAGTCACCTCGCTACTTGTCACCGTGGTCTCCACGGGATGGCACAGGCTTTCGCTGAACTTGCTGCTGGAGTATCCGTCTCCAAACCCAAACCAAGCTGGGATGAGGTCGGCTGTCCTCGGAAGCCTTTGGACCGTAGGCCTATCCGCGTTAATCTGCGTGCCGCTCGGCATAGCCGCCGCACTATACCTCACCGAGTGGTCTGAGAACAAGTTTCTCCGACGTTTCCTCGAGTTTAACATAGCTAATCTCGCCGGCGTTCCATCCGTGGTTTTCGGGCTTGTTGGATTGAGCGTGCTTACCTACGGACTTGGCTGGGGAAGGTCCATCATAGCGGGAGCGTTCACGCTGGCTGTCATGACGCTACCGCTGGTGACGGTGTCGGCGGCGGAGGCTGTTAAAACAGTTCCCGAAGCCCTCAAGCATGGAGCATACGCCCTAGGAGCCACAAAGCTGCAGGTCACGAGATACATCATCCTTCCCCACGCCCTTCCGATGATGATGACCGGAGCGATACTAGCCATCTCACGTGCTATTGGAGAGGCTGCACCAATACTCGTGATAAGCGGGCTGTTGTTCATCAGGCAGGACCCTACCAGCGTCTTCGACAAATTCACGGTGATGCCGCTTCAGATCTACAACTGGGTCAGCAGGCCTCAGGCGGCTTTCCGAGAGCTTTCCTCAGCCGCAATAATAGTGCTGTTGGCTCTGCTGCTAGCCCTCAACGCAACGGCAATCGTTTTACGCTACAGGTTTCAGAAAAGGGTGACGTTATAAATGAGCTGGTTGAGGGAGATTGTGGCGGAAAAAGAAGCAACTATGTTGCAGGAGGAACGCGTTGTAGTCGAGACGGTAGACCTTTCCGTCAAATACGGAAAACGCTACGCCATAAGGGACATCAGCCTAAAGTTTGAACGCAACAAGATCACAGCCATAATAGGTCCTTCAGGATGCGGAAAATCAACTCTGCTCAGATGCATTAACCGTATGAACGACCTCATCCCAGACGCAAGAGTTGAGGGCAAAGTTCTCTACAGAGGCGTCGACATATACTCGCCCGCGATAGACCCTGTCACCGTACGGACGGTTGTTGGAATGGTCTTCCAAAGGCCCAACCCATTCCCAATGTCAATTTTCGACAACGTTGCTTTCGGGCTGCGGGTGAACGGTGCAAGGCTTTCGAAGCAGGAGCTCAGAGACAAAGTGAGAGAAGCTCTGGAGAAGGCGGCGTTGTGGGAAGAAGTGAGCGACAGGCTTGACGCACCAGCCTACTCGCTGTCGGGAGGGCAGCAGCAAAGGCTCTGCATCGCCCGCGCTCTCGCCGTAGACCCTGAGGTCATTCTGCTCGACGAGCCCACGGTATCCCTGGACCCAGTCTCGACGTCGAGGATAGAACAGCTCCTCCGCAGCATCTCAACCAGCTACACAATCATCCTCGTGACCCACAACATGCTGCAGGCTGCAAGAGTCTCAGACTACACCGCCGTCCTCATGCCCGACGAAAACATGGTCGGAAGGCTGATAGAGTTCGGGCCGACGAAGGAGATATTCACAAACCCGCGTGACAAGAGAACCGAAGACTACATATCTGGAAGGGTGGGTTGAGCGGGTATGCCGCGTCTGATGGACATAGGGCTTGAAAGACTTGTCAACATGCTCAACGACATGGCTTCGCTAAGCATGAGGGCCGTCGAGCTGGCGGTCCAGAGCTTTATAAAAGAAGTCAACATGCAGGAGGATGTCTTCCAGCTTTCGGAAAAGCTTCGATGGCTTCAGGACGAGGTTTCAGACCTTGCCGTCGAGCTCATCGCCCGATACCAGCCCGTTGCAAGCGACCTCCGCTTTCTACGCTCGGCCATGGAGGTTGCCTACGGCTTTTCAAGGTTCGGCCGCTACGCATACGACATCTCACAAATCATACCCACTTTCGGCGAGCTGAAACATTGTGAGAAAGACCAGGTGGCCGAGGTCAGCGCGGTCGTCAAAGAGATGCTCGAGATAAGCATCAAGAGCTTCATCGAGAAAAGAGTTGACTTGGTTGCGAGACTTGAACAGCTTGACTCGCTGGTTGACAGGGCATACAGGGAACACGTTCAGCGAAGCATCTCACGCGTGGAGTCGAAGAAGTGCGACATGGCTACGACGCTCATCCTCCGTTATCTTGAAAGAATAGCGGACCACGCAACCTACATTGGGGACTCCGTCGAGTACATAGTTGAGGGGATGAGAAAGCCTCGGAAATAGCTGGCATGCCTTTGAAGAGGGTTGTCATCGAAAGGGGTTGTGCCGGCCTTCTTCTCTCCATGGCCCGCGAGGTTCATCCAAACGAGGTCATAGCCCTTCTCCACGGCAGCGTCGAGAAAGGAGTAGTACGTATTAGGGAGGTGTCGCTTCCGCCGCAGTCGGTTTACGGCGAGGGCTTTTCATCCTTCAACCCGTACGCCCTTCCCATAGACCTGTCTTACGTCGGAATAGCTCACTCACATCCGTCTGGCTATGGAGAGCCTTCGCTAGAAGACCTGCAAAACTTCACTGGAAGAATCATGGTGATACTTACCGCTCCATACGAAGACGTGACAGACATACATGTTTTTGACGCCGAGGGGAGAAGGCTGGATTTTGAGCTCGTCTAACCTTTTGTTGCCAAACACATTTCTCTCAAAAGCTTTTCAGGGTCCCTGCTTTTGACATAGGCTGTTGAAAGCAGAACGCCTTCAGCCCCCAGCATAACCGCCTTCCTCACATCCTCGGCAGTGGAAACGCCGGCGCCGCACAGCACGACAACGTTGGGGTTTGCAGTCTTGACCCTCGCCACGGCCTCGGACACAACCTCAGGCTTCGCCGTCGACACCGATATCCCCGTGCCGATAAGCTCCGGGGGCTCGACAGCCACTGCATCAGGTTTCAACGCTGCAGCGGCGACGGCGGCTGAGACATCGTCGGCGCAGACCACCGATATCAGCCCGTTTTCACGAAGCCTCGTGACAGACAGCGTCAAGTCGGAGAGCTTCATACGCTTCTCAGAGTGGTTGAGCAACGACCCAACCACACCTATTGTTTTCAGAGATTCGGCTACGACAGAGCCTGTGAAAGGACCTGGCTTATGTGGGTCGCAGTGCTGGGCTAGAACGGGGATCGAAACATGGTTGACAACGTTTTGAAGGTCGGTCAAGCATGGGCAGACGGCGACCTGCACGCCTGTCTCCAATGAGACTTTTTCCGCGGTCTTCGCAAGCTCGAGCGCGTGGTTCCCTAAGGCCTCTCTGAACGCTTTGAAGTTCAGTATTATCGTGGGGATGTCGAGTCGCACATAACCTGTCCGGGGTGCTTTGCTTTAAACACTATCGGTATAAGTACAGGCGTTAACCTGCTTAGACGTGCACATGGCAGAGGACAGGGTTCTCCCATACCTGGGACACCATACCCTGAAAGACGTTCAGGAAATGCTCTCGTCGATAGGCGTAAGCGACGTTTTACAGCTCTATTCTGACATCCCCTCAAAATACATGTTGGAGAAGCCGCCTGACATCGGGCCTCCCCTATCCGAGCAAGAGGTGTTTGAGAGAATTAGACAAACTCTTCGGAAAAACCGCAGCGGTCTCAAATTGTTCGTCGGCGGAGGCGTCTGGCCCCACTACATCCCCGCAGCCGTGAAAGAAATTGTCTCGAGGACAGAGTTTCTCACAAGCTACACGCCGTACCAGCCCGAAGCTTCGCAGGGCATGCTGACCGCCTTGTTCGAATACCAAAGTTTGGCAGCAGACCTTTACGGCGTTGACGTCGTTAACGCTTCGATGTATGACTGGGCTACAGCGTTGGGGGAAGCCTTCCGCATGGCTTACAGATATACTGGGAAAAGGAAGGTTGTTGTAGCTGATTTTTGCTGCCCAGACCGTTTGAACGTCGCCAACACATACGTCCAGCCTCTCGGCATGCAGGTGGTAAAAGCACCGATGGACCGCAACGCATTGGTTGACGAGGAATTTCTCAAAACACATGTGGACGGCGAAACTGCGGCCGTATACGTGGAGAACCCCTGCTTCTTGGGCGCTGTTGTGCGCAACGTCAAGGCTGTGGGCGAGATAACTCATGATGCAGGAGCGCTCTACATCGTCGGAGCCGAGCCCACGTCGCTCGGCCTCCTCATCCCACCCGGCGAATACGGGGCAGACATAGTGGTTGGTGAGGGCCAGCCTCTCGGGCTTCCGATGAGCTTCGGCGGCCCTTTGCTGGGAATATTAGGCTGCATGTTTGAAAGGAAGATCCTTCACACCATGCCCGGACGGCTTGTCGGCATGACCGAGACGCTGAAAGACAAGCGGAGAGCTTTCACGATGGTGTTGAGGGCCAGGGAGCAGGACATAAAAAGGGAAAAGGCCACTTCAAACATTTGCACCAATCAAGCGCTTTGCGCTGTCGCGGCCGCCGCCTACCTCTCGCTGCTGGGCAAAAACGGCATCAGAAAACTTGCCAGACACATATTCGACAAGACAGCCTACTTCATCGAAAGCCTTTCCCGACTCAGCAATGTTAAAGCGCCGTTGTTGGACGCACCTCATTACATGGAGTTTGCCTACGCCGTGTCAGGCGTTGACCACGGCGTTGTTCTCCAAAAACTTCTTGACAGAAACATCGTGGGAGGGGTTAGGCTTTTCAACAAGTTTCCCAGCATAGGCGACGGCATCGTCACCTGCGTCACCGAAATCCACAGCAGGAAAGACATTGACGAATACGTCAGCTGTTTGAAACAGGTGGGCTGATGTTCAGACAGGCTTCCTGGGATGAGAAGCTGGTTTACGAGCTATCCAAGAACGGGGTTTACGGATATGTTCCCCCGAGCGTAGACGAGGAGATGAGGTTGGCGGGCGAAAAGATGATGGCGCTTCTTCCCAGTGAGCTGATTAGAAGTGACCTTCCTCTGCCCGAGGTCTCCGAAGTTGATGTCGTCCGCCATTACATGCGGCTGAGCCAGATGAACTTCAGCGTCTCAACAACCTTCTACCCGCTGGGAAGCTGCACGATGAAATACAACCCAGCCGTAAACAACCAAATAGCCTCGTTCGACGAGGTTTTGAACCTCCACCCGCTCCAACC